>ERZ772831.103-NODE-103-length-75730-cov-16.640581_pt1 | contig 75730 bp, 85 predicted proteins | sample MGYA00580858_ERZ772831 | MGnify/ENA primary metagenome ERZ772831 (study PRJEB29015, sample SAMEA2737694) | human gut metagenome | biome: human gut; feature: human-associated habitat; material: faeces | place: China | collected 2012 ... | reverse complement strand
GCAATTCATCTCACCGCCTAAAGAGGCGGGAGACTTCTTGCAGAATCAGGTTAAATTTTTACCATTTGCTGCAAACTAAAACCTACAAACTTGGAACTCAAAAAGGCGCTGCCTTCATGGACAGCGCCTTTTTCCTACTTATCCCGGGAAAGATTGACTTCTTTCAAGGGGATGAGGTGGGTCTTATGTTTGATTTTATGATAGAAGAAGACGGCTAAGAAGACAGGGATGCCGATGTAGGCTACGCTGGCTCCGTACCAGTCGATTTCAGCGCCTGTGAAGGCCGAGTAGTTCTGGCCGGCCGTGACGATGATGCACATGATCAGGGCCAGGAGGGGGCCGAAGGGGAACCACGTGGCTTTATAAGGCAGGTCTTTCAAGTCCTTGCCCTGGGCGACGTAGGCCCGGCGGAAACGGAAGTGGCAGATGGCGATGCCTATCCAGGTGATGAAACCGGCCATGCCGCTGATGTTGACCAGCCAGTCATAGGCTTTGCCTTCGCCGATGAGGGACGTCAGGAAAGCGGCCAGGCCGAAGACGACCGTAGCGAACAGGGCATACGACGGGACGCCGCGCTTGTTCAGCTTGAGGAAGCATTTCGGAGCCTGTCCCGTTTCAGCCATGGCGTAGAGCATACGCGTCGAAACGTAGAGGCCCGAGTTGCCTGCCGACAGGACGGCGGTCAGGATGACGGCGTTCATGATGGAAGCGGCTGCGGCCAGGCCGAAGCGTTCAAAGACCAGCGTGAACGGGCTGATGGAGATGTTTTCGATGTTCGTGTTGAGCAGGTTCGGGTCCGTATAGGGGATGAGGAAACCGATGACCGTGAAGGCGCCTAAATAGAAAATCAGGATACGCCAGAAGATGGAGTGGACGGCGCGGGGCACGTTCTTTTCCGGATCTTCACTTTCACCGGCTGCGATGCCGATCATTTCCGTCCCCTGGAAGGAGAAACCGGCGACCATGAAGATGCCCAGCATGGCCGTGAAACCACCGACAAAGGGGGCTTCGCCGATGGTCCAGTTGGTAAAGCCCGGCGACGGTTCCGGCCCGAGGCCCAGGATGAGCAGCGTCCCGGCGAAGAGGAAGACCAGGACGGTCAGGACCTTGATGCCGGCGAAGATAAATTCGCTTTCGCCATACGAACGGGTCGACAAGTAGTTGAGGACGAAGAGGATGATCAGGAACAAGCCGCTCCAGATGGCAGCCGGTACGTCGGGGAACCAATACTTCATAATCAGGGCGCCGGCGACGAGTTCGGCTGCTACCGTGATGGCCCAGTTGAACCAGTAGTTCCAGCCCAGGGCAAAGCCCAGGGATTTATCGACATAGCGGTTGGCATAGGTTTCAAAAGAACCGCTGACCGGCAGGTACGACGCCATTTCGCCGAGGCCCGTCATGAGGAAATAAACCATGATGCCGATGAGGGCGTAAGCCACGAGGGCGCCGCCAGGACCGGCCGAGCTGACCGTTTCACCGCCAGCGACGAATAAGCCCGTGCCGATAGCGCCGCCGATGGCGATCATGTTCATGTGACGGGCTTTCAGGCTGCGGCGCAGCCCCTGCTGCTGTTGAGTTTCTTCCATGCAAAATCACAACCTTTTTTTACAGAATTGATAAATAAAATCTAAAAAAACTCATACCTTTACATTATAAAGGAAGAATCGGGCTCTGACAAATGGAGATTCTGCATGGACGTAAATCGTTTATGCGATTAATGGATTATAGGGATTGGCCGCAGTTTTTTTACTATGTTATAATAAGGATATTAATTGCAGAAGGGAAGGGCAGTGTATGGATTTAGAAGAATGTCGCCGGGAAATCGACGTATTGGACCGGGACTTGACGAAAATATTGGAACGGCGCATGCAGGTCGTCGCCGAAGTCGCCGCCTATAAGAAGGAACATCATATGGAAATCTACGACCCCCGTCGGGAACGGCAGGTCCTGGATAAAATCGCCAATTTGACGGTCCAGAAGGAATTGTCGCCGTATCTGCGGCGTATTTATCAGTGCATCATGGACGAAAGCAAGAAATACGAACGGGAGCATATGGGGCTGTGAAGATGGAACAGATTGTAGTACGAGGCATTGCGGAACGCCTCTTATTTGAAGCGCCCGACTCGGATTACCGCGTCTTCCGCCTTCATGACGAAGCCGACGACGCGACGTATACCGTCACCGGCCATGGGACGAAACCTCTTGTCGGCGACCGCCTGGAAATCAAGGGCCACTGGGTCCAGCATAAGCGCTATGGCCGCCAGTTCGCCGCCGACGGCTGGAGCCGCATCATCCCTGAATCGGTCGACGGCATCGAACGCTTCCTGGGAAGCGGTGCCGTCAAGGGACTGGGGCCGGCCCTGGCCCACCGCGTCGTCGCGGCCTTTGGCAAGGACACGATGAAGATATTGGAAAGGGAACCGCAGCGGCTCCTGGAAGTCGAAGGCATTGGCCCGAAGAAACTGGCCGTCATTACGGAGTCATTCTACGAAGAGAAACAGGTCAACGACATCGCCTACGACCTGGAACAGCATGGCGTCGCCGGGCGCTACGCCGGCAGGCTCTTGCAGAAATACGGTGACGACGTCCACTATGTCCTGACGGAAGAACCGTACCGCATGATCGCCGAAATCGACGGCATCGGTTTCAAGACGGCCGACCAGATGGCCCTAGCCTATGGCATGGACCGGCAGGACCCGCAGCGCCTCAGCGCCGGCCTGACCTATGTCTTGCAGACCATGACCCAGAACGGCCACGTCTGCATCCCCGATGCGGAACTGGTCCGCCGGGCGGCTTTCATCTTACAGGCCGATGCCCTGGGGCTGCACGATATCCTGAAGGAAGCTATCGAAGTGGGCCAGCTCTGTACGGCCGATTTCCAGGGGACCGTCTATGTCTATACGCCGGAAGCCTATGAAGAAGAAAATTATATTGCCCGGCGCATCCAGGACATGGCAGCCATGAAGCCCCTGGCCATGAAGACCCATGTCCAGCTCTTCCTAGACCGCTGGCAGGATTCGTGCCATTTTGAACTGGCCGATAAGCAGCGCGAAGCCGTCGAAAAATCGCTGGAATCGGGCATGACGGTCATCACCGGCGGTCCCGGGACGGGCAAGACGACTGTCGTCCAGACCATCATCCGCCTGGCCGAACAGGAAGGGCTGCGTATCCTCCTCTGTGCGCCGACCGGGCGGGCCGCCAAGCGCCTGGCCGAAACGACGCAGCGCAAGGCCAAGACCATTCACCGCCTGCTCATCCCCGACGGTCGTCAGGGACGGATCCAGGTCTTTGAATACAACGAAACCAAGCTGCTGCCGGCCGACCTGGTCATTGTCGATGAAGTATCTATGCTCGACATGGAAATGATGTACCATCTCCTCAGTGCCTTGAAACCGCAGTGCCGCTGCATCCTCGTCGGCGACGCCGATCAGCTGCCGTCGGTCGGGGCCGGTGCCGTCCTGCATGACATCATCGCCTCGGGACAGGTCCCGGTCGTCCGCCTGGATACGATTTTCCGTCAGCAAGAAGGAGGGCGTATCGTGACCAATGCCCACCTCATCAACAGCGGCCGTCTGCCCGTCGTCAATGAAGACCCGGAATTTCGCTTCGTTGAAATCGAAGACGAAGCCCAGGGGGCCGAGAAGATAAGCGCCCTCTATAACAGCGAGCTCCTGGAAACGGGAGATAAGTTCGCCGTCCAGGTCCTGTCGCCGATGTACAAGAACCCTTGCGGCGTCGACAACCTCAATCAGCTCATCCAGGGGCGGTTCAACCCGCCGGCTGAAGGAAAAGGCGAGCTGAAGGGGAAGAACGTGATTTTCCGCGTCGGCGACAAGGTCATGCAGAAGCACAATGACTATGAAAAAGGCGTCTTCAACGGTGATATAGGGGAAATCTTTGCCATCCAGAAGGATATGGTCTATGTCCGCTATCCCGAACAGGACGTCAAGTACGAAGGGCAGGAAGTCGATGAGATTACCCTGGCCTATGCCATTACCGTCCACAAGAGCCAGGGCAGCGAATACCACACGGTCATCATGGTCCTGGTCAACAGCCATGCCATCATGCTCCAGCGCAACCTCTTTTATACGGCCGTCACCCGGGCCAAGCGGAAAGTCATCCTCGTCGGCAGCAAGCGGGCTGTCCAGACCGCCGTCCAGAACCAGCGCACGAGCCGCCGCTTCACGCTGCTCATCCCGCGCCTGCAAGGAGAGCTCATCGTCTAGGGAGGGAAGGCTATGTCCCTGATTACACACCTTTTCAATCTCTTATACCCGCCGCGCTGTCCGGCCTGCGGGGCCCTGGTAGCCCGCGACGGCGATTGGTGCCCGTCCTGCCTGGCCGCTGTCTGGCATCCCCGGCGCATCAACAAGCCGGCGGCAGTGAGGCACCTCGCCGCTTGTTACTGCCTGGCCGATTACCGCGGCGCCATGCGCCACATCCTGCACGACATCAAATATAACGGCAAACAAGGGAAGTGCCGGGCCTGCAGGGTATTGCTCGACCGCTTTCCCTGGCCGGAACGGTTCGACCGCATCGACCGGGTCGTACCCGTCCCGCTGGCACCGGAAAAATTGCAGCGCCGCGGTTTCAACCAGGCCGAAGCCCTCTTTTGCGACTGGGCTTCGGTCCGCTGGGATTGGTGCGATGCCCTGCAGCGCCTGCGGCCGACGAAAGTCCAGTGGCAGCTCTGCCGGGACGAGCGGAAGGAGAATGTCCACGACGCCTTTGCCGTCAAAGAAACCGTCCCCGTCCAGGGAAAACACATCCTCCTCGTCGACGACATCTTCACGACCGGCGCGACCTTAGAAGCCTGTGCCCAGGCGCTGACAAAAAAAGGCGCCACCAGCGTGACAGGACTCGTCATCGCCAGCGGCGCACCGTAAAATGAACGCAGTTCGCAGACGGCCGGCCGCAGGTCGCCGCGGTCCTTCGGATCGCAAAAAAAACGGCCCGTGGGCCGTATGCGTAGGGGCTCGCATGTGGCGAGCCCGTTAGGGAGATTCTATCACAGCCCATTCGAGTATAATAGCAGGCCTTTACGAACCACGAGTCACGATTTTTTCCACGAGCCGAGTGTCATGCAAAGTCCCTTTTTGGATTCAGAAGCGGCTCCGCCGCGATAAACTCATGAAATAAACTAAACGCAAGTGCAGATGGCAGTTCGCTATGGTCCTGCGGACCCAAAAATTTCACGGTCATCGGCCGTATCTGTAGGGGCTCGCACGTGGCGAGCCCGTTAGGGAGATTCCATCACAGCCCATTCGAGTATAATGGCAAGTTTTTACGAACCACGAATCACGAACAACGAGCCACTGCTTTTTTTACGACTCAGATGCGGCTTTGCCGCGACAGACTCAAATTGACAACGACGCTTCGGGATACCCTCGGCGCGTAGCGGGATGCCCTCCGGAATATCCTCCGGGTCGTCCCCTGCGGTATCGCAGACAGGCGATGAATGGGAAGTGATTCGCCGGCCGCATAATGAGAGCGGCATAAACATCAAACTTTCAACTTCAAACTCAAAAAAGCGGTTGTCTTTATACGACAGCCGCTTTTTTTGCTGCTTCCCGTACCGCTGTAACGCGTTACCTATAAAGAAAAGAGAAGAAGAGAAAGGGAAAGGAGAGGAGACTAAAAAACATAGGGAGAATGTCCGCAGCGTGTGGATTTTTTCTCTTATATAGATAGAAGGCCGGAAGGGCTAAACGGAAACGAGGTGCTTGCAATGAAGAAGCTGCAATGGCTTAAAACCAGGACGGGACTGTTTTCGGACCCCCGCATTTTATGTCTGATGAATCAAGCGAACGGCGATTCGTATATCGTGTTATGGTTTTTCCTGAAGGACATGGCCGGAACGGTTAACGACAACGGCCTTGTCTACGTATCGGGCCAGGAAGCCATGACGACGCAGCTCATTGCCAAGTGCCTGCACCGTCGCCGGCCGTTTATCGAAAAAGGATTAGCTTTGTTAGAAAAACTGGAGCTCATCGAACGTGACGGAAACGGCATGATCCGCATTGCTATCTGGGATGAACTGCAGGACTTCCAGCGTGACGAGAGGAAGCGGGAGCAGACAAAAGAACGGGTCCGCCGTTACCGTGAGAGGCAGCGGCTGGCTCAGCCGTCAGATAAAGCGATGGATACAGAAGCCGCTTCACCTGTGATAGAACAAAATGTTTATGAAGGTGAGCCCGTGACGACGCCGAAAGCCATGCGGGATTATGCGTCAGTCCAAAAATACCAGACCCTTTTCGGGCCTATGCAGGGGGATTTTGCCCGGCAGCTGGTCGATTTGGAAACTGCATGGGGCAGTGAAGCAACGTGTATCGCTATCGAACTGGCCCATGAAAATGGGGTCAACAACATCAAGTATATACAGGCTATCTTGAAGAACAGCAACGGCCATCCTATGAAGAAGGAGGACGCTTATGAACGTAAACAGAGAGAATGTTACGAACACCTTGATGCGGTGTTACATGAAGCCCGGAGAGAGAAATTGCAACGACTACAAGCTGAAGATGCTCGAAGAAATGCTGCCCGAAACGATGACGGCGCAGGAAGCGGAATCTCTTTTGCATCGCTTGTTAAAACGATGTAAGTTCGAGCCGTCCATTGCCGAAGTCATGGAAGAATGGTACGCCATCGTCCGCGAGAACCGCCGTCCTCAAGTCTTCCGGCCCGGACCGGCGCAAACCGTACCCCAGCGCCACATCAATCGGCTGAAAGATACGCGGCAGGCGTTACTGGAAGGGCGTCCCATCGAAGGGCTGAACTTATCTAAAGAACTCATCCGCTTCGCCCGCAGTTTTTTCCCGGAAATCAGTCTGCCTGTCATCGAACGGAACCGCTTGGAAATCTCTAACTGCATGACCGACAGGCAGAAAGATTTGGAACGGAAAGACGGCTATATGACCTATATGAAGCTTAACAAAAACGGCGTCATCACGCTGTATATGTCTAAAATTCAATGAGAGAAAGGAGACGAGAATGAACCGGATATTAAGATTTTTGAGGAACCTTGACAAAAGGAAGCTCATTTTCATCTTGCAGAGAGCCAGTGCTGTATTGCTGCCGATTAGGCCCTATCCAGAATGCGGACGCGGGCACTGCCCCTGTCCGGCCGTAAAACACAGGCCTATGCAGGGTATCGCCATCGGAGGAACGACCGCCAGCGTCCATATGAAGCAGTAAGGGGAAAACCATATTTATCGAAAGGAGTGCTATGAAAGTATATCTCAATGCCGGGCACGACCGGCAGCTTGATCCGGGCGCCGTCAATCGCCGCCTGAATCTGCGTGAATGTGATGCAGCCTATGAATTAGCCCTGGGCGTCCAGCAATATTTAGAACGAAATGGGATAGCCGTCGTCTTTGGTCAGGACGATGACCTCTATCATATCTGTGACCAGGCCAACCAGGCAGAATGTGATCTCTTTGTGTCCATTCACTTCAACGCCTATAACGGCAGGGCCAGCGGGACGGAAACCTTGATTTCCGGGTCCACCGGCAGCCTCATGCTGGGGCATTGTATCCAGACCAATTTAAAAGCCGTCCTCAACCTGCCCAACCGGGGACTCAAAGAACGGCCAGGACTCTTTGTCCTGCGAAATACGGTCATGCCTGCCGTCCTCGTCGAAGTCTGCTTCATCGATAACGACTTCGACTGGCGCCGCTACGACGCCCACCGCGACGAAGCGGCCCGGGCCATCGCGACAGGCATCATACAGTACCCGCACCAGATGCAGGGCGCCCAGGCGGCATAAAAGAGAAGGCAGGCCGCCGCGGTCCTGCGGATCGTAAAAAATACACGGCCCGTGGCCTTGTTCGTAGGGGCTTCCGCGTGGGAAGCCCGCTAGAGAGATTCGACCACAGCCTATCCAGGTATAATGGCAGGCTTTTACGAACCATTCGTCATAAATTCCGGATATGCACAGGATTCACGAGGGACGCCTTGTCCAGGACGTCCCCTACGGTATCGCATGCAGGCGATGAATAAATGAACGCAGTTCGCAGGTGGCCGGCCGCAGGTCGCCGCTGTCCTGCGGACCGTAAAAGAAACACGGCCAACGGCTGTATGCGTAGGGGCCGACCCGGTCAGGGCGGCCCGCTGCGAACAGTTGGTCATTATCTATCTGGACCATGTGACATGGTTTGGCGAATGCGGCCTGCGAACGGCGGGGGCGCCAGGCTCCAAACTTGAATCACGAGCTATGAAGGCTCTTCACATACAAAAAAGAAAGGAGGAATGAACTATGGCAGCAGAACGCAAAGCGATTTCCGGCAAGTTAAAGCTGGTCATCAGCTACAACGACGAAAATGATAATCTGTGCGAAAAATCCGTACAGATGCGTAACCTCGTCACCGGTGTCGAACCGGCCAACGTCATCACGGCCGTCAACGCCATCGGTACGCTGTACGAAGATCCCATCACGGGCATCCACGAAATCGTCGAAAACGAAATCACAGCGTAAGAGCGCGTAAACCTCTCAGTCAGCTTCGCTGACAGCTCCCCTACAAAGGGAGCCTTAAGCCTCCCCTGATAGGCCCTTTTTGGCCCGTCAGGTGCTGACCACAGGGAAGCACAGGGCGGTTGCCAAAACGGAGAGCTGAGCTGGAGGTGGCCCGAAGGGCCGGAGAGGTTGCTCTTCTCACCATACCAAAGAAAGGAGGAATTACCATGGCCATCAAATCGGAAACGAAAACGTTACAGCTCACCTTTGTTGATGGAATCAGCAAAAATGTTAGCTACTCCATTTCCAATCCGAAAGCGGACTTGACGAAAGCTACCGTCGATACAGCCGCCAAAGCCATCGTCGACAGCAAAATATTTGCTACGACGGAAGGCGGCAATTTGACAGCACTCAAGTCGAGCCAGATTGTAACCCGTAAAGTCGAAACGCTCGAATAAGCGTAACCGAATAGAGATGCCTTGGGCCGCCTGTCGGCCCAGGGTATTTTTGGTGTTAGCATATAAATAGGACAAGTCAAACTGAGGTTCCTAATGGTGGTACAATAGGATTAACTAAGGAGGCCTCAGTATGGCAAAATTCAACAAAGAATTCAAAATCAACGCAGTTAAATATTATCATGAACATCGGGAACTCGGCTTGGTTGGCTGTGCTACGAATCTAGGTATTGCTCCACAAACCTTGTCCCGTTGGCAAAAGCAGCTGAAGGACAATGGCGAAATGCCTTATCGTGGTTCCGGCAACTATGCTTCGGATGAAGCTAAGGAAATCGCCCGTCTGCAGCGTGAACTGCGGGATGCGAAGGATGCGTTGAATGTCCTAAAAAAAGCTATCAGCATTCTGGACAAATGACCATTGCCATCTATCGCAGTGTCCAGGAAGAAGCCGAAAATGCCCATCAGGCAGAACGTCGTTTTTCGGTGTCCGGAGTGCTTTCTGAACTCGACGTTTCTTCTTCAGGATATTATGACTGGGCGGCGCGCAAACCATCGAAACAGGCCCAGCACCGCAAGGAGATGAAGAAAAAGATTCAAACTATCTACGACGATTCCAAGCAGATTTACGGAGCCCCGAAGATTGCCCAAGTTATGCAGCAGAACGGGGACAGTATCTCTGAACGCACAGTTGGCGTATACATGCGGCAAATGGGCATTCAGGCCTGCTGGGTAAAGCATTACACCGTAACGACCCGTAACAGTGACTTTGACGTGGCGCTGGTGAATATCCTTCAGGAATGCTTCAATCCTGAAGAACCGGATCAAGTATGGTGCAGCGACATCACCTATATCTGGACAGCTGAAGGTTTCGTCTATTTGGAAAGCATTATGGATTTGTTCTCCAGGAAAATCATCGCCTGGAATCTGGCCCGTAATCTGGACGTCGCCGGCATCGTCAAGATGCTGCAGGAAGCCAAACAATGCCGGAAACCCGGACAGCTGTTGGTTATCCATTCGGACCGTGGCTGCCAGTATGTTTCGCAGGCATATATTCGGGAGACATCCCAAATGCGCCGCAGCTATTCGAAGAAAGGCTATCCATGGGACAATGCCTGCATCGAATCCTTCCACTCCCTGATTAAACGGGAATGGCTCAATCGCTTCAAGATTCAAAATTATCAGCAAGCGTACTTGTTGGTGTTTGAATACATCAATACCTTTTACAACACCGTACGCATTCATAGCCATTGCAACTACATGTCACCGGATGACTATGAAAAGCTGTATGCTGATTTCCAGAAACATAATATGCGTCTGGGAATCTAAGAAACGAAAAACCTCAATTTAATTTGTCCGAAATCTTGACATAGGACCATTTCACGTTTTGCCAACACGTGAAATTTGTTAAGATAGATGAAGAAAAGAGGTCTTAATTTGATTTTAAGGTAAGGAGAGGATTACGTGACCATGACATTGCGACACTGCGTGCGCGAAGCACAGAACGGAAATCACGAAGCGACACTGTTTTTGTTGGGGCAATTTTCACCGCTCATCAAAAAACAGGTCAAAAAGTATAACGGCTATTATCAATCCGTTGAAGAAGCTATCTCGACGGCTCATGCTGCGGCGTGCCGATGTATTTTTGAATTTGACCTGACCAAGCCGGGTAATGTCGAACGGCAGATGATGGCCTGTATTCACAATACCTTTGAACGGGAAGGCTATCACAAGGAAAAATACGACCAACGGATACAGAAGAACATCATCCATAACGCGGAAGTCACGGATTTGCCTGTCGACTGCATGGCGCCGTTGTCGCAGTGTCCCGAATATCGCTGTATCGAGAAGGACATACACAGGCTGATTCAGGAAGCCTTGGACGACTTGTCCGAAAAAGAAAGGCATTTCATCATCCTTCATTTTTTCAATGGCCATTCCTATCGGAAAATAGGCCGCATCTACCATCGGGATGAAAGCCTCATCCGGCGGACCGCTAAGCGGGGCCTGGCAAAATTGCGCGTCAGGCTGGCCGAATTGAGGGACTGACAAAAATATGGAGCTGTCGCACGTGCGATAGCTCTTTTTTGTGCTACTCTTAGGGAAAATTGCTCTGTCGCAGTTATCATGATACAATCAATGTATCAGAATAATCATGGGCATTATGCCATATACAATAAATGGCCGCTGGAAAGATGGCGGGATGGAGGAAATGGAATGGATAATCAGGAATATAATTCGATCGTCAGTTTTATATGGGGCATCGCAGACGACTGCCTGCGAGATGTATACGTGCGGGGCAAGTACCGGGACGTTATCCTGCCCATGACGGTCATCCGCCGTCTCGACGCTATGCTGGAAGGAACCAAGAAAACCGTGCTCACCATGAAAAAGCAGCTGGATGCGGCGCACATCGACAACCAGTGGCCGGCACTGTGTAATGCAGCGGGGCAGGCTTTTTGTAATGCTTCGCCTTTCCTGTTGAAGGACCTGACCAGCCGGGGGAAGAAACAGACCTTAGAAGCGGATTTTAAGGCCTATCTCGACGGTTTCTCTCCGAACGTTCAGGAAATCCTCGATAAATTCAAGTTCCGTGACCAGATCCGGACCATGGTTGATGCCGATATTTTAGGAGCCGTCATTGAGAAATTCACGTCGTCTGATATTAACTTGAGCCCTAAGCCGGTGTATAAAGATGAAGAAAAGAAGATTGTAAAGTTACCTGGACTGGATAATCATGGCATGGGGACCATTTTCGAGGAACTCATCCGCCGTTTCAATGAAGAAAACAACGAAGAAGCCGGGGAACACTGGACGCCCCGCGATGTCGTCGAACTCATGGCTGATTTGGCTTTCTACCCCGTAGAAGACCAGATTAAAGATGCGACTTATTCCTGCTATGACGGAGCCTGCGGGACCGGCGGGATGCTCACAGTGGCCCAGGCGCGTCTCCTGAAACTGGCGGCTAAACAGGGGAAAAAAGTTTCTATCCACTTGTTTGGTCAGGAAATCAACCCGGAAACCTATGCCATCTGCAAGGCTGATATGCTGCTGAAAGGGGACGGTGAGGAAGCCGAACACATTGCCTATGGCTCGACCCTGTCTCTGGACGGGAACCCGTCGCGGCAATTCGACTTCATGCTCTCCAATCCACCTTATGGAAAGAGTTGGAAGACCGATGCCGACAAGCTGGGAGGCAAAAATGAAATCCTCGATACCCGTTTCAACACCTACCTGCCGGGCGGGGACCTGCTGAAGATGATCCCCCGCACCAGCGACGGGCAGCTCTTATTCCTCCTCAATAACGTATCTAAGATGAAGACCGATACCGAACTGGGCAGCCGCATCATCGAAGTCCATAACGGTTCGTCCCTGTTCACCGGCGACGCCGGCAGCGGAGAAAGCAACGCCCGCCGCTATCTGATCGAAAGCGACCTGGTGGAAGCCATTATCGCCCTGCCGGACAACATGTTCTACAACACGGGCATTGGCACCTACATCTGGGTCCTGTCCAATAAGAAAGAAGCTCGTCGGAAAGGCAAAATCCAGCTCATCGATGCGACGCAGATGAAATCGCCCCTGCGCAAGAACATGGGGAACAAGAACTGCGAATTCACGCCGGATATCCGCAAAGAAATCATCCGCATCTTTCTCGACATGGAAGAAAGCGACGTCAGCAAGATTTTCGACAACAGCGAATTCGGCTACTGGAATGTCACCGTGGACCGGCCCCTGCGCCTGCGGGTGTTCCCGGAACGGGAGATTCCCGAAAAGGATGAAAAGGGGAAAGTCCTGTTCAAAAAACATACGGAGCTGTTAGACGTGCGCCATGCCGTACAGGAAGCAGCCAAGACAGCGCCCTTTGACGACTGGGATGCCTTTGCTAAAGCCACTAAATTGAAGAAGACACAGCTGAAGAAAATCCGTCCTTATATCACCGAAGCCGACCCAGAAGCGAAAGAAGTCGCCGGGGAAGCGGACCCGGAACTTCGGGATACAGAAAACATCCCATTCCAGTATGAAGGCGGTATCCATACCTTCATGGAGAAAGAAGTCCTGCCCTATGCACCGGACGCCTATGTAGACGAAGAAAAGACAAAAATCGGCTATGAAATCAGCTTTACTAAATACTTCTACAAGCCCGTAAAACTGCGGGATATGAAAGACATCCTGGCGTCCCTGGCGGAACTGGAAAAAGAATCCGAAGGCGTTATGGATGAAATCGTCAGGGGGTTGGAGTGATGGGGAAATATTCAGAATATAAAACCATAAATTTACCATGGTTAGCAAAAATTCCAGCTAATTGGGAACTGATAAGAAATAAACAATTTCTTCGAGAGAAAAAGGATATTGTTGGAGATTTGTCTAATCAGTTTACTTTGTTATCCTTGACATTACGAGGTGTCATAAAAAGAGATCTATCTGAGAAAAAAGGAAAACTTCCAGGTAGTTTTGACACTTATAAAATTATTTCTCCGGGAGATATTATATTTTGCCTTTTTGATATGGATGAAACACCAAGAACAGTAGGTTTATCAGAATATGATGGAATGCTTACAGGAGCATATACGGTTTTCCAGGTGAATGGTATCAATCCTCAATTTTTATATTATTATTATCTTTCTTTGGATAATATTAAGGCATTAAGACCCCTTTATACGGGATTAAGAAAGACAATCAAGACAGATACTTTTTTAGCTCTAAAACTCCCCGTCCCTCCTCGTGCCGAGCAGGACCAGATTGTGCGGTTCCTGGACTGGAAGGTTTCGGAGATTAACAAGCTCATCGGGATTCGGCGGAAGGAAATACAGGAACTTAATCAAGCAAAAGAATCAATAATTACAAGGGCTGTAACTCATGGTATAAAAAAGAGGGTAAAATATAAGACAAACGATAAATATTATAAAGAACTTCCCATTGGTTGGCATATAACCAAAACTCGGCATGTACTGCTTCAGCCTTTAACAGATGGACCACATACAACTCCAACATTTTTTGAAGACGGGATACCATTTGTCTCAGCAGAGGCAGTTTCATGTGGTAATGGTCGTATTGATTTTGAACATATACGTGGATTTATTTCACAGGACTTTTACGAGGAGTGCTGTAAAAAATATATTCCACAGATTGATGATATTTACATGATTAAATCTGGAGCAACTACTGGACGAGTAGCAATTGTAGACACAGATAAAATCTTTACAATATGGTCTCCACTTGCAGTATTTAGATGTAATCCGCGTGTAATAACAGCACGTTTTTTGTTTTATGCATTACAAGCGAATCCATATCAGCAACAAGTACAAGATGGATGGTCCTATGGAACACAACAAAACATCGGGATGAGAGTATTAGAACGACTTAAAATTGCTTATCCCGATATTGTGGAACAGAATGAAATATCTTCTTATTTGGATAGCAAATGTAATTTGTTTGAACGACTTATTCAACTGACTAGAAATAAAATTAAGGGGCTATTGGAACTTAAAAATACCATCATCTCTGACGTAGTAACCGGCAAAATCGATGTCCGGAATATCCCTGTTCCTGATTACGAGCATGTAGGCGACTCGGCCAATGATGGGGAAGGCAATGACGAAGAAACAGGAATCCCTGGAGAGGAGGACTGACCATGGTTTTTACGGATAAAACGGAAAAGGGTTTTGAAACGCTCATCGTGAACTGGCTGGTGGATCAGAATGGCTACCAGCAGGGGACGAATGAAGATTACAATAAAGAATATGCCATCGATGAAACCCGGCTCTTTCGCTTTTTGAATGATACTCAACCCAAAGAGATGGCAAAGCTCGGCGTCAACCAGAGTGACCAGAAGAAGCGGCAGTTTTTGAACCGTCTTTCTGGAGAAATCACCCGGCGCGGTATCATCGACGTGCTGCGCAATGGCATCAAAGCCTATCCAGCTGACCTGATCCTGTTCTATTTCACGCCGACGGAAAACAATGAACAGGCGAAACGGCTATTTGACAAGAACATTTTCAGTGTTACCCGCCAGCTGCGCTATGCTATCGACGCGTCAAAACTGGCACTGGACCTCTGTCTGTTCATCAACGGCCTGCCCGTCATTACCATAGAGCTGAAGAACCATTTCACCGGGCAGACGACAGCCGACGCCGTAGAGCAGTATAAGAAAGACCGCAATCCCAGGGAACTGCTGTTTTCCTTCAAGCGCTGTATCGTACATTTTGCCGTAGATGATCAGACGGTCCAGTTCTGCACGAAACTTTGCGGGAAGGCCAGCTGGTTCCTGCCTTTCAACAAAGGATACCGCGATGGGGCCGGGAATCCGCCCAACCCCGAAGGCATCATGACGGACTACTTATGGAAAGATATCCTGACGAAGACGAAACTGTCCCGTATCATCGAGAATTATGCCCAGGTCGTCGTCGAGGAAAATCCGGAAACCCGAAAGAAATCGGTCAAACAAATCTGGCCGCGCTATCATCAGTTGGATTGTGTAGAAAAACTCCTGGCCGATGTCAGGCAGTACGGTGTGGGTAAACGCTATCTCATCCAGCACAGTGCCGGGTCGGGCAAATCCAATTCCATTGCCTGGCTGGCCCATCAGCTGATCGGACTGGAACGGGATGGACGGCCTATGATTGATTCGGTCATTGTCGTGACGGACCGGCGGATTCTGGACAAGCAGATCCGGGATACGATTAAACAGTTCATGCAGGTAAAGAATACCGTCGTATGGGCCCAGCACTCGGGCGACTTGAAAAAGGCCATCCAGGACGGCAAGCGGATCATTGTGACCACAGTAGAGAAGTTCCCTTATATTTCTCAAGAAATCGGACAGGAACATATAAACCATACCTTTGCCATCATCATCGACGAAGCCCATTCGGGACAGAGTGGGCGGAATGCAGCCAATATGAATCTGGCCCTTTCCGGACTGGCTTCGGACAGCGAACTGGATAATGAAGACAAAATCAACGCCATGGTAGAGGGACGGAAACTGGTAAAAACAGCCAGTTACTTCGCCTTTACGGCTACGCCTAAAAACAAGACGGAAGAGGTGTTTGGCACGCCTTATGAAGAAGACGGCCAAATCAAACATCGGCCCTTCCATGTCTATACCATGAAACAAGCCATTCAGGAAGGCTTCATCCTGGATGTGCTGAAGAATTACGTGACCATCGACAGTTGGTATAAGATTGCCAAAAAGGTGGAAGGCGACCCCATGTTTGACAAGAAGCGGGCTCAGAAGAAACTGCGCTCCTTTGTCGAAGGGAATCCCGATGTCATTGCCAAGAAAGCGGCGATGATGGTCGATCATTTCCACGAACAGATTATTGCCAGGAAGAAACTGGGCGGCCAATCTCGCGCCATGGTGGTGACGGCCAGTATTCCCCGTTGCATTGAAACGTACTATGCCGTTACCCAGTGTCTTGCCGACCGGCACAGCCCTTATAAGGCTATCATCGCTTTTTCCGGGGAATGCAGCTATCACGGCCAGGAACCAGTATTGACTTCGGCCGAGATGAATGGCTTCCCAGACGCCAAGATTCCCCAGAAATTCAAGAAGGACCCGTACCGGCTGCTGGTCGTGGCCGACATGTTCCAGACGGGCTTTGACGAACCGCTGCTCCAGACTATGTATGTAGACAAACCCCTTTCGGACATTGCGGCCGTCCAGACCCTGTCCCGGCTGAATCGGGCGGCGCCGGGCAAGGATGAAGTCTATGTGTTGGATTTTGCCAACAAGGCGGAAACCATCGAAAAAGCCTTTTCTCGATTCTACCGGACGACGATTCTGTCTGGGGAAACGGACCCCAATAAGCTCTACGACCTGATTTCCCTGATGGAAGGTTATCAGGTCTATGACCACAGCGACGTAGATAAAGTAGTGGACCTGTTTCTGAACGGCGGGGAACGGGACCGGTTGGATCCGCTTCTTGATCCATGTGTGGCCCTTTATAATCAGCTGGAAACGGACGACCAGATTCAGTTTAAGAGTGCTGCCAAGGCTTTTGTGCGGACCTATGGTTTCCTGGGGTCTATTCTTCCATATGGCAATGCAGCGTGGGAAAAATTATCTATTTTCCTGAACCTGCTGATTCCCAAACTGCCATCGCCTCAGACTGATGACCTGTCAGAGGGTATCTTGTCCGCTGTGGACCTGGACAGTTATCGGAACGAGGCACGGGAAGCCGTAGCCATCAAACTGGAAGATGAAGATGCTGAAATCGACCCTGTGCCGACAGGGAAGGTTGGCCACATAGTGGAACCGGAAATGGACCCCTTATCGCAGATTATTTCAGAATTCAATGACATGTTCGGGAATATCCAATGGAACGATGCCGATAACGTACAACAACAGCTTCTGCGTATCCCAGTCATGGTTTCCCACGATGAGAAGTACCGCAATGCTATGAAGAACTCTGATGAACAGGAAGCCCGGACTGAGGGCGAACGGGCCTTGCAGCAGGTCATTTTCTCTATCATGGCAGATAATATGGAACTTTTCAAACAATTCCAGGACAATCCATCCTTCAAGAAATGGCTGACCGACATGGTGTTCAACCTGACCTATAATAAGGAAGGTAAGTCCTATGAAGCGCCAAGCGATTGCCAATATTCTATTCCAAAGCAAAAAGGTGGGATGGTAGCAGAGAAGTAAGCTAACTACCAAAAATTCAGTGAGGTGAGAAGCTGATGAGAAATAAGCATCCCAAAGGCTGGATGGATACTCCGCACCATATCGAATTTTTGAAAAAAGACGAGGATGATGAACGGAGAGATAAGAGACGGTGTCTCTTTTTTACACAGAATAAATGCAGTTACTCATCATACACATGGGAGACGAGCCTCGAAGGAGGCGATTTATGTCGACCCGATTTCACCCGAAAAGTTACTGTTTCAAAACACGTTATCAGAAGCGCGAAGAAAAAACGTTCAGGCTATGTATAATGTAGCGCAATTGTTTATAGGAGCTGTTGAACAAAAAAATAAAAACGTCATATCTTTACAGATTTTAGTTTCACAGCTGCCACAAGTTAAAGATAAGTAAAAATATACATTAAAAGGCGCTGTCTTCTACGACAGCGCTTTTAATCCTTTATGCGTTTCAATCAATAATCCATTCAACGTCGACAGATTCACTTTCTGTCGTTGAATTGGCAGCTAGCTGATTAGAGAGGTCTAAGGATTTAGGTTTTTCAAAATTCAGCGAATCAGGTGCCAGCATATTACAGTAACGAATTGAATCTTCGCTATAGTTATTCATAGATACCGATTTGATGCCAATGATTTTTTTCCTACTGTGGCTGCGATGGCTTCTGCCCGACGTTTGGAATTGGCGACAGCCTGTTTGATGAGTTCGTCATGGATTTCCCGTTCATTTGATAATTCATAGGTGCTTTCGATAGCGATGTCATAGTTTTGCTGACGGACGTGATCCAGTATCATATTGATAAAGGGCATGTTGAAGCTCATGCGAATCACGATTTTTCTGGAAGCCGTGAAAATAGGGGGAACAGGCCGATGTTCGTTCTTAAAAAGAAGAAAATCAAACTTTTCACTGTAAAATAAAAAGAAGTTGTCACATTAAGCATTTTAGCTTAATGCGACAACTTCTTTTTGTTTTTTTGGTGCGCCTAGAAGGATTCGAACCTTCGCACCCGGTTCCGGAGACCGGTGCTCTATCCCCTGAGCTATAGGCGCAAGTAAGTGGTGACCCAGTAGGGATTCGAACCCTAGACCCACAGCTTAGAAGGCTGTTGCTCTATCCAGCTGAGCTACTGAGTCTCAAAAAATGGAGCGGGTGATGGGAATCGAACCCACATAACCAGCTTGGAAGGCTGGCGCTCTACCACTGAGCTACACCCGCATTTGTCGGTAATGGTCGGAGCAGCAGGATTTGAACCTGCGACCCCCTGGTCCCAAGCCAGGTGCGCTACCAAACTGCGCTATGCCCCGCCAACAAAAAATATTATACAAGAAATGAAATAGTTTGTCAACGTTTTTTTAGCCATGGCATCTATCTGCTACGGGTACGTATGATTATATTACAATCAGGCGTCGTCCGTCATAAATTTTGGCTGTGCACAGGATTCACGCGGGACGACTTTTAGCCGTCCCCTACGAAGGCCCTGGACGGGGCATTTTTACGAGCTGAGGGGGCTACGAGGCGATGTAGTCAATTTGAGTTTGTTTTCGCGTAGCGGCATATGAGCTCTGAGGCGAACGGCGGCCTGCGACCTGAGAACGGCGGGGCCATCAGGCCCCATGACCGGTCAAGGCATCGATGAACTGGCGGGCTATGCTGGACAGGTAGCGGTGTTTTGGGGTGATGACGGCTAATTGGGTGCGCAGGCGCGGTTCGTCGATGGCTTTTGTCTTGAGCTGGGGCCGACTGGCCGGTGAGATGGCCGATGCCGGGACGACGGCGTAGCCCAGGCCGGTTTCGGCCCAGAGCAGGGTCGTCCGGGCGTCGTCGTTGCGGCAGAGGAGGTTCGGTGTGAGGTTGTGGGCTTCGCAGACGTCATGGAAGAGCTGGTCGAAGCGGCGGTAGAGGATGAGCGGCAGGCCCTGCAGTTGTTCTATGGTCATCGACGGCTGGCCCGGATTGGGGTCGGCCAGGGACTCGGTATAGGCCAGGACCATCGGTTCTTCCGGCAGCAGAGTGCAGTCGAAGGCGTCCTGCTTAAAGGGCGTGCGGACGATGCCGATTTCGATGAGGCCCTTGCGCAGCATGTCCAGGACGCGGAAGGTGTTGCCGTCGTAGATTTCGAAGCGGATTCCGCGATGGTCGTCGTGGAACTGGCGGAGCGCTGGCTGGAGGATGACGCTGCCCGATGACGATACAGTCCCGATGGACAAGGTGCCGCGCAGGCCGTTCTTGAAATCGGCGATTTCCCGGCGCGTCGAGTCGGTGAGGGTGACGATCTGCCGGGCCCGGCGGTAGAGGATTTCGCCGGCGTCGGTCAAGGTGACGCTACGCGGCTCCCGCTGCAGGAGCTGGACGCCCAGTTCTTCTTCCAGGGCCTTCATCTGCTGGCTCAGCGGCGGCTGGGCCATGTGAAGGCGCCGGGCGGCGGCTGTGATCTGGCCTTCTTCGGCGATGACCATGAAATAAGTGAGTTGACGGATATCCATACCCCTGCCTCCTTGACATATGATTTACATATATTATATCAATTGTACAAATATTTTCAATATAGTAAAAGACGTGTTATACTAAGACCATAGAAAAGATACCTATCCGGAAAGGAATGATACACGATGAACGAAATTGTGACACCGAAACGGGATGCCCATTTCTTTTGGACCCTGTTCAAATCGACCTTTTTAATCAGTGCCTTCACCGTCGGCGGAGGCTTCGTCATTATTCCCCTGCTGAAAGGGAAATACGTCGATGAATACCATTGGATCGACGACAAGGATACCCTCGACATGGTAGCCATTGCCCAGTCCATGCCAGGCGTCATCGCCGTCAACAGTGCCGTCATCCTGGGCTATCGCATGGCTGGGGTCCTGGGGACGCTGGTCGCTCTGGTGGCTACGGTGCTGCCCTGTCTGATTACGCTGTCGATCATTTCATACTGCTATGATTTCTTTATCCAGAACTTATATATCAAGATGATCCTCCGCGGCATGCAGTGCGGGGCGACGGCGCTCATCGTCAATGTCGGCATCGACCTCCTCATCAAGCAGGGCAAGAAGAGATTGCTCCTGCCCCTGGCCATCATCGTGGCGACGTTCATTGCCAACTTGTGCTTCGATGTCAATATCATGGTGCTCATCATCATTGACGGCATCATCGGCTTCGCCTTCATGCGCGATAAGAAGTACGACTAAGGGGAGGGACTTATTATGATATATTTGTTGCTTTTTTGGGAATTCTGTAAAGTCGGGGCCTTCTGCGTCGGCGGCGGTTATGCTTCCATGCCGCTGATCCAGGCCAGTGTCGTCGATACCTTCCATTGGCTCTCTATGAGTGAATTTGTCGATATATTCACCATTTCTCAGATGACTCCGGGACCGATCGGCATCAATGCCGCTACCTTTGTCGGCACCAAGATTGCCGGGCTGGGCGGGGCTGTTGCAGCCACCCTGGGCTTCGTCACGCCGTCGTTCTTCTTGGGGATTATTTTAGCACGCGTCTTCCTCAAGTATGGCGATATCGGTCCAATCCGGGGCATCCTCAATGGCCTGCGGCCGGCAGTGGTCGCCCTCATCTGCGTCGCCAGCCTGAGCTTCATCCTCCTGGCCCTGTGGAATACGGAAACCCTGCCCGACGACTGGTCGGCCTTCAGTCTCGGCGGTCTGGCCATACTCATCCTGGCCATTGCAGCCACGCGCCGCAAGATCGGCGTCATCAAGGTCCTCATCGGGTCCGGCGTCTTAGGCCTGGTCTTAGGCATAGCCGGCCTCATCTAACTTCGATATATTGGGAATCCAGGCTCTGGAGGAAGCGGCTCGGCGCATAGCGCTGATTGCCGTTCCCTTCGTGCCAGCTCAGATACAGCCTCTTTTTGGCCCGCGTAATGGCGACATAAAAGAGGCGTTTTTCTTCTTCTATATTCCCTTTCTTTACGGACCAGAAGGTCGGGAAGACCCGGTCTTCCAGATGGGCCAGGAAGACGTAATCGAATTCCAGGCCCTTGGCCTGATGGATGGTGATGATGGGAATTTTCGGGTCCTTGGCCAGCATGCTGTCCAGTTCGCTGTTGGACAGGGCGGTCAGCTTGAGAAATTCTGCCAGGGCGTCGCGCGGGTCCTGGCCCGGGTCGTCTGTTTCTTTGGCGATGCGGTAGAGCTTGCGGACATTTTCCAGCCTGTCGATGTGCTGGGCCGCATCGCTGGGGTCGCGATGGCTTTCGTACCAGGCCTTGACGCCGCCTTCGTTCATGACGGCGGCGATGAGGTCTATGGGCCGGTCCTGATAGGACTGTCGGCGGAAACGGGCTATGTCACGGCTGAACGGGGCGAAGAGAGGCAGGTAGATGGCCAGGGACGAACGGCGGGCCGTCGTAGCCGGGCGGATCTGTTTCGTTACGGCATAGCATAGGAGGCCGGCCGTGGCCAGGATGTCGTCGAAGGCGTCGTGCGATGGCTGATGGTCGATGGGGAAGGTTTCACTGAGCGTGGCCAGTTTGTGGTTGATGAGGTTGGGATAGAAGCGGCGGTAGATGTCCAGCGTGTCGTAATAGGGGAAATCGCCGCTTTCGCCCATGCCTAGGCGCTGGAGCTCGCTGTGCAGGATGGACAGGTCATACGTGACGTTGTGGCCGACGATGACGGCGTCTTTGGCAAAGTCCAGGAAGGCCGTCAGAGCCTGGCGCGGTTCCATCCCCTGGGCCTCCAGGGTTTCGTCGCTGATGTGGTGGACGTAGAAGGAAGCCCCGACAGGCCGGCTGGCACGGACATAGGTGTTGAAGGTGTCCGCGACCTGGCCCTGGGCATCGAGGCGGACGGCGGCAATCTGGATGATTTCATCCCTCGTCGTGTCGGTGCCGGTGCTTTCGACGTCGAAGACGACGATCCGGCCTTCATCCAGGGCTGATAGCAGGAGCCCGTAAGGGTCGCCCGTTTCCTGGGAAATGGGGTCGATGAAGTCGCAGAGCCGAAGGCCCAGGCGGCGGTAGGATTCGCTTTCGATGGTCTCTACGGTTCGCCGGCCGATGCGGGGGACGAAGCGCAATAAAATCCGCTTCAGGCTCAGGTTATCGTGCTTGTTCAGGAGCAGCCTCAGGTAGGCCAGGACGTCTTTACATTCCTGGCGCTTGAACAGGTGGAACTGGTCGATACAGGTCACGGGCAGCTGGTCTTCCGGCGGATAGTGCTGGTTGTGGGCGTTGATGCCCGTCCAGAGCTGCTGGGCCTGGCGGTTGCCACGGACGAGGACGCAGGCTTTCAGTCGTTCCTGCTGCGGCAGGCGCATCAGTTCCTGGAAGATCCAGCGGCTTTCGCCGATGAAGTTGTCCGCCTTATGGACGACGATGGGGTCACCGGGAACGGCGGCTGCGGCCTGGCCGAGCTGGGGATAGATGTGGTGGACCGTCACTTGGCCGAAGAGACGGTTCAGGCAGCCTTCGGCAGCTTTCAAGAGGAGCTGCGTAGCCCGGTAGTTGGTCGTAAAGGTGATTTCCCGGGGATGATAGGTCTTGCGGAATTGTTCCAGGATGTATTCCGGATAGGAGCCGCGCCATTCGTAAATGGTCTGGAAGTAATCGCCGCAGAGGAGGACGTTGCGGCCGGGGAAGAGGCGGCTGATGACGGCGTATTCGACTTCACTAGTGTCCTGCATTTCATCGACGGCGATGAAGCGGAACCGGTCCCGCCAGCGCTGGCAGCAGGCTTCGTCTGTGAGGAAGTCATAGGCGCCGGTGATGAGGTCCGTGAAATCGACGGCGTGGTTGTCGGCCAGGACGGCATCGTATTGCCGGACGAGGTCGTCGCCGTGGTCATGGAGCCAGGCCTGGAGGGGTTCTTTCGGCGCCGTGAAATCGTGGAGGTCCGGGAGGACGCGCTGTTTCTTGGCAAATTCGATATAGTTCTGCAGGGCCTGGGTGTCATTGCCCGGTGCCGACGCCGCCGCCGGGAGGTTGTCGATGAGCTGCCGGCAGTCTTCGTCATCGTAGAGGAGAAAATCATTATAACAGTCGCTCTGGCGCTTTGTTTCCTCTTTGATGAGACTGTAACAGAAACTGTGGATCGTCTTGACGACGACGTCCAGGCCCTTTTCGTGGGCCGTAGCGACGATGCGTTCCTTCAGCTCCTTGCAGGCCCGGTTGGTGAAAGTCAGACAGAGTATCTGCGCGCCTTCAGCGGCCTTCGTTTCCAGGATATGGGCGACCCGGCAGGCCAGGACACGGGTCTTGCCCGTGCCGGCCGGGGCGTTGAGCAGGATGGGCTGCGACAGGTCGCGGACGACTTGCTGCTGCTGGTCATTTAATTCCATAATCTATCCCTCCGTGTGGGTAATCTCCTCCCATTGTACCATAGTCGGCGTTATCCGTGTACAAACTGTGAGGGAACGGGCAAATTTCATTGACAGCCTCGTAGGTTTTTGATAGAATCAAAGTGTGTTTGATAATCTTTCAATCAATAAGGAGATGCACTATGACAAGACGTTTATGGACAGGTTCTTTGCCGTTTGTAAACAGTCTCCGTGTGTCTAACTGAAAACCCAAAGGTGATACTGCGTCACTTTTGGGTTTTGTTTTTCTAAGGAGGGGTCTCTGTTGAAGGTCGGTTTGATCATGGGAAGCGATTCTGATTTTCCCGTTATGAAAAAAGCGATTGCTATTTTTAAAGAATTTGGTGTTGAATATGAAGTCTTGTTAGCGTCGGCCCACCGCACGCCGGCAGCTGTCCGGGAATTCGTTTCGACAGCCGAAGAACGGGGCATCAGTGCCTTTGTCGTCGGTGCCGGCATGGCCGCTCATCTGCCGGGTGTCGTCGCCAGCTATACGACGCTGCCCGTCATCGGTGTCCCCTTGGAAAGCGGCAGCCTCCAAGGCATGGATGCGCTGCTGGCCATCGTCCAGATGCCGTCGGGTATTCCCGTTGCCACCGTCGCCATCAACGGTGCCAAGAACGGAGCGCTCCTGGCTGTACAGATTGGCGCTGCCAGCGATGCCGGATTAGCTAAGAAATACAAGGCATACCGCGAAAACATGGCTAAAGAAGTCATGGAAAAGAACCAGAAATTGCAAGAAACCGTAAAGTCCCTCTAAGGGCATGTACAGACTATTTTTCGTTATAACAGGAGGTTTAATTCATGTTTTACGATCCGATTTGGGATAAGCAGCATGAAGAATGTGGTGTCTTAGGTATTTACGATAAACACCTCGATATTCCCCGCTATATCTACTGGGGGTTGTTCGCATTACAGCATCGTGGCCAGGAAAGCGGCGGCATCGCCCTGACTGACGGCCAGGATATCCATACGTTCCGCGGCATGGGCCTCATCAGCACGGTCTTCGCCAACGGCGTACCTGACGAAGAAGGCGGCCCTGTCGGTATCGGTCACGTCCGCTATTCGACGACCGGTTCCAATAATCCCCGCAACATCCAGCCCCTGGCCGTATATACCCCTATGGGACAGCTGGCCCTGGCTCACAACGGCAACCTGACCAATACGCGGACTCTGCGGGAAGAACTGGACCGCGGCGGCGCCACGTTCCAGACGACGATGGACAGTGAAATCATCGTCAACCTCATCAGCCGTAGCCAGAAAGACACTATCGAAGAACGCATCATGGAAAGCATGAACCGCATCCAGGGGGCGTACTCGCTGGTACTCATGACGAAAGATACGCTCTATGGTGTCCGCGACCCCTACGGTTTCCGCCCGCTCTGCATCGGCCGTACCGATGAAGGCGGCTGGGTCCTGGCTTCGGAAACGTGTGCCCTCGACGCCATCGGTGCCAAGTTTGTCCGCGACGTACAGCCTGGCGAATTTGTCCAGATTAACGAAAAAGGCGTCAAATCGTCGATTTTTGCCAAGGCACCGCGCAAGCAGGTCTGTTCCTTCGAATACATTTACTTCGCCCGTCCGGACAGTGTCATCGACGGCCAGGATGTCTATCAGGCTCGCCTGAACATGGGCCGGGAAATGTGGAACGAAACGCAGTATGATGCGGATATCGTCATTTCCGTCCCGGACAGCGGAAACACGGCGGCCATCGGCTATGCCCAGGCTTCGGGCATCCCCTTCAAGCACGGCCTCATCAAGAACCGTTACATGGGCCGTACCTTCATCAAGCCGAACCAGAAACAGCGTGAACTGGCAGTCCGCATGAAATTGAACGTCGTCAAGTCCGTCGTCAAGGGCAAGCGCATCGTCATGGTCGACGACTCCATCGTCCGCGGCACGACGAGCGGCATCATCTGCAAGCTCCTGCGCGAAGCCGGCGCCAAGGAAGTCTACATGTGCGTATCGGCACCGCCTATCAAATACCCCTGCTTCTACGGTATCGACACGTCGGTCCGCAAGGAACTCATCGCTTCGACGTTCAGTGTCGAACAGATCCAGAAGTACATCGGCGTCGACAAACTCCATTTCATTTCCATCGATGGCCTCAACCGGGCTGTCGAACATATCCCCAAGGAAGATATGTGCTTAGCTTGCTTCAACAACGACTATCCTACGGAAACTCCGCAGGCCAATGAGGAAGGAGAAAAATATGCTCTCGAACACAAATAAAGGATTGACTTATGCTGATGCCGGTGTCGACATCGATGCTGGCAACAAAGCCGTAGAATTGATGAAAGATTCGGTCAAAGCCACGTACCGTCCGGAAGTCCTCGGCGACCTGGGCGGTTTCGGCGGTCTCTTTTCCCTGATGAACAGCGACATCAAGAAACCGATCCTGGTCAGCGGCACCGACGGTGTCGGCACCAAGCTGCGCCTGGCCATCCTGATGGGCAAGCACGATACGGTCGGCCAGGACTGCGTCGCTATGTCCATCAATGACGTCCTCGTCCAGGGTGCAGAACCGCTGTTCTTCCTGGACTACATCGCCGTCGGCAAACTCGACCCGGTCCAGGTTGCGACCATCGTCAAAGGCGTCGCCCACGCCTGCCAGGAATCGGGCTGCGCTCTCCTCGGCGGCGAAACGGCTGAAATGGCCGGTTTCTATGCCAAAGACGACTATGACCTGGCTGGCTTCGGCGTCGGCATCGTCGACCGCGACAAGGTCATTACCGGTGAAAACATCAAAGCCGGCGACGTCCTCATCGGCCTGCCTTCGACTGGGGTCCACTCCAACGGCTTCTCCCTGGTCCGCAAGATTGTCCTCGAACGGCAGAACATGAAGCTCGACCAGTACGTCGACGAACTGGGCATGACCATCGGTGAATGCCTGCTCACGCCGACCCGTCTCTATCCGCGTCCGTGCCTGCCGATCATCAAGAACTTCACCGTCAAGGGTATGGTCCACATCACGGGCGGCGGCTTCTATGAAAACATCCCCCGCGTCCTGCCGAAAGGCGTCGGCGTCGACATCGACGTCACGTCGTGGCCGCAGCTGCCGATTTTCGGGCTCCTCCAGAAGTGGGGCAACGTCGATGCCAAGGAAATGTACCGTACCTTCAACATGGGCATCGGCATGATCATGATCGTCGATGAAAAAGACGCAGATGCCGTCCTCAAGAATCTGGCAGACCGCGATGAAAAGGCCTATGTCATCGGCAAAGTCGTCGATTCCGACGTACCCGTAACCTTGCGGGGAGGCGTATTCCATGACTAAGAAGAAAATGGTCATTTTCGCATCGGGCCGCGGCTCCAATGCCATCGCCCTCCACGATGCCGTCGAAGATGGCAAGATCAATGCGGAAATCAAGGCCCTGGTCTGCGATATCCCCGGCGCACCGGTCATGGACCGGGCTAAGGAATGGGGCGTACCGGTCATTCTGGCTGACCGCAAATCCTTCGACTCGAAAGAAGCTTTTGAAAAATACATCCTCGACGCCATCGAACCGTATCAGGCTGACGTCATCTGCCTGGCCGGCTTCATGCGTCTCTTGAGCGGTGATTTCATTTCCCATTATGAACACAAGATGCTCAATATCCATCCGGCCCTGCTGCCGTCGTTCCGAGGTCTTCACGCCCAGCGCCAGGCCGTCGAAGCCGGCGTCAAGATCGCCGGCTGCACGGTCCATTTCGTCGTACCCGACATGGACGCCGGCCCGATCATCTTGCAGTCGGCCGTACCGGTCTACGAAGACGATACGGAAGATACGCTGGCTGCCCGGATCCTCACCAAGGAACATCCGACCTACGTCAGAGCGGCAGCACTCTTTTGCGATGATAAATTGACTATCGACGGCAATGTCGTCAAAGGGACTCAGGAATAGGGAATAGGAGGAATTTTCCATGAAAGTAAAACGCGCACTCATTAGTGTATCTGATAAGACAGGCGTCGTCGAACTGGGCAAAGCCCTGGCAGACCTCGGCATCGAAATCATCTCCACCGGCGGCACCATGCGGACTCTGAAAGAAGCAGGCGTACCGGTCATCGCCGTTCAGGACGTCACGGGCTTCCCGGAAATGATGGACGGCCGCGTCAAGACGCTGAATCCGAAAATCCACGGCGCTATCCTGGCGGTCCGCGATAATCCGGAACACGTCAAAGCCATGAAAGAACACGGCATCAAACCGATCGACCTGGTCGTCGTCAACCTCTATCCGTTCCAGCAGACCATTGCCAAACCGGATGTCACCCTGGCAGAAGCCATTGAAAACATCGACATTGGCGGCCCCTGCATGGTCCGTGCTTCGGCCAAGAACAATAAATACGTTGCTATCGTCACTAATCCGGCTAAATACGGCGAAATCATTTCCATCCTCCAGAAGGACGGCGAATTTTCCGACCAGTACCGCCTGGAACTGGCTCAGGAAGCTTTCCATCATACGGCTGTCTATGATACGGCCATTGCCGCATACTTAGCGGAACAGGTTCAGAAGGGGGCTGCAAAATAATGAAGGTAGCAGTCATCGGCGGCGGCGGCCGCGAACATACTTTAGCCTGGAAACTGGCCCAGAGCCCGAGTGTCGATAAACTCTACGCCATCCCTGGCAGTGCCGCTATGAGTGAAGTCGCCCAGTGCGTCGACATCGCCTTGTCCGACCTGGACGCCATCACGGACTATGCCCAAAAAGAAGGCATCGACATGCTCGTCGTCGGCCCGGAAGTCCCCTTGACCGAAGGCCTTGCCGACCTGGCTCAGTCCAAGGGTCTGGCTGTCTTTGGTCCCAACAAGGCCGCTGCCCAGATGGAAGGGTCGAAGGTCTTCGCCAAGAACCTCATGAAGAAATACCATGTCCCGACGGCAGCCTACGCTTCCTTTACCGATGGCGATGCCGCCAAGGCCTATATTAAAGAACAGGGCGCACCCATCGTCGTCAAAGCCGACGGCCTGGCTGCCGGCAAAGGCGTCGTCGTCGCCCAGACGGAAGCAGAAGCCATCGAAGCGGTCAATGCCATGATGGAAGACCATATCTTCGGCGCTTCCGGCGGCCGCATCGTCATCGAAGAATGCATGGTCGGTGAAGAAGCGAGCCTCCTGGCTTTTGTCGACGGCAAGACCATCGTGCCTATGATTTCTGCTCAGGACCACAAGCGTATCTTCGATAACGACGAAGGCCCCAACACGGGCGGCATGGGAGCGTATGCTCCGGCACCGGTCGTTACGCCGGAAATCCGCAAGGAAGTTGAAGAAAAGATCTTGAAACCCGTCGTCGACGGCCTGAAGCAGGAAGGCATTACCTATCAGGGCTGCCTCTATGCCGGCCTCATGATTACGGCGGACGGCCCGAAAGTCGTCGAATTCAACTGCCGCTTCGGCGACCCTGAAACGCAGGCTGTTTTGCCGCTCCTCGACGGCGACCTGGCACAGATCATGTACGCCTGCGCCAAAGGCACGCTGACGGCTGACATGGTCCATTGGAAAGATGCTGCTGCCTGCTGCGTCATCATGGCTTCTGCCGGCTATCCCGCTTCGTCCCATAAGGGCGATGTCATCAGCGGCCTCGACGCTGTCGATAAAGAAGACGTCATGGTCTTCCATTCCGGCACGGCCAAGAAAGACGACCAGTACGTCACCAACGGCGGCCGCGTCCTCGGCGTCACGGCAGTAGCTCCGGACCTCAAGAGTGCTATCGAAAAGGCTTATGATAACGTCAAACGCATCCACTTCGACGGCCAGCAGGTCCGCAGCGACATCGGCGCTAAAGGATTGAAACACTTGAAATAACGTGATTCCAACATCAAACTTAAAAAAGGCTGTCGCAGACAGCCTTTTTTACTACCACACGAAAGGAAGGTCGTTATGACACAGTTTATTACGCCGACCGAAGCGGCGCGTCTCGTCGGCGATGATATGACCCTGGCTGTCAGCGGTCATGCCGGCTTCGGTACGCCTGATGGTTTATTCAAGGCTCTCCACGACCGCTATGCCGACGAAGGGCATCCCCGCAACCTGACACTGGTCAAGATTGCCGGTACCGGCGATGGCGGCCAGCGCGGCGGTGACCGACTGGCTGCAGACGGCCTCATTGGGACAATCATTACCAGTCATTTTGGCATGGAAAAGAAATTATCCGATAAGGTCGCAGCTGACCAGTGCCTGGCCTATACGGTCCCGGCTGGGACGCTCCTGGAGCTGTACCGGGCTATTGCCGCCGGCCGTAAGGGCGTCTGGACCGACATCGGCCTGCATACCTTGGCCGACCCGCGCCGGGACGGCAGCAAGGCCAATGAAAAGACCGTCCGCGAAGGGAAAGATATCGTCCGCCTGATGGAAATCGATGGCAGCGAATACCTGTATTATCCGGCCTTTCCCATCCAGGTCTGCTTCATCCGCGGCTCCCTGGCCGATGAAGACGGCAACATTTCCCTCCAGCGCGAAGCCATGATCGGTGAACAGCTGGAAGTGGCCGAAGCGACGCATAATTCCGGCGGCATCGTCGTCGTCCAGGTCGAAGACGTCGTACCTCGCGGCAGCCTCGATTCGCGCCTCGTGAAAATTCACCATTTCCTCGTCGACTACGTCGTCGTCCCGCGGCCGAAGTATCACGTCCAGAGCTTTTCGACTCACGGCTACCGGCCGGAACTGAGCGGCGAAGGGCGCAAGGCCATCCAGTCCCTGCCGCCCCATCCCCTGGATAATCGCAAAATCTGTGCCCGCCGGGCAGCTATGGAACTGAAAAAGGGGGATGTCATGAATTTAGGTATTGGCATCCCGGAAATCATCGGCTCCGTTGCTGCTGAAGAAGGCTTCGGGCCGAGCTTGACCCTGGCTGCCGATTCGGGCATCATCGGCGGCATCCCCTTGTCGGGCCTCGATATGGGGGCGGCTGTCAATGCCGAAGCCGAGCTGAAGATGGCCGACATGTTCGACATCTGCCACGGCGGCGGCCTCGACCTCTGCGCTCTGGGCCTGGCGGAAATCGACGCCATGGGCAATGTCAATGTCTCGAAATTCCACGGCCGCGTCACCGGACCAGGAGGCTTCATCGATCTGGCCCAGCCTACGAAGAAACTCATCCTCATGGGGACCTTTACGGCCGGCGGCCTGCGGGAACACTGCGAAGACGGGCGCCTGGTCATCGACCATGAAGGGAAATACCAGAAGTTCAAGACGGACATCGAACAGGTCACTTTTTCCGGCTCTTATGCGGCCAGCCATGACCAGCACGTCCTGGTCGTCACTGAACGGGCCGTCTTCCGCCTGACACAGCAGGGCCTGATGCTGACGGAAATCGCACCGGGCATGGACCTGGAACGGGACATCCTGGGCCAGATGGAATTCCGCCCGGTCATTGCCGACGACTTGCGCCGCATGGATAGCCGCATTTTCCAGCCCGACCCTATGAGGATGTCGATGTAGGGGCGACCACGTGGGGCGCCCGCCTGAATCCGCTATGTTTTATATAATTTGATTATATGGGAGGTTTTCATGGAATACCGTATAGAAAGAGATTCGATGGGAGAAATCAAAGTCCCGGCTGACAAACTCTGGGGTGCCCAGACACAGCGCAGCTTCGAGAATTTTAAGATCGGCACGGAAAAGATTCCTGCCGAAATGGTCACGGTCTTTGCTTATTTGAAAAAGGCGGCAGCTCTGACCAACAAGGAATTGGGCGTCGTCGACGGCGACCGGGCCGATGCCATTATCCAGGCCTGCGATGACATCCTGGCCGGCAAGCTCGATGGCAATTTCCCCCTGGCCGTATGGATGACCGGCAGTGGCACGCAGTTCAACATGAACGTCAACGAAGTCGTCGCCAACCGGGCTAAGCAGATTTTAAAGGCCCAGGGCAAGGAACTCAATGTCCATCCCAACGACCATGTCAACCATTCCCAAAGCTCGAACGACACTTTCCCGACGGGCCTGCACATGGCCGGCGTCCTGCTCATCGAACGGCGCCTCTTCCCGGCTATGGATGCCCTTTATGACGCCCTCCATGCCAAAGAAGTCGAATTCAAGGATATCGTCAAGATCGGCCGCACGCACCTCCAGGACGCGACGCCCTTGACGTTGGGCCAGGAATTCAGCGGCTGGGCCCGCATGATCCAGCGTGACCGGGACATGCTGGCCCAGGGCATCGATTTCCTCCGCGATTTGGCCATGGGCGGCACGGCCGTTGGCACGGGCATTAACTGCCCGAAGGGCTACGACGTCCGCTTTGCAGAAATCGTCAGCCAGCTGACAGGTACGACCTTCCATACGGCACCGAACAAGTTCCAAGCCCTGACCAGTAAAGACGAACTCGTCGTCGTCCACGGTATGCTCAAGGCCTTGGCCTGCGACCTCATGAAGATTGCCAATGACATCCGTTGGCTGTCGTCGGGCCCGCGCTGCGGCATCGGGGAAATCCGCATCCCCGAAAATGAACCGGGCAGCTCTATCATGCCTAGCAAAGTCAATCCGACGCAGTGCGAAGCCGTTACCATGGTCGCCGTCCAGGTCATGGGCAACGATGCCACTTTGGGAATTGCCGCCAGCCAGGGGAACTTCGAGCTCAATGTCTTCATGCCAGTCATCGCCTATAACCTGATTCAATCTATCCGCCTGCTCACAGACTGCATAGATTCCTTCCGCAAGCATTGCGTCGTCGGCATCGAACCGAATCGCAAGCGGATTACGACTAATCTGTACAATTCGCTCATCCTGGTCACGGGCCTGGTACCTCTCATCGGTTATGACAAGGCCTGCACCATTGCCAAACAGGCAGCCAAAGAAGGGCTGACCCTGAAAGAGTCAGCCCTGAAGACGGGGTGGGTCACGGCAGAGCAGTTCGACAAAGCCATGGATCCGGCTAAATTGGCAGGTTTGAAATAAGCCTTACTTATCTTTTTCGATGTTATCTTTCCAGGAGTCGTCGTCTTGCTGCTGAACGGCACTGCGCGTGTAGGCGACAATGGCGGCGAAGTTCTTCTGGACGCCCGTCGAAGTATTGCGGTACTTGACGGCATGGTCAGCATCGATGCCCAGATTCTGAGCTTCCGAAGCGGCGTCGATATTGGCGCCGAGGAAAATGAAGTCCCAGCCCTGGGCTTTTTTATCGGAAATCATTTTCTGGATCGTCGCTTTAGAATATTCAGTGCTGGCATTTTCCAGGCCGTCGGTAATGATGACGAAGATGACCTTATGGTCCTTATCGGAAATGCCCGGCGTGTCGGATATCTTGGCAATCGTGTTGCCTACGGCATCGAGAAGGGCCGTCGAGCCGCCGACGCGGTAATCCTTAGTCGTCATGTCCGACAGGCTGTTGATGTTGCTGCGGTCCGTCAAGATATCGACTTTATTGTTGAACAGGACCGTCGTGACCTTCGTATCGACGTCGAGGTCTTTTTCCTTGGCAATCATGGCGTTATAGCCGCCGATGGTATCGCTTTCCAAGCCGTACATGGAGCCGCTCTTATCGAGGACCAAGACCAGGTCGAGATGTTTGATCGTCGACGGCAGGGTCTGTGTTTCGGCCTGGCGGGCCTTGTCGGTCATGGACGCCGTCGCGTCGGCCGCTACTGCTGCGCCGCAGCAGAGCAGGGCGCTGAGGGTAAGAATGAGTAATTTTTTAAACATGGCAGATGCCTCCTTCAAAATGGACGAATGACGTTTCTTTTATTGTATCATAAAAGTTGTTACAAAAGAGAGACGGTCCGTTTACAAATCTTTGTCTTTACCCTATGGCCCGTAATAGCTTAACTATTGCCCCCCCCCCTTTGTCTGCCAGTATAATAAAATAATAGTTTGAATTAAAACTAATAGGAGGAGTCGTCATGGACGAGGAAGCGTTACATATTTTACTGATGTTAGGATTTCACCGGTCGAATCGGGAAATCGCCCGCCGCATCAAGCGGGAAGGGCTCATGCCCGGTCAACCAAAGATTTTGGAATACTTGTGGTTCCACGATGGCGCCAGCCAGAAGGATATCAGCCGCGAGTGCATCATCGACAAATCGACGGTGACCAGCCTGCTGAAGCGCATGGAAAATCTGGACCTCATCCGCAAGGAAACGCGGCCTGAAGACCAGCGGGGCGTAGCCATCTTCCTGACCGACAAGGGCTGGGAAAAGGCCAAGCGGATCCGCCAGGTCATCTACGCCACGGACGATGCCATGTGGCAGGGGATTCCCGAAGAAGAAAAGCAGCAGTTCATGCGGACCTTTCATAAAATCATTGCCAATCAGAAGAAGTGGGGGGACTAAAACATGCGTCAGATGCATTATAAACGAATCCGGATTCCTGTTTTTATCCTCAGTATTTTGACGACGGCTTTCGGTATCGACTTGATTACGGCCGCCAGCCTGGGGACGTCGCCGATTTCCAGCGTGCCCCTGGTCCTCAGCTTCTATTTTCCCTGGACTTTTGGACAGCTGACCTTTGTCATGAACATGGCCTTCATCGTCCTACAGTTCCTGCTCCTGCGCCGCAATTTCAGGCCCTTGGAAATCCTTCAGGTCGGCATCAACGTCATCTTCAGTTATGCCCTCGACCTTTATATGCCGCTCTTAGCGGGACTCCAGCGCTTGTCGTTACCGCTGCAGGTACTGTTCCTCGTCCTGGGCTGTGCTGTTCTGGGTTTCGGCATCTGCATCGAAACGGCGTCGCAGGTCCTGATGGTGCCCGGTGACGGTGCCGTCAAAGCCATCGCGCAGGTCGGCAAGTGGCGCATGGGCTCGACGAAAGTGGCCTTTGATACGACGATGGTCACGCTGGCCGTCATCCTTTCTTTCCTCTATGGCGGACTGGGGACCCTGTCGGGCCTCGGCATCGGCACCGTCATTTCGGCCATGCTCGTCGGCCGCTTCGTCAATTTCTTCAACCGTCACGTCTTCTTCATCGAACGCCTGGCACGCCTGTCTTTGGCCGATGAAAACAGGGGAGCTGCGCCGGCAGCTGTAGCGGAGAACCGTTAGGAAGTAACCCTACATGTGGGGGATGGTAGACTTGTATTCCATAAGCCTTCAAATCCTCTTGGCTGCCGCCGTCATCGCTATCGGACTGTGAATGAGCCGGAAACGCGTCGTGCAGTAACCAAAAGGCACTGTCGCCTCTCTGCAAACTACACGCTTTGTGCTACAAATTACAAAGGAAAAGTGACTACGCATGATGACATATGCTACATGCTGCATGGGAAGCCAAAGTAGGACCGGATATCGAAAAAGCGTTGAAAGAACGTTAAAAGAACTGCACGAAGGTATAGCCTAGGTGGAGACCGTACAGCATGAGGACGGTGCCGCAAAGGACGTTGATGGCGCGCAGGATGGGGGCGTTATGGCGTGGCGGAATGCGGCCAATCCCGGCGTCGCCGCCAGCCGTATGATTTTATTCATCCCGATGGGCTTCATCCTTGGCGGGGCGACGAATCCGCTCATGGAACAGAGCCTGTGGGTTCGTTATTTCGCTCATGTAAGGGTTCGCGTGTGCCTTTGCAATCTGTCGGGTCATAGCGTAGTATATTTTACTGATGTTAGGATTTCACCGGTCGAACCGGGAAATCGCCCGTTGCATTAAGTGGGAAGGGCTCATGCCAGGACAGCCTAAGATTCTGGAATACTTGTGGTTTCATGATAGCGCCAGTCAGAAGAATATCAGCCGCGAATGCATCATCGATAAATCGACGGTGACTAGCCTGCTGAAGTGCATGGAAAAACTAGACCTCATCCGCAAGGAGACACGGCCTGAAGATTAGCGGGGCGTAGCCATTTTTCTGATCGACAAGGGTTGGGATAAGACCAAGCGGATCCGCCAGGTCCAGCCAGCAGAGTTGTTACAGCCCCATTTTTTTTAGCAAAAGAGGCCCCGAAGGGCCTCTTTGCTGGTATAATTATTGTATGCAAAACAAAAGAAAGCCTCCTGGGGGCAGGAGCTTGCGGTGCTAGTGGAGATGACCCAGAACTGCAGCGCCGAGAATGCAAGGATTGTCCAAGACCAAGGGGAGTACCAGAAACGCTACAACGGCTTGGTGGAGCGGTACGAGAAAGCCAAGGCACGGTTCGACGAGGTGACGGAGACCATCGCCCAGCGGTCAGCCAAGGGCGAGCGGTTGCGACGCGAAGCTAGTCCCTTTAGGGAGCGGGGTTCATCAGGACGCTTGAGGCGCAAGGGGAGCCTGTGGCGGAGTTCGACGAGCGGCTGTGGGGCGCGATGGTGGATTATGTGACGGTGGGCGTGGATGGTGGCATGACGGTGGTGTTCCGGGATGGGACACGGAGGTTGAGGAATGATATCAATGTCAATCGGTTTCTATGCCATATATGCTTTTAGCATTCGTTGAACCGCCGCTTCTATATCCATTTTCCCCTCGCTGAGACACCACTCGAAGATACAGCCCTTTACAATCGTGCAGATATCCGCGCTCATTTGGTGGATATCTGCATTTTTTTGTATGCAGCCTTCTGCCTGTGCCTTGACAAACTCCTGCTCGCATCTGGCCATGACCGTTCCAGCGGCAAACTTCCCGTCTTTTTCTCCCATATAGGTGTGGAGTGCCTGATTGTCCGGCGTGTAAAAACTACGCATAAAAGCTATGCCAAGACTCATGTACTTCCGGATAAGGAGCATATATAATTCTGTTATGCGTCCTGCAATATCGGAGGGTGGAGCCGTAAGTTCGACTGTCTCGAAGGAGAGCCCTCGCACAAAGTGCATCATCAGGTCATCCTTATTACGGAAGTGATAATAAAATGTTCCCGTGGCAATATCCGCTTTCTCGCAGACACGTCGCACCGTGATACAGTCCGCGCCTTGTTCCTCGATAAGGGCTATGGCCGCAGCTATGATTTTTTCCTTAATTTCTTCGGGATTGTCCTTTTTAGGAGGACGACCACATTTTTTCATGTCGCTTACCTTCTTCAAAATTATTTTTAGAACACGCTCTATTTCTATTGACATTATATACTGCCCTGTGTATAATTGCAATATCGAACAAGTTCTATATATTGCTAAGGAGGCACGGAAAATGAAAATTGAATTATGGTCGGACTACGCCTGTCCCTTCTGCTATATCGGTGAGAAGCGGCTGGAAAAGGCCTTGGCGGAAATTGACGGCGGAGATAAAGTGGAAATCGAATTTAAGAGCTTTGAACTTGACCCTTATGCCAGCCGGGAGGTCGTTTCCTCTACGGTGGATCGTTTTGCTGCGAAGTATCATCTGAGCAAAGAGGAGGCAGCAGAGCGTATTGAAGCCATCTCCCGCATGGGCAGGAGTGAGGGAATCGACTTTCGCTACGTCTCTACACGTTACACCAACACCTTTGACTCCTTGCGTCTCACGAAATATGCCCAGGAAAAAGGGAAAACAGGAATTATCACGAAGTTATTTGATGCTTACTTCACCAAGAATCTGAAACTCAGCGACCATGATGTGCTGACACAAATCGCAGGCGAATGTGGCTTGGACAAGGACGAAGTGACTGCAGTGTTGTCCGGCGACCGATACGCCGATGAGGTACGCGCCGATGAGCAGGAAGCAATGGAGCACGGCATTCACGGCGTACCCTATTTCCTTATCAACGGCAAGTACACGGCATCAGGTGCACAACCGACGGCCATGCTGAAAAAAGCCATCGAAAAGATACTGGCTGAGGAAACGTCAGCGGCAACATCATTAGATGGCATGGTCTGCGGGGCGGATGGCTGCCATTTTGGGCAGTAAGGCGGGGGAGCATCATGATTTTATCGTTGCCCGTGACAGGCGTTTTTAACACCAATGCCTACTTTTATGTTGATGATGCCACAGGACACGGCTTTTTGCTCGACCCCGGCGCAGAAGCAGATACTCTTTTAGCCGTTATTCGACAAAGAGGATTCGTCATCGAAAAAATTCTGCTCACCCATGGACATTTCGACCACATGGGTGCCGCAGCGCAAATCCGGGATGCACTGTCCATCCCTATCTGTATGCACGAGAGAGGGCGGGAATATACAGAGAATCCTCGTTGGAATCTCTCGGAAGGTTGCGGGCTATATATCAAACTGGATGATGTGAGCTATTTGCCGGACGGGAGCAGGATTGCCCTCGAAAGGAATCCTGTATTTTCTTTGACCATGCACTACGTTCCCGGTCATACTACGGACAGCGTATTCTATTATAGCGCCAAGGACAATGTGGCCTTCGTGGGTGATTCCATTTTCAAGAACAGTTTCGGGCTGACACATTTTCCCGGTGGGGATGAGCAAACATTGATGCAGAGTATCACACAGCGTATACTGAAACTGCCGCAGGAAACCGTCTTGCTGTCCGGACATACGGAACCGACTACGGTGGGGGCAGAACGGGAACGCTCGTGGTATGCGCCATTTTTGAACTGATTTAGGGGGGAAAGACAGAGTGGAAGAAAAATACGAGCTGGCAATGAAACCTATGACCATAGGGAATTTGACATTAAAAAACCGTATCGTTATGCCGCCCATCGCAACCTATCAAAGTACAGAGGACGGAAAAGTAACGAGCAAAATGCTGGAGTACTACGGAATGCGGGCAACAGGCAGCAATCTCGCCATGATAATCACGGAACACAGCTACATTGATATTCGCGGCAAGGCACGAAAGAACCAACTCTCCATCTCCTCCGATGAGGATATTGAGGGATTGAAGCGGCTGGTGGATACCGTCCATCAAGGCGGTGCAAAAGCAATAGCGCAACTGAATCATGCCGGCAGTGCCGCACCCTCTGATGTTACAGGAGAAAGGGCAGTAGCTCCGAGCAGCGTGATCCTCCCCGTCTCGCCGATGATGGGTGACGGAACTGCACCGGAAGAATTGACCGTATCGCAGATTGCTGAAATTGTGGAGCAATTCGCCTGCGCTGCTAAGAGAGCAAAGGCGGCGGGATATGATGGTGTTGAAATCCACTCTGCTCATGCTTATTTGCTGAACCAGTTTTATTCGCCGCTCACCAATCATCGAGAGGATGACTACGGCGGTGACATAGAAAGGAGGCTGCGGATTCATCGGGAAATCATTCAATCTGTTCGTAGTGCCGTCGGCAAAGAATTTATGCTTTCCCTTCGTTTAGGTGGCTGTGACTACGCTGAAGGCGGCAACACGATTGAAGACAGTGTATATGCCAGCAAGGCATTGGCCGATGCCGGGGTGGATATGCTTAACATCACCGGAGGAATGTGTCGCTACACACGGCAAGGGCATAACGAGCCGGGTTATTTTCAGGATATGTCGAGTGCTATAAAAAAAGCTGTCTCCATTCCCGTCATGCTGACGGGGGGAGTTAAGACCTTAGAAGATGCAGAAACTCTCCTAAAAAATAATGCTGCGGACTTGATTGGGGTTGGCAGAGAGATTTTGAAGAATCCGTACTGGCTAATGGAACAAATGGAAAAGTGACAGAACTTGTCCAATTTAGGGGGAAGCAAAATCCCCACCGAGGGGGTGCAAATGCACCCCTTCTCTTTTTGTCGAAGCCTTGTCCCGTGCGGCTTCCGAGGAATACTCTCTTAACGATAGGCAGGGGGTGCAAGGGGGTTCATCGTTAATCGAGTATAGGGGGGTGCATCGTTATTTTGTATCACTTTGATTGGTAAAGGGGAACTCCTCATCACTATCATGAGCAGCCTGGCACAGGAAGAAAGCCGGAGCATTTCGGAAAACGTCACCTAGGGTCATCGGAAGCGGTTCGCTGACGGCAAGGTGTGTGTTCCCTACAGGCATTTTCTGGGCTATGACAAAGGGCCGGATGGGAAGGACGGGTATACCTTCCGCTCCATTGCCAGGGAGCTGACGGCCAGAGGGCTGGAAACCCCGGCGAAAAAGAAACGCTGGTATCCGCGGACGGTAGAGAGCATCCTGACGAATGAGAAATACAAGGGCGATGCCCTGCTGCAGAAGCGGTTCACCGTCAACTTCCTGACCAAAGAAACGAAAGCGAATGAAGGGGAAGTGCCACAGTACTATGATTATGACCGGAATTACAACGAACTGGTCAGCCGGTATGAAGCGGCGAAGACGCAGTACGACAAGACCTGTGAAGCCATCCAGTATCGCAAAGCCCGGAGCCGTCAGATGGACAACTTCATCCAGGAGCTTCGGGAGCAGGAACTCATCAAGGAGTTCGACGCCCGGCTGTGGGGCAGCCTGGTGGATTTCATCACAGTGTACAGCAAAGACGATATCCGAGTGACCTTCAAGGACGGGACGGAAATCAGAGCATAAACAGGGAATGGGAAATACGGTGGCTACAGGGGTTGAACAACGATTGGCATTGAGCACATGAAGAAGGAATGACACGATGTAAATTATTCCTGGAAGAAATATTGACACAATGTCAATTTTTGTGTATTATAATGACACGATGTAAGTTATTTGGAGGTTGAGTTCGATGCCGAAAGTTTCAGAAGAATTTTTGCTGGCCCGGCGGGAAGAGATTCTCGATGCTTGTGCCAAGCTTTATGAAAACATGAGCTTCAAGGATATTACCCTGAAGGAGATTGGCAAGATTACCAGCTTCAACCGTACAGCCATCTATAATTACTTCAACAGCAAGGAAGAGATATTCCTTGCCCTGATGCAGCGGGAGTATGAATGCTGGAGTGCAGAGGTGGACGGGCTGGTGCAGGACCATGAGCAGATGACGCGGGATGAGATAGCGCAGGCTCTGTCGCATTTATTAGAAAAACATGAACGTCTTTTGAAGCTTCTTTCCATGAATCATTTTGATTTGGAGGAAAACAGCCGCTATGAGAATCTGGTAGAATTTAAAAAGGCCTATGGTGAATCCATCCGGGCCGTGGCCCGCTGTTTGGATAAGTTCTGCCCGGAGATGAGCGAACAGGACAAGGAAGAGGTCCTTTATGTATATTTCCCCTTCATGTTCGGCATTTATCCCTATGCGGTGGTTACAGAGACGCAGGGAAGGGCCATGGAGGATGCCGGAGTCGGTTTCGTGTCCCATTCAATTTATGAGCTTAGTTATACCTGCTTGAAAAAGCTGTTGGTCTAGGAGGATAGACAATGCATCAAAAACAGCTTCCAAAGGGCAAAAAGGTTGATTTTCACAGCCATGCGATTTTGGAAGACGCAGCAAAGGCGGCAAGTGTGATCTTGTCCGCAGAAGAAATGAATCATCTGGAGACCCTGGCTGATAAGGCTGAGGTAAATACCATCCGCGAGTGGGAGAAGATGGACTGAAGAGGAGGGCAATCATGAACGTTTTAGTCATTCATGGCAGCATGAGAAAGAATGGCAACACGAAAATCTTGTCGGAAGAATTTGTGCGCGGAGCCAAAGAGGCAGGCCACAAGGCAGAAATAGTGGAACTGCGTGATAAGAAATTTGGCGATTGCCTTGGCTGCAGGGCTTGTTTCAACAACGGCGGCAAGTGCGTACAACAGGATGATATGGCGGAGATTTTGGACAAGTTGCGGGGAGCCGATGTTATCGTGCTGGCTTCTCCTATGTACTATTTTACCTGGACAGGATTGATGAAGCGTTTCCTTGACCGCACTTATCCCCTTTTGACAACACTCCATGACAAGGATTTTTACCTGATTACCTTGGGAGGAGTTCCGGACAAGAAGCTCATGGCCAATATCCTGTCCGATTTCAATATGTATGTGGCTTGCTTCAGCGAGTTCACCCCCAATGCCAATATGAGGAATGCCGGAGCTATCATCGGCACTTCGGCTCTGGCACCGGGAGCCATCCGTGCCTCGGCGGCCATGCAGGAAGCCTATGAAGCGGGCAAGAATCTTTGACTGGGAGGGAAAAGCCATGTTTCTTATCAATGAAACCTTGAATCCGGAAAAGATACCACAGGGCAAGGAAGAGGAATTTTTCCAGCAGCATGTTGCGTGGTTTACCCGCCATTTTGAACAAGGAAATTTCCTGCTGGTGGGACCCTATACGGATCAGGAGATGGCGGGCATCATGCTAAGCGGCCTCGAAAACCGCGAGGCTTTGGAAGCTGTACTGAAAGAAGATGTTTACTACGCCGATGGGATGGCAGATTACGAAGTCCATGCCTTTAAGGCGGGAAAAATCGCCAGGGATTTTGCTTCGTACGAGGGTAAATAAGATGGATTTTAAACGGAGGGTAAATAAGATGGATTTTAAACGATTGTTTAAAATAGGGGTTCTGACCTTGTTTGGAGGTATATTTATGGCAAATTCCTTTTGCTCAGCTCATTCTATCCGTACCCCGGAGGGGAATATGCCCATGGTGCATTGGGCAGTGGTGGAATCTACGCCGGGAGATATGACAGCTATGGGACGCATTGCCCGGGAAACGGTTGGACCGCAGTCGGCCCGCGAAGCAGGCACGTATGCGCTGTATGGTGGTATCGATGCCCAGAATCCAGATGTGATGAGGCTTCTGGAAATCTATGAAAGCTATGAAGCTTATCGCATACACAGCACCAGTGAAGCTTTTCAGGCATATCGGGCAGCCAGACTGCCTGTTCTGAAAAATTTGCGGATATTGGAAGCGAATGGCATCGCCTTGGAGCAAAAAGACAAGGGCGTGGGCAAGGTGGTTTACATGCACCGCTATGAAGTCATCCCGGAAAAGCTGGCCAAGTATCAGAAGCTGACAACCCAGGAGGCTCGCAGGGCTGTAAACGAAGATGACGGTGTTCTGGGGATGTTCGTTACTGCAGAACATGACGCACCAAACGTCATCCATACTATGGAAATCTATCGTGACAGAGAAGCTTTCGAAAAATATCAGGCTTCCGAGGCATGCCAAACGTATATGATGGAGGTCATGCCTATGTTCAGCATGACTCACATGGTTGAGAATATGCCTGGCAATATCGTGCTTAGCGATAAGGGAATCCATAATAAGTGATTATGAGGGAGCGGTATGAAAAATAAAATTATCTATGGCATCACCGTAGGCGTCATTGGGGTCATGCTGGCAGGGGCTCAGACTGCCATGTCTGCAGCAGCTTGGATGCTTCCTGAAACTGGCCTGCAGATGGAAAGCCAAGCCAAACAGGCTTATGTTGCAAAGGAAATGGGCAAGTTTTTCCATCCTCAACCGGGAGACGCAAAACCTGCTCCTGTGAAATTCGAGGTGCCGGATGGTTGGATCTACCGTACTTTTACAGTAGATGGCCTGAAGATGGAGCAGGTGCAAAATCCATCTGGCAAGAAGGGCCGGGTTCTGCTGAAATTACATGGCGGCGGCTATGTACAGGGACTCCATGACAGACACCGTCAGATGGGGGTAAATCAGGCAGTGCTTACGGAAGCACAATCGCTTTACATGGTTCATTATCGTCTTGCGCCAGAGTATCCCTTCCCGGCTGCTTTAGAGGATGCCTTTAAAGCATATGAGTATATTCTAAATCAAGGTGTTGAGCCGGAGAACATCATCGTCATTGGCGATTCGGCTGGGGGAAACCTGGCCTTGGAACTGGCGGTATATCTTAAAGAGCATAATATGCCGCAGCCCAAAATGCTGATACTGATTTCACCCTTGACCACCTTTGCCAATGACCTGCCTTCACGTGGGTATAATATGGATCGTGATTTAGTTTTGGGACGCAATGCCTCACCCCTTTACAAGGCTGTGGAAGATTCTACCTATTCCAAGGGTACAGACCTTAAAAATCCTCAACTTTCCCCATTATATGCCAATCTTACGGGACTTCCCCCCATGTTGATACAGGCTGGTGGCTATGAACTCCTGCTGGATGACAGTATTGAGCTTATGCGTAAGGCAGCATCCAATGACGTGGGTGTAACCTTGACCGTTTATCCCGGTATGCCTCATGAATTCTCTCTGATGATGCCGGAGCTGGATGACAGCGTGGCTTCCTTTAGGGAAATTCGGGACTTTGTCACCAGGCAGATGCGCTAGTAACAGATTTTTGACATTTTTATTCTTGGCTCACATGGGAAGATTTTTTAGATGATTATTGACAATTTGCTATAGTAATTAAAAGACAAGAAGGATTCCTTTAGCGTGTGCAATTTACACTTTGCTATACACCAAGGGAGTCCTTCTTTTTATATTTTTACGCATGAAAAGATAATTATGTCTTTTGCAATTACCGATTTGCTTTTGAACACGGGGGTGTTCAAAGGCCCTGCTATCGTTCGATTGTATCAAATACAGACACCTTTGAGAGCAAAGATGCCTGAGATTGATACAATATTTTAAAGGGTGTGCGTAGCAGAAAGGCCTACATAGCAAGGGTTTCGTTCAGGTCGGCAAAATGCTGGCCTTTTTTTTATGCTTAAAATTAGGGAGGGGGTTAGGGCGAAGAGAAGAAGAATGTCGGTAAAATGGATACGGCAGTAACGATAGCTTTTTATCGTTACTGCCGTATTGCCAACCTCAGAACCTGGCACAAAAACGATATTAGCAATAGCTATTCGTGATTTATAAATGATAAAAGTTACGTCTTGACGGGAAGGAAAAGATTAAGATATCATAATATTAGCAATAAATATATATAAAAATAATTGTTTACAAACAGCGATGAAATAATGAAAAATAATGATTGCTAACGAGGTGGCAAAAATGAGTAAATATGGAATGACGTTAACCTACGATGGAAAAAAGAATACAATCCTTTGCTCAGGAATCGTAAAAGAGTATCCGATTGGAGGGATGATTTGTGAGTACGCAAGGTTACATCCTCGGGACTTAAAGAAGATTTTTGATTCTTATCCAGAAAGAGGAGCCGTCTATAGCACGGATAATTTGGCTAAGGCGGTTGAATGGTTGCAGGATGAAATGTTGAAAAACAATGATACTGTAACAGCTCTGATGATTTTAACGGAGTGCCTTTCAGGGATTGGAGATTTACTTCATGCTACACCAGAAGAATTTAAGCAACTTCTTGAAGAAGTCAATGGAGATGATGAAACCAAGCCGATAAAAGATTATATATTGGAAGGTACTGGATATAATAAATTTTGTGTGGATACAATCGGCGGCGTTCTATCCTATTGTTACTATGTAGTTTCCTTGCAATATGTAATTTTCAAGCATACGTTCAATGCCTTGATGAAAAGTTCAAGGAAAGAAAGCGGAGAAGGTATAGAGTTGGAAAATGAAGAAAAAACGCTTGAGGCATTTGGTACATTCTACGGCCCTGAAAATTTACAATTCCAGCAAATCGACTTTAAAATTGTAGCAATAGAAGGAAAAATGGTTTCATTATATACAATTCAATCTTCGCTGCCACTATTACTGTTTGAGGTTGCTCATTTAATCGAAGAAGGAATTCAATTCAAGCAGTGTAAAAATTGTGGTAATTACTTTATACCGACGGGCCGAAACGACTCGATATACTGTGACTACCCTTCTCCACAAAATCCAGATAAATCCTGCAAAGTGATAGGCGCACAAGCGGCAATGGCTGAGAAAATAAAAAATGACGAGGCAACCCATCTTTATCGCAAAATCTATATGCGTAATAAAATGCTTCAGAAACGTCATCCAGAAAATCCAAGATATTCTGCAGTTTTGAAAAAGCTGGTACAGGGTGCCAAGGGATGGAGAAAAAAAATAAAAGATGGTGCCGCAAGCCAAGCGGAATATCTCGAATGGGTAAAGTCCTTTGACAAAAGAACATATATATGACTAATTCGTAAATATATATATTGAATTTGACTAACAAGAAGAAATATGATATTATTTTAGCATAAAATAGAAGGAGGGAGTAAGAAATGACAGAAAAGTTCAATCCGAAGACTTTATTCGATAACATTGACTTCCTGATAAAAAATCAAAACCGTAAGATTGGTGAGGTGGAAAATGAAGCAGGGGTAAGTGCTGGGTACATTTCCAGAACTAGTAAAGATGGTGGAAGTCGGCCGGGCATCGATTTCATTATGAAAATCGCTCATGTCCTTCATGTCAGCATAGATACCCTTTTGAAGGTAGATATATCTTCTCTGACACCTACGGAACGGTACCTGATCTCATTCCTGGAAAAGCTGGAGCAGGACACGACACACGATTTATTGAATTGGGATCGGCTTACAGCAGAGAGTTTAAACAACATAGACACAGATCAAAATGGCAATACAGATCATCCTTTGTTTGAACTCCACAGTTATTCCGTGCCAGGCGAAACTGGATATCCGGAAGAGGTGTCGAGGGTACTCTTTCCTTCACATTCATTCGGCATTCATACTGAGATTCATGGAGATTGCTTCGACCTCAGGATGAAAAATGGAGCCTATCTGCACCTTATGGATGTTTCGGATTATCGAAATACATCTAATGGCCCTGATTCCTTTGCCAAAGAAATATGGATGAGCATGCCAGGGCAGGCATCTCAATATCTGTGTAGCGACTATGAGCACTCGAAACTGGTTGATTTTATTGATAACCTGTATGCGGCTGTGGTCGAAAATACGAAGCATCCCAAGGTGAAGCAGGAATTCAGGTATATCATTGATTCATTTATGAAAGATGACAATGAGGATGATCCACCGAAGTTTACTGATGAAATCCCATTCTAAAAGGAGGAAGGACGTATGGGAAAATTTAGAAAGCAAATCAGAAATCTGCACGATACGACCCCTACTGGACAGCGAGTATTTGATGCAGTTGTTGAAGGAGACAAGGTTACGCTTGAAATAAAAACCAGTCAAAAGAAACTGGTACAAATTCCCTGGGATGATGTTGTTGCTCAGGTGAATGCGGCAAAAGATATGAGCGTATCCAGATAAAGTAGAAGTTACCCCGACAGTCCTAAAATTTTACGGAACTGTCAAACGGAGCTATCTACATTGACTGAAAGGTCATGTAGATAGCTCTTTTTTTATTGTCTGCTTTCTGCTGCAAGAAAGTTTTACCCATAAAACAACATAGCAGTAATGAAGTTTAAAACCGTCTCGACGTTCATTCCCGGACGCGGGAGTGCCCAGAGCTGAGAGGCGGTTCAGAAAACCAATCCGTCAGCCTACTGGGGTGGTTGGCCATAGAAGCGAGGATGCATCTAATGGTCAAAATCGACAGGCTGCCTGCGTGGATTCTCGCTTTGCATTATGCGAAGGAGATCGCGCATGGCCAATCTACAGACAAACGAGAAGAAAAGGTATTTTATCCCTCTGGAACTGACTCCAGAAACCATCATCACCGAGCCGTATAAAGACTGCGAAGTCCGCTGGTCGAAAATCGGCTGCCGTATGGTGCGTACCATCCTGATTCCGGCAACCGAAGAACAGTACCGTGCTTATATGCGGCCACTCTGGCGAGAAGACAAAAGACAACAGCGGCATGGAGATGCTGAAGTATCCGCCGACAAGCTCCGTGATAAATTCGAGCTGGAACCAGAATGTGACTTCGACCTGAAGAAGATTGTCCTGAAGAAAGAGTTGCTGATAGCTCTCCGGCGAGAACTGGCTGCACTGCAAGACATCGACCGGACCATCCTGACGATGATTGCCGACGGCTTCAGCGAAGCAGCGGTCGGGGAGTCAGTCGGGCTGAGCCAGAAAGCCGTAAACAAGCGGAAACATAAGCTTTACATGTTACTGCAGGACCGTCTCAAGGATTATCGTTAAGTAGGTAGAAAATCCGACTACGAAAAGAGTGGCCGGATTTTTTTTTAAATCGGTACTTAACGATGATGCGGCTGTCCTACTACTGGTGAGGGCAGAGATGAAACCTTCAAGGAAGGAGGGAAAAACATGAACTGCGTCCGAACGCCTGATAATCTGGTGCAGCAAAGACTGGACCAGGAACTGGCCGATGTGCTGATGGCCGTCACCACTAACAGCATCGCCAGACATCTTCAGATTCTGAATGGTCAACGAAAAGCGAAAGGAGTCAATCAGTATGACAAATGATGAAATACAAAAACTGGCGGCGGGACTGGCCGACTGCGGGAAGGAGCTTCTCCGTATAGCCGATGCCCTGACGGAGAAAAAGGTTGAAGCCCCTGCTGCCGAGGGACAAAAAGACCCGGAAAAGAAGCTGTCACTAGAAGATGTCCGCAGGGTGGCTGCCGATAAAGCCCGCCAGGGACACACGGACGAAGTACGGCAGCTCATCCAGAAGTTCGGTGCCGATAAGCTTTCTGGTGTGGATGTAGCCAAGTATCCGGCTTTGATGGAAGAACTGGAGGCGATGGGCCATGCCGGATAAACACGCGGTGCTGTCTGCATCTTCCTGTTATCGTTGGCTGGCCTGCCCGCCGTCTGCGAAGGAATGTGCCAAGCTGCCGGATACCTCCAGCGAATTCGCCCGCCAGGGAACAGATGCCCATACGCTCTGCGAATTCAAAGTGAAGACGGCCATGGGGCAGAAGCTGGAAGATCCGACGAAATCCCTGACGTATTTCGATGAGGAGATGGCGGAATGCACCGATGAATATGCTCAGTTCGTTATGGAATGTCTGGCAGCGGCCAAAGCATCCTGCAAGGACCCGCTGATTATGATTGAACAGCAGCTGGACTTTTCCAAGTGGGTTCCTGGCGGGTTCGGAACAGGCGACTGCCTCATCGTGGCCGACGATACCCTGACGGTCATCGATTACAAGCACGGTCTAGGAGTCCTGGTGGATGCCGAGAAGAATCCGCAAATGATGTGCTATGCCCTCGGCGAACTGAACTTGTTCGATGGCATCTATGATATCCACCAGGTGTCCATGACCATCTTCCAGCCCCGCCGGGACAACGTCAGTACCTGCACCATGAGCAAAGAAAAGCTGCTCCAGTGGGCCGAAACGGTGCTGAAGCCCGCCGCGGAACTGGCGGCCAAAGGCGAAGGGGAGTACAAGGCTGGTGACCATTGCCGTTTCTGCAAAATCAAGGTGACATGCCGCAAGAGGGCTGAATATAACCTGGAACTGGTCCGGTATGATTTCGCTGTCCCGCCTACGCTGCAGGATGAAGAAATCGAAGCCATCCTGGCCAAGGCTGATGAATTGGTGAACTGGGCTACTGACATCAAGGAATACGCCTTACAGCAGGCCCTTTCCGGCAAGCAGTGGGCCGGGTGGAAATTGGTCGAAGGCCGGTCTAACCGCCGGTACGTCAGCGAAGGCGCCGTTGCCGCCAAAGTAGAAGAAGCAGGCTTCGACCCGTATGAAAAGAAACTGCTCGGCATCACGGCGATGACGAAGCTGCTCGGTAAGAAACGGTTCGAAGAATTGTTGTCAGATTTAGTTGAAAAACCGCAAGGCAAGCCGGTCCTGGTATCGAAATCGGACAAACGCCCAGCTATGCACACTGCGATAGACGATTTTAATGTTAAATTTTAAGGAGGAAAAAATTATGTCTAAAAATTATGTAAACCCGTGCAAAGTAATTACCGGTGTCAACACTCGTTGGTCTTACGCTAATGTTTGGGAACCGAAATCCATCAATGGCGGTACGCCGAAGTACAGCGTCAGCCTGATCATCCCCAAGTACGATACCAAAACGGTAGAAAAGATTCGTGCCGCTATCAAAGCTGCTTACGAAGAAGGTCAGGGCAAACTCAAAGGCAACAACCGTGTAGTTCCTGCCCTCGAAGCTATCAAAATTCCGCTCCGTGACGGTGATTTGGAACGTCCGGGTGATGATGCTTATAAGGACAGTTTCTTCATCAATGCCAATTCTACTACGAAGCCAGGCATTGTCGATGCCGACTGCCAGCACATCCTGGAACGCTCTGAAGTCTACTCTGGCGTCTATGGCCGTGCTTCCATCAGCTTCTACGCTTTCAAAAGCAATGGCAATAAGGGCATTGCTTGCGGCCTGAACAATCTGCAGAAAATCCGTGACGGCGAACCCCTCGGTGGCAAACCACGTGCTGAAGATGACTTCGCTACGGCTGACGATGACGATTTCCTGGCATAAGGATTGAAGTGAATGTACTAGAGTGGCAGGACAGTCCTGCCACTCTTTTTACACGAGGTGAATTCTATGAAAACCATCAGCATTGATATTGAAACGTTCAGTGATGTCAATCTGGCTAAATGCGGCGTGTACAAATATGCTGAATCGCCGGTCTTTGAAATTCTCCTTTTCGGATATGCCGTGGATGGCGGCGAAGTACAGGTCGTTGACCTGGCCCAGGGAGAAACTGTCCCTGAAGATATTCTGGATGCCTTAACCGATGAAGCCGTCACCAAGTGGGCCTTCAATGCCAGTTTCGAACGAATCTGCCTGTCGCGATATCTGAGTGATTTGGGGATAAGCCTGGACCCGTTTCATGACCATCATTCGCTTTCCCAGGACTGTGCAAGGTTCCTCAATCCGGCGGGATGGAAATGCTCCATGATCTGGTCGGCCTATATGGGGCTGCCCCTTTCACTGGAAGGCGTCGGTGCCGTTCTGAATCTGAATAACCAGAAAATGAAGGAAGGCAAGAATCTGATCCGCTATTTTTGTGTCCCGTGTAAAGAAAACAAGACGAATGGCGGCAGGTCGAGAAAACTTCCTCATCATGCCCCAGACAAATGGAATCTGTTCAAGTCCTACAACAAACGAGATGTAGCAGTGGAAATGGCCATCCAGGAGCGGCTGAAGTACTACCCGGTACCGGAACAGGTATGGGACGAATACCATCTGGATCAGGAAATCAACGACAGAGGCATTGCCATTGACCGGACGTTGGTCGGCCAGGCCGTGGCCATGGATGCTCGGTGCCGGGAATTATTGATGGACGAGTTAAAGAAAAAGACGGGGTTGGAAAATCCGAACTCCGTCATCCAGATGATTGCCTGGCTGGAACAGCACGGGATGCAGACTGATTCTTTGGGCAAGAAGCAGGTACAGGAACTGCTGAAGACGGCAGAAGAACCGCTGCGCAGTGTACTGCTTCTCCGGCAGAAGCTGGCCAAATCCTCGGTCAAGAAATACCAGGCTATGGAACTGACGGCCTGTAATGACAGCCGGGCCAGAGGCATGTTCCAGTTCTATGGCGCCAACCGGACTGGGCGGTTTGCTGGGCGGCATATTCAATTACAAAATCTTCCCCAGAATCATCTGCCGGATCCTTCGGAAGCCCGGGAACTGGTGCGCCAGGGAAATTATAAAGCACTGGAACTTCTGTACGACTCCATACCTGATGTTCTTTCCCAACTGATCCGCACCGCTTTTATACCTCGGCAAGGCATGAAGTTCGTGATATCAGATTTCTCCGCCATCGAGGCACGGGTCATTTCGTGGCTTGCCGGAGAAACATGGAAATCAGAAGCCTTTGCGGCCGGCCAGGACATCTATTGCACGACAGCCAGCCAGATGTTTGGCGTACCTGTGGTGAAGCATGGGATAAATGGCCACTTGAGGCAGAAAGGCAAAATCGCAGAATTGGCCTGTGGCTATGGTGGTTCTGTCGGTGCGCTGAAGGCGATGGGCGCACTGGAAATGGGACTTTCGGAAGATGAACTGTATCCTCTGGTGCAGTCCTGGCGCTCTGCCAATCCACATATCGTTGATTTCTGGTGGCAAGTGGATGCCGCCGTGAAAGCGGCCATCAAGGAACATGTCCCTATGCGGGCAGGCTGCATCCGCTTCCTGTACCAGAGCGGCATGCTGTTCATCCAGCTTCCCAGCGGACGGCGGCTTTCTTATGTGAAACCCAGAATAGGCGAGAACCGCTTCGGCGGGGAATCCGTCACCTATGAAGGCATCGGCGCAACAAAGAAGTGGGAACGGCTCGAAAGCTATGGCCCGAAGTTCGTGGAGAACATCGTCCAGGCCATCAGCCGGGACATCCTCTGCTATGCCATGCAGACGCTGCGATGCAGTGATATTGTTGGCCATGTCCATGATGAACTTATCATCGAATGCGACAGGGATGTCAGCGTTGACGCCATCTGTGAGCAGATGGGTCGGACGCCGCCGTGGGCTGAAGGGCTGCTGCTCAGGGCGGACGGATATGAATGTGATTTTTATCAGAAAGACTAAAAAAAAGCAGGCAGCGTGAGAATGCCTGCTTTCTCTGTACTTTTTATAAACTACGCATGCCGAACCACTGTGCATTTTGATCCCAAAACAGTTCTAATTGTAAATCTGTAGCCATACGTCTTTGATAACCATACTGGGCTCCGGGCGGCATATATTCATGCTGGCTGATTAAAATGAAGCGGCCGGTTCCATCTTCGTTTATTTTTGTTTTGATTTGATGCCAGCTGCCAATGGTATATCCCATGGAAGCCAGGCTGTCTAACGATACGTACGTAACCCATTGGCCATCATGTTTGCCAATAATCCAATAGCCACAGTTCATCGCATGTGCACCAACATCAGCATTAATTTCAAAGAATGTCATGTCAGGGTTTGTGGTGCGAATGGTGCGGATTTTATAGCCTTCGCCACCTTTGGCACTGACATAGTTGATGAAAGACATATAATCATGTTTTCCATCACGGCTCATCAACCGTAAGGTGCCATCTTGTTGAAGAACAAATTTTAATTGTTCATTATCATACTGAACATTTAGCTGACGAGTATCCAGATATAAGAAAGTTTCTTGGTCTGGAGTTAGAAATTCTGTAGCTTGCACTTGGGAAGAATCAATTAGAAAAAAAGCTAGGCACAAAATAAATACAGATAAATAAGAAATTATTTTTGGTCTAAAATGCATGAGCAATCCCTCTCCTTCTTTACACGATTTTTGGATTCGGCATATATTCTTTATTTTATTAATTCTATATAGAAATTGAAAATCCTGCTATAAATAAAAAATTTCATTTAATGGTACTTAAAATAACGGTTTTTGTCCTGTTACTTATAGAGAGGAAGAAATCTCTCGGGTTAATTTTTTACAAGGGAGGAATTTGCTATGAAATTTTTAATTCCGCAGGACGAGTACGGCATGCTGGCGAGCCAGCATGGCATTGCGTTAGTGGATAGCCTGTTTGTAGCCGAGGTTTTTGGAAAGAAACATTACAATGTACTCCGCGACATCGCCAGAATCACTGAATCCCAATCTGGCTTAAGTGAAGAATTCACTGAACTCAATTTTGAGTTCAGTACTTACCGTGATGCTACAGGACGCAAACTGCCACGATACCTGATGACCCGCGATGGCTTTACCATGCTGGTCATGGGCTACACAGGCCAGAAGGCGATGCACTTCAAGGAACTCTACATCCAGCGTTTCAACGAGATGGAGCAATGCGTCCGGTCGCTCCTGTCTGCCCGGCAGGAATTCCCGATGCTCACGGACATGATCTGCCGCCTGCATGAAAGTCCGAAGTCGTACCACTTCAGCAACGAATGCGACATGTTGAACCGCATCGTTCTCGGCATGTCTGCCAAGCAGTTCCGGCTGGCCAACGGCATCGAAAAAGGGCAGAGCATCCGGCCTTATCTGACCGCGCAGCAGATTCATGCTCTGGATCGGCTGCAGCACCTGGATTACGGCCTGCTGTATTCCTGCCCGGATTTCCAGCAGCGCAAACAGCTGCTCATGACTTACTATAAGACGGAACTGGAGGAATGAATCATGTTTTATGTTAAGGAACCGATTAACGATGCCATGGAAGTTACGATTGAAATCAATGATGAGAATGTGTTCTGCCGCTGCCCGGTCTGCGGTAAGGAAGTCAGCGTGAATCTGGAAGACATATTGGGTGATGGGCATGGCGACCTGTTTGGCACATCCGTGATGTGTGAAGATTGCTCACGGGAACTGATGGAGGCGGGCGATGAAGATGGATTCGAAGCGTAACGCCGAACATTACCCTGACCCTACAGCATACGAAGCTATCCGGAATGCGGAACCTGCAAGGTTCCCGTTCCGGCCATTGGTATACGTGTGTTCGCCCTATGCCGGGGATGTTGAGGCCAACGTACAGAAGGCCAGGGAATACTGCCGCTATGCCAAGGACCAGGGATGCATCCCGCTGGCGCCCCACCTGTTCCTGCCGCAGTTCATGGATGAAAGGACGGAACGGGATCTGGCTCTGTTCATGGATATCGCCCTTTTGTCCAAGTGCGCGGAACTCTGGGTGTTCGGTGATGTCATTTCCAGCGGGATGCAGAAAGAAATCGAATATGCCAGGCGTAAGAGAAAGCTTATTCGTTATTTTACGGAAAACTGCAGGGAGGAACATACATGAAATTCACTTTATACACAGCAGACTGCACAGGCAATGAAACGAACTGCCTGTACCCGCACAAGGCCGTCATCAGCAGTCCGGCAGAACTGGCCAGGGCAGTATCGCATGACCATGTTGCGGCCGCTTATCGGAACGATTATCGGTCGAATGATAATTTCATCTCAGCGGATGCAGTCGTGTGGGACTGCGATAACGACCATACGGAGAACCCTGACGAATGGGTGACGCCGGAAAAGCTGGCAGCCAGTGTCCTTGCCGATATTGCTTTTGCCGCCTCACCGAGCCGACATCATATGCTGCCGAAAGGGAATTATCCCGCTAGGCCGCGGTTTCATCTGATAGCCCCTGTTTCGGAATGCACGGACAGGGAAACTTACGCCGCACTCAAGAACGCCAGCATGGAACAGTATGCCTTCTTTGACCAGAAAGCCCTGGATGCAGCACGGTTCTTTTACGGGACAGAAGTGAAGCCGGAGGACATATTCTGGCATGAAGGGCGGCTTCGGATTGATGAAGTCCTGGGGAATCTTGAATCAGGCGATAACGGAAACCAGGCAGATCCGCCTTTATATACAGGCGGATCCATTCCTGAAGGCAGCCGCAACAATACGATGTCCCATTTCGCAAGCCGGGTGCTGAAGCGTTTCGGCGATACGGACAGGGCGTATGAAGCCTATCTGGAACGGGCTGCCCAATGCAACCCGCCGCTTCCGGATAAGGAACTGGGGACAATCTGGAAAAGTGCTCTGAAGTTTTTCAGGAACAAAATCGAAGGCAGCGAAGGCTATGTCCCGCCGGATGAATATGACAACCCGTTTGGCAATAATTTGAAGCCGGACGATTACTCGGATATCGGCGAGGCAAAAGTGCTGGCCAAGGCATGCATGGGAAGACTTCGTTATACGAGCGCGACGGACTATATCGCATTCATCGGCGACCATTGGTATGAAGATAGGCCGAAAGCCCTCGGCATCATTGAAGATTTCATGGATGACCAGCTGATAGACGCAGAAGATAAGATCCGCATGGCGGAAGAAGCGCTGGTGGCTATAGGCATTTCGGAAACCGATGTCAGAGACAGGGGAAAGGCCCTGGCAAACCAGGTGCCAGAGAAAAAACTCGACCTGCTCTATGCACTGCTGGGGGCGGATGCCTACAAAAAATTTGTCATGAAATACCGCAATTACAGGTACATCGTCAACACCCAGAATGCAGCTAGGCCGATGCTCGCCCTTGATGTCACCGAACTGGACTATGACCCGGAACTGCTGAATACGCCGGAAGCGACGTATGACCTTACCCAGGGAACGAAAGGCGGCCATCCCCATGACCCGGACGACCTCATCACGAAAATCACGGCCTGCTCGCCGGGCGATAAAGGAGAAGAACTCTGGCAGGAGAGCCTGGACCTTTTCTTTTGCCATGACAGGGAACTTGTCAGCTATGTGAAGGATATTGTCGGGATGGCAGCTGTCGGAAGGGTCTATGCAGAACAGATGATTATTGCCTATGGCGGCGGGGCGAACGGCAAATCCACTTTCTGGAATACCGTCGCCAGGGTCCTTGGCACTTACTCCGGGAAGATTTCTGCGGATGCCCTGACCATGAGCTGCAAGCGGAATGTGAAGCCGGAAATGGCGGAACTCAAGGGTAAGCGACTCATCATCGCATCAGAGCTGGAAGAAGGGCAGCGGCTGAATACAGGCATGGTCAAACAGATTTGTTCGGTTGACCCCATCGAGGCGGAGAAGAAATACAAGGACCCGTTCCATTTCGTCCCGTCCCATACCCTGGTTCTGTACACCAATTACCTGCCCAAGGTTTCCGCCAATGATGACGGGACGTGGCGCAGACTGATTGTCATCCCGTTTAATGCCAAGATTACCGGGAAAAGCGATATCAAGAACTACTCGGATTACCTGTTCGAGCATGCGGGGCCTGCCATCATGAAATGGATTATCGAAGGGGCTGAATCGGCCATCCGGAAAGGGTTCAAAATCGATGAACCCCAAGCCGTGCGGGATGCTGTGGAGAAATACCGTGAGGACAATGACTGGCTGGGACAGTTCCTTGAAGAACATTGCGACATTGACCCGTCATTTACAGAAAAATCCGGGAAACTGTATCAGCAGTACCGGGTCATCTGTATGCAAAGTGGCGAATACATCAGAAGCACATCGGACTTTTATGGCAATTTGGAAAAAGCTGGATTTATCCGCCGGAAGACAAAAAAAGGAATCCTTGTCTATGGCTTGAGGCTGAAAGAAGGACAGGATTTCTTAGACTGAAATGTAAAGGTGCAGGTCGGTGTACCTCTCTATAAAAAGTCCTATAAGGGATAAAAAATATATACATATATAAGAGGTTTAGGTGAAGACTTTCTAGACCTGCACCCTTTAAATAAAGGGGGGATAGCAATGCGTGAAAAAGAAATCGAACAAAAACTTGTGACGGAAGTCAGACGGTGCGGCGGGATGGCACTGAAATTCGTATCGCCATCCTATAGCGGCATGCCGGACCGTCTGCTCCTTTTCCCTGATGGAAAAATGGCATTTGTAGAAGTGAAGGCCCGAGGCAGAAAGCCCAGACTGCTTCAGGAGAAACGGCATAAGCTGCTAAGGAAACTCGGGTTCCGTGTGTTTGTCCTGGATGCTGTTGAAGATATTTCCGGGATGCTGGGTAACATTATGGAAGGAGGCAGTGCCGGATGAAGTTCGTGCCACATGATTATCAGAAATATGCCATCGACTACATCAAGACCCATCCGGTTACGGCTCTGTTCCTGGACATGGGACTTGGCAAGACAGTGACGACGTTGACGGCCATCCGCGATTTGATGTACGATTCCTTCGAAATCAAACATGTACTGGTCGTAGCGCCATTGCGGGTCGCTCGGGATACTTGGCCGGAAGAAATCCGGAAATGGGATCACCTGAAAATTTTGACTTGTTCTGTCGTGGTCGGCAGCGTGTCAGAACGGAGACGGGCCTTGCAACAGGAGGCGGATATCTATATCGTGAACCGGGAAAACCTAGCCTGGCTGTATCAGAACAGCTGCCTGGATTTCGATATGGTCGTCCTGGACGAGTTGTCGAGTTTCAAGAACGCCCAGTCCAAACGGTTCAAGGCCATGAAAGCTATGCGCCCTAAAGTGAAGCGCATCGTCGGCCTTACGGGAACGCCTAGCGGCAACGGATTGATGGATCTATGGGCCGAGTTCCGTCTTTTGGATATGGGAGAACGGCTCGGGCGGTACATCAGCCAGTACAGGAACCTCTACTTCAAGCCGGACAAGCGCAACGGCATGGTGGTGTTTTCCTACAAGCCTTTGCCGGGAGCGGAAGAAGTCATCTACCACCAGATTTCCGACATCACCGTGTCCATGAAGGCGTCAGATTATCTGAGGATGCCGGGGCTGGTGAGTGTGGCGAAAGAGGTCAAGCTGAGCGAAATGGAAAAGAAACGTTACGACGAACTAAAGCAGTCCCTGATACTGGAACTTCCAGGCGGCGAAGTCACAGTTGCCAATGCCGCGTCGCTTACTATGAAACTTTCGCAGATGGCGAACGGCGCCATTTACACAGATGACAAGAATGTCGTGAATATCCATGACCGGAAACTGGATGCTCTGGAAGATCTGGTGGAAAGCGCTAACGGGCGGCCAGTCCTGGTGGTGTACTGGTTCAAGCACGACAAGGAACGCATCCAGAAGCGCATGGAGGCCAGGGAACTGAAGTCTTCCCCGGATTTTGCCGACTGGAATGCCGGCAGGATTCCCGTGGCCCTGATTCATCCGGCCTCTGCCGGACATGGGCTGAACCTGCAGCAGGGTGGATACATCCTGATATGGTTCGGTCTGACCTGGAGTCTGGAATTGTATCAGCAAACCAACGCCAGGCTCTGGAGACAGGGGCAGCAGAACTGCACGGTCATCATACAGCACATTGTGGCCAAGGGCACGATTGATGAGCGCATCCTGAAAGTATTGGAACATAAAGACGGAACCCAGGCCGCACTGATTGACGCGGTGAAAGCTGACCTGGGGATGACGGAATCAGGAAACGGGGGTATACTATGAAGCGGGAAACAGAAGGAGCAGAGAAGTGTATGGAAACAAAAGAGTACCTGGAACTGGCACGAAATATCAATATTCAGATAGACAGCAAACTGGAGCAGGTATCCGCCTTGCGGCAGCTGGCTATCAAGGCGTCATCGACACTCAGCCCGGTGCCGCCGAGCGGGACGCCAGACCCGCACCGGCTGGAAAAGACCATCACCCGCATGATGGATATGGAACATGAAGTGGATGAGGACATCGACCGTTTGGTGGAACTCAAGGCAGACATCATGAAGGCTATCAGCCGGGTGCCGGATGACCGGGAACGGGTTGTCCTGGAGCTCCGCTATCTGGCCTTCAAGGACTGGGCATCCATCGCCGATGCTATCGGGCTCCACATTCGCCAGGTGTACCGCCTGCATGACGAGGCCCTGAAACACATTGAAATTCCTGGCAAATGTCACTAAATGTCACCCAAACAGCACTTGATGTCACTGGCTTCTGTAAGATATACTATAATCAGCAGAAAAGAATAAAGGACCGTGGTTTAAAAGCCAGCGGTCCTTTTTTGATGCAGGAAAAATAAAAAAGAGAGCCTGTCAGTACATCCAGCGCAAGCTGCTGAAAACAGCAACGGCATTCTGGCCATAGACAGGTTCTCTCTTGGCGGCAAAGGCTATGCAGGTATCTCAGGAACCAGAATCTTCTGCAGCAGCCCTCGGCACTCCCGCCGTCAACATATCCTTTGCCTGAAGAACACGGGATTTGCTGTGGGAGTACTCCTGTCACTAGCAAGCCAGACTGTTCTTGTAATCTTAGTATAACAGGTTTGTGCGGAGGAAGGAAGAATACTTTATGCCAAGAAGACCGAAGACGCCCTGCAAATATCCGGGCTGCCCCAGGCTGATGCCGTATGGAAGAAAATATTGTGAGGAACATGAACAGCAGTGCCAGGGGGAACGGAAGAGCGCGGTGCTGCGTGGCTACGGGAGAGAATGGCAGAAAGCCAGGAGGTTTTTCCTGAAACGCCACCCCTGGTGCGTCCGCTGCAAGGAAAAAGGACGGCTCGTCCCGGCGACCGTCGTGGATCATATCAAACCGCATCGCGGCGACCCGGATTTGTTCTGGGATGAGAAGAACTGGCAGCCCCTTTGCAAGAGCTGCCATGACCATAAGACGATGACCGAAGACCGGGACATCGAGTACAGGTACTGAATTTATTTTTTGTGTAAAATTTGTGACACGCGGGATTGAGAAATTCCAAGTTTTTTAGCAATTTGAACTTGCTTGTATCCTGCGTCATAAAGCTCACTGCAATTATATTCCAATTCCTGTTGGCTGTGATGTCTAGGATATCTAGAGCCATTAAAGTTTTCTCCGGTACCTACAAATTCATGAGATAAGACAACCGTGGCTCCGGTATTATCTTTCCCTTGCATTTCAAGAGTATTATTATCAAAATACCCTTTTACATCAGTCAGACCTTTGGAAGACGCTTCTTCTAAAGCCTTTTTAATTACTATCCCCTTTTGCTCAGTAAGATTTGGAACATGTAAAAAAGCTTTTTTCATTTTTTCATCTGCCATATTATGCACCTCCACGATTAACAATTGATAAACTAATATTAGTTTATCACAAAGACGGTCATTTTACAATAGGCGGGGGGGGGGGATGCAAATCTCTGCAACCCTTCCGTCCATGACCGCCGCCCCCTCAAACGTGAAAAACCGCGAAATTCATAAGGGGGGATACCCTACGATTCTTCGCGGTTTTATAGAGAAACTGATCTATTCGATTTTACTGGTAATGGAGACGGCAGACAGTGTCAAATACGGACTGTAAAATTGGGTATTGATAAACCAGATATACTTTCATATTATCAGGCTGACATTTCCATACGCCATCGTGATAATCTTTAAAATAGTGCAGGTGAGCTGTTGTACCATTGCTACCATTAATTGTTACATTAAAAGTTGTGTCATTTCTGGTAATCCATTCGATGGAATTGGTATCGACATAAATATTGACGCCATCTGCATCCGTATACGAATAAACATCCACCGCTGCTGCTTGATTCGGAATTCCGAACAGTAACAATCCCCCCAGAACCATGGAAGATAAGAGGGCTTTTACACTAATCTTCATATATATCGCTTCCTTTGTTATGGAAATGTTATGTGTTTAGTATACTATGACTAACTGTGTTGAACAAGGTTTAATTACACTAATTCTATATTATCGTTAATTTTGAGAATATACACATCGAAAATTGAATCATCTGCTCCAGGCTTTCTGGCCCGGGGCTTTTTTATTGTCAGGAAGAAGGGAACTTTCATGAATGATTGCCAGCGTAGGCAGATTGAAACCATGCGGAAACAAGGGATGGGCTACAAGGCTATCGCCCGCGAAACGAAGTTGTCACGGGACAGTGTACGGAATTACTGTCGCTGGCATCACCTGAACGGATACGGTGCCGCTGTTGCCGCGGCTTTCAGAAAGGAAACGGTGTATGAAATCATCTGATATGGAATGGAAAGTCCTGCCCATCGGCCAGCTGAAACCTGTGGCCTATAATCCCAGGAAACAGCTGAAACCCGGTGATAAGGAATACGAAAAGATCAAGAACTCCATTAAAGAGTTCGGCTATGTGGAACCTATCATTGTGAACTACGATATGACGGTCATCGGCGGCCACCAGCGGCTCAACGTGCTGAAAGACCTGGGCTATGAAGACGTCCAGTGCGTGGTTGTCCATATCGAGGACGAACACAAGGTCAAGGCTCTTAACATCGCGCTCAACAAAATCACCGGCGCTTGGAACGAACAGCTCCTGGCCGACCTCATCGTCGATTTGCAGAGCGTCGATTTCAATGTAGACCTGACGGGCTTCGAGGCGCCGGAAGTGGAACAGCTCTTTTCAAAAGTCCACAACAAGAAGGTGAAAGAAGATGACTTCGATGTGGACAAGGAACTGGAGAAGCCGACCTTTTCCCAGGCTGGTGACATCTGGTTCCTGGGGGAACACCGCGTTATCTGCGGCGATGCTACGCTACCGGAAACTTACACACGGCTGATGGACGGGAAGAAAGCCAATCTGGTACTGACGGATCCACCGTACAACGTAAACGTAGAAGAAACGGCTGGGAAAATCAAGAACGACAATATGCCGGATGATAAATTCTACCAGTTCCTGTTCAGCGCTTTCGTAAACATGGAACAGAACATGGAACCCAACGCCTCTATCTATGTGTTCCATGCCGATACGCAGGGCCTGAATTTCCGCAAGGCTTTCAAGGATGCCGGCTTTTATCTGTCCGGGTGCTGCATCTGGAAGAAGAACGCCTTGGTTCTGGGCCGCAGCCCTTACCAGTGGCAGCACGAGCCGTGCCTGTTCGGCTGGAAGCTGAACGGGAAGCACCAGTGGTATTCCGACCGTAAGCAGACGACCATCTGGGAATATGACCGTCCGAAAGCCAGCAAAGAACACCCGACCATGAAGCCGGTGGCTCTGATGGCCTATCCCATCCAGAATTCGTCCATGAGCCATTGCATCGTCCTGGACCCGTTCCTGGGTTCCGGCTCAACGCTCATGGCTTGCCAGCAGACGAACCGTATCTGCTATGGCATTGAACTGGATGAAAAATTCGTCGATGTTATCGTGAAGCGATACATCGAACAGTTTGGAAGCGAAAGTGTGTTTGTACTGCGTGGAAATGAGAAAACTCCCTATAATAAAGTGCAGAAATGACTTGCTATTATTGGCGTTCAGAGTGATATATGTACTAACAAAACAAGGAGGTACATAGACCATGACAATCCAAACGAATCTGAACGACCGCAAGGAACTGGCCAGAAAACTGATTCCTTTCAACCATAATGAAAAGCTTCATTACGCTGGAGCACCGACCTTTGCCTACGAAGGGCAGAGCTTCCGCATCCTTCGCAGCGGCGATATCGAATGTGACGATGGAAAGACAGAAGCCGCCATGATTGGTTTTCTCCAGCAGGAAGGCATTCTTCCACAGCTTGAAGCGGTACAGGAACCGCAATCGCAGCATGATGAAGAACCTGAACAAGGGACAGAGCCGGAAATGATGGAAATCAAGATCCCGACTGACGGCATGGACGGGACGCAGATGCGCAACCTGGTCTTCATGCTCCATGCCCAGCAGTATCTGCTGAACCGGGCTGCGGGACAAGAAAACATTTATGTGCCGGACGGACTGATGGAAAACTTGAAAGATGAGCCTGTGATAGACAGGACTTCCTTCTTTGCGGTCTACCAGAATTACAGCAAGGAAGGCCGGGGATTCCTGATTACCGCGGAAACGGTGACATTCTGCTTTGCTGTAACCGACAACGCCGTGAAGAACCGTGCTTTGATTGAACTGACGGCCTTCATGGTCAGCGCGGCGAAAAAGGCGAAACGAATCAATCCCGTCACTCGGAAACCGGAGAATGAGAAATACTATCTGCGGATGTAGCTCCTGCGCATCGGCATGGGAACTAAAGCCAGTCACGAATCGCGCATGGCCCTGCTGAAAGGCCTGAACGGATGGAGCGCTTTCCGCACAGAAGCGGACGCCAAAGCCAACGCCGAACGACAGAAGGAACGCCGGAACCAGAACACATAAATCCTCGATTTAATTCATAATTATTCTCAAAAAGACTTGCTATTATGTGCCTTTAGAGTGATATATAGTGTACCGAAAGAACACGCGTACACATAGAAAGGACAGAGATAATTATGAAAACACTGCACTTTGGAATCGAAATGGAAATGACAGGGATTACGAGAAACCGGGCGGCCAGCCTTATGGCCCGCTTCTTCGGAACGGAAAGCCGGCACGAAGGAGGAGCCTACGATACCTACACCGCAAGGGACGATCAGGGACGGAAATGGAAAGCCATGAATGATTCCAGCCTGGTACCGCAGAAAAAGATGAACGGCGAAATCATGGACGCTTCCAGCAGCTACCGCACAGAAGTGGTCAGCCCCATCCTTTCCTACGAAGACATTCCGAAGCTGCAGGAACTGGTGCGGACGCTCCGCAAGGCTGGGGCCTTTGCTAACAAGTCCTGCGGCATCCACATCCATGTCGGGGCTGAACGATTCACGGCGAAGACCTTGCGGAATCTGGTGAACATCATGGCGAGCAAGGAAGATATGATTTACCGGGCTCTCCAGATCAACCCCTCGCGGGAAAGCCGGTACTGCCGGAAAACGAACACCACATTCTTAAAAGACCTTAACCGGAAAAAGCCGGACACGATGGACGGCATCGCCGACCTCTGGTATCAGGAAGCCCCTTACGGACGGAATCATCACTACAACAGCACCCGCTACCACGGGCTGAACCTGCATGCCACCTTCACCAAGGGAACCGTCGAGTTCCGCCTTTTCAACGGCACCCTCCACGCCGGCGAAATCAAGGCCTGCCGGCTCCACTTCCTCAAACACCTCACAGGCAATTCCGCATGGCGCAACGCCGCCGCTTGAAGGGGATAGCCTCACGGGCAGCTTCGGCTGCCCTTAGGGTGGTAGAAGGGCATTCCCTTCAGAAAGGATGAGAGCGATGAACAAAAAAATCTACATTGCCTATGGCAGCAATATGAGTGAAGCGCAGATGGCGCAGCGGTGCTCCGATGCCACCCTTGCGGGAACGGGACGGGTGAATGGGTATGAGCTGCTTTTCAAAGGTTCCCTGACCGGATGCTACGCTACTATCGAGAAGAAGACGGACGCTTTCGTGCCGGTCGTCCTCTGGCGCATTTCCGCGGCAGACGAACGGAGACTTGATGCATACGAAGGCTTCCCGCGGTTCTATTATAAAAAAGAGGTGGAAGTAGAAACTGATGACGGCACAATCCGGGGTCTAGTGTATATTATGCATGAAGACCGATGCTTCGGCATCCCGGAAACATGGTATTATCAGAACATGGAGCGGGATTACCGCAAGTTCGGTTTCAACCTGTCCATCCTGCGGCGGGGATTGCGGAACAGCCGGGCAGGACGGAAGGCGCACGGGTACGGCTGATTTTTATGGACGATGTGCAGGCACCTCCTACAGATACCGAAGGCACCGTCCAGTACATCGATGATGCCGGAACCATCCATGTGCATTGGGATACGGGCGGCAGCCTCTGATGCCGATGAATGGGAATTAGTCGAATAAAATACATAAATAACCCCAAATGACTTGCTATTATGTGCCTTTAGAGTGATATATATACACGACGAAGGGGAAAGCCCCAAAGGAAAAGCACATGAAAGTGAGGAATTTACCGTGACAAGATTTGAAAAAGACTATCACGAAATGTTGAAAGGCGCAGGGCGGTGCATTCTGGAAAGCCGGATGGAAGAAATCAGGAAACTGAAGAAAGAACAACGGGTCTGCAAGAACCGCTTCCAGTTCCAGTGCATCTGCCAGACCCTCAGCCGGCTGGAACGGGAATACGAGGCTCTCGAAGCACTTTACTGAGGAGCCCGGAAAGAGACCGCAAGGAAATATTTGAAAAAGTAAGAGGAGACCGCAGAGGCGGCCTTCTCTGTCGTACAGCTCGCAAGGGCTTTTTTTATTGGGAGGTGAGCGCCCTTGGCTGTACGAGGAAGGAAACCGAAACCGACAGCACTCAAGGTGCTAGAAGGAAATCCCGGCCATCGGCCGCTCAACAAGAAAGAGCCGCTTCCCAAGGGACGTCTGCCGCGCTGCCCGGACTGGCTGGAAGACGATGCCAAGAAGGAGTGGAAGCGGCTGGGAAAAGCCCTTGCTGAGATGGGTATGCTGACCCATCTGGATATGATGGCCTTTGCCGGATACTGTCAGGCGTATGCCCGGTGGAAAGGGGCCGAAGAGTTCATCACCCAGCACGGCGATATGGTGCGGACGCCGAACGGATATCTGCAGCAGGTGCCGCAGGTATCCATTGCTCAGACGAACCTCAAGATCATGCTGAAATTCTGTGAGCAGTTCGGTCTGACCCCGTCTGCCCGGAGCCGCATGATTGGGGAAGAAAATGGGGCAGAAAAAGAAACGGATGAAATGGAACTGCTGTTAAGGGGGTGACCAGTTTGGCGTTTGTATATAAGCCGTCAGCATTCATGCTGCCGGATTCCCATTATGATAAAGAAAAGGCCGACCGTGCTGTCGCTTTCATCGAGCATCTCTGTCATACCAAAGGAAAATGGGCCGGGAAGCCTTTTCTCTTATTGCCCTGGCAGGAACAGATTGTGCGTGACCTGTTCGGCATTGTCAAGAAGAACGGGAAGCGGCAGTTCTTGACGGCCTATATAGAGATTCCAAAGAAGAACGGGAAGAGCGAGCTGGCTGCCGCTATCGCCCTGTACCTTCTGTATGCCGATAACGAACCGAGTGCCGAAGTGTATGGTGCAGCCTGTGACCGCAACCAGGCGTCCATTGTCTTTGATGTGGCACGGCAGATGGTCGAGATGAGTCCGGCCCTGATGCGACGTTCCAAGATACGGTCGGCCGGGAAGCGGATTATCAACTACCGCAATGCTGGATTCTATCAGGTATTGTCAGCGGAAACGGGAACCAAGCACGGACTCAATGTGTCCGGTCTGGTCTTTGATGAAATCCACGCCCAACCAAACCGGAAGCTCTACGATGTCCTGACCAAAGGCTCCGGTGATGCCCGGGAGCAGCCGCTCTTTTTCATCATCACCACGGCGGGCAATGACAAGAACAGCATTTGCTACGAACTGCACACCAAGGCTCTGGATCTGGTGGCAGGGCGGAAGAAGGATTCCACCTTTTACCCCGTGGTCTATGGCCTGGAACATGAGGAAGACTGGACGGACGAAGCGAACTGGTACAAGGCGAACCCGTCCCTAGGACACACCATACAGATTGACCGCGTCCGGGAAGCCTATCGGAATGCCGTCGAAAATCCGGCGGAAGAGAATGTCTTCAAGCAGCTCCGGCTCAATATCTGGACTTCGGCCAGCATCCGCTGGATACCGGAACAGGTCTACGACAAAGGGAATCTTCCCATTGACTTGGATTCCCTATGGGGACGGATGTGTTACGGCGGGCTAGATTTGTCCAGCACATCGGACATCACGGCCCTGGTCCTGGCTTTCCCGCCACGAAGCGAGGATGAGAAATACATCCTGCGGCCTTTCTTCTGGCTGCCGGAAGACACACTGGAAGTGCGGTGCCGCCGGGACCATGTCCTATACGACGTCTGGCAGAAGCAGGGCTTCATCCAGACAACGGAAGGGAACGTCATCCATTACGGTTTCATCGAGAAGTTCATCGAACGTTTAGGAGAAACCTATAACATCCGGGAAATCGCCTACGACCGGTGGAACGCTACCCAGATGGTACAGAACCTGGAAGACATGGGTTTTACCATGGTTCCCTTTGGACAGGGATTCAAGGATATGTCACCGCCGTCGAAGGAGCTGTTCAAGCTTCTGATGGAAGGGAATATCATCCATGGCGGCAATCCCGTCCTCAAATGGATGGCGGGCAATGTTGTCATGCGGCAGGACCCTGCGGGAAACATTAAGCCGGATAAAGAAAAATCCGTCGAAAAAATCGACGGAATCGTGGCGTCCATCATGGCGCTGGACCGCTGTATCCGCAACGGAGCAGGCTGTAGCAGTGTCTATGATGAACGGGGCGTTATTGTTTTTTGAGTAATTGGATACGTGCTTCTATTTCTTTCAGAGCTTTTTTATGAAGCATTTCAGGTTCTACGGCGTGACTGCGTGAATCCCATAGTTCTTGTAGTGCTTTTATTGCTAAGTTAGTACCTAAAAGCTGAGCGGCAAAGGCATCAGCTTCTCTTTCAGGAGGAATAACGGTTCCTGGTGGTAGCTTTTTTCTATCTTTCGTTATTGCTGCATATTTTTGATAATGATTTAATACAATATGACCTACTTCATGAAAAATCATAAATAAACATTCCTGCTTTTCTGTTACTAGTCTTTCAAAAAAAATATTACCGATTAAAATATACGGACGGTGATTGGGCGGAATGCTAGTACAAATAAGTCGATTCTTTGAATGGATAAGTTCATCTTGGCTTAATACGATATTTACGACTCTTTTGCGATTTTCTTTGTCATAAATATATCCGATAATTTTATGGGCCATTAGCTGACATAATGTTTTTATACTGGAGGCGGGTGGGTGGTTGTGCAGGATTAACCGGTAAGGAGAAGCGGGTATATCGTAAATTTTCATGGTATCATCTCCTAATATATATGGTACTTATAGTATTATTTTAAAACAGTTTTTATTAGTATTCAACTTGTTTGTGCCCGAATTCAGGAGGTAATTTATGAAAATTCCATTCTTGTCCCAGTTATTTAAGTCGAGGGACAAGCCTCAGAACTATTATATCGGCACGGATTTCCGCTACCTGTTCGGCCCTTCTGCCAGTGGCAAGACGGTGAACGAGTTCACGGCCATGCAGACAACGGCAGTGTATGCCTGCGTCCGCATCCTGGCGGAAACCCTGGCAGCTCTGCCGCTACAGCTGTACCGTTACACGCCTGGCGGCAAGGAGCGGGTCTATGACCATCCGCTGTACCATCTGCTCCATGATGAACCGAACCCGGAGATGACCTCGTTCATCTTCCGGGAAACGCTTATGAGCCATCTGCTCATCTGGGGCAATGCCTACGCCCAGATCATCCGTGACCGCTTGGGACGGGTGCAGGGACTCTATCCGTTGCGGCCGGACAAGATGACCGTCTGCCGGGATGACCGGGGAAAGATTTTCTATCTGTATACCAAGACGGGTGATGAGAATCCGAACATCAAGCCGTACGGGCAGGTGGCCCTGCAGAAAGAAGAAGTGCTGCATATCCCCGGCCTTGGTTTTGACGGCCTGGTCGGCTATTCGCCCATTGCCATGGCCCGCAATACCGTGGGCATGACCATGGCCTGCGAGGAATACGGGGCATCATTCTTTGCCAACGGAGCCAGTCCCAGCGGGGTGCTGGAACATCCCGGCGTTCTGAAGGACCCGGCCAAAGTCCGGGATTCGTGGAATGCTGTCTACCGGGGGACGGGCAATGCTCATAAGGTAGCTGTGCTGGAAGAAGGCATGAAGTACCAGCAGATCGGCATCCCGCCGGAAGAAGCACAGTTCCTGGAGACGCGGAAGTTCCAGCTCGATGAGATTGCCCGGCTTTACCGCATCCCGCCGCACATGATCGGCGACCTGGAGAAAAGTTCCTTCAATAACATCGAGCAGCAGTCCATGGAATTTGTGAAATACACTCTGGACCCATGGGTCATCCGCTGGGAGCAGGCCATGCAGAAAGCCCTGTTCCTGCCGGAAGAGAAGAAGCAGTATTTCCTGAAGTTCAACGTGAACGGCCTCATGCGGGGCGACTACGAGAGCCGCATGACCGGGTATAGCATCGGCCGGCAGAACGGCTGGCTGTCCGCCAACGATATCCGGGAGATGGAAGACATGAATCCCGTACCCGATGAGGAAGGCGGCAACCTGTACCTGGTAAACGGCAGCATGACCAAGCTCAAGGATGCCGGGGCCTTTGCACAGAAGGGAGAAATGAATGAAACATAAATTTTGGAGGTGGGTGACTAACGAAGCCCCCGATGTCTTTGGCAGCGACCGGACGCTGTATCTTGATGGCCAGATTTCAGACGAAACCTGGTGGGGCGATGAAGTGACACCGAAGGCGTTCAAAGACGAATTGAACGCGGGCAGCGGCGATATCACCCTCTGGATCAACAGTCCGGGCGGCGACTGCTTTGCCGCGGCTCAGATTTATAACATGCTTATGGAGTATCCGGGGAACGTCACCGTCAAGATTGACGGCCTGGCTGCTTCGGCAGCTTCGGTCATTGCCATGGCCGGCACGAAAGTCTGTATGTCGCCGGTGGCTATCCTGATGATTCACAATCCGGCTACCATGGCCTATGGGGACAAGGCTGAGATGGAAAAGACCATCGGCATGCTGAGCGAGGTCAAGGAAAGCATCATCAATGCCTATGAAATCAAGAGTGGCCTGGCCCGCACGAAGATTGCCCACATGATGGACAACGAAACGTGGCTTAACGCACGGAAAGCCGTGGAGCTGGGCTTCGCCGATGAGATACTCTTTGGCCAGAAAGAAGAAGAGGAACAGCTGGAGGCTATGCTGTACAGCCCAGTCACGGTGACGAATTCCTTTGTACAGAAATTGAAACCCAAGAAAACCTTGCAGAAAGTGCCAGCCGCTTCCTTAGAAAAGCGGCTGGCATTACTTATTCATTGATAGGAGGACAACATAATGGATACGATTTTAGCACTGCGTGAAAAGAGAAAGAACCTCTGGGAATCCGCCAAGAATTTCCTGGATACGGTGCGCGATGACAACGGTATGGTTTCTGCTGAAGATGCGGCCCGGTACGACAAGATGGAAGAAGATGTGGTGAACCTGGGAAAAGAAATCGACCGCCTGGAACGCCAGCAGCGTATGGACGCAGAAATGTCGAAACCTACCACCGTTCCCATTACGGAACAGCGGGGGCTCCCAAGACGAAAAACGAAAAGAAAGGCCGTGCATCCAACGCTTACAGGGAAGCCTTCTGGGACAGCATCCGTCATAAGAACTTTATCGATGTGCAGAATGCCCTGAGTGTTGGCACGGATGCCGATGGCGGCTATCTGGTGCCGGATGAATTCGAGCATCAGCTCATTGACAAACTCCAGGAAGAGAATTTCTTCCGCAGCCTGGCAACAGTCATCCATACCAGCGGCGACCGCAAGATTCCCGTCGTGACAGGCCATGGGGAAGCCGCATGGATGGAAGAAAACGGCTTGTATCCGGACAGCCAGGATACCTTCGGCCAGCAGTCCATCGGGGCATACAAACTGGGGACGGCTATCCGTGTGTCGGAAGAACTCCTGAACGACAGCTTCTTTGACCTGGAAAGCTATATCGCCGGCGAATTTGCCCGCCGTATCGGCACCAAGGAAGAAGAAGCCTTTCTTACTGGCGACGGGAAGAACAAGCCGACTGGCGTGTTCCCGTCTGCGGAACTGGGCGTGACGGCCAATGGCGCATCCATCACCTTTGATGATGTCATCGATCTGTATCATTCCCTGCGTATCCCGTACCGCCGCAAGGCCGTATGGCTCCTGAACGATGCTACGATCAAGGCCCTGCGCAAAATCAAAGACAACAACGGCAACTACATCTGGCAGCCGTCCGTCACAGCCGGGACACCGGATACCATCCTGAACCGTCCCTGCTACTGTACTTCCTTTGCCCCGGAACTGGCGGCCGGCAACCGCCCCATGCTCTTCGGCGATTTCAGCTACTATTGGATTGCCGACCGGGAATACCGCTCCTTCAAGCGGCTCAACGAACTGTATGCCGCCAACGGCCAGATCGGCTTCCTCGCAAGCCAGCGCGTCGATGGCATGCTGATGCTGAAGGAAGCGGTCAAGGCCCTGGAGATGAAGGCGAAGGGATAAGCCATGCTGGTCAGCCTGGAAGAAGCCAGGGAATATCTGCGGATTGATGAGGATGATACGTCCAATGATGACGTCATCCTGTCTTCCCTGGAAACGGCCCAGGCCTTGTGCCTGGACCTGGCCCGCTGCGAGGAAGCGGATGCCGAAGAGAATCCCGTCGTGTTTCATGAAGCCATCCTTTATGCCGCCGCCTTTTTGTACGAGCATCGGGAAGAAGCCGATTATTCCGGTCTGCTGAAGCGGCTGCAGTGGCTGCTGTTCGGGGTGCGGCGGAGCTGTTTTTGAAAGGGGGATGCCCATGAAGACCGGGCTTTTGAACAAACGGATTGAAATCCTGGGGAAGCAGGCGGCAACGGATGCATACGGTTTCGATACCCAGACCGACGTCGTGGTGTATCGCTGCTGGGCATCTATTGAGCCTGCCCGGGGGAAAGTGTTCTATGAGATGGAACGCAAGGCGGACACGGAGTACAGCAAGATCACCATCCGCTGGCGTCCGGGCGTCACCCACGACATGAAGGTGAAGTACCAGGATCACCTGTACGACATCGATACCATCGTGGACCCGTATATGCGCCACGAAGCCCTGGAACTGTACTGTACGGAAGAAGTGAGGGGAACGGATCATGAGCGGAAGTGATTTTGATGTCAAAGGATTGGATGACCTTTCGGAAAAAATGCTTTCTGTCATTGAAGAGTTTCCCGGCACTGCCGAAAAGGGCCTGGTGACGATTGGCAACAAGCTCAGGAAAGAGTGCGTGAAGAACACGCCGGAAGGCAGCACTGGCAAGCTGAAGAAAGGCTGGAAGCACAAGGTGGAAGGCTATAACGGCTCGGAGCTGACCTATGAACTGGTCAACCGGCACCCGGTCCATCACCTGCTCAATAACGGCCATATCAAGAAAACGCCGGGCGGCAGGACCGTTGGCTATTATGAAGGCCAGCATTATACGGAGAAATCCGTCAAAGCCTTTGAAGCCCGGGAATTGCAGCCGGGCCTGGAGAAACTGGCGAAGAAGCTCCTGAAGAAAGCAGGCGGCACATGATCCATGACATCGACATCCTGCAGGCCATACAGCAGAAGCTGAAGGAACGGTTCCCGTATCCCGTGTATCTGCAGGAAGTGAAGGAAGGGTTCCGTCCGCCAGCGTTTTTCCTGAAGACGATGACGGTGGCTTCGCCCCAGGACCGCAAGGAAGTGTACCGGGATAATACCTATATACCGCAGAAGCAGACGGCCAGCACATCCATCTATGAAGTGCTGGCTGCTGCAGAAGACCTGTTCCGTGACGGGATTGCCGTCCAGGACAGGTTTTTTGCTGTCCGATCGATGAACGAGGAACTCATCGGGCCCGACAACGATGGCGGCCGGCTGACGCTGACCGTCCAGTACTACGATTCCGCCGATGAAACGGAAGCAGCCGAACGGATGAAAGTGCTGCATCAGCGGTATCGGGGAAAGGAGACAACGAAATATGAAAATGCCATCCATTAATGTCGTGTTCAAGGAAAAAGGTATCAGCGCCATCGAGCGCAGTGAGCGCGGCATTGTCCTCATGATCCTGAAGGAAGAAACACTGCCTTCGGTGACGGAAGTGAATCTGTATACGGCAGATGACATCCCCAAGGAACTGTCCGACAGCAACCGGGAGCAGCTGGAACTGGCGCTCCGGGGCTATGTGAACAGTCCGAAGAAAGTCATTGCCGAAATCATCAGCAGTGAGACGGAAGACTATACAGATATCCTGAAGGTCATCGAGAACAAGCGCTTTGATTATCTGGTCATCCCGGATATTGAAACGTCGCACATTGATACCATCGCCACCTGGGTCAAAGGAATGCGTACCAATAAAGACAAGATGATTAAAGCCGTGCTGCCGGACTGCACCGCCGACACGGAAGGCGTCATCAACTTCGTCAATAAGACGATTCAAACTAAGACCAAGACCTATACAACGGCTCAGTACTGCAGCCGTATTGCCGGAATTATCGCCGGGACGCCCATGACGATTTCCTGTACCTATGCACCGTTGCCGGAAGTCATCGGCTGCGATGTCTGGACAAAAGAGGAAATGGATACCATGGCCGGTGCCGGGAAACTGTTTTTCTTCTTTGACGGAGAAAAGGTGAAACTGGCCCGGGGCATCAACTCCCTGGTAACTACTGTCCAGGATAAGGGGACGAGCTTCCAGAAAATCAAGCTCGTGGATCTGATGGACATGATGCACGACGACATCCGCACGACAGCCCAGGATAACTACCTCGGCAAGTACGCCAACAGTTACGCTAATCGCTGCCTGCTGGTAACGGCTATTCAGGGCTACCTCGACCAGCTGGCTCAAGAAGGGCTGCTGGAACAAGACCAGAATACTGCCTATATCGATGTGGAATCCACGAAAATCTGGCTGGAATCCAACGGCAAATATACCAAAGCGGAACTGGCAGACATGTCCGAAATGGATATCAAGCTGGCCAATATCGGAAGTAACGTATTCATCGCCGTCAAGGCATCGCTCCTGGATGCCATGGAAGACGTGACGGTAACTATTCATATCTAGGAGGTGAGGCAGCATGAACAGCATGGAAGCCAAACGGGTCATGAACGGTAAGTATGCTGACCTGTATATCGACGGCGACCTCATGGCCGAAGCAACGGCATTCAAGGCCGAGGTCACGCTGACCAAGGAAGAAGTGAAGATGCTCCGCCATGTAGGCAAGGGTTACAAGGTCACAGGCTACGACTGCAAAGGCCAGTTGAAGCTGCACAAGGTGTCGAGCTACATGATCCGGAAGATGAACGACAACATCAAGGCGGGCAGGCAGACGGTCGTGACCATCGTTTCCGTCCTTGATGACAAGGATGCCATCGGCAGTGAACGTATCGTCATCAAGGACGCCACCTTCGACAGCCTGATTCTGGCGGACTGGGAAGTGGACAAGATGGGTGAGGAAAGCTACAGCTTCACCTTCTCGGACTGGGATTTACTGGATTTAGCATAAGGAGAAAATAACTATGAATATGGTAGACAGATTGCTGAAAGCAGACGTAGTAAATAAACTGGCTGAACGGCCCACGAAAAAGGTGAAGATGGAGCGGCTGAGTAAGCTGTTTGGTTTTGATTTCGTCATCACACTCCGTGCCATCGACCCGGAACGCTATGCCGACATCCAGAAGATGGCTGTGGATTTCACCAATGGCAATGCCGATAATGTGGACATTTACCAGATGCAGACCCAGACACTCCTGGCGGGGATTGCCGACCCGGATTTCAAGAACAAAGAACTGATGGAAAAATTCGGGGCAACCTTACCGGCAGATATTATCCGCAAACTGTTCCTGGCCGGTGAGATTGCTGACCTTACGGCGCAGATTACCGAACTCAACGGTTACACTACACAGAAAAAGGCGGATGAAGCCGTAAAAAACTGATCCGGACCGATGGCGAAGTGCAGGCGATGTACTTCCTTTTCAGGGGCCATCACCTGCTGCCGTCAGAGGTCATGAAACTCGGATACGGGGAACGGCAGGTGCTGTATGCCTTTATGCGGTATGAGATGGAAGAAAGGGGAAAAAATAAAAGACCTCCTATTGAATAAACTTTCGATAGTAGGTCTTTTATAAATTTAAGCTATTTTAGTAATTATTATATCCATATCCGTAGATATTATTGTAAGGATCATCATCATCCTGATCATCTGGGGTAGAGTAATAGACTGTATTTCCATAAGCAGACGCAGTACTACCGTCAGAACCATAAGTAGTATTGCCATACGTGGAATAGGAAGTGCCATTCGAACAGTAAGTTGTGTTTCCATAAGTAGAGTAAGACGTTCCATCAGAGCAATAAGTAGTATTGCCATACGTGGTGTATGAGGTACCATCGGAGCAATAAGTGGTATTGCCATAAGTGCTATAGGAATTTCCATTACTGTCATAAGCAGTATTTCCATACTGCGTTACACTGCCTGATTGGGCAAATGCTGTGGGGATGCCCAATGCAAGACTGCATAGAATTAAGGTAAGCAATTTTTTCATGATAGTATCACTCCTTTTATTTATAATCCAAGAAAATTTGATTTTATTATAATCTTTTTTACCCATATAAACAAGTTGAGGTGAGACAGCATGTCCAACAACGTCATCGATGCCGCTATTCGGTTGCGGTATTTGTTCACGCCGACCGTGCGGAGCGTCAACGCCAGCCTGGATACCATGAAGACCCAGATGGCGGCAGCAAAACAATCGGTCAACGGTATGAGATGGAAGAACGCAATAGAAAAGAGCCTTTATTATAGCTTAAGGCCCTTTCCTTATACTCGAGTTTATTCGATTGATTTAAAAAGCTCATTTCCTATTGCTGGATTGAAATGGAACTCTGCACCAATCTTGTACTTAAAATATTTATAGTTAATAATTGTATATATCATAATATAAATGTATCATATACGCTGCCTATGATGACATGATATTTATATTTTGAATCAGGGGATGATGAAGGTTTTTGTTGATAAACTGAGACAAAAACTTTAGAACGTTGTCCAGTTGTCCAGTGATAACTTTCTAAGCCTAATTTTTGATATGTAGGGTATCCTAATTTATTGCTTAAATTTGTTGTTGTTCTCCTTAAGATGCTTCTTGCAACATTATAGTCATCAGTGAAAAAGTGAATATCGAAGGTGTATATTTTATCTTTTTCTTTAATAACACTAACTTTTTCTACAACTGGTTCATTTCCATCGTTATTTTTATAGTATTCTATACCGAAATAGCCTTTGACGCCTGTCCAATTGGAAAGCTTAGAAAAATTAGTGACGTAATCGGCATAAGGCATGCCAGTATACATGGTATAAGCTGATGACATTCCATTTGCAGTTATATTGTCAACATCATCCAGATAATTATATGCGTTAATTGGAAGATAGAAAGCTCCGATAATAAGCAGGCTAATAATAAATTTTGTATTTAGTAGTTTCATTTGTAACACCACTTTCTTGAATTTGTAAAGATTCTATATTTAATTCTATATTTATTTTGAAAATATGTAAATATTAGGATATGTTTTGTTAGTGTTAAAAAGTTTTCGGTCTTGCATATTAATTTAAATGATTACGGCACAGATTACCCCAAAACTAAAAATAGCGAACGGAGCCGTTAGAAACTTATTCAAGCTGATGGTGCAGTGCAGCCGATGTACCTCCTTTTCGAGAATCATTACCTGCTGCCGTCAACGGTTATGAAACTCGGGTATGAGGAACGCTAGGTACTGTACCTTTGTACGGTAAGCGGAAAATAAATCGGTGGATTTAATCTCCTGGCTGTTTGTGAGACAATAG
>ERZ772831.102-NODE-102-length-75926-cov-4.962581_pt1 | contig 75926 bp, 68 predicted proteins | sample MGYA00580858_ERZ772831 | MGnify/ENA primary metagenome ERZ772831 (study PRJEB29015, sample SAMEA2737694) | human gut metagenome | biome: human gut; feature: human-associated habitat; material: faeces | place: China | collected 2012 ... | reverse complement strand
GGCAGATATTTTGCATAGAATTTTTCCGTGGCAGCAAGTGACTTGTGCCCCATGAGTTTGCTTAATTCATGTGTAGGAACGCCCTTTCTCAGAGCATATACCGCGAACGAATGTCGCGCAACATGGAAAGAGAGATTGAACGGCAGTCTCTCTGAAAATTCATGACCGACCTCCTGAAGAGATAGCTGGAGTGACCTGTTTTTTGATTTGCGTTGTGTATCCAATAACATCGCATTACCTAGGTCAAAATTCTCAGGGAGCAGATTGAAAACAAATCTGTTATTATACCCTTTGGCTTTCCATCGCTTCAGGATTTTTATTGCGTTTTCGTTAAGCGGAGCAACATATCGCTCCTTTTCTTTATAGATCATTTTGCGAATCACTCGTTCTTCCCAATCAATATGTTTCCATTCAAGAGTCAGCACGTCAGAGAAACGCAGACCGTATGCGTAAAAGGCGAACAGGAACATATCCATATACTCCCGGGTACGGTCATGCCTCATAAGCGGGTAAAGTCGAATAAACTCATCTATTTGTTCTTGCGTGAGATAACGTACACTCTCCTTAACCTCCGGATCGTACTGTCTTTCCCGCAGTTCATAATACCCATCTTCACAGATATTGTAGGCCTGTTTCCCCGGAATGACCCCGCTCTTAGCGGCATAATCTATAGCTTTGAACAAAGGCTTCAGTTTCTTATTTATACTCGATTTTTTATTCCCTCTTTTCAGACAATGCATCTTATACCTGTCGAACAGGGTCACGGTAAGTTCTTTAAAAGGCACCACGATCTCACCTGTCTCATCTGCGACAAAACTTCGGAACAACTCGATATTATAAACGTCATTGTTATATGTCGAAAATGCGATCTTCCCGAAATCATAACTCTGCTGGTTGTAGTGAAATGCGTATTCGATAAAATCAGCGTATTGTGGCTGGCTTCTTTCCTCCTTGTTGCGATACCTGCCGTTCATCATATCACGGAGGATTCCAATGGTCAAATGGCCAGGATATAATCCAATCTGTTTGTCTATCTCTTCACGCTTTTCGCGCAACCTTTTATTTAGGCGCTCAGATGCAGGGTTAATGGATTTTACCGATTCTCTCCGGCTATCCCATTCTGACTCCCGCACGGATATTCCGGTGGATGTCATTACTGGTATTCCGTTGACATAGTACCTTAAATAGAGGATGCGCTTTCCTTTGGTGTTTGCCTTGTTCTTGAAAACGAAATTCCCCTTAGGAATTTCTTGTCTGATTCGTCCCATCTCTTGGATATTAAGTGTTTATGCAAAGGACGACATCTGAGCACAGTCATACAATATGTGAGACGGAGTAATATGTCGTCTTCCGAAGACATATCAAACCACCTCTTTCAAATTTCCATATAAGATGCTGGCGATATGGTCTGTAACACTCATGTTGATCGATCGAGACATTTCCTGTAGAGTAGTAGTAGTAGTAGTAGTAGTAGGAGGAGGAGGAGGAGGAGGAGGAGGAGGAGGAGGAATCGCAAAAACAGGAACGGTTTTAAGCTCGGTTATATCTCTGCAATATGCTGAATTTCACCTAAAACGCATCTTTGAGCATTATGATTAATGATGATTTTTCAGTGAATTACAGGACTTTGCACAATTACTCGTCTTCGTTGAAGAAGAAATCGTCTTTACTAGGGTGAATTTTGATTTTTATGCGGTTTTCGGCGGCTAATTACTCCAGAAAGCTGCACAATAAATTGAAAGTTGGACCATATTTCCGGCTTCTGCTCTATAGCGCTTTTGAAATATTGATTCGCCTAATTCGATCCTCTTTTTGTCGCCTTACCCCGGACACCCGAGGACATCTGGAGTATCATGCCGTCAACTTTTGGAGGTCTCGGATTAAGTCTATTTCTTGCTAGCAGAATCAAAAAAAGACTCATATGAAAATCATATCAATAGAAGAAAAGGCTTACGCCTATATGGGAGAGGTCTTTAGAAAAAATGTCAAAGAACTGACAGAACTATGCGGTGAGCCAGATGAAAATAAAAGATGGCTCAAGAATGAGGATGTCTGCCGGTTACTGAATATAAAAAAGCGGACGCTGCAGTATTACCGCGATTCCGGCAAGCTAGCTTTCTCTAGGATCGGGAACAAATGCTATTACAAAGTTGCCGACGTCGAAAAACTAATCAATAACTCACTAATTAAATAAACATGCATATGGAAGTGCAAGATATCAAATCCCAGGAAACTATCGAGTTCATTGAAACGATCGAAAAGTTGACTAAACTAGTGAAGGCTGCGCTCAATGAGCGAACCCCTACCTTGAATGGCGAGAGGCTTCTTACAAATAAGGATATGGAAAAACTCTTACATATAAGTGAGAGGTTACTGAATGACTACAGAAAAAACGGTGTGATCCCTTATATCCAAATATCAGGTAAGATACTTTACAAGGAGTCGGATGTAATGAAATTGCTGGAGAAAAATTATTATGGGTAGAGAAATAATGACACAAATACAGTCAATACTATTTTTCACCCAGCCTTCAATACCTCAATTGGGCGTTGAAATGCAACAAATAGAGTATTGCCGTATTTTACATTATGGCTAATTGGATTTCTAAATAAATCGTGGTATTTTTGATAGCATATATCCAAAAGGAGATGCTATGCGGCAATCACTCGTTGATTTTATAAATAATGTCATAATATTTGAGTATAGTCTGCCTAACAATACCGTAGATATTCCCAAGACTATCCTTTCTTCCCATGATGATCATTGCTACCGACTCTCAGAAGATGGCGATATTGCAGACGTTATATATCATGCTATAATTGATTATGCATGGGAAGAACATAAAATCAGGTCCGAGGATCATCAGAATCTACTAGCAGCAGCTTTCGACCGCAAAATTCGTTATCAAGAAGAGGATTCTGAAAAAACACAGTTAAAATATGGATTTTATGGAGAGGTTTTGCTTTGTGCTATTCTATATGCAAAATATGGCGCGAGAGCAATAATATCTAAAGGTACACTATACCAACCCAATGCAAAAAGAGAATGTCCTGGTTATGATGCCTATCATATTATAGAAACGGCTAATTCCATGGATTTGTGGTTTGGAGAGGTCAAATTTCACATGAATTATACCGGGGCAATAAACAGCGCTCTAAAAGAAAATGGTAGTTTCAAATTACCATCTGTATTGTCGGCAGAATATCTACAGTCAGAATTTTATACCATTGCTAACCGAGTTAGTAATGTTAATGACACTTCTTCGCGTATATGCCAATTTTTAACAGATGTTGAATGCCGACCATTTAATATTGTCGAAGAGGCCCAACGGTATAACATGAAGTTAGTATATCCCATTTTTCTTATATATGACCATGACAACAAATCTTATGATGAGAACATAAAAAAGGTTGTTGATTATATTTCTTCTAACTATTCCGCAACAACCATTAGCCTTGGTATTGACTTGTCTTTATTTTTCATTCTTCTTCCAGTGAAAAATACTAGAAACATAAAAACAACTGTTTTGCAATGGATAAGAGAGAAGAAACAACTCGTATTGTAAAAAGTCTAAATGACTATGACAAGGGGCTGATTGGTAATAGCGAGTTTATTAAACGCGTATGCCATTATTATGATTTTATTAAAGATGAAACATTATCTGAGCCAGATATAAAGTTTTTACGATTCTTAGCAGATCGTTCGGGCATCCCACAGTACTTCGAATTGTTAAACCATTTTAATTCAGATTCAGAAAAGTGCAACTCGATAGACATTAACACCTTATCATCAATAATATACGAGAGCACGTTGCACACGACTCCAGATGTAATCTTGCATAAATATCAAAAGCAGATTCTAGACTCATTCAAATATGACAGTAGTAACAGATATTTCTTATCGGCAACAACATCATTTGGTAAGACCTTTTTGGTATATGAGATTATAAGGAAGATGCAGTATGATAATATAATGCTGATTTTTCCCTCTATTGCACTTTTATCTGAAAATCTAGACAAGGTCTTCGACTTTAATAATGACCCTGACTTTGTTTCGCCCGAGAGTTCATACTCGGTTCACACATTGAGTGACATAGCAGCCGAAGAGTTAGGTGCAAGAAATATCTTTATTTATACCCCTGAACGGTATTTGTCTTTTATTGAAAACAACCAGGCAAACATTTCTTTTGATTTTGTGTTTATTGATGAAATCTATAAGATAGATAATGAATTCATTATTGACGAAGAGTCCAAAGAAAATGAACGGGATGTAGCTTATCGTATGGCTACATATTATTGTACACTTAACGCTTCCTCTGATCTATTACTAGCAGGACCTTATATAGAGTTAAACAAGAACTCGAACTCTTCTTTCACGACCTTTTTGCAAGCACATAGGATTATATCGCTGGAATATAATGATTTTGAGATTGTGTCTAAAGATGTTGAAGAAGCTCAAAATAAGGTATCATTCACGATTGACGATGAAAGAATTGAGTTTGAAAGTAATAATAAGACAGGGAAGCTGGTAGAGATATCCAGCAATTTAGTGAATGATAGAAAAGAAAACCTAATAATCTATTGTGCTACTCCAGCTTACACCGAGTCTTACGCAAAAAAACTTATCGAGTCTCAGCTCTTCACATCCCATGATTATTCTGTATACTCTGATTTTATAGAGCACCTTAAAGGCAAGATTAATCCGAACTGGATATTAATAAAGGCTCTGCATAGTGGGATGGCATCCATCATGGCGCGGTTCCCAAGTACATTCAGAAACATATAATTAAACTGTTTAATCAAAGGCTAATAAATATCCTTGTATGTACGACAACCATTACTGAAGGGGTGAATACAAATGCCAAAAACATTGTTGTCCTTCACGCTAAAAAGGGAGACAAAGTATTGAAGCCCTTTGATGCTAAGAACATAAAGGGGCGTGCAGGGCGATTTCAGCATCATTTCAAAGGACGCTTAATCTCTCTCGAAAGAAAGTTCACTAATATTTTAGACGCTGCTGATACTAGCCTCCAGCATAAAAATTATGATGTTGCAACAAAGAAAGATGAGATCGATTTTTTTATGACTAACGATCGTTTCTTAAATGATATTGATGCTGCGAAGAAGAAAGAAGTCCTAGAGTTATCTGCTGGTTTTCCAATGGAAATCTTCGAAAGCTATAAAATGATTAAAAGGACCGACAAAATAAAACTATATAATATCCTTAGTGATTTAATAAGTAAAAGCCTAATTTCAATATCGGAATTAAATAGAAGTGTTTATACCAGAACGGGGATAAGTTGGAAAGAGCTGCAATTAATTCTGGATATATGTAATAAGATAATCCCTGAAAGTTCTACTCTTAAAGGACTCATTGAAAGGAAGAGAGAATCGCCTTTTGATGGACAAGAATATTCAAATTTAGTTTACTTGTTATATGCTTATGTTAAGCATGGAATAAGCGGTATGATTAAACATTATGCGGATAAGGCAATCCCATCGGCTCTTGATTCGGAGATTCGGAATACCTCAAGGCTTATATTTAATACGTTTAAATATCAACTCGTTAAATATTTAGGAACCTTTAACTTGATATATAAAACGATCATTGCTCAACGAGATAATAAACCATTAGAAGATGTTCAGGGAATCGAAAATTTCTTGGCATTACTTGAGTACAACGCTTTTAGTAAAAATGGCAAGATCGCAAGCGACTATGGCGTCCCTAATGAAGTAGTAAAAATCATCGATGCTAATATACAAAATCCCAAAACTTTAGATTCCTTCGAAAAATCTATATATGAAGAGGTGATAAAACGATTATCTGTATAAACTAATTTTTTCTCGTTGTGAGCTCACTACTTATTTCCCATAATATATGACAACACAGTACAAACAAGCTATTAATAATATATGCAATAGGCTAAACCATGCAATTTCGCCTATTGATATTATAGCTTGGCTTGATAATTTTGAAGAAAAAGACAAAGAAAAGGCCCTGATTGTATTACAGCATTTTGAGTATTTCACTACTGATGATATTGTAAAAGAATTTGATAGAGGCTTAAGGGCTATTCTTGCTTCGTTGGGGAGAAAGCAGAAAATGGCATTATTACCAGTCGGTAAAATAGGAAAAAGTGGAGCTGCAATGATTTATTATCTCAAAAAGACGCTCACTCATAAGAATAGTAAAAGAGTTTTAATAATAGAGAAGGATGATATTGCATCAATTCCTGCAAACTCAATTCTAGTATTAGTCGACGATTTTGCTGGCACCGGTAAATCGATCGAAGATTTTTACAACAACATTTCTCCTAGATTGCCCTCAATACATTCTAAATATGCTCTCACAGTTGCTTTCTTAGAAAGAGCTGAAAAAAAACTTGCAGCATTGGATATTGTGACCATTGGCAATAAAAGGCTACCTGCATTTTCGGCAAGAGGGTCTGTCTTTGGCTATCCTCCAAGAATGAAAGCATTAAGGGAATTCTGTTTTAAATACGGAAATATGCTTTTCCCCGAGGAAAGTTACAAGCTGAAACACTCTCACATTCATCCTTTAGGATTCTTAAACACTCAAGGATTAATTGGTTTTGAACACTCAATCCCAAATAATACTCTCCCAATTATATGGGCAGATAAAATGCCTACTGGGAATTGGATACCTTTATTTCCTAGGTCTGGCAAAGGATGGATTGAAAGAAGCATGGCATTTAAAAGGAACCAATTTTATTGGATGGCTCAAATGTTTAAGCTTGGTCTGAATAAACGTATTTTTTCACTAGATGAGCAATATTCTACAGAAACAATAAAATTAGTTAGTCTACTTCAGTTAAAAAAAATAAAGAAAAATATAACTTATATTTGTCAATTGCTGAATGTTAATGAGGAAGAATATCAGAATATTATATCTTTAGGCAAAGAAAAGGGATTGTTTGATGCCCACGAAAATCTAACAAAACGTGCTAATGAGATTCTTGATGAAATGCGTAAAAGGGCAAAGTTCATAAACAATCAATCTGAAGAAGCGTCAAATATTAGAATCGATGAAGATTTATTATATATACCGAAACAGTTTCAGGGGAATTCATGAGTAGATTTGATTAGCTGTGTCTTCTAGAAGACATCTTGAGCTCGTTTGGCTCAAGAGTAATTAAAGCTACATTATACTGATTAATGTGTAATACCTGCGTTCGCAAGCTCACTTGTATCACACATTATTCACTCAGAGAGTGAACATATTCACGCAAGAGTAATCAAATCGAAAATGAATTTCCCTCGAAACTTGTATAAACAGGAAGCTATCAGACTGAAAAGGTCTGCTCCTTTTATTACATCGACATTAAATTATATTGACAATTTAATATCATGTAATCTTCCCGTAATTTTTTCTCGCCAGCATCTAGCTATTCTAACAGGAATGAGTCGTTACGATATGGACAAAATCCTAGAGAATAGAGAGTATTATTATAAATATTATCTTATTAAGAAAAAGCGAGGAGGGTTTAGGCGCATTATAGCACCTTACAAACAATTGAAAGAACTTCAGAGGTGGATAAAAGAGAATATTATAGATCAAGTCGACATAAATCAATTTGCAACCGGTTTCGTAAAGGATAAGTCCATATACCATAACGCAAAAATTCATGAAGATGCAAATGTTATACTAAATATTGACCTTAAGAATTTCTTCGAAAGTATAACAGAAAAAAGAGTTTATGGGTTATTTAAATCTTTGGGATACGCTCATAATTTAGCCGTTGATCTTGCCAAAATATGCACTTCTCCTATATGCGATGAAAAACTTGATGAATTAGATGAAAGCGCATTGCCATATTTTCAAGATATACAGATGCAATTTGAATCAATATTGATTCAAGGGTCTCCCTCTAGCCCTGCTATTTCAAATTTGATATGCCGCAGGCTGGATCGACGACTTTCCAAATTGGCAAATAGTACAGGTGCGAACTATTCGCGTTATGCAGATGACATTACATTTTCTGGTTCTGAAGATAATATTCCTAAAGTTAGCCTTATAAAGCGAATCATCGAAGGAGAAGGTTTTTCTATCAATTGGGAAAAAGTAAAACGACACAAAAAAGGACAACGTCAAATTGTAACCGGATTATTAGTTGATAACGAGATTCGTGTGCCTAAGAAATATAAAAAGGATATTTATCGACATTTACACTTTTGTGAAAAATGGGGAAGCCGTTCTCATTTTGAGAAAATTAATCCAGGTAAAGGATATGGCAAACAATGGTTACTCGGACGAATTATGTATGTTAATTCGATTGAACCAACTGAAGCAAAAAAGATGATGGCCCTAGTAAAGCAGATTGATTGGGACCGTTAAGCTACGGCAACAAATCTGATTTATTTCTATATGGCGAAAGTATATAAGGTTGCATCCCCTACTTTAGCATTAAAACTTGCGAATAAGTTTAAACAACAAGGAATCTATGATCTTTTTCGTGGACAAAATGAGGATTGGCCATTAGTTGCCTCTATCAAAAGACTTTCTATAAAAAAACAAGAAGATGCGATTGATAGATTATGGAGATTCAAACTTTTTCTTTCAGAATATAAGGTCACTAAGAAATATGGGGACGACTTAAATCATTTGTCTGCAATAGCCCAGCATTATGGTATTCCAACAGACTTGTTGGATTTTACAAAATCACCAGAAATAGCTTTATTTTTTGCAACTCATTCGAAAAAAGATTTGACCGGCAAAAATGGTGTTATAATATGCCTAAATCAACAGGACTTTGAAGAATGCATAAAAATTCAAGAAGGATATATTAAAGAGTTTGATGTTGCACCTCCATATTTTGTTGACGACCAAATCAGCAGCTTATGGCGATTACAAGCTCAATGTGGATGCTTTATGCAATTAAACTTTGGGAACATAGAAGCCCTATACCCTTTTGATAAAATTATATTTCCACATAAAGAGTTCTCTAGTAATATTTGCGAAAGGGACGTTTATCCAGAAGATAAAAGCGGGCTTGAAATGCTTTTAGATAATTATTTCGCAGCTGAAAGAATCTATGAAGGGCAAAAAAGATTAGCTCGATTTGCAGAAGAAATGAGTATAGAGGTAAAGAGAATACCTAAACAACCCGAATACAAATATGCCAAATCAAAAAAGCAACATAAATCATGGCGTTTTAGGAATACTCTAGGGTGGGAATATAATTTCTCGGAAACTCATTCTAAACGTAAACCGTACCAGTTTGACATGTCTATCAAATGCACAGGATCTTTTGAGGATGATGTAGAAATCATAAGAAAACAATTAGCATCCATATTGAGGAATATCAAAAAGGAACGTTTCATTGAGCCAAACATAAAATTCATCCCTAAACTTCGTAGTATAAAATCAATAAATCTGGTTAATAGCCATCTTAAATACATATGGGATGGCATGCGGAATCTACCATATGCTAAGAAACATATCTTATACGCTATGGCCAAATATCTGGTTTTAGATTATTATGAGTTATGTAAGAAAATTAATCATGAAACACTTTTGCATGATCCCATATTAATCGAAATGAGTAACTCATTTGGAGCACATTGTAGATGCAATGTTTCTCGATTAAACCTATATTGGGCCTTAAGAGAAGATATATTAGAAATACAACACGACTCGTTGCCAAAGTCTAAATCTCCAGATGTTTTATTGTTTATCCAAAAAGCACGATTAGTCTTCAATTTTAATGAACTAGTATTTCTATTTTATCATGAATTAATTCCGTCTCTTATGGTAAGGAGTAAGCATTCTGACAAACCATTACTATTTTTCTCCCCATTATATATAGATCGTCTTGGCTATGCATAATAGTTTACTTATCTTTGTTCAGTAATCGAACCGGACACTGAGGGTTAATGTAATGCCGAAAAAGCTGCTTACAGATTGAAAGCAGAAGGGTGCAGAAAGACCAGTTGAAATTAGGTGGACTTACGAAATCACGAGAGTATATCATCCTGATATAGTGCCACATAGAGCCATAGGTTCGATTCTTGGTGGCACCACTAATGAAACCGCAAATTCCCTGGACTTATCTAAGTTCGGGGAATCTTGCTTTTATCCCCGTTGTATGGATGCAGCGGCAAAACCGATAAAGGTTTCTCGCAAATCGTTTATCGGAAATTCCTGTACTGCTTTCAATTTTAGTATGGCCATGGCTAACACATTTGCGGATAGGATCGTTGAATTCAACCGGAATTTACATTATACCGGCGAGCTGCCCGAGGGTTTTCAGGTCATGAATCCTTATCTGGATAATCCGGAGACGCTACAAGTGATGGAGCAATTCTACCGGAAATATTACAACGATTCGGAACCGCGCAGGTTTATCGTCGGAATCAACCCCAGCAGGCACGGTGCGGGAGTGACCGGCGTGCCGTTTACCGATACGAAGCGTTTGGAAGAGGTTTGCGGCATTCGGATGACTTCGGCGCATACGCATGAGGTTTCTTCCGTTTTCATGTACGAAATGATCCGCGAGTATGGCGGGGCCGGAAAGTTTTACCGGCAGTTTTACATCAACTCACCGTTCCCGCTGGCCATCGTCCGTCAGACAAAAGAGGGCAAATGGTTAAATGCCAACTATTATGACGACCCCGCCCTATTTCGGATGACGGAAAATTTCATGATCGACTCGCTAAAGAAACACATCGGCCTCGGATTGGATACTTCCGAAGTTTTTATCCTGGGAAAGAAAAATGCCGATTATATCGAAAAACTCAACAGGAAAGCCAAACTGTTCGGCCGGTTGACCGTACTCGAACATCCGAGATACATCCAGCAATACAAATCCAAAGATCAGCGTTCGTATATCGACAAATATATTTTGACGTTGGAACGCTCCTGACACATGTCTACCGTGCAGTCGGTCATTGCAAACAGAACCTATGAACTACCTTGCCCATATTTTTCTATCCGGACCGGACCGGCAAATCCGACTCGGCAATTTCATCGGCGACGCGGTAAAAGGCAACTCTTACAACGATTATCCGCCGGCGATCCGGAAAGGTATCCTGCTCCATCGCGCAATAGACGACTATACGGACCACCATCCTGCGTTCATTGAATGTGTGCGGCGGCTCAAGCCCTGTTTCGGACGATATTCGTCCATTCTGGCCGACATTTACTTCGACTATCTGCTGGCGTCGCGGTTCCAGGAATTCTCCGAAGTGCCGTTAAAAAGATTCACCAGAAACTTTTACTGGACGATGATCCTTTATCGTCATCGTTTGCCGGCACGGATCAAACGGTTCATGTGGCATTTTATCGGCACCGGCCGCCTGGACAAATATGCTTCGGTAGGCGGCATCCGCAATTCACTGGAGATTATGGTCCGCGTCGGCCGGATCGAACTTCCGGTAGAGAGGGCCGTGGATTACCTGGCGACGCACGAAGAGGAACTTTGGGTGGATTTCAAGCCATTTTTCGGTTCACTGCAACTCTATTGTGCCGATTGGATAGCGACACACCAACCCGCTAAAGGCAAATAAGGCAGCATATCCGAAAGAAAGCCGCACGTTCTTTGGCACCCGCGGCTTTCGTATGCGAAGAGAGATGCAATTACTGGACGTAACAAAGAAGATAGCAAGGTTTCTACATACCCAAAGGAGTATCGAATATTCCCGATATGTATCTAAATAATTGCTATTTCGAAACGGTAGCGGGTTGTGGTGCCGTGAAAGCGGCCTTGCGGATGTTGTGGCGGTATGCGAGGCAGGCCAATGGGAAATAGACGGCGCTCTGTATCCACAGGGTTATGTATTCGGGGCGGATATCGGACACGGAAGCACCCATGGAGTTGGCTTTTACGAATGCTAGCGTGCCCGGGGCGGCCGGGAATATGTAATGCGCGGCGCGCCAGTACCACGGCATCAGCTCCAGCGGATAAGAGACGCCCGACAGGAAGATGAGGCCTACCGAGAAGAAAGCGATCATCAGCAACGGAGCGTCCGAATCGGTAAAAAAGACAGAAGCGGCCAGCCCGAAAAAAGATGTGGCCAACAGGTACGGAATCATCAGCATGACGATTTCATAACGCAGTCCGATGTCGGGGAGACTGAATATGACCGGCATCAGGCCCAGCAGGAAAAGGGCGAATACCGCATACAGCATGCAATAGACGAAGGTCTTGCCGATCACGATGCGGGCCATGTGCCCCATGGACAACCCTTGCGGGGCAAACCAACGGATCGTTCCCTGATGGCGTTCGCCGCCGCTGATCATGGCGATGACCATCAGCAGGGTTTGGAAAATAATCACCATAAGAACCGCCGGAATCAGGTAACTGCCGTATCCTTCGGTGTGATTGTACAGGGCGGTGCCCACGACGGATATGGCTTTGGCCTGCGTAATCTGCTGGACGTCCTGCTGCGGCAGAAAAACCAGCATCTCGGGACGATACCGGCCGTTGAGCTCCATCATGGCCCCGGCCGATGCTTCCTGCATTGCCAGATAATAGAGGAATGCATCGGTAGTCCCGTACATGATGAAGACCGCCTCCCCGCCCCGGTTGACACGCCTCTCGAAGTCGTCGGGGATGTAGATGATTCCGATTACTTCGCCCTTTTTCAACAACTCTTTGGCGCCGGGAAAATCCGGTTCGGTCGTGTAGACGCTCACCTGCGGCGCAGCATCGATCAGTCGGGTGTATTGGCGGCTCAGCGCGCTGTGCGACCGATCGACCACCGCGACGGGTGCATTGCGGATCAGGTTCGGTTCGTACATGTAATTGTAGAGGAAGCCGTAGATGAAGATTCCTCCGATCAGCACCAGCAGGATGGCGTAGCTCGTGGAGATGATCCGGAATTCCCGGGCCACGATCGCCGCGATATCCGACAATCCGTTTTTTATTTTAATCGATGTTTTCATAGCGATGGCTCAAAACGGCCCGTTTAAGGCGCGGTAACAGCAGCAGTGCCGCCGGAATGAACAGGAACAGCGCGGTCACGTTTTGCCAGGTATACGCAAAGCCGTAATCCCCGTACAGCAGGTTCTGGTTGATTTCGACGAAATGGCGCACCGGAAAGAGGAACGAGGCATAATAAACGGCCGGGAACATGAACGGGGCCGGGAAGGTCACTCCGGAAAGCGTGGCTCCGAGCGATCCCACCATCGAAGCGATACTGATGATGATGCTGATCGCCGGGAAAATCGAGAAGATGAAGACACCCAGCGCTTGCGTGGCTATCACGAACAGTACGGCGGTTAGGTTCAACGGCCAGAAACCGCATGAAAAAGGGATGTGCAGCACGCCGAACATGACGTAATTGGCAAAAATCGCCATCACGATAAAAATCACGGTATACGGGAGCAGTTTGGCAACCACGGCCGTAAAGATATTGCCGTCGGCGCTTTCCAGCCATGCATCTCCGGTGCGAAACTTGATCTCGCTGCCCAGGGCATAAACCGTCACCAGCAATATGAGTACCTGGAACAGAATGAAGAAAAAAGGATGACTCAGGTAAACCGAATAGTCGAGATCGGGATTGTACAGCGGATGGCTCTGCACGTTCACAGGCACCAGAAAATTTGTTACTGTACTTTCACTCACGCCCAGCGCAGTAGCCTCGCTGACGATCGGTCCCATCGAAAGCGGCTGCAACACCGTTTCGAACGCCCCCCGCACCTCGCTGCCCACACTCAGCAGTGCATAGTGGTAATAATAGGACAACGTGGCCTGCCGGCCGGCAAGCACGTCCGATTCAAAATTGGGAGGAATGACCAGATACCCGTAGATTTTTTTCTGCTGCGTGGCTTTGCGGGCCGATTCCTGATCGGAGAAATGTGCGGTCACCGCAAAAGTCGGCACAGTTTCCACCGTACGCGAGATGTCGCGCGAGGTGGCGCTCCAGTCCAGATCGACGATTCCTATCGGAATGCGCTCCATCTGTCCCGAGCCGAATATCGTCGCCATAAAAAAGATGCAGAACAGCGGCAATACGATACACGCTCCGAAATAGAGCCTTCGAGATGTCATCCTGCCCCACTCCCTGCGGAGCACGGAAACAAACGGACTGTTTTGCTGCGGCATTCGCATCGGGTACGGATTATTGTTCGTCCATATTCACCAGTACCGACATGCCGGGACGCAATCCCTCCAGCTGTGGTTCGGGTAATGCGTGCAACTCGAAAGTACGCAGGTCGTAACTTCCTGTCTGTTTCGTCGACCTCCAGGTAGCATAGCTTCCCAACGGACTGATGTAGTTGATCCGGAAGACGACTCCTTTTTGGGAGAGCGCAGGAACATCGGCCCGGAAGGTTTCGCCCATTTTGAAATGCGGCAGCAGATCTTCGCGGATATTCAATACGGCATGGGCGTCTTCGAGTACCACGAGGCTCATAATGGGAGTTCCGGCGCCGACCAACTCACCGCGTTTAGGATAAATCGCGGCGATCTGGCCCGTTTCCGGAGCTACCAGCCGTGCATCCTGCAACAGGGCGCTCACCTCTCCCACTACACCGCGGGCCGCATTGACCAGCGACCGGGCGCTTTCACGATCCTGTTTCTGCGCCCCGTCGAGCGCCATCTGGTACTGTTCGTAGGCGGCCCGTTCTCCGGCTTGTGCCGCTTTATAAAGCGCCTCCACTTCATCTTTGCGCTGCGACGTGACGACGCTGTCCCGGTAAAGGGCCGAAATCCTGTCGTAGGTCACTTTGGCCAGGCTTAGGTCAGATTTGGATTTATTCCAGAGCTGGCGGGCCGATTCGACGATCTGTTTGCGCGTGCCGTCGTCGATCTTCTGGTTTTGGTAAACGGCGATGTTTTCCATGGCGTTCACCTGTTCGTATTTGGCCAGCGCCTCGGGACTGTTGATCACCACCAGCGTATCGCCCTTCCGCACGTTTTGCCCCTCTTCGACCAAAAAAGTATCGATCCGGCCGGGAAGCTTGCCTGAAATGCGGATTTCTGTCGCTTCGATTTGCCCCTGCAGGATGACGGGCTTGCGGCCGAGCATCCAGATGCCCAACGCGGAGACAATCACGACGACGACGAGAATGACTACAAATGCGATGCTCAGGTATTTTTTAGAGTTATCCATGGTTAATCTGTTAAAAATCACATTATCAATTTTGTGTCCGGGCCGGGGATTGCTTGTTCATTACATAGGTTATCAAACAGCCTCCGGACTATTTTCTGGTCTCGGCATGGTGTTAAGGAGCGAAAACGAAGTGTTCACTCCGGCCTGTTTCACTGTAATTCCGGAAAGTGTCGGGAATCCCGCAGGCTGAAAGCAGGTTGATCAACGCTACGTCGTATTGGTAAAAAGCCAGCAGCGAGGCGATTTCCACTTTGGAGAGCATCACTTCGGCATCGACAACTTCGGTCGACGTGGCCATTCCTTCGGTGAAAGCCTTTTTGCGCATCCGGACTAATTCCCGGCTCAGTTCGATGGTCGTATTGAGCGCGTTTACACTGCTGAGCGCATTTTGCATCTGACTGTAAAACTTGTCGATGCCTACGCTTATATCATCTATGGCTTTATCCCGGGTGATTCCAACGGTTTGTTTCGTAATTTTCGCTTGCCGGATCTTCTGCTCGCGATCGAGGCCGTCGAACAGGTTCCAGGTAAATCCCACCCCGACAAATGTGCGCGGTATCAGGTTTTTCTGGATGCCGTTCGAATAGAGCGTCTGCTTGCCCATCAGCGCAATCGTGGGCACATACCCGGCCCGGCCGATCCGAAGCTGGTTATCGGCGATATCGTCCTGCAGTTTAAGCTGATTGACCACATAGTTGTTGTCGCCGACCTCTCCTTTGAAGTAGGCCACCGGCGGCAACGTATCGTTGATGAAAAGCGGCGAGACAGGATGTATTTCGGCGGAATCGACCCGGATAATCGCCTTGAGCGCGCTTTGTGCCACACCCAGATCGCTGCGGGCCGATTCCAGTTCACGCCTGGCCTCGTCCATATTCACCTGCACGAACAGGCGTTCAGCTTTGTCGATCATGCCGTTGGCTTCCAGCTTCAGTGCATTTTGGTAATGCTTCTCGAGCGACCGGAGCGTCTGTTCCCGTACATCGACCACCCGCTGTCCCAACCGGACTGCGAAATAACTCTCCACCAGCATGGCTTGCACGGTGGCATCGACCTGCCCCCGGTTCTCTTCGGCGATCGAGACCATCGACCGGGTGATTCGTCCGGCATAGATACGCTTGCCGCCCGCGAAAATGGGCCACGTCAGATTGGCGTCGATGGTCGAAACATTCTGCGGTGCGAGCGGGAAACGTAGCGAATAACTGCCTATTTTATCGAGGATCGATGAGATCAGTTGGTCGTCGGGCAAAACCGAATGGATAAAATCCTTGGCCGGATCGGTGAATTGGTTCAGCGGCTGCTTCACCTCGACCGGATTGGACATGTGGACATAAGCTCCGGTTACGTTAAGCATCGGATACCAAAAGGAACTCGTCCGGCGATGTTCACTTTCGGCCATCTCGACCTCTTTACCGGCAATTTGCAGGCTCCGGTTGCCTTCATGCAGCATCTTCAGCGATTGCTCCAGGCTCAATTCCAGCGGCCTCTCCTGCGCGACTGCAGGCAGGCAGGAGAGCCCCAGTCCCAGCAGGCCGAAACCGGTTACGCGCCGAATGATCGGGTAAGTTTTATACAACATGGTCATCGTTTGGTTGTTCGCCCTGACCCAATCGCAAGAATTGCGCCATTTCCCCTGCGCAAAGAAAAGCCCCGGCTCCTTTTGTGAGCCGGGGCTTCGGGGAACTGTCCGCCGGTGTCGTCACGGCGACTTTATACTCTCAGACGTTCAGCATATTGGTGCCTTTGCCGCAGAAAGATTCGAAATCCCGGATAAATACATCCACCGCATGCGTTACGGCATCAATGGCAACAAGGCCTTCGATCACATCGGGCGAGATCGTGGCGGCTCCTACCCCGTGTTTGGCCAGTTCGAGCGCCTGCTGCGAGTTCTTGAAACTGGCGGCCAGCACCTCCGTCGCCATATTGTTGTTGCGGAAAATATCGTGGATCTCTTTTGCTTCGCGAATCCCGTCGACACCCAGGTTGTCGATACGGTTCACATACGGGGCTGCGTAATCGGCCCCGGCTTTCCCGGCCAGAAAAGCCTGCATGTGCGTATAAATGGCCGTGGCCGTGACGGGAAATCCGTTCTTTTTGAGAACCTTGATCGCTTTCAGCCCCTCGCGCGTAACCGGAACCTTGATAAACGTATTATTACCCAGCCTTTTGCGGATCATATGAGCCTCTTCGTAAATCAGGTCGGCATTTTTCCCGACGACCTGTACGTGCAACTCTGCATCGGGACCGATAAATTCGCGGATGGCCATCAGCACCTCGTACGGATTTTTGCCCTCTTTGGCCAAAATGGTCGGGTTGGTCGTCACTCCGTCTACCGGAAAATACTCGTACAGACCTTTGATCGTGTTCAGGTTTGCATCGTCAATAATCAGTTTCATAACTCTTTACCTGTTTAAACCTCCAATATCATCTTTTAATTCGGCTGCAAAGCTACAAAATTAATGCTTATCTTAGCTACCGGAACAATCAATTCGACATGGCCCGAAACAGGATCGCATACGAAAAGAAAGTGGTCGCACAGATGATCCGCCTGTATTGCCGCCGCAAAGAGGGTAACCGGGCTGTGTGCGATAGCTGCCGTCAGCTGCAGGAGTACGCTTTTGCCCGGTTGGACCGTTGCCGGTTCGGTGAACGAAAACCGGCCTGCCGCAACTGTAAAGTACATTGCTACAAGCCGGAAATGCGGGAACGGATGCGTCGGGTCATGCGTTATGCCGGGCCCCGTATGCTGTGGCATTATCCCTGGGATGCCATCCGTCACCTTTTCGGGTGATTTTTACGCCTCTTTTTTCGGGGCCGGAGACGGAATCAGGTGCACATCCATCTGCGGGAACGGTATGTTGATGCCCTTCTGGGTGAAGACTTTGTACACCTTCTCGTTCAGGTCGAAATAGACGCTCCAGTAATCGGCGGTGGAGACCCAGGCCCGTACCACGATATTGACCGAACTGTCGCCGAGACTCTGCAAAGCGATGAAATAGGCCGGATCTTTCATCACGCGGCTATCCGCATCGAGCAACTCCGCGAGCGTCGCCTTCGCAAAATCGTAATCGTCCCCGTAACCGATGCCAAATGTCCAGTCGACCCGGCGGCGCGCTTCCCGCGAATAGTTGTTGATAATGCCGGTCGACAGGCTCCCGTTCGGAACGAGAATGGTCTTGTTGTCGGCCGTATTGAGCACGGTGTTGAACAGCTGTATCTCCTTGACGGTGCCCGACTGGCCCTGTGCCTCGATGAAATCACCGACCCGGTACGGTTTGAAGAGCAGTACCATCACCCCACCGGCGAAATTCTGCAACGTGCCGCTGAGGGCCATACCGATAGCCAGACCTGCCGATGCGAATAACGCGACGAACGAGGTGGTATCGATTCCCAGGATGCCGATGATAACCGTGATCAGGAAAAATGTCAGCGCGATCTTAACCAGATTTTGCAGGAACGTGCGCAGGGACGGATCGACCTGACGCCGTTCCATCATTCGTCCCATGATGCGGCGGATGTAACGGATCAGCCACCGGCCGATGAAATAGACCGCTACGGCGATGCAAATCTTGATCGCGATGGAGATCACGCCACCGGTGACATGCTCGACCATCTGCCGCAGGGACATATCCGAAAAGGATTCGAGCTTCTGTGCGAAATCGATCTTGTGTGTGGTGTCGGCTGCATTCTTTGCGGCCGAAAGCAAAAGCGGCAACAACATTGACGTATATCAGGTTAAATTAAACATTCGTGCGGTTTCAAAACATTCCGGCCGGTCCAGGTTTGGCGATTCGCGGCAGGCGGGGCGGCGGCTTATTCTCCGATAGGCACTTCCGTCCATACGCCGCGCTCCAGCTGCCAAACGGCACCGATACCGGATGCCTTCAATAGCCGGAGCGCCTCGGGGCGTCCGCTGTTGATCAATTCGGGCAGATGAGCGTCGGAATTGACCACCACCGGGATGCCCAGTGTCCGGATCAGTCCGAAGTGTTCTTTGTTCGGATAGAGGAAGCCGTTCCGGTGTAGCGTTTTCGTATTCACCTCAATCATCGCGCCCTTTTCGGCGATAAAGGTAAAGTATTCCGAAATTTTGTCTTTGTACCACTGCTGGCCGAGAATGTCGGGCTCACAACAGGAAACGTTGTACGAGATTTTATCCGCATGGCCGATGAAATCGAATCCGCCCCGCCCGATCATCCGCATCAACTTGTCGAAATAGGCCAGCACGACCCGCTTTAGGTCGCCGCCCAAATGCAGGCGTACATGCTCGCGGAAAACTTCCGGCCTGGTGTCTATATCGACAATCTCGCCTTGCGTCGAGTGCAGCAGGTGCACCGATCCGATCCGGTAGTCCAGCGGTAAACTTTGAAAATAATCGTTTGCAGGTTGCTGATCCTCATCCATGTAGTCGATCTCCAGACCTACGTACAACTCTATCCGGTCGCCGTAGAGCCGTTTGAGCCGGGCGAACTCCTGCAGGTATAACCCGGTCTGTTCCCGGTCGTCGATCGTCCAGCGCGTGCGAAACGGCAGCGGCGCATGGGACGAAACGCCGTAGCTGGTAAAACCTTGCCGGACAGCCTCGGCGATGAATGCTTCCATCGGGGCTTTGCCGTCGCAGAACGAAGTATGGCTATGGTAGTTGGTCAGGTTGTTCATGGCTGACAAAGATAATAATATTTCCGCCGCGAGGCAATGGAGCCTGCACCGGAGAGGCACATGGTCCCGGCATAAAAAAAGAAACATAACCGGAACATATCGGCTTTATGCCCGGCCGGCCCGTTGTGGCATAACTATTGGAGTAACTGATATACAACTTAAAACCTCCAATTATGTATTTTCTTTGGTATATGCTCATCGGGCTCGTGGCCGGGTATGTCGCCAGCCTGATCGTCAAAGGCAACGGATCGGGATTCTGGCTGAACCTGATCGTCGGTATTATTGGCGGCGTTCTGGGCGGTTGGCTTTTCAGTCTGTTCGGACTCATTGCCGGCGGCACGCTCGGCAGCTTGATTACCTCGGTCGCCGGTGCGATCGTACTGTTGCTGATCGCTTCGGGCCTGACCCGTCGGAAACGGGAACATTATTGATTGACGTATAAACGCATCCTAATCGGTATTTACGAAACACCGATAATAAGTTATAGGATATACGGACGAGCTGCCGGGTAATTAATTTATCCGGCGGCTCGTGTTTTTGTGATTCGGCATCGACCGTCCGTGTCCATGGAGAATCAGACCGCACGAAACAGCCTTGCCCTTCCGGAGTACGGTTTTCCGACAATTCCCGCCACTTCCAATTAAGGAATCGATCTCGACACAGCATAAACCGTAATCCGGGTAATATTCCCTGTAATTCGTTTACAAATATAAAGAGGGTGCGCTCCTACCTTTGCAATACAACCAATAACCCTATCCGATGAAACGACTTTTTTTGTTAACAGCGATGGCGGCAAGCCTTTCTGCAGCGGCCCAGGTTTGGGACAAAACTTTCCCGCAGAGCGATCAGGTAAGCGTGGAAAAGGTATCGTTCAAAAACCGGTACGACATTACAGTCGTAGCAGATATGTACCTGCCCAAAAATTTGAACCGGTCGCAGGAACATGCTGCTATTGTTATCGGACATCCTTTCGGCGGAGTCAAGGAGCAGTCGAGCGGACTCTATGCCCAGCAACTGGCCGAACGCGGATTCGTCACCCTCGCTTTCGATCTTTCGTATGGCGGAGAGAGCGGCGGTACGCCGCGTCATCTGGCATCGCCCGAAACTTATGTGGATGATTTCAGCGCCGCCGTAGATTTTGCAGGAAAACAACCGTTCGTCGACCGGAACCGGATCGGAGCCATCGGTATTTGCGGAAGCGGCGGATTCGGTGTCGCTGCCGCAGCCATCGATCCGCGGATCAGGGCGGTTGCGACGGTCAGCATGTACGATATGGGGCGGGAGCGCCGCCAGGGGTATCTGGATGTGATGGGTGTCGCCGAACGCAAAAAATACCTCGAGGAAATTGCGGCACAACGGTGGAGTGAAGTCGACGGTACTCCCGTACGGATGCTGATGGGTACACCCGATTCCATCGACGAACACTCCCCGGAGGTAGCCAAAGAGTTTTTCGATTATTACCGCACACCTCGCGGACAGCATCCGCGCTGTACGACCGGCATTACCTACACGAGCAGCGCACCGATGATGAACTTTTTCCCATTCGCGAATATCGAACTGATTTCTCCGCGTCCTGTACTGTTCATCGCCGGCGAGCGGGCCCATTCCCGTTATTTCAGTGAAGACGCCTACCAATTGGCTTCGGAGCCGAAAGAACTCTATATCGTCCCGGGAGCGGGCCATGTGGATCTTTACGACCGGGTAGCGCTGATTCCGTTCGACAAACTGAATGAATTCTTCACCCGAAACCTGCAATAACAATACTATGAAACGTATATTACTGGCAGCTTGCCTCTTGATGACAGTCGCCTGCAACAGTAAAACCTCTACCGCGATGCAAACGACAACAGAACCTGTATTCGGATTGGGTGTACCCGTATCCGACAATTTTACCGGCGAAGCATGGCTTCGTACGCTGTCGGCCGAACCCGGATACGACTGCCAAATCTACAATGTCACTTTCGCCCCTTCGACCCGCAACTATTGGCATCGGCATGCCGTGGGACAAATCTTGCTCTGCACCGAAGGAATCGGATTTTATCAGGAACAAGGCGCTCCGGCACGCCGTTTAATCCCCGGAGACGTGGTAAATATCCCGGCAGGGACGATTCATTGGCACGGTGCGGCGCCGGACAGCCGTTTCACACATATCGGGATTACTCCGGAAGCGAGTCGAAACCAAGTCGAATGGCTCGGTGAAGTAACCGATGAAGAATACAACCGGGCAACCGAATAAAGATTAAACGACATGAAAAAGACACTCATCCTCTCCTCATCTCCCCGCCGCGGCGGCAACTCAGATACGCTTTGCAACGAATTCCTGCGCGGAGCCCGGGAGGCGGGGTTCCCGGCGGAAAAGATTTTCCTCGGCGACAAGGCCATTCGTTATTGTACGGGTTGCAGCGTTTGCAGCCTGTATGGCAAACCCTGTCCGCAAAAAGACGACATGTCCGAAATTCTCGATAAAATGCTAACCGCCGACGTGATCGTGATGGCGACACCCGTATACTTTTATACGATGAGCGCACAGATGAAGACGTTGATCGATCGTTGCTGCGGCCTCTATACACAAATGCAGAACAAGGAATTTTACTTTATCGTTACGGCGGCCGAAGACGACCAAAAGAAAATAGAGCGAACGATCGATACGTTCCAAGGATTTCTCGATTGTCTCGACGGAGCAGCGATCAAAGGTGTAGTGTACGGCTTGGGGGTATGGCATGCCGGGGAGATCAAAGGCAATCCGGCGATGCAGGAGGCTTATGACCTGGGACATAAAGTCGGAGAAGCATAGGTTGTAAAAACCGTTATGTCCGCCATATCCGCCTATGCCATACTGTTGTCCGCCTGTTTGTGCGGCTGCAACGATGGGCAAACTGAACGACAATGAAAAATATCATTATCTCCCCTGCGCTTTGCCGGCAACTCCTTCCGATATAGGGACGATCCATAGCGGCGATATCATGCTCTACGGCTCCAACAGCCTGGTGCTGTTTTACAAAACGTTCCCATTCCCGTACCGATACACACCGATCGGGAGCATCGATAATCCTTCTGCCCTGGAAATGTTTCTCTGCAGTGGCCAGATTTTCCTAAAATTTGAACTGATAAATAATCAATTATGGAACTATATGATTTTTTGAAGCACCTGAACAGCGGTGCCCCCGTTTACAGCGATTCCGAAGCATTCGAATATATGCACGAACTGAGTAATGAAGCGATGCGCATCACGTTCCGCCTGAACGGCTCCTACCATACTCCGGAAGAGATACGGGCCCTGTTTTCACAATTGACCGGAAAACCGGTCGATGAATCGTTCCGTATGTTTCCGCCCTTCTACACCGACTGTGGCAAAAATACGACGATCGGGAAAAATGTTTTCATCAATTCCTGCTGTCATTTTCAGGATCAAGGCGGCATCGTTATCGGGGACGGTTCGCTAATCGGCCACAACGTGACGCTCGCAACGCTCAATCACGGCATGGCGCCGCAACAGCGGCAGTCCCTCTATCCGGCACCGATCGTAATCGGCCGTAATGTCTGGATCGGTGCGGGGGTAACGGTCGTTCCGGGAATCACTATCGGAAATAATGCCGTTGTCGGTGCCGGTTCGGTCGTTACAAAAAACGTCCCCGCCAATACGGTCGTAGCGGGAATTCCGGCAAAAAGGATTAAAACCATCGAACCGAATCTGTAAACCTCGGACCGCTTCGCATGCACAAAAAAAGAGCCTGTCTCAGGGCTCTTTTTGTAATTACAGAATCTATCCGGAGCGGAAAACGGGATTCGAACCCGCGACCCTCAGCTTGGGAAGCTGATGCTCTACCGACTGAGCTATTTCCGCAAATATGTAGATCACTCCCTACATAGTGGTGCAAATATCCGTTTTTTCCCTGAAAAATGCAAGGATGCAGCGTTTTATTTGTAAATGGAATTCAAGATATCAGCCAAACGCAGACCGGCCCGGAGCAACTGCTGTTCAACGACAGGATAATTGTCGAACATGTATTGGTAGGACAATTCGCTGTCTTCCGGCGTATCCTCGTATATCTTTTCGCAGACCGCATGCGTTTCGGTCAGCCAGTCCGCCGGCGTGCCTGTTGCAAGCTGCTGTTTCCGCTTTCTATCCAAGATGTCGATATTGTCCACCCATTCGGTATAGCTCCATTTTTTCGCCGATTCGACCAGCATGTCATCCCATACCGCATGCAGGTTGGTCGGTTTTCCAAACCAGGTGACCGATATTTTATTGGCACCCAGATCGCTTAAATGCCCGGTGTGCATCGGACAGTGGATGTCGCCGACCAGATGGATCAAGAACTTGACATACAGGGTCTGCATGCTGTCGGACAATGTGCCCGAGCGCAATTTAGATATGATTTCATTCAAAGCCGTCAGGACATCGCCGGTCGGATTTTTCGGCATCGACTCATACGTTTCATCCGCGTCGATATTTGCATAATGCCACGTTGCCGTGTATTGGTAAGGTTCGTCCTTCCGGATAAAATCCATCCACGACGAGTAATACATCAGGGTATGTCCGTCCAGAATCCGATTCAATTTTTTCGCTACTCCGGGTTTCAGATTATTGGCGGCGATGGCGGCGACAATATCATGGCCTTTCATTCCCCAGCCGAATGCAGTACTGCAACACGAAGACAGGCAAATAGATACCAGCAAGCACCTGAATAGATTTTTCATACGACAGACTTACTCCATTTTTAAGACCGCCAGGAATGCTTCCTGCGGAACCTCCACATTGCCTACCTGACGCATGCGTTTCTTGCCTTTCTTCTGTTTTTCGAGCAGCTTGCGTTTACGGCTGATATCGCCTCCGTAACATTTGGCCGTCACATCCTTACGTACTGCTTTGACCGTTTCACGGGCAATGATCTTAGCTCCGATAGCTGCCTGAATCGCGATATCGAACTGCTGTCGCGGGATCAATTCCTTGAGTTTTTCGCACATCTTGCGACCAAAATCGTAAGCATGTTCGTGATAGATCAGCGACGAAAGAGCATCGACAGGCTCACCGTTGAGCAGGATATCGAGTTTTGCCAGTTTGCTCGGTTTGTAGCCCGTCTGGTGGTAATCGAACGACGCGTAACCCCGGGAGATACTTTTGAGTTTGTCGTAAAAGTCGAACACGATTTCGGCCAGCGGCATCTCGAAATTGACTTCTACACGATCCTGTGTAATGAAAACCTGATTTTTCAGCGTACCCCGTTTGTCAATACACAGCTTCATGACGGTGCCCAGGTAATCGGACTGTGTAATGATCTGAGCCATAATGTAAGGCTCCTCAATGACGTCGATCATCGTAGGTTCGGGGAGCCCCGACGGGTTATGCACGTCAATGACTTCGCCTTTGCTCGTATGGACTTTATAAGAGACGTTCGGCACCGTCGTGATGACATCCATATCGAACTCGCGGTAAAGGCGCTCCTGGATAATCTCCATATGCAACAGCCCGAGGAAACCGCACCGGAAGCCGAACCCGAGTGCCAGCGACGATTCGGGTTCATAGGTCAGCGACGCGTCGTTGAGCTGCAGTTTCTCGAGCGATGCCCGCAAATCCTCGTACTGATCGCTCTCGACAGGATAGAGTCCGGCGAAAACCATCGGCTTCACATCCTCGAAACCTGCGATCGCCTCTTTGCAGGGATTGTCCACATGGGTGATCGTATCGCCGACTTTCACGTCGAAAGACGTTTTAATGCCCGAAATGATATAGCCCACATCTCCTGTTTTCAGTTCATTGCGGGGACTCATCTTCAGTTTCAATACACCTATTTCGTCTGCGTCGTATTCACTGCCGGTATTGAAGAATTTCACTTTATCTCCCTTGCGGATAGAGCCGTTGAAAATGCGGAAATAGGCGATAATGCCCCGGAATGAATTGAAAACGGAGTCGAAAATCAGCGCCTGCAGAGGCTCGTCTTCTTTGCCGGTCGGAGCCGGGATACGTTCGACGATGGCCTGCAAAATCTCTTCGACACCCACACCCGTTTTCCCGGATGCCGCAAGTATCTCTTCTGGTTTACAGCCGAGCAGATCGACTATCTGATCCTTTACTTCATCGACCATGGCTGCTTCCATATCAATCTTGTTGATCACGGGAATAATCTCCAGATCATGACCCAAAGCCAGATAGAGGTTCGAGATGGTCTGCGCCTGAATACCCTGCGTCGCATCGACGATCAGCAACGCCCCTTCGCATGAAGCAATGGCACGCGACACTTCATACGAAAAATCGACGTGCCCCGGGGTGTCGATCAGGTTCAGCACATATTTTTCGCCCTGGTAGAGGTACTCCATTTGAATCGCGTGACTCTTGATGGTGATCCCTTTTTCGCGTTCGAGGTCCATATTGTCGAGCACCTGTGCCTGCAGCTCCCGCTGCGAAAGGGTATTCGTAGCTTCGAGCAACCGGTCGGCAAGCGTGCTTTTACCGTGGTCGATATGGGCGATGATGCAGAAATTGCGGATATTCTTCATAGATATTTTTTCGATGCGGCAAAGTTAAGTAAATTTGCGTGTTTTAAAAACAGCCTTTCCGATGAAAACAGTCGCCCGGTACGCCTCCCTGGTCAAATTCAGCCACACGGTTTTCGCGATGCCTTTCGCACTGATCGCTTACTTTTACGCGCTGTGGAGCACGGACACCCCGTTCGAATGGCTGCTGCTGGTAAAAGTACTGTTAGCCATGGTCTTTGCCCGCAATACGGCGATGGGTTTCAACCGCTATGCTGATCGGAGCATCGATGCGATGAATCCGCGTACCGCCCAGCGGGACATTCCTGCCGGGCGCATTTCAGCACGGAACGCCTTGTGGTTTATTATTGTCAATGCCCTGCTGTTCGCCGCCACGGCCGCATGGATCAATTTCCTGGCATTCTGCCTCTCCCCCCTTGCACTGACCGTGCTGTTGGGATACAGCCTGACCAAACGCTTCACCGCCTGGTGCCACATCGTACTCGGCATTGCGCTGGGGATCGCTCCGGTGGGGGCATACCTTGCGGTTACGGGACAATTCGCCGTGTTGCCGATCCTGCTGACCGGACTCGTCATCACATGGGTCAGCGGTTTCGACGTGATTTATGCGCTGCAGGATGCGGAATTCGACCGGCAGCATGCGCTGCACTCGATCCCGACCCGCTTCGGCATTCGGGGTGCCATCGGTATCAGCATTTTACTGCATCTCATTACGGTTTATGCGATCGCCCTGATCGGATCGTACTACGGTGCGGGGACTTTCTATTGGATCGGGGCGGCGATCTTCGTCGCTCTGCTCATTTTCCAGCACACAATCGTCACTCCACGCCATCTCGACCGTATCGGTCCGACTTTCGGCCTGCTGAACGGGATCACCAGCGTTTGCTTCGCGACCTGCGTGATTATCGATCTCTACCTGCGTTATTGAGCCATCGCTTAAAGCCCGGCTGTACGTTTGGCTTCCATCAGGATCGTAAAGGCTCGGTGGATATCGTCGTCGCTGATGACGACGGTAAATTCGTTGGTCGTGCTGATCACTTCGGCGATATTGATATTATCCCAAGCCAACTCTTTAAAGATGTAATAGTAAACCCCGGGGCAAATCGCATTCTCGGCCGGAAGTTTTACCGTGATCGACGAGAGGTGTTGCGTTTGTGAAATTTTATGTTCGTCCCTGAAAATTTCATCGACCAGCGGCACGATACTGCTGCTGACAACGAGCGTCGTCTCGTAGATTCCTTGCGAGAAGGTGCAGAACACGTCTTTCATGTTGCGCACGCGGTCGAGCAGGATCGCCTGCTTTTCGTACAGCGTCGCAGAGTTCGTAAAGGCAAAATCGGCCAGGTTAGAACGCACGATGATGTCGCCGATATTCTCGACCACCTTCTTGAATTTCATCGCGGACATCAGCTCGAGACGGGGCACCAACCGGTTCAGCGCCATGATCACGGCGCTGTCATTGACCGCCTTACCCACCTGTTTTTCGATCTCGGGTTTAAGTTGGCGGGCGAGCGCCGAAAGGTTGATCAGTCCTTCGACCAAAGCGCCTTCGAGAAACGGCTTTTTCTTGATTACCTCTTCTACTGCGTTGGGAATTGTCAGCATAACGGTTCGGTTTTAACGGATTGCATTATGTTTGCACCCGCTGCGCACAACATTGTTAAACATCGCCGGGAAGTGTATAAAATTGCACCCGGTTTGAAATTGTTGCAAAAAAAATAAAAACCAGCCAGAAAAACAAACATTTTAATATACTTTTGCCCAAAATTCAAATTTAATGTTTGATTTTAAATAGTCTGATGAAATTTGCAGCCTGTATTTGCGGGCTCCATCGGGGAGGCAAATCCGGTCGGCATTCATCGCACTCAAATGTGTATTCAAGCGAAACAATAAGTATGATCAAAGTTCTTAAATTCGGGGGAACATCCGTAGGCTCGGCCCAGAACATGAAGCGGGTAGCCGAAATCGTACGCCGCGAACAGGCGACCGTCACCGTACTTTCTGCCATGTCGGGCACAACGGACGCATTGGTACAGATCTCCAAACTGGCAGCCGACGGTGACCTGGCCGCCATCGGAAAAGTACTCGATATGCTGCGGGACAAATACTCGACCTGCATCGACGGCCTGCTGACCGCCACCCGGCCAAAAGCGTTCGACCGCATGGAAGCGGCATGGACGACAATCCTGGCTGCAGCAACCGATTTCCAGCCTTACACTTCGGAACGTACCATTATCGCACAGGGGGAATTGCTGACTTCGGCGATCTTCACGCAATATCTGGTTGAAAGCGGCAGCGATGCCGTCTGCCTGAACGCTCCGGATTTCATGATTACGGATGCGGACACGAAAGTGAACGCCAAGCTATTGCACGAACGACTGTCCGCATTGACGGCCGACAAGAAAAAATTTTACGTCACACAGGGATTTATCTGCACGAATTATCGCGGCGAGATCGACAACCTCGGACGCGGCGGCAGCGATTACAGTGCCGCCCTGATGGGCGCTGCCATCGACGCAGGACAGGTGCAGATTTGGACCGACATCGACGGCATGCATAATAACGACCCGCGTTTTGTCGACCACACCTACCCCATTCGCACGATGAGTTTCTGCGAGGCAGCCGAACTGGCCTATTTCGGGGCGAAAATTCTGCACCCGTCCACGATCCAACCCTGTCAGGACCACGGGATTCCCGTCCTGTTGAAAAACACGATGGACCCCGATGCTCCGGGCACCACGATTTCGGATGCCGACGAGAGCACGCAGTCGTTCCACGCCGTGGCCGCCAAAGACGGCATTACGGTAATACGCATCTACTCCGCCCGCATGTTGATGGCTTACGGTTTCCTGCGCAAGGTGTTCGAGGTGTTCGAACAGTACCGCACTCCGATCGACATGATCACCACCTCGGAAGTCGCCGTTTCGCTGACCATCGACAACGACGCGCACATCGACCGCATTGTCGAGGAGCTCGCCCCGTTGGGCAAGATCGAAATCGAACGCGACAATTCGATCGTCTGCGTAGTGGGCCGCATCGAACATACCGATACCGGACTCGCCGCACGGGTGTTCGACGGGTTAAAGCAGGTCCCGATCAAAATGATCTCCTACGGAGCGAGCCACCACAGCATCACGATGCTGATCAACACGCAGGACAAGAAGCAAACGCTGCAATACCTGAACGACTACCTTTTCAACCAGCAATAATTCATTTTAGGACTATTCTTCCGCCGCAAAACAGAGTATAGTATATGAGTGCAAGACAATATACCGACCAATTGCAAAAACTGGACACACCGTTCTATTTCTACGACATGCAACTGCTTGCCGACACGCTGGCGAAGGCAGTCGCCGAAGCCGGAAAATACGGTTACAAAGTGCATTATGCGCTGAAGGCGAATTTCGACCCGCGTATCGTTGCCGCGATCCGCAAAGCCGGATTGGGAGTCGACTGTGTGAGTGGAAACGAAGTACGGCTGGCCATCGAGAGCGGCTGCCCCGCTTCGGAAATCGTTTTTGCCGGTGTGGCCAAAAGCGACAAAGAGATCAGGTATGCGCTCGGGCAGGATATTTTTTCCTTCAATTGTGAATCGCTCCAGGAGTTGGAAGTCATTAACGCGCTGGCAGCCGAAACCGGACGCACCGCCCGGATAGCGCTGCGGATCAACCCGGATGTCGACCCCCGCACGCATAAACACATCTCTACCGGACAGGCCGACAGCAAATTCGGAATTTCGTACACCGAAATCAACGAAGCTATCCGTTCGTTGAACCGTCTGCCGAATATCCGCATCGTCGGCATTCACTTCCACATCGGGTCACAGATAACGGATATGGAAGTATTCGGCAATTTCTGCGTGAAAGTCAACAAAATCCAACAATGGTTCGTGGAACAGGGCATCGAATTGAAGCACCTGAATCTCGGCGGGGGACTGGGAGTCGGCTATAACGATCCGGACGGCAAACCCATACCGGATTTCGCGGGCTATTTCGGCATTGTGAACCGGACGCTGGAAACGAAACCGGGGCAGACGGTGCATTTTGAACTCGGGCGTTCGCTCGTCGCGCAGAGCGGCGAGTTGGTAACCCGGGTACTCTACACCAAACAGAACGCCGCCGGGCGGCAGATCGCACTGGTCGATGCGGGCATGACCGACCTGATTCGCCCGGCTCTCTACCAAGCGCACCACAAGATCGAAAGTTTGACCGGCCAGGGGCCCCTGCAGCCCTATATGGTGGCAGGTCCCGTGTGCGAATCGTCCGACGTGTTCGCCAAAGAAGCCCTGCTGCCTGAGGTCAAACGCGGAGACCTGCTTACGATCCGCACGGCAGGCGCTTACGGTTCCGCGATGGCTTCGCGCTACAACCTGCGCGACCTGCCTCGGAGTGTATACAGCGACGAGCTCTAAAGGCATCCATAAAAAAGATTCCTGCCGATCGGTTCCTCTGTACAAACACGGTTCGATGCAGATAAACCGGATTTACGGACCACCGGAATCCGGTTCTTACGACACATTTTACAAAGGCCGCACGTCCCAATGCGGTCTTTGGTTATTTTCCGGATGTGCGGTTTTTGTTGATAAAGAGCCCCCGTCGCGTTGGCCGGGTGGCAACTTTTTCGTACCTTTCGCACGTCAAAATCGAAATTTGCCATGAAAATATCGCTGAACTGGCTGAAAAGTTATATCGAAACCTCTTTACCGGCGGAAGAGATCGCCAAAATCCTGACGGATATAGGCCTCGAAGTGGAAGGACTGGAACAGATCGAGACCGTGCGCGGCGGCCTGTCAGGGTTGGTCGTGGGTGAAGTCCTCACCTGCGAGAAGCATCCCGACGCCGACAAGCTGCACGTAACGACCGTCGATCTGGGCGACGGTGCCCCGACCCAGATCGTCTGCGGTGCGCCGAATGTAGCCGCCGGACAGAAAGTAGTCGTTGCAACGATCAATACGATGCTGTATCCGACCGGCGAGGCGGAAGGCTTCAAAATAAAAAAGAGCAAAATCCGCGGCGTGGAGTCGTTGGGAATGCTCTGTGCCGAGGATGAAATCGGCATCGGGACCAGCCACGACGGGATTATCGTGTTGCCGAACGATGTGCCGGCAGGCACTCCGGCCCGGGACTACTACCAGATCGAAGACGACTACCTGCTCGAAATCGGATTGACGCCCAACCGCGCCGATGCGATGTCGCATTATGGCGTGGCACGCGACCTGGCCGTATACCTGCAGGCGAACGGCATTCCCCACCGACTCGTACTTCCCGATGTCTCGGCATTCCGCGAAGGGATTTCCGACAAAGAAGTTGCGGTAGAGGTGCTCAACACGGAAGCCGCTCCCCGATATATGGGTATCACCGTTACCGGCGTCAAAGTGGCCGAATCGCCCGAATGGCTCCAGAACCGGCTCCGTTCAATCGGGCTGAATCCGCACAACAACATCGTCGACATTACAAATTTCATCCTGCACGAGGTTGGCCAGCCGTTGCACGCATTCGATACCGGCAAGATCAAAGGCGGCAAAGTGATCGTCCGCACGTGCCCCGAGGGTACTCCGTTCGTCACTTTGGACGGTGTGGAGCGTAAACTCTCGGACAAAGACCTGATGATCTGCGATACGGAGAAACCTATGTGTATCGCCGGCGTATTCGGGGGGCTCGATTCGGGCGTGACCGAAACCACGACAGACGTATTCATCGAGAGCGCTTATTTCAATCCGGTTTGGATTCGCAAAAGCGCCAAACGCCACGGGTTGAGCACCGATGCCTCGTTCCGTTTCGAACGCGGGATCGATCCGGAGATAGCGCCTTATGCGTTGAAACGGGCAGCCCTGCTGATGGTGGAATTGGCGGGAGGAAAGGTCAGCTCCCCGGTAACGGACCTTTATCCCGTTCCGGTGCGACCTTTCCGGTTCGACATTTCGCTCAGCCGCGTCAAACGACTGATGGGCAAAGATGTGCCAGATGAAACGATCCGGAGGATTATCCTGGCGTTGGACATAAAAATCGAAAAAGAGGACGGCGACACATTGGGCGTAGCCGTTCCTCCTTACCGTGTCGATGTGCAGCGTGAAGCCGACCTGGTCGAGGACATCCTGCGCATCTACGGCTACAACAATATCGAGATTCCGCAGCAGGTTCACTCTACCCTCTCTTATGCACCCAACCCTGACCGCGACAAGGTCACCAATGTTGTCGCGGACCTGCTGACCGCCAACGGTTTCAACGAGATCATGAGCAATTCGCTCACCAAAGCGGCTTATTACGAAGGATTGGAGGCCTATAAAGCCGAAAACAGCGTCGCTATTCTCAATCCGTTGAGCAATGACCTGAACGTGATGCGCCAGACGCTGCTGTTCAATGCCTTGGAGGCGGTTGAACTGAACACGAACCGCAAAAACGGCGACCTGAAACTCTATGAGTTCGGCAATTGCTACTCCTACGACCGGGACAAAGCGTCCGAAGGAGGCTTGGCTCCGTACAGCGAACAGAACCGACTGTCGATCCTCATAACCGGCGCCGATCACGTTCCTTCGTGGAACGTATCGAGCCAGCCGACCAGCTTCTACACGCTGAAAACCGTGGCCGAAAAGATTTTCGCCAGAATCGGTATCGACCTGAACGGAGCTATGATGGAAACACTCTCAAGCGATCTGTACCGCGAGGCGGTTACCTATAAAATCAACGGCAAACGGATGGTCGAAATGGGAATCGTGTCGAAGAAAATCCGCTCGATGTTCGACATCAAGGCCGAAGTCTATTACTTGGAGATGAATTTCGATGCATTCCTCAAACTGACCAGGAATCACAAAGTGACGGTACAGGAACTTTCGAAATTCCCCGAAGTGCGCCGCGACCTGGCCCTGCTGGTCGATTCGCAGACGACCTTCTCCCAGTTGCGTGAAATCGCTTTCGCCACTGAAAAGAAACTGCTCAAGAATGTTACGCTGTTCGACGTTTACGAAGGGGATAAACTGCCTGCAGGAAAGAAATCCTACGCGTTGAATTTCGTGCTCGAAGATACGACCAAAACACTGGTGGATCAGGTCATCGACAAAACGATGGCCAATTTGGTCCGCGAGTTCGAACGTCGTGCCGGAGCACAGGTGCGTTCGTAATTAACCCGGGCGGCAATCCGTAATATACGGAACAGCCGTTTTTGCCAAACTGCCAATAACATAACCCCACAAATATGCAGGAGAAAATATTGATTCTCGACTTCGGCTCCCAGTACACGCAGCTCATTGCGCGGCGTGTACGCGAGCTGAACGTATATTGCGAGATCCACCCCTACAACCACTACCCGGCCCCGGACAGCTCGGTCAAGGGCGTGATCCTCTCGGGCAGTCCTTCGTCGGTGCGCGATGCGAATGCCCCCCAGGTAGACCTTTCCCCGATCAAAGGCGCTTTTCCCCTATTGGGCGTCTGCTATGGTGCACAGTACCTCGCGCAAAATTACGGAGGAGAGGTGAAACCGTCCGCTACCCGGGAATACGGCCGGGCCATGCTTTCCAAGGTGGAAGCGGCAAATCCGCTGATCTGCGGCCTTTCACAGACTACCCAGGTGTGGATGTCGCACGGCGATACGATCGCGCGCATTCCGGACAATTATAGAATTATCGCCAGCACCGAAGATGTCCCGGTAGCGGCTTTCCAAATCGACGGGGAAAAGACGTGGGGTATCCAGTTCCACCCCGAGGTATACCACTCGACCGAAGGTTCCCAGTTGCTGAAACACTTTGTCGTGGATATTTGCGGATGCAAACAGGACTGGACGCCGGATTCGTTTATCGAATCGACCGTCAGGGAATTGCAGGACAAACTTGGCAACGACAAAGTGGTATTGGGCCTCTCCGGCGGTGTCGATTCGTCCGTAGCCGCCATGCTGCTGCACAAGGCGATCGGGAAGAATCTGGTCTGCATCTTTGTGGATATGGGCCTGTTGCGCAAAAACGAATTCGAAGACGTCCTTCGCTCGTATGAATCGATGGGACTCAACGTCATCGGTGTCCGGGCCGGCAATAAATTCCTCTCCGACCTGAAAGGCGTAACCGAACCGGAGAATAAACGCAAGATCATCGGCCGCGACTTTATCGAAGTATTCGACGCAGAGGCGCAAAAGCTGACCGACGTGAAGTGGCTGGCGCAGGGCACGATCTATCCCGACGTAATCGAATCGGTGTCGGTCAACGGTCCGTCGGCCACGATCAAGTCGCACCACAACGTAGGCGGCCTGCCGGAGAAGATGCACCTGAAGATCGTCGAACCGCTGCGCCTGCTGTTCAAGGACGAAGTACGCCGCGTAGGGCACCAGTTGAACATTCCGATGGAGATTCTGGGCCGCCACCCTTTCCCGGGTCCGGGTCTGGGTATCCGTATCCTGGGCGAAGTGACCGCAGAGAAGGTGCGCGTACTGCAGGAAGCCGACAAAATTTTCATCGACAACCTTAAAGAAGCCGGTTTGTACGACAAAGTTTGGCAGGCCGGCGTCATGCTGCTACCCGTACAATCTGTCGGTGTGATGGGTGACGAGCGCACTTATGAGAACTGTGTAGCCCTGCGTGCGGTTACCTCTACCGACGGTATGACCGCCGACTGGGTACACCTTCCTTATGAATTCCTCGCGAAAGTCTCCAATGAGATCATTAACCGCGTCAAGGGAATCAACCGCGTCGTGTACGACATCAGCTCCAAACCGCCCGCAACGATCGAGTGGGAATAAGGAGATTAAAGAACCGATGTGATGTTAAAGAATAACTAAGGGGGAAGTCTGCTTCCCCCTTAGTTATTCCAACTATTTGTTACTCCCGATTTTATTCCCGGCACATTCGAACTGAGTCAAATCCGGGCTATTCGCCGCCTTTTTTTAGCGTGATTTCCATAATGCCGCCGGCACCCCGCATGCCATACATCGCATCGGCTTTTTTGATAACCAGGCTTTTCAGTTCCGAAGGACGGACTACATCGTTCACCGTTCCAAAATTCTGCCGGGGGCTCCCGTCGACAACGATCAGCATGGGCGGAGAAGATTGTTGTTCTCCGGTTGCAAGGGTTCCGCTCGAAGGCCTTCCCGCTGACGAGGAGAGCAAATAGGCCTCTCCGTCCTTGATCCTGACGGCCGGGTAGCGAACCGTGACAAACGACTTCAAATCGGGATAGGCATGCAGGTTCGGCATCGTGGTGAGGTCGTACTGGTTGAAAGGCGGTAATGTCAGTACGGTGTAGGCCGTCGAAGTGGGCTTCCCGTTTTCGGCTTTAAACATTTGGCCTTTGGCTACGGCTACCGCCACCTCGGAAGAGGCATCTACCGGAATACTGCCGATATAACGGTCAAGCGTAACAAAAATCGTATCGTTAGGCAGGGCTTGCACGGTCAGGGAGCCGTCTTTACCGGGAGTCCGGTAATGCGGCGCGCTTTTCAGGGAAATCAGCGCTTTGTTCAGGGGTTTTCCTTTGGTGTTGGTCACGGTTATTTTGACCGGCTGCGTTTGTGCAGCAGCGACCAAAAATCCAACCGACAGAAGCACGAAACAGAGGAGAGCTTGCTTTTTCATGACTTGAAGGTTTTAAGTTAGTATGAGTAGAACTTGGTGTGGCTTCTTAAAGGTAGCAAATTTCAAATAAAACGGTTCATTTTTTTAATTTTTTATTTGCGTTTAGTAAAAAGATGAGCGGATTTTGCCGTATCTTTGCAACCCTTTCCCCTTCCCTTTTCAGATTTAACCTCTTATTTTATCTATGATTCAAAAACAGGAGACAGCCACCGCCAAACTGGAACGAGACAAGATCGGCAGCCTGCTGCTGCACTATTCCGTACCCGCGATCGTCGGGATGGTAGTCGCGTCACTGTACAACATCGTAGACCGCGTGTTTATCGGGCAGGGAGTGGGCCCCTTAGCCATCTCCGGGCTGGCGCTGACCTTCCCGCTGATGACGCTGATCGCCGCGATCGGCACGCTCGTCGGCGTAGGAGCATCCGCCCGGCTGTCGATCGTACTGGGGATGAAAGATATCAAATGGGCCCGTAACATTCTGGGCAACGCTTTCATTCTGACATTTGTCCTCTCGGCCGTATTCATCACCATCGCGATGATCTACCTGCCCGAAATCCTGGTCGCTTTCGGAGGCAGCGAACAGACCATCCCCTATGCGATCGACTACCTGAAAATCGTCATTCCGGGCAGTGTACTGACCAACGTAAGCTACAGTTTCAGCGGCATGATGCGCGCTTCGGGATACCCGCAAAAATCGATGTATACGATCCTGATCGGTGTCGTACTGAACGTGATCCTCGATCCGATTTTCATTTTCGGATTCGGTTTGGGCATCCAGGGAGCGGCTATCGCGACCGTGATCTCGATGTTCGTAAGCGCCGTATTCGTGATGAGCCATTTCTTCAATCCGAAGCATGTCGTGCATTTCGAAAAAGGCTGTATGCACCTGCGGGGATACATCATCCGCAACATCACCTCGATCGGGATGGCTCCATTTCTGATGAATGTCGCGGCGTGCGGTGTCAACATCATCATGAACCATCAGTTGGTGCGCCAGGGCGGTGACCTGGCGATCGGAGCCTACGGTATCCTGAACAGCTATGCAATCCTGATCGTGATGAGCGTTATGGGGTTATGCCAGGGCATGCAGCCGATCGTCGGCTACAACTACGGCGCTCAGAAGTACAAACGCATGAAAGACACGCTTCTGCTGACACTGCGGGTCGGCACTCTGATTATGGTAATCGGGTTTGTGGTCTGCGAATTGTTCCCCGGGCTGCTGGTGAGCGCATTTACGTCCGATCCGGGCCTCAAATCAATGGCTGTGAAAGGCATTCGGCTGGCATTCATCATGCTGCCGGTGGTCGGTTTCCAGATCATCATTTCCAATTTTTTCCAGTCGATCAGCAAAGCTCCCAAGGCCATTTTTATGAGTTTGTCGCGCCAGGTAATTTTTCTAATTCCTTCGTTGTATCTCTTCTCCAAGTGGTTCGGGCTGACAGGGGTGTGGTTGTCCATTCCGTTTTCCGATCTGCTGGCCGCCTTAGTGGCTTTGATATTGATTTTAAGGGAAAAACGTTTTTTTTATCCTTCGCAGCAACAGCGGGCATAGTTTTTGACCCTCGGTTTCATAGCGATAGTCCTTAAAACCAACAAGCTTATGAAACCTCAAGTCGAACCGGGAACTACGGTCGCTCCCGAAAAATACCGCATCGTCATCGCAGACGGCGGTCCTTATCTGGTTTATGGCCAGCCGCCGCTGGTACAACAATTTATCATGCCCAACGGCGAAGGCGAAATCTGGTATTTCAAGGAGGGAGCGCACTACTCCACCAAAGACGAACCCACAGCACTGTGTCGCTGCGGATATTCCAAAAACAAGCCTTATTGCGACGGTTCGCACGAACACGCCGACTGGGACCCGGCCCTCACGGCCTCTACCCGTCCGCTTCTCGAGGATGCGGAACAGATCGACGGACCCGAAATCACGCTGACCGATAATGAGAAATATTGTGCGTTCGCCCGCTTCTGCGACGCAAAGGGCCGCGTCTGGAATCTGGCCGAAGAGGAGGGACAGGAGGCTGCCGAACTGACTATCCGGGAAGCCAACCACTGTCCGGCAGGACGCCTTTCCGCATGGAAAGACGACAAAGCCCCTGTCGAGCCGCATTTCGATCCGGGCCTCGGTTTGCTCGAAGATCCTCTGCTGCGCATAAGCAGTGCATTGTGGGTAAGAGGAGGTATCCCGGTACAGCGTCCGGACGGTTTCACATATGAAATCCGCAACCGCGTTACCTTATGCCGTTGCGGACACTCCTCGAATAAACCTTTCTGCGACGGGACGCATGCATCGTTTAAATTCCGCGACGGGCTCCCCAACCGTCCCGATCCGAATGGCGAAGAGTATTGACCCTCCTTTTGCCGGCCCGTGGACCGGACATTTTCGAAAACCGCACAGAGTGGCAGAAAATTCACTACCTTTAAGGCTGTCTAACGGATATAGCTTATTCAAATTTTCATACGATGAATCTGGAAACCCAAATCAACGATGGCATCAAACAGGCCATGTTGTCCAAAGAAAAAGTGCGGCTCGCAGCATTGCGGGCTATCAAAGCCGAGATCCTTTTGGCTAAAACCGCTGACGGTTCGGATGAAATCAGCGATGCCGCTGTATTGAAAATCATTCAGAAATTGGTTAAACAACGCAAAGAGTCCGCAACTGTCTATGCCGAAAACAACCGGCCTGAATTAGCCGAGAACGAACTAGCCGAAGCCACTTGCCTGGAAGTTTTCCTTCCCAAGCAGATCGAAGGCGCGGAGTTGGAGACTGTTCTGCAGGAGATCATCACCCAGGCAGGGGCGAAGTCTGCGACCGACCTGGGCAAAGTAATGGGTTTGGCCACGAAAAAACTGGCCGGACAAGCCGACGGACGACAGATTGCAGAGACTGTAAAGAGACTGCTACGATAAAGCCGACGATTTAGAGGCGTCCATACCTTTGCCGATTAGTTGTGCATGCCTATATTCTTTGCGTTCCATCTTTATTCAATGTCTCAACTTCAAAAATCAAACATCGCACTAAACCTCGAAGCCATGAAAATAAAATCAGTCGTAGCGATCGTATGTATATGGATGTGCGGAACCCTGAGCCTATCGGCCGCTAAACCTTCCGCAGCCGAGCGACAGCAAGCTGCGGCAACCATGAAAGCATTGGCCGAGAGCCGGGATTACACCGTGCGGATAGCCCAGGCTTTCCCGCTGAAAGGGGCCAGCGTGGCTACTCCTTTGGCTATCCTCAGGATCAACGGGAATGAGGCCTATTCAACACTACCCTATTGGGGCGGAGGTTACAACACTTTCGGCAACAGCGACGGGATGCGTTTCACCGGCACCGTTTCGGATTACACCGTAACGATCGATAAAAAGAATAAAGTACAAGTTGCATTTAAAGCAACTGCGAACACCGGCCGGATCTACCAATTCAAGATGGAGATTTTCTATAACGGTTCTACTTTCATCAGTGCCCTTTGCTCTAGTATGGACCCCATGCGTTATGACGGCAAAATCGGCCCGAGCGATAAAACCGAATAGGAAAGAGCTGTCTTTGTCCGTGTCATTCCAGGTAGCCTTCTCAGTTGGGAAGGCTTTTTATTAATTTTATTCTGCAATTTGGTTGTAATTCGTTAAAAAATCCTTAGCTTTATTGTAGCCCTCCCAGAGTCCAAAAGCATTTTCAAGTACTAACCTTAATTTATTGAGTCATGAAAAGAAAATTGATTCTGGCGGCTGTTGCTTTGCTTATGGCCGGGAGTGCGGGTCTGTTTGCCGCAAAACCCTCTGTCGAACAACAACAACAACTTGCCGCTGCAATGAAAACCTTGGTCGAAAACCGCAATTATTCCGTCCGGGTACAACAAGCATCGGGAGTGAAAGGCGGCGGAATAGCCACCAACTCGTTACTGAAAGTCAATGGAGAAACGGCCTATTCGTCCATGCCGTATTGGGGCGGCGGATACAACAATTTCGGCAATAACGACGGGATGCGCTTTAATGGCACCATCTCGGACTATACCGTAACGGTCGACAAAAAAAATAAAGTACGGGTAGCGTTCAAAGTAACCACCGACACGAAACGCGTGTATCAAATTCGGATGGAAATTTTCTACAACTGTAAAACGTTGATCAGTGCAAGTTGTCCGAGCTTGGATCCCATGCGTTATGACGGTGTGATCGGTATAAGCGACGGGGTAGACAACGAGGCCCATTAATAGGGTTCGACTGCACGTTTCGCATGAAAAATTCCGTTTCCCCAGCGCCTTTACACCGTATTTTTGGTCGTTTTGACAAATGTTTGCTATTTTTATAACAAAAGACTCTCCCAACAAACCAAAATAAACACGAACCTAAAACTTGTATGTTATGAAAAGCAAATTGATTTTAGCGGCAATTTGTCTGTTGCTGGGTGGAAATGTACATGCATTTGCGGCAAAGCCACCGGCATTAAGCCAGGTAAAAGCGGCCGTAGCGATGAAAGCTTTGGCGGAAAGCCAAAATTACACGGTAAATGTATCGCAAGCCTATCCCATGGCAGGCTCAGGAGTAGCCGTCCCCAGTATGGTCAAGATTGAAGGAAACCAGATATATTCTACCTTGCCTTATATAGGCGGCGGATACAACACCTTCGGGAACAACGATGGGATGCGTTTTACCGGGACCATCTCCGACTACAAAGTGGAAGCGGGCAAAAAGAACAAGGTGTACGTAAGTTTTACGGCCACTGCGACCACAGGCAGGGTATACCGCTTCAAAATAACCATATTTTATAACGGAGTCTCATACATCAGTACCTCCTGTAACAACTTGCAGGCAATGAGATATGACGGAACGATCGGCTTCAATGAGGCTGTCGACACAGAAGGAGCCCGTTAGGCCTCTTTCGGCCTGTTAAACAGAATAAGCCTCCGCTTCCGCGGAGGCTTATTTTTGCATATACTTTGTGTATTCTTTCTACATATATCAAGCGCAATATGTAATAAGTTTAATCTATTTTGATATAAATATTATCAATTTGACTTATATTGATTTTTAATGTACATTTGTATCAAAGAAAAGATCAAACAAAGTTTAACCAATAAAACACAGAGATTATGAAAACCTTAGATTATCTCCAACTGAATGCATCCGCAACGGATAACGTAGTAAAATCGCTGCAACAACTTCTGGCTGACTTCCAGGTATATTATACAAACCTGCGCGGTTTCCACTGGAACATTCAAGGACCGGACTTCTTCGTACTGCACAGCAAATTCGAAGACCTATACAACGATGCGGCGGACAAGATCGACGAAATAGCGGAACGCATTCTTACCCTCGGCGGTGTGCCTGCCAACAAGTTCAGCGATTATTTGAAAATCTCCAAGATCAAAGAGGTCGGTGAGGTCAATTGCGGCAGCGAGGCACTGAAGAACATCCTGGACAGCTACAAATACCTGATCGGCGAAGAGCGGACGATCCTGTCTCTGGCATCTGAAGCAGGCGATGAAGTGACCGTGGCGCTGTTAAGCGATTACCTCAAGGAACAAGAAAAACTGGTCTGGATGCTTTGCGCTTATTCGACCAAATAGGAATCCACCTTAAATGAAAAAGAGGCTGCAATTGCAGCCTCTTTTTCATTTAATATCGGTTATTACAACCATTTGACGATTTTTGCCGCACCCCTTGCATTTCGGGACGAAAGCAGTGTAACATCGATTATTCCCCTTTAACCGGAGCCGTACTCAATGTCGAAAGTTGCTGCGTGATGGCTTTTACTAACGCGACATTCTCTTCAACTGCGAGTTTGATGGCATTTTTTGTCGAGGCAATCGCTTTGGTAATTGCTATCGCTTTCAAGCCCAAGGGCACACTTTTCGCTGCTTTCTCTGCCAAAGCAGGCAGAGTCGCGGCAGCCTGTTGTTGTGCTTCAACCCTTTCGAACAGAGCTTTATACTCTGCTATTTTATGATTGATGGTCTCGTCGTTATTTTGCGCAATTTCAAGGGCCTCACCCACATTTAATGTCAAGGTGTCGATCGCTTCATACTGCTTGCGAATGTCCATAGCCTCCTGATACATATCCGCGCAGGCATCGATGTATTGATCCACGTCTGCTATACCGGTAGCGGCGGGACGATTCCATTCACCCAGTTTGGTGGGTTCGAGTGAGGTTTGGCTGAAGCCCTGAAAAGCAATTACCATAAAAGCTGCCAAAAGAATTAATTTCTTCATTTTTAATGTTTGTTAGATTGAACTTGGGATAGTAAACTAGTAATTAGTCATGCCGGATTTTCTCTTTCCAACTCATCGGCCGGAGATCGGTCGGCACCCAAAGGATGCCCCAGCATCCCGAACCTTCTTCTGCTTAACTCCACGGGGACAAAGGTAGATTGCCTTCACTTTACGACACGTCATCAAAAGTGTCTTTTTAATCATTTTTTGTATCATATTAATCTTATTGACAGCAAATTACATATTAAAAGGCAGGATCGCGGCTTGGGGATATTCGAAAACGGCCACGAACGATCGGACGTTTCGGCATGCACCCAAACTCCGTTTTATTTCCTATCTTTAATGCTTAAATAAAAATTGGAATTATGCGTTGGAGAGTAAGCAGGCGGACCTTATTGCTGATTGCAGGCCTAGTATGGATCATCGCCGGAGCTAATATCCTGCGTATCGGCATTATTACATGGGTGGATGACCAACGGGAATGGTTGTTCAAAACAGGTGAAGCCATTGTCGTCTTCCTGCTTTTCTTCAGTTTGATTTTCAGGAGGCTATACAACAAGCACACCGCAAGGATCGGACAGAAGGCAGACCGCAACTGCCCATTTTCATTCTTCGACGTAAAGGGCTGGCTCATCATGGGTTTCATGATTACACTGGGGATTCTGGTACGCAAATTGCACCTTTTACCCACGTCATTCATTGCGGTCTTCTACACCGGGTTATCGTCCGCGCTGATCCTGACAGGTATCCTGTTTCTGGTTCAGTGGCAGAAAACCAAATAATTCCCGGCGATCCGACAGCTGCACATGAGGACTCTCCCATCGCGGTATCTTTACCAAGGGGGGATATTCTAACCTTAAAATTTTCAAATTATGGAAAATTCATTTGCTGCTTTGATCGAAAACTCGAAACAAGCCGTTAAATACTGGTGGCTGCTGTTGCTGACCGGCATCGCACTACTGGTAATCGGCATCGTCGTATTTGCTTTTCCTGCCCAAAGTTATATCGGCATGTCACTGATGTTCGGATGGTTGATCCTACTCTCGGGCATCTTCCAGGTCATCCTTTCTACTGCCAACAAACACTACATTACAGGACGCGGCTGGATGTTGGCCGGCGGCATTATTGAAATCGTGCTCGGGGCGATCCTCGTTTGGAATGTAGCGCTTTCTGCTGCCACCCTGCCGATCTTCCTCGGCTTCTGGCTGATGTTCCGTGGATTCAGCGCCATCGGTCTGGGAGGAGACATGAGTTCGATGAACGTTCCCGGATCGGCATGGACCATCATCAGCGGCATCCTGCTATTGCTCTGTTCGCTGTGGGTTTTAATCCAACCGCTGGTATTCGGCACTACGATGGTCGTTGTGTGGGTTGGTATCTCCCTGCTCTTCGCAGGCATTGCCGCCATTTCGTTGGCCATGCAGTTGAAATCTGCACACAAACATCTGCAAAAACTAGCATAATCCGGTGAAGATCAAAGGACATATTCCTTGAAACCGGAAACTTAAATTACTATACAAAAAGAGAGGCGATTGCCTCTCTTTTCCGTTTATATATCTATATATCCTGATTTACTCGATATTCGCCGAGCCGACGCGTGCAGGGCAACTACTCCCGGTCGTACACATTGATTTGCAGTTTGGCATAGGAACGACCGGTCTTTTCGCGTGCTTCGGAAATATCTTTGCCCCGGGCAAGCAGTACGGCCATGCGGCGATGTCCTTTGACCTCCGGCTTACCGAAAATGCGCATCTGCGTATCGGGTTCGGAGAGCACATTTTCGAGGTTGGCAAATTCGACACGGTCCGTATCCCCTTCCACTACAATGGCCCGTGAAGCCGACGGGCCGTGAAAAGCGACGTTGGGAATAGGCAATCCGAGAATTGCCCGGACATGCAGGGCAAATTGCGACAGGTCCTGGGAAATCATCGTCACCATACCCGTATCGTGCGGCCGTGGCGACACCTCGCTGAAAATCACCTGATCTCCCCGGATAAATAACTCCACGCCGAAAATTCCCCAACCGCCCAAAGCATCGGTTACCTTCCCGGCTATGAACTGTGCCTGTTCTTTCAATGCCGGAGTCATCGGCTGCGGCTGCCACGATTCGCGGTAGTCCCCGTCTTCCTGATAATGGCCGATCGGCTCCAGAAACGATGTTCCACCGGCATGCCGGACGGTCAGTTGGGTTATTTCATAATCGAACGGGACAAAACCTTCCACGATCACACGGCCGCTGCCGGTACGTCCTTCATGCTGAGAAACATACCATGCCCGCTCGACATCTTCCTCCGTGCGGATCACGCTTTGTCCGTGTCCCGAAGAGCTCATCACCGGTTTCACTACGCACGGAATGCCCACTTCGCGCACGGCTTCCGTAAATTCCGCACGGGTCGAGGCGAAACGATACGGAGAGGTCGGCAATCCCAACTCTTCCGCAGCCAGACGGCGGATACCTTCGCGGTTCATGGTCAATTTGGCTGCTTTGGCGGTAGGTACGACATGATAACCTTCAGCTTCCAGCTCTAACAGCGTATCGGTTGCAATAGCCTCGATCTCGGGAATAATGTAATCCGGTTGTTCCGCCTCGATAATTTCACGCAGCCGTTTACCGTCCAGCATCGACACTTCGTATGAGCGGTGTGCGACTTGCATGGCCGGAGCATCGCGATAGCGGTCCAATGCGACCACCTCGACCCCGTAACGTTGCAACTCAATGGCAATCTCCTTGCCCAGCTCTCCGGAACCGCACAGCAAAGCCTTCTTGCCGATCGGAGAAAATACAGTTCCTATTTTGACCATAATTCTGTTTGTTGGAAAACTTGATAAGGAGACAAAGATAGCCGAATCCGGCCGATTTTCTCTGCCGGGCCCTTAAAATTTTGATTCTGGTTTTGTAGCAGGATTGCCTATTGATCCATATATTGTATATTTGCAGAATAATCAGCACTTCTAAACCGGCTCCGATGAAAAATATAGCGAAACTCCTGTTGCTTCTGGCATTGCTCGTGTGCGGCGCCCGGCAGGCCCAGGCCCAAACCTATGCCAAGTTGAACGGCCTTTATGCACTGGTCGGAGTCATCAATCCGGCGTTCGAATTCACGCTCTCGCCCAAATCCACCTTCCAGACCGAACTGGTCATCTCACCGTGGAAAGAGGTCGGAAGCAACGGCAAACACATGTTGTTCGGGATTTTTATGAACGAATACCGCCGCTATTTCAGACAGCATAACGACGGTTGGTATCTGGCCGGGAACGTCGGCATGATGGCGTTCGATATGTCGAAACCCGAATTCCGGAGTGGCAAACTGAGGCTCGAAGACCGCTATTGCAAAGGCTACGGCATGATGTTCGGCCTGGCGTTCGGCTATGAATACAAATTCAAAGAGCGCTGGTTGCTGGACGCCTACCTCGGTTGGGCCTATATGGCAAGCTGGTATAACGGATACAGCTTGGACGGACAAATCGACATGAATCCGCACAGGCCGGTACCGCCCGAGCATCCCGATCCCTGGAACGGTTCAGCCGAGTGGCTGCCCAACAAGATCGGGCTGTCGATCGGATTGCTGATCTGCGATCCGCACCGTAAAAAGAAATAATTGCTATATTTAATGTAATTAATGCCTCTAACATATGTCTGAAACACCTGTCAAGCCTGAAACCGAAGAGATCGACCTGCTGGAACTGGCAAAAAAAATCTGGGCGAAACGCCGTTTTATAATCAAATATGCGTTGATCGGCGCCGTTGCCGGCCTGGTGATCGGCTTCAGCCTCCCAAAAGAATACACTTCATCGGTGAAAATGGCACCCGAAGAGGGAAAATCCAATAAGACCAGCATTGCCGCATTGGCCGGATTCGACCTCAGTGGTGCAGGAGGAGTAGACGGAATCAATCTGATGCTGTACCCTGACGTTGTTCAAAGTACGCCTTTCATCGTCGAATTGAGCCAGATTCCGGTTCAACCGAAAAAGAGCGGAAAACTGTCGCTTTACGATTACATCGACACCGAGTTGTCGTCTCCCTGGTGGAGTTATATCCTGCGTGCTCCGATAAAAGCACTTGGCTATATTGTTTCGCTATGGTCAGAAAAAGAAGAACCGGGAGCCGTGATCAACCCCAAAGCGCTGACCCGCGAACAGGCCCAGGTGCTGGAAGGTTTATCGAAACGCATCAACATTAGCGTGGACAAAAAGACAGGTGTGATTACCGCCTCGTCCACGATGCAGGATCCCGTGGTTGCAGCCGCTGTCACGGATTCGATGGTTCGTAAACTGGAAGAGTATATGGGTGATTACCGGACTGAAAAAGCAAAACGCGACCTGGCTTTCACCCAGGAGTCCTACCAATCGGCCCGCGAGAGTTACCACGAAACCCAACGCCGCTATGCATCCTATATGGATGCTACCCAGAATGTAGCCCGCCAATCGGTAAGGGCCGAGCAGGAGCGGCTTCGCAACGAGCAGACCCTTGCTTACGGCGTATACAGCCAACTGGCCCAACAGCTCGAAATGGCCAAACTCAAAGTGCAGGAACAAACCCCGTGCGTCACGATCATCGAACCGGCCGGAGTGCCGACCCGCAAATCGAACACCAGCAAAGCCGTTATTTTAATCGCGTTTACATTTTTGGGAGCTTTTGCCGCTTCCGGCATTGTGGTCGTAAAAGACCTGTTTTTCAAAAAGGAAAATCCGGATGAGGGAACAGGAATCGGCGATAATCCAAGCTTGTCTTAGTAGGTAATCTCGAAACAACTACTGTAAATTTCACCATCGACAAAAAGGTTGTTGTTAATAAAAAAGGGCTGGCATACTATGTATGCCAGCCCTTTTTCTGCCTTATAACATTACCGGATAAACAGCAATTCCCTGTATTTGGGCAGCGGCCACTGTTCGTTGTCCACCACCTGCTCGAGTTTGTCGACATGGTAGCGAATTTCATCGAGGAGTCCGGCGACCGTATCGTGATAAGCCACGGCTTTGGTTCGTTCGCAGTCGATTTTATTAGCCACCCTGCGTGCACCGACCATCCGGATCGTCAGGTTCTGGATCTCGGCGATATGGCCCGAAATATTCTCTACCAAAGCGATGTCCCGCGCCGATAGTTTTTTCCACTGATCGTCGGTAAAGAGCGATTGCAGTTTAAAAATTTTATCCAGCAACACGCTTTCGTAACCCGAAGCCACCGGCAGGATATGGTTCATCGCCATATCGCCCAGCACCCTCGCTTCGATCTGTATCTTCTTGGTGTAGGTCTCCCACATGACTTCCACACGCGCCTCCAGCTCTTTTTTGCTCAGCACATGTGTCCGCTCGAACATCTCCACGCTTTCCGAAGCCAGGTAACGGTCGAACATCTCCGGTGCGGATACCGTGCAATCCAGTCCGCGCCGAGCCGCCTCCGCCTTCCACTCCTCGGTGTACCCGTTTCCATCGAAATGAATCGCTTTGCATTCACGCACATACCCTTTGAGTACGGTATAAATGGCTTTCATCGCATCTTCGCCATTCCGGATACGCGCATCGACAGCTGTTTTGAACTCGGTCAACTGATCGGCCACCGCCGCATTCAGCACGGTCATCGCTCCTGCACAGTTGGCCGACGACCCGACGGCGCGAAATTCAAAGCGGTTGCCGGTAAAGGCAAACGGAGAGGTACGGTTGCGGTCGGTATTGTCCAGCAACAATTCAGGAATATGTGGAATCCCTTCCATCTTGAAGCCGCTTTTGCCGTTAAACACAATCTCATCCTGACCCGTACAACTGGACATTTTGTCGAGCGCCTCCGAGAGCTGGCGCCCCAGGAAAACCGAAATAATGGCAGGCGGCGCCTCGTTGGCCCCAAGGCGGTGCGCATTGGTCGCATTGACGATGCTCGCTTTCAGCAATCCGTTGTATTTATAAACCGCCATCATCACATTCACCAAAAATGTAATGAACTGCAAATTGTCTTTCGGGGTCTTGCCGGGCGAGAGCAGGTTCACTCCGGTATCCGTCCCCAACGACCAGTTGCAGTGCTTGCCGGAGCCATTGATTCCCTTGAAGGGTTTCTCATGCAGCAGCGCCCGGAAACAGTGTTTGCGGCAGATGCGTTTGATTGTCGACATCAACAGCAGGTTGTGGTCGTTGGCAAGGTTCGCTTCTTCATATACCGGCGCCAATTCGAACTGGTTAGGCGCCACTTCGTTATGACGTGTCTTAACCGGAATCCCCAGCTTCCAGCATTCATATTCGAGCTCTTTCATGAAAGCCATCACCCGGGTCGGAATCGCCCCGAAATAATGATCTTCCAACTGCTGGTTTTTCGCACTCTCATGCCCGATCAGCGTGCGGCCGGTCAGCATCAGGTCGGGCCGGGCCGCCCACAGTCCTTCGTCCACCAGGAAATACTCCTGCTCCCAGCCTAAGTACGAATGCACCTTCCCTACGGTCGCATCGAAATATTGGCAGACCGCAACAGAGGCTTTGTCGACTGCCTCGAGGGAACGGAGCAACGGAACCTTGAAATCGAGCGCTTCGCCTGTATAGGCGATAAAAATCGTCGGAACGCAAAGTGTCGTCCCCACGATAAATGCCGGAGAGGTGGCGTCCCAAGCCGAATATCCGCGCGCTTCAAACGTATTGCGAATCCCTCCGTTCGGGAAACTCGACGCATCAGGCTCTTGCTGGATTAGCAATTTGCCCGAAAATTCTTCGATTACCCCACCCTGTCCATCGGGTTCGATGAACGCATCGTGTTTCTCGGCCGTACCTCCGGTCAACGGCTGAAACCAATGAGTATAATGGGTCGCACCCATATCCATCGCCCATTGCCTCATTCCCGAAGCGACGCTATCGGCCAGATCACGGGCCAGCGCCTTACCGTGCTTCATCGTCTCCAGCAAAGCCTCGTAGGTTTTCTGGGGCAGGTATTTGCGCATTTTCTCCTCATTGAATACGTACATGCCGTAATACTCTGAAGGACGTTTTTCCGGTGCCGGAACATCCAGCGCCTTGCGTTTGATTGCATCTTCCACCACTTTGAATCTCAGTGTTGCCATATTCGGACAGGTTTAAGAATTATTTGGTATACTGGAATCGGATCCTAATCCGCCACAAATATCAAAATATTTTTTATTTCACGCAATTTTTTAGGGGTTATATTCAAAAAATACGTATTTTATCAACATGACACCCCCAAAATAAGTATATATAAAACCGAAAATAATACTTCTTCCCAGAGCAACCCCCATTGTTTATCCGGCACAAGAAAGAAAAAAATAGAGGGACTGTTCCATCCCTCTATTCCATAATTTTCAGTCATCGTCCACTCCTGTACATCCTAAAACAATTTGCGTATCATGCGAAATCCCTTATAAGGGGGATATTTCATCGTAAAATCCGACTTGCGCGGAGCTGTCAGCACGGAACGGGGACGGGAAAAGGTCTCAAAACTATATCGACCGTGATACTGCCCCATCCCGCTCCCTCCTGCTCCGCCGAACGGCAGTGCAGGATTGGCCAGATGCAATACCACGTCGTTGACGCAGCCGCCGCCGGAATCGACCCGGCCGAAAAGAGCTTCACCGGTACGCCGCTCTCCAAAATAATAAAGTGCCAACGGCTTTTCCCGTTCTGAAATAAAAGGAACCACCTCTGCCTCTAAATCATCGAATTCGAGGACGGGCAACAGAGGACCGAAAATTTCCTGTTGCATCAACGGACTGTCCGGCGCCACGTCCCGCAGCAGTGTCGGGGCGACATAGCGGGCTGCCGCATCGGTTTCGCCCCCGAAAACCACTTCTCCCGACTCCATCAATCGCCGCATCCGCTCAACTTCTTCATTTCCGATCAGACGTCCGTAATAAGGACTTTGCCGGGGGTCTGCGCCGAACATCCGACTGACCGACAACTTTATTTCGGCAGTCAATTCCGGCACGATCTCCCGATGCACCAACAGATAATCCGGCGCCACACACGTCTGTCCCGCATTGAGGAATTTTCCCCAGGCGATACGGCGTGCGGCAATTTTAACATCGGCCGTCCGGTCCACTACGCACGGACTTTTCCCTCCGAGCTCCAATGTCAACGGGATTAACCGAGCGGCCGCGGCAGTCATCACTTCGCGTCCCAGGCCCGGACTACCGGTAAAAAAGATATAATCCAACCGTTGCTGCAGTAACGCACGGGCCGTCTCGGCACCTCCTTCCAAAAACGACACGTATTCCGGGGCAAAAACTTCCGAAATCAGCTTGCGCATCACTTCGTTTACCGCAGGCGTACGGGGCGAGGGTTTCAGTACCACGCAATTTCCGGCAGCCAATGCGCCGGCAAGCGGTGCAAACAACAATTGAAACGGATAATTCCACGGGGAAAGGATCGCGACCACTCCGTATGGTTCCTGCCGGATACGGCTGCACGAACCGAACATAAACAGCGGCGTTGCCGCACGCCTGGTCGCACTCCAATGTTTCAGGTGCCGGATCAATCCTTTCGTTTCCGCCTTTACAAGAGCGATTTCGGTCAGGAACGCCTCCTCCCAGGACTTATGCAAATCCCGCCACAACGCTTCGCACAATTCAGCTTCATAACGCCCGATCGCTTTCAACAACAGCCGTAATTGCGTCCGGCGAAACTGCCAGATACGGGTTTTCCCGCTTTGGTAATATTCCCGGTGTACCTGTACAATCCGCGCTGTCCTATCTTGTTGTGACTCCATTGCCATTCCAATTATATTTAGATTTACATGCTATCAAATATAGATAGAATCCCGCAAAAACCGGGCAATCCGTTATCTTTGCACGTTTTTTGTACCTATCGTTTAAATACTAATCCTAACCACTCTTTAGGTCGATGCTTATCACCCTGATCATTCTGGTTCTTGCCGCTATTTTCTTCATGAACGGAAAAATCCGTTCAGACCTGGTCGCGCTTTGTGCGCTGATCCTGCTGCTCGTATTCCAAATTCTTACACCCGAAGAGGCCCTGTCCGGATTTTCGAATCCGATCGTAATTATGATGATCGGGCTGTTTGTGGTCGGCGGTGCAATCTTCCAGACCGGGCTGGCCAAAATGATCAGCAGCAAAATGCTTAAATTGGCGGGGAAAAGCGAATTGCGGCTCTTCATCCTGCTTATGGCCGTCACCTCGGCTATCGGGGCATTCGTCAGCAACACCGGCACCGTCGCACTGCTGCTGCCCATCGCAGTCAGCCTTGCCGCAAGTTTCCACATGAATCCGAGCCGCCTGCTGATGCCGATCGCTTTCGCCAGCAGCATGGGCGGCATGATGACATTAATCGGCACACCCCCCAACCTTGTTATACAAAATACGCTGACCGAAGCCGGATTTCAACCGCTCGAATTCTTCTCCTTTCTTCCGGTAGGTTTAATTTGTGTCGGGGTCGGAACCCTCGTACTGATTCCTCTGAGCAAATATTTTCTTTCGAAAACAGGAACAAAAGAGAAACAACGCGGTTACAAAAACAAATCGCTGAACGATCTGGCTGCGGAATATCAGTTGGGCGACCATCTTTTCCGGATGCACGTAGCACCCCATTCCCCGCTGATTGGCAAAACAGCCGCAGAAGCCGACATCCGCAACCGCTACGACCTGAACATCCTCGAAATAAGAAGGATTACCGTTCCCCAGAGCCGTTTTTTCAAAACGATCAGCCAGCGAACAGCCCCGAATACTGTTTTACTGCCGGATGACCTCCTTTATGTGATGGGGGATTTCGACAAAGTGCAACATTTCGCTGAAACCTACCGTTTGGAACTGCTGGACACACACATGCCCGAAGAGAGGTCCGCAATAAACCGCAATTCACTGGACTTTTACGACATCGGTATCGCAGAGATCGTCCTGATGCCTACTTCGGGCCTGATCAACCGTACCATAGGGGAATCGGGGTTCCGAGACAAATACCACGTCAACATCCTCGGCATTCGGCGTAAACGCGAATACATCCTCAATAACCTGAAAGACGAGAAGATGCACAGCGGAGATGTGCTGCTGGTCCAGGGCAGCTGGAATGCCATCGGCCATTTGAGCCAGGAAAACTCGGACTGGGTCGTATTGGGACAACCGCTAAATGAAGCGGCCAAAGTCACCCTCGACTACAAAGCTCCATTAGCAGGTGTCATCATGCTCCTGATGATTATGGCGATGGTGTTCGACTTCATCCCGATCGCCCCGGTTACGGCGATTATGATCGCTGCGGTATTGATGGTACTGACGGGTTGTTTCCGCAACGTGGAAGCTGCATACAAAACCATCAACTGGGAGAGTATCGTACTGATTGCGGCCATGCTGCCGATGTCGATGGCCCTGGAAAAGACCGGCGTATCCGAATACATATCCAACAGTTTGGTCAGCGGCCTGGGCGTTTACGGCCCGATAGCCCTGTTGGCCGGCATCTATTTCACCACATCTTTACTGACCATGTTTATCAGCAATACCGCCACGGCCGTACTTCTGGCTCCCATAGCCCTGCAATCGGCAATACAAATCGGAACCAGCCCATATCCGTTCCTTTTTGCGGTAACCGTCGGAGCCAGTATGTGTTTTGCCTCGCCGTTCTCCACGCCGCCCAATGCACTGGTCATGCCGGTCGGACAATACACTTTCATGGATTACATCAAAGTCGGATTGCCATTGCAAATTCTGATCGGCATAGTGATGATACTGACACTTCCCCTGCTCTTCCCCTTTTAACCGGCCCGGGCCGGTCATCCCTTGTCCGCTCCGGACAACCGGCTTCGCTGCAAAGGATCGCTTTTATTACATACTGAAGCTTTCCACAAGAAACACAGCAAACGAAATACCCGGCAGTATCTCTGCCGGGTATTTCGTTGAGGTTTACTTCGTCCACAAGAACTATGCACGTTTGGCGTTAAATTCGTCCAGCGCCTCGTAGAAAGCATCGATATTAGCCGCCGGAACTTCGGGGGGTGTATCGCATCCCGATGAAAGGATGAAGTTTTTGTAATCTTTTGTCCGTTCGAGCAGATCGGACACAGCCGTTTTCATCTCCTGTGCCGTGGCTACTTTGAACATGGCTACGGGATCGATATTCCCCATCGCCAACACGCCTTCCGGCGTATCCTCGAGAGCCTTGACCATATCGATCTTGTTACCGAAATGGAGTGCCCAGGCACCGGCAGCCGCCATCGACTGTGTACAGTGACCGGTATTACCGCAATTGTGCAGGACGACGATGAAATTTTCATCCTGAACCGCATCCACGATCTCTTTCAGGTACGGAGTCGCAAACTTCAGGCAGTCGTCATTCGACAACAGTCCTGCCGCCGGTTCGGCGAGCACTACACCGTTCGCTCCGACTTTCTTCAGCTCGAGGCAGTAGTTCTTGATGAATGCGGTACATTTCTTCAGCAACAACTCGATCGTATCCGGCTCTACGTAGCAGGCCATCATAATCTCGGTCATGTCGAACAGGCGGCCCGCCAGCGAAAAAGGACCGATGCATCCGGCCAGAGTCGGCTTATCCGTGATGTTTTCGGCAGCCAGTTTATTGGCCAGGAGATATTGCTGTACACGTCCTTTGGTCAGATCGGGCACCTGCAACTTCTCCACGGAAGCGTAATCCGACACGAGACGGCCGATCACACTGGGCACTTCGTTTTTCGGGAACGAAATTTCGCTGCCGAAAGCTTCGGCTTCGACCGTCAGGTCCATGATTACCGTCGCCGCAGCACTCTGCGGATAGGCTTCATTTACCGCCTTGATAGCCTCGTAATGCACCCGGCCATCGGTCACCGCATCGTATACCTCACGGCCGATCATCTCGATACCGGGATGGGTCATAATAGGCAAAACGCCCCGTTTTTTGCTATCCATCAGGCCTTTGGCCCAATCCTGCATATTTCTCATAAAGGTTATCTGTTAAAGTAAGTTAGTTCGTTGTGATTCACCTGCCGAGGTGTGCCGTTTGAAACAGTTGACCATCGGGCACACATCACAGTTGTTCGCGATCTGCCGGACCCGCTCCCCGATACCGATAATTCCGCTTAGGGACTTGACCGGATACATCAGGAAACTATCCGAAAGCGTCACACCGCAGGGATTCTCCCCCATCAAGTGAAACAACTTCTGCTGATCGGCCACAGGCCAATTGCAATGTCCGGGACTCAAATGGTGTGAAAACCTGACATGTCCCAACTTCCTTTCAAGTTGGGCCTCGACGTACTCACCCATCCTGACCGCAATCGCCGAACCGATGGCATCCAGCGCATATTCGCTGAGTATGTCTCCCTCGTCCTTCAATGCATCACGGCGCTGTTCATAATCTTTTCCGGCAGTTGCAACGAAAACCGCAAAACGCTCGGCACCCCGCATTACTGCGGCTACCGTCGTTCCCGTATCGAACGTTTGTCCTCCCACTTCGATTGTTCTCTTGTCCGTTTTGCCATCGAACATACGAAAACAATACAAATGTTCAGCGCTTTCGAAGCTGGGAATCAGCCGCGCGATCAACCGTTCCGTTTCCGCATCGGGCCGATTTTGCCCGTACCCCATCGCCTCGAATACATCGGCAGGAGTAATCCCCAATGCGGCAAAAGGAACCGAACAACTTTCCATTCCTTCCCGGAATAAAAATCGTTAAGCGGAAACCAGTTTACGAGCCACGGCAACTGCTTCACTCGCATCCTCGCTGTAACCATCGGCGCCGACCTGCTGTGCAAAAGCATTGGTCACAGGAGCCCCGCCGACCATCACTTTCACTTCGTCACGCATACCTGCGGCCTGCAAAGCGTCGATCACCTCTTTCATATAGTTCATCGTGGTGGTCAGCAGCGCCGAGAGACAGAGGATATCGGCCTTGTTTTCCTTGACGGCTTCGATAAATTTCTCGCTCCCCACATCGACACCCAAATTAATCACCTCGAACCCGCAGCCTTCGAGCATCGAAGCGACCAGATTTTTGCCGATATCATGCAGGTCGCCCTTTACGGTACCGATCACAACCTTACCCAAAGAGGTAGACGCATCGCCCTTCATGAGCGGTTTTAGAATATCCAGCGACCCTTTCATCGCACGGGCTGCCATCAGCAGGTTCGGCACGAAAGCCTCGCCGCGCTGGAAGCGCTGCCCGACCTCTTCCATGGCCTTAATCATATATCCGTTAATAATCGCCTGCGGTTCAACACCCTCGGCAATCGCCTGATTGGTTACCTCTACGGACTGTTCCAGTTTACCGCCCAGGATCGCCTCATAAAGCAAATTCAAATCAACCATAATAAATAAAAGTTCAAGTTTGGTGGTTATAAAAAGTCAATGGGATAAAGGTAGTAATTATTTTGAATATCCAGAGGGAAAAACCGCTCATTTCCTTGCCTGGAGTACAATTTCAACCGTTTTTATCATTTTCGACGGACCTGCACGCCAGACCTAAAACGGCAAAGGGCCGAAGTCGGAAGTTTTACAGAAACGGTATGTTTTTTGACTGCTTGCAAAACCAAACTCTTGACTCTATGAAAACACTTCGACTCCACATGCTGTTGATTACAGCCCTCGGCGGAACTTTGTTTTACGGATGCCGTTCATCACAAAAACCGGCTGCAGGTCCCGTCAGGCTTCCGGTCGCAGAAGTGGCCGTGCAGGATGTTCCGGTACGCAAGAGTTTCGTCGGTCAGATCAACGGTTACCGTGACATCACAATCCAACCCCGCGCGGACGGATACCTGAGAAGCATTCATTTCCGGGAAGGAAGTTTCGTAAAGAAAGGCACGCTCCTGTATACGATCGAAACAGCGCCTTATGCGGCGCAAACGGCACAAAGCGAGGCATCGGTCAGCCGTGCCGAAGCCCAGTTGGCCGATGCTCGCCAGACCTATGAACGCACCAAGGCTATGGCTGCGATCAATGCGGCCAGCCGGAGCGACCTGGACAACGCCACCGCCCAATTGCTGGCGGCACAGGCTTCCTTGCGGGCTGCAAAAGCTGCCCTCATTTCAGCCCGGATCGAACAGGGTTATACGCGCATCACTTCGCCCGTGGACGGTATCATCGGCCGGACGCTGGCTCAGGTGGGCGATTTTGTCGGGTTAAATTCCAAATACAACTCCCTGAATACCGTTTCGCAGGTGGACAGCGTCAAGGTACTCTTTTTTATTCCGGAACAAACCTATGCCGTATTGATGCAGCAGGGCGGCCAACTGTATGACCTGACGCTGTCACTTTCAGACAATTCGGTTTACCCCGAACGGGGCCGTTTCGATTTCATCGGCCGGGCCGTCGAACAATCGACCGGATCGCTCGATGCCCAGGCGACGTTCGCCAATCCGGACACGTTGTTGCGCCCGGGCCAGTTCGCACAGGTCAGCGCCGTTACCGACACGCTCCGCAACGCATTGTTAATCCCTCAGGTCGCCGTCAATCAGACACAAGGCGTTTACAGTGTTTATGTCCTCGGACCCGATAACAGAGCCGAGCAGCGGATCGTTACGCTAGGCCAGACTGTCGGGCCGATGTGGGTGGTCGATTCCGGCCTCCAACCCGGTGAGCAGGTTATTACCGACGGCTTCCACAAACTGCGCGCCGGCGTGAGTGTCGAACCGCAAACCAACGAACCGAGCGCAAAAAAGTAAAACGTTATGGGAAATATCTTCATTAGGCGCCCGATCTTCGCCATGGTGATCGCCATCATGATCGTAGTATTGGGACTCATCGGCATACAGAACACTCCGATCGAACAATATCCCGACATCACTCCGCCCATGGTACAGGTCTCGGCCGATTACCAGGGCGCGGATGCGCTGACGGTAGAGCAGAGCATCGCCACACCGATCGAGGAGAGTGTCAACGGTGTGAGTGACATGCTCTATATGCAGTCGACAAATTCGAACGACGGCAGTATGAGCCTGCAGGTAACCTTCGGCGTAGGTTCAAACCCCGACATGAACACCATATATACACAAAACCGTGTAGCGTCGGCTACCCCCCAGCTTCCTGCGGCAGTCATCACACAGGGGGTAACGACGCAGAAGACCACGACCAGTTACATCATGGTACTGTCGCTTTTTTCCGCCGACGGCCGCTACGATGAAACGTTCCTGTCTAACTACACGATGCTCAACATCAAAGACCGTATCGCCCGGATTAACGGCGTGGGCCAGGTACAGGTACTCGGCAGCGGCGCGTACGCGATGCGGGTATGGATCAAACCCGACAAGATGGATTATCTGGGCCTGACGGTCGCCGATATCGCCGGGGCGATTACCTCGCAGAGCGAAGTCGTTCCCGGCGGCCAGCTCGGCGCCGAACCGACCGCAGAAAAACCGGATTTCACCTATACGGTCCGGATGCCTTCGCCCTACAATACGGCCGAACAATTCGGCAACGTAATTGTACGTGCCAATCCGGACGGCTCGCTGGTGCGGCTTCACGACGTGGCGACCATCGAATTAGGAACGCAGAGTTATTCGGTCAGCTCGACCTACCAAGGGCACGATGCGGTCCTGATGATTATCAACCAATCCCCGGGAAGCAACGCGGTACAGGTGGGCAAGGAGGTAAAAGCGCTGCTCAGCGAAATGTCGCAATCGTTTCCGGAAGGAATCACCTACGACACGCTGGTCGACTCGACCAAAACCATCACCTCGGGGATTCAAGATATCGTCACGACCCTGCTGATCGCACTGCTGTTGGTCATTGCGGTCATCTACCTCTTCCTGCAGGATTTCCGGGCGACTTTCGTTCCATTGATCGTGATTCCTGTGGCATTAATCGGCGCTTTCATGCTTTTCCCGCTGTTCGGATTTTCTGTCAATGTATTCTCCCTGCTGGGTCTTGTGTTGGCCATCGGACTGGTCGTCGACGATGCCATCGTCGTCGTGGAAGCGGTACAGGTCAACCTGGAACAAGGCATGAAAGCCAAAGAGGCGACACAGGCGGCGATGAAAAGCGTATCGTCGTCGATCGTCGCGATGACTACCGTCCTGATGGCCGTCTTCCTACCCGTCGGGCTGATGCCGGGAGCCGCCGGAAAACTGTACCAGCAATTCGCGATCACGATTGCCATTACGGTTTGCATCTCCGGGATCAACGCACTGTCGTTGACACCGGCCCTCTGTTCCCTGTTGCTCCGTCCGAAACGGCAAGCCGAGCGAAAAGGCTTTCTCGGCTGGTTCAACCGGACTTTTAAAAAGAGTGTCGACGATTACCTGAAAACCAGCAACGTCATTATCCGGCACAGCGCACGTACGCTGGTCTTGATCGGCATCGTCGTCGCGGTCGTCCTGCTGTTCGTCAAAACAGTGCCGACAGGATTTCTCCCCGATGAAGACCAGGGTTACCTGATGGCCGATATCCAACTGCCGAACGCCGCTTCGCTGGGACGCACGCAGGAAGTGATCGACCAGCTTCAGGAGGTGCTCAGCAAAAACGACAACATCCAGTCGGTGACGGCGGCGGCCGGTTTCAGCCTCCTGTCCGGAACCGAAGCACCCAACAGCGGATTGGTTTTCATCCGGCTCAAAGATTACAAACAGCGTAAAATGACGGCTGACGAAATTTCGGACATGCTGAACGGGGAACTGTACGAAGCGATCAATTCTGCGGAAGTGTTCACCTTCGGACCTCCTTCGATTCCCGGATTGGGTCCCGGTTCCGGCTTTACGATCATGATCCAGGATAAAGGCGGCAACACGCCCCAATACCTGGCGCAATACACCGATAAATTTATCGGAGAAGCCCGGAAACGCCCGGAAATCGCATCCATCAGCACGCTTTACCAGGCCGATATTCCGCAAAAGGCTATCCGGATCAACAACGAAAAGGTGCTCAAAGCCGGCGTATCGCTACAAGACCTGCACGAGAAGATATCGGCCTACCTGGGCGGAAGCTATGTCAACAACTTCAACCGCTTCGGACGCATGTACCAAACCTATATACAGGCTGCCAGCGAGTACCGGCTCACGCAGTCCGACCTGGATCTGTTCTACATCACGAACAACCGGGGAGAGAGCCTGCCCATCGCCTCGTTCATTACCGTCAAAGACACTACCGGCCCCCAATACACCAACCGCTTCAACCTGTACCGGGCCGCTTCGGTGACCGGGCAGCCCGCCAAAGGCTATTCGACCGGCGAGACGATGCAGGCCCTCGAAGAGGTAGCCGCCCGGGTACTTCCCTCCGACATGGGGTACGCATGGAGCAACATGTCCTACCAGGACGCGCACACCACCGGCGAAGCCACGGTTTTCCTCTACGCCATAATTTTCATCTTCCTGATTCTGGCCGCGCTTTACGAAAGCTGGTCGCTGCCGCTGAGCATTATTCTCGGCATTCCGTTCGCGGTTTTCGGCGCCATGTTGTTCATCTTCCTCGGCCATTTGCTGAATCCGAAGTACATCAACGACATCTTCCTGCAGGTATCGCTGATCATGCTGATCGGGTTGGCCGCCAAGAATGCGATCCTGATCGTCGAATATGCCAAAGCAAAATTCGACGAGGGTCTTTCGCTCAGGGATGCGGCGATCGAAGGCGCCCGTTTGCGGGTGCGCCCCGTCATCATGACGGCATTCGCCTTCCTGATGGGCGTAATTCCGCTGATTTTCGCTACGGGCAGCAATGCCGTCGCACGCAACGTCATGGGTCTCGGACTCTTCGGCGGTATGCTGATCGCCACGCTGATCGGCATATTCGCTTACCCGGCCCTGTTCGTATGTATCGGCAAGATCGGCAAATACGAACAGAAGCGAACGGCCAAACAACAAGAAATGACAAACAGCGAACACCATGAATAACAAACATATCCTTACATGGGCCGCAACCATCCTGTTCTTTGGAGGTTGCGCGGTCGGACCGAAATTTAAGACTCCGGTCGTCGAAACACCCCCGGAATATCTCGGGTCGGCCAACGATTCGACCGAAGAGCTGCTCTGGTGGAAAATCTTTAACGACACCACGCTTTCGCGGCTCATCGACCGGGCCGTGCAGAACAACCGCAACGTCGGCATGGCCCTTTCGCGCGTAGAGCAGGCCCGGCTGAACCTGAAGGCCACCCAGAGCCAATATTGGCCATCGTTGCAGTATTCACTGCAAGCACAGTACGGCAACGAAACTTACATCGGAACAAAGAGCGACAAGCTGGAGCAATCTTATATTTTCCGTCCGACGCTCACCTGGGAATTGGGCCTATTCGGCAAAGTCCGCCGGATGGCCGAAGCCGACCGCAACCAGCTTCTGGCCACGACGGAAGCCGCCCGCGGGGTCAAACTCGCCCTGATCGCCGAAGTAGCCACCACCTATTTCACGTACCTGCAATACGAGTACGCGTTGCAAATTGCAGAATCGACCTATGCTTCGCGCAAAAGTTCCTATGAACTGACCCGCCAGAGTTATGGGATCGGCACGGTTTCCGACCTGGATATGAAACAGGCCGAAAGTGCGCTGGCAGCCGCAGAAGCAGCCGTTCCGCAATACCGCCGGGGTAAACAGGAGGCCATGTATGCGCTCAGCTTGCTGATGGGTGAAAACCCCTCGAATCTATCCGGCACGCATGCTTCATTGATGCAGCAACACCTGCCGGGGGATATTCCTGCGGGATTGCCGTCCGACCTGCTGACCCGGCGGCCTGATATTATGGAGGCCTACTATCAGGTGGCCGCTTCGAATGCACAGATCGGCGTCGCGCAGGCGATGCGTTTTCCATCCATTGCCATCACGGGAGCCGGCGGCCTGCTGAGCGAAGAGTTCAAAAAATTATTCGACAGCAAAGCCTGGATGTGGTCGGCAGCAGGTTCCCTCACCGGTCCGATTTTCAGTTTCGGAGCCAACAAGAGGCGGGTACAGGTGGCCCGTGAGAAGAACAAAGAGACGATCCTCAATTATGAGCAGAGTTATCTGCAGGCCATGAACGACGTGGAAACCGCGTTGAGCGACGTGCAGAACTACCGTCAGCAAACCGTTGCGCTGAAGGCGACGATCGGCGCGGTGCAGCACAGCTACGATCTCTCGCAACAGCTTTACCGCCTGGGACAGGTAAGCTACCTGAACGTGCTGGACGCCGAGCGTACGCTGTTCGACGCACAAATGAACTATGCCGCGACGCTGGGCGCCTATCTGGGCAGTTATGCGACACTATACAAAGCGCTCGGGGGCGGCTGGACTACCCCCGAAGAGTTGTTACAGGCCGAGCAGGCCCGGAATTCCGAGTAATCGAACCCGGCTAAATCGTATAAGAATGTATTTGGATCAGATCATCCCGCATTACTGGACAAGTCCTACTGCCTGAGCCCAAGCAGTTTGCAGGTGAGCAACGTTATAGCCCGGGAAATTCGTACGTGGAATATAGGTGGAGAGCCCGCAAAAACGGGTACACGGGAAGGCGTGAGTGCCGTTATACAAGCCAAATGCGCTGTAAATCCTGTCCGTATGATCCGTATAGACCACCGTTTGGGCTAATTGCCGCTGGAACGCTTCAAACTGTGAAGTGCCGGATGCAAACTGCGAAAGGTAATCCTCGAGATCGTAAAAAACGTGATTCGGCAGCAATTCCAGATATTGCACGCTACCGGCGTCGACCACAGGGGCCGGATTCAGCGCGAACACATCCCTGGCCGCGGAAGCCAGCGCATCCATTTCTGAGGTTTTAATCAGCGCGATCGATGCCGATCCGCCATTTTCCGGCGTCGTCAGGTTTCGGTAGTGATCGACAAAGGCGGAGCAGATCGCCTGCGGGTCGAGAGTTTCCCTGAAAAAGAGCGGGGCCACAGTACCGTAAGGGAATCCGTCCCCCATAATTTCGGTGGGCGATGCAATGATGTACTGGGCTGCATGTCTCAAATCATAGGCGACTTCGACGCAGGACATGAAACATGCATCGAATATCAGGAAATCCAGTTTACGATCCTTGGGCAGTATAGCCGCCATATCGGGAATTTCCATTTCAGACGAGCCGTCGGCTCCGAATGTTTTGGTCACCAAGGCATTTTCCATCGGCCGCCACAACTCCTTTTCCGAGCCGCTCACGGCCGTCCCGGACACATCCCCGCTTTCCGGCCGGCTGCGCATTCCTTGTATATTCAGGTCCGAGGGCACCCACCCTTTGCCGTGCGACCACAGCACCAATCCGTACGATTTCGCCGGATACTTTTGCATGGAAGTATTCAACACGCGCTGCAACACTTCGGTAGAAGCGGAGTTTTCCACTCCGTACTTTTCGACAACGGTTTTCGTCTTTCCGTCTCCTTCGATCTTGTAGAGGGTAGCACCTTCGCTCGGAAGGTCGATATAGACAAGCATATTGCCCTTCAAACCGTCCATCGCACGTACGATCTGGCCCAGGTTTTTATTTCCGAAGTCTCCCCTCCAAGAGAGTGAATTGTCCGCAGCCATATAGACCAACACCGTACGGTCGGCTGTTTGGGGGGGATCGGGCGTAGGATCGTTTTTACACGAGGCGAATCCCCCCAGCGACACGACGACCAAACACCAGTATATTAATCTCTGCTTCATCTCTGTTCATTTTCAATTCGATGATTCCGGAGGCATTCCCAATCATTTCTCCGCCACAGAATCCATCGCAAAATTCTTACCAGGAACGGCCGCCGCCGCCCCCGCCGGACATTCCTCCGCCAAAGCCGCCGAAACCACCACCTCCACTGAAACCGCCTCCACCGCGGCCGCCGATAATCACGGGCGGTATCCACATGCCCCGACGGCCGCCGCTATTGCCGGTGCCGTCGCCACCTTTACCCCGGCCACCGCGCGAAAGCAGGGCAAATACGATAAAGACGATGAACAGAATCAACCCACCGGTCAGGCCGGCCGGATCTCCCTGTTTGCCGTAGGCATCGGCCGTGAATTCGCCTTCGGTCAGTTTCATCAGCACGGTTGCAGCCCGGTCGATACCCGCATAATAATCTCCCTTGCGGAATTCGGGCAGCATCTCCGTGTCGATAATCCGTCCGGCGGTAATGTCGGGAACCACACCCTCCAGACCGTATCCGACCGAAATGAACACCTGGCCGTTCGAAGCGGCCGTCTTAGGCTTGACCAAAATTAAGATTCCGTTATCCTTACCCTTCCGGCCGATCCCCCATTTGTCATAAAGGCGCTGCGCATAGTCCCCCGGTGCATATCCGTCGAGGTCGTCCACCGCAACCACAGCAATCTGCGTGGATGTCTTGCGGTCGAATGCCTCCAACTTTTGTTCCAATGCATTTTGTTGCTCCGATGTCAAAAGCCCGACAAAATCATTGACCAGCCGGGGCGGGGACATCGGTTCGGGCAGGTTTTGCCCGGCCGCCCCGACCACACCCAGCAGGCTCGCACATAGCAGTATGAAAAGCCGTTTCAGCATAACGGTCCGCTGTCGTGTCATGTTATTCGTTCGTCCGATCACCGTTCTCCCTGCCTTACTCAAAACTTACCGCCGGAGCATTCTGTGCGCCTTCCTGGGCTTCGAAATAACCCATCGGAGCGAAACCGAACATTCCGGAAAGCAGGTTACGCGGGAACATTTTAATATAAGTATTGAAATCACGGGCCGATTCGTTGTACTTGCGGCGCTCGACCGCGATCCGGTTCTCCGTCCCTTCGAGCTGCGTCTGCAAGTCGAGGAAATTCTGGTTCGCTTTCAGGTCGGGATAATTCTCGCTGATCGCCATCAGGCGGCTCAGTGCGGAAGAGAGTTCCCCCTGGGCCTGCACATACTTGGCCATAGCCGCGGCATCGTCGATATTGAGCTGTGTCTGTGTCGCCTTGGCACGTGCCTCCACCACCTGCGTAAAGGTCGACTCCTCATGCTTGGCATACCCTTTTACCGTATTGACCAAATTGGGGATCAGGTCGGCGCGGCGCTGATACTGGTTCTCGATATTGCCCAACTGAGCCTGTACCGCCTCGCTGCGGGTTACCATATCGTTGTAGGTGCCTTTGAACCATGAAAACAGCATCAGTACGACGACGACCACAACGGCCAGTATAATCCATCCTTTCTTTTTCATTTCGCTTTCTATCGTTTAATTTTTATGATTATCGATTCTCATTATGTATGCAAGTATTCCATCAATGTACAGGGGTGATCCGTTTTTTAATCGGAATCCCGTTGAATTCCCATCCGGTCGGCTTTTTCTGCGGCATTTTTTCGGGCCGGCGCCAGTACATCCGTTCAAAATTGAAGTAATAGCCCTTCACGCCGCCCGGCTGCCGGACCAGCAACGGGACATACTCGGTCGTTCGGCTGACTACGCGCCGCGTACCGTAATCCTGTCCCAGGTAAGCCATCATGTCGGTGGCATGCGCGAAGGTCAGTACATGCCACGGCGAGGTCTCTTTGAGGCCAGTACCCGACGACATAATCGTCTTGGCGATCATCTGCAAGCGGTGGTAATTGATCTGTTCCTGCACCTTGTTGCCGATCGCGCCGTACCCGTAAATCAGGAAATTGAGGTTGCCCGGACTGAACGGATCGAAGCGCATCACCTCGTTGGCATAATCGACGATCTGTTCGGCATTCTCGAGCGTCAGGCTGTCTTTGGTCTGGGCGACCAACAACAACAGTTTATCCTTTACCTCCGGTTTATCGAAAGGTTCGTATTCGGGCTGCCAGGCATAGCCGTAATAGAGATGCCGGTATTCGTCGAGCGTCAGCGTGGTATCGCCGGCCATGTAGCGCATAAACAACGACGGATAGTAATTCGACGACTGGCCGTTCATGATATCTTTCAGGATAGCATCGTTATCGGGCGCCTGAGGTTCCGTCTCCTGGGCGGAAAGGGTTGCGGCGGAGCCTATCAGCAAAGAGGCCGCAAACAGGGCAAAAAGGTGGATTCTTCTGATCATATGCAATATTTGTCCATACCGCTGTTATAACGGTAAAAGTATAAATTTATTTGCAAACTCCTGCAAAAACCGGGCAATCCGTCTCCCCGGGACGCAACACGGGCGGAGAAAACCGTTTCTCCGCCCGCCTGCCGCCGGATGGCAGCCAAATTCTGTGTAATTATCTAATGCAAAAATTCACAATCCGAACTAATTCCTAATCTGCCACTGAGAACTGGTAGATACACCGGCTCTGGTAAGGTTGTCCGGGATTGAGCAGTACGGACGGCCATGAGGGATGGTTCGGTGAATCGGGCGCATGCTGAGATTCGAGGCAGATCGCTCCGCGGTAGGGATAGGTAATGCCTTTCTTCCCGACGTGAGTCCCATCCTGGTAATTACCCGAATAGACCTGCAGGCCGGGCTCCGTCGTGAATACCTCCAACACGATCCCCGTAGCGGGAGATATCAATCGGGCGGCAGGCTTAGTGATGTCACCTCCCGTGTTCAGCACCCAGTTGTGGTCGTAACCGATGCCGTTCCGGATTTGTACGCAATCGGTACTGTCGAGCGCCTGCCCTACCGGTTTGGGCGACGTGAAATCGAACGGCGAGCCTTTCACCGCTATCGGATCGCCGATCGGAATAGCGAGCGAATCGATCGGAGTGATCGAATCGGCTGCGATCCACAAGGTATGGTCGGTAATCTTCGTCGACGGATCACCCGAAAGATTGAAATAGGAATGGTTCGTCAGGTTGATAATGGTCTTCTGGTCCGTTGTAGCGGTATAACTGATATCCAGTGCATTGTCATCGGTTAATTTATACGTCACCTGGGCTTGGACAGTCCCCGGGAAGCAGGATTCCCCGTCCGGAGAGACATAGGTCAGCACGAGGGTCGAAGAATCCGGCTGGACCGCATCGAATACCCGGTCGGCCCATCCACGCAGGCCTCCGTGCAGCGTGTTGCCGTGATCGTTGAGTTCGAGTTGAATCGTATCGTTATCGATTGCAAAGCGACCTTTCGCGATCCGGTTGGCATAACGCCCGATCGTCGCTCCATAATTGCTCGGGTGCTTCAGGTAATCGGCAATGCTGTCGAAACCGAGTACGACATCGTACATCGCACCGCCTTTGCCGGGTGCCAGTACCGAAACCACACGCCCTCCGTAATTGGTCACGCAGACCTCCATACCGGAAGCGTTCGCCAACCGGTACAGATCGGTTTTCTTTCCGTCCACCTCGGCTTGGAAATCGCTTCGTTTCAGTCCGGATGCCGTTATCTCATCCTTCGGTTGCGGCGTGCAGGCCCACAAGCCGGCCACAGCCGCAAACAACATGATTCGCTTCATAATATAGGTTTAAAGGTTAGGTGCAGATCACTCCGGCTATAAAACGTTATTTCAAATCATACCGCCCGATCAGTTCTTTAAGCCTTTCGTTCAGCACAGCACTCGATCGCACCAGCGGCAAACGCAGGTTATTGCGAATCAGGCCGTAATAAGCCAAAGCGGCTTTGACACCGACGGGATTGCCTTCGGCAAACAGGGCGTCGGTCGCCTCCATCATCTCCAGGTGCAAACCCGCAGCGGCAGCCGTGTCGCCCTGCTGCAACAGATGTACCATGCGGCAGAATTTTCCGGGATAGGCATTCACGGCGACCGAAATCACGCCGTCCCCACCCATAGCCATCAGAGGCAGCGTTAAGTTGTCATCCCCCGAGATCACCAGAAAACCTTCGGGCCGGTCACGCAGAATATACGCCATTTGCGAAAGGTTACCCGATGCCTCTTTTACGGCAATGATATTTTTGCATTCGCGGGCCAGGCGCAACGTCGTCTCGGCAGTCATGTTCACGCCGGTGCGGCCCGGAATATTGTACATGACCACCGGACGGGGCGACACCCCGGCAATCGCCTTGTAATGCTGGTAAATTCCCTCCTGCGAAGGCTTGTTGTAGTATGGTGCAACGGATAAAACGGCATCGATACCGGTAAAATCGAAATGGCGGATATGGTCGACCACTTCGGCCGTACAGTTACCGCCGATCCCGATCACAACCGGCATCCGGCCTCCGTTTTTGCTTACGATGAATTTCGTTACAGCCTCTTTTTCTGCCGCGGAAAGCGTCGGAGTTTCGGCTGTCGTACCGAGCACGACCAAATAATCCGCACCTCCTGCCGCCACCCGGTCCAGCAAGCGCTCCAGCGCTTCGAAATCCACGTCGCCGTTATCGTTGAACGGGGTGATCAATGCAACCCCTACCCCTTTAATGTTCGTTTTCATCGCAAATTGTTAATTTTTATGCAAATTTAACGTTTTTTTTAGAACAATGTTCCCTGCACCGAAACATTTCCGGTTTCCGTAGTCGGATTTTCATCCAACATACGCATAAAATCATCTTCACCGATCTGTTTTATACCCAATTTGCTCGCTTTTGCCAGCTTGGCCGGCCCGATATTTTGCCCGGCCAGCAGATAATCTACATTAGCCGATACTCCGCTGAGATTTTTACCCCCGTGACGCTCAATCAATTCTTTCAGCTGGTCACGGGAATGTTTTGCAAAAGTTCCGGAAATGACGAAATTCAATCCGGCCAACCGATCGGTCTCCCCTTCCTGTGCCTGAGCCCTGAACTGCAGGCCATTCGCCCGGAGCCGGTCTATAATGCGCATATTTTCGTCATCGGCAAAATACTCCTGAATACTTTGCGCGATTTTCTCCCCGACCTCCTCGGCATCGATCAGCGCTTCGGGTGCTGCATCGATCAAGGTATCTATGTTTTTAAACTGCCGGGCCAGGTTTTTAGCCGTTGTTTCACCGACAAACCGGATGCCGACTGCGAACAGCACCCGGTGAAACGGCACCTGTTTCGAAAGCTCGATATTGCGCAGAATGTTGTCCGCCGACTTTTCCCCCAACCGCGGCAGGCCGACCAAATCTTCCTTGCGAAGTTCATACAGGTCCGCGACATTATGCACCAAGCCGTTATCATAGAGCAACTGAACCGTTTCATCACCAAGTCCTTCGATATCCATCGCCTTGCGCGAAATGAAATGGACGATCCGTCCGACGATTTGCGGTGGGCAATGGCTCTGATTCGGACAGTAATGGCGTGCCTCTCCTTCGTATTTGACCAGCTCGGTACCGCATTCGGGACAGCGCGAAATGAATTCGAACGGACGGCTGCCGGCCGGGCGCTCGCTCAGTTCCACCCCCGTAATTTTCGGAATGATCTCGCCTCCTTTCTCCACATAAACCATGTCCTGCAGGCGGATATCAAGCAGGGCGATTTGCTCGGCATTGTGCAGCGAAGCCCGTTTGACAACCGTTCCGGCCAACTGCACGGGATCGAGATTGGCCACCGGCGTGATCGCTCCGGTGCGGCCTACCTGAAAATCGACCGACTGCAAACGGGTCAGCGCCTGCTCGGCTTTAAATTTATAAGCCACCGCCCAACGGGGAGCCTTGGCCGTCGCCCCGAGCCGATTTTGCAGTGCATACTCGTTCACCTTGATGACCACTCCGTCGGTATCATAAGGCAGCGCTTCGCGTGTTTTGTCCCAACGATGGATGAATGCCATCACCTCCTCCAGGTTGCGGCAGAGGGTCATCTGTTCCGACACCTTGAACCCCCACTCCCGGGCTGCCGTCAAGCTCGCGTAATGGGTAGCGAAAGGGAGGTCATCCCCTACCAGCGTATAGAGGAACGCATCCAAATCGCGACTCGCAGTCACAGCCGAACTTTGCTGTTTGAGCGAGCCGGCCGCAGCATTGCGCGGATTGGCGAAAGGCGTTTCGCCGATATCCTCGCGTTCGCGGTTCAACCGTTCGAACGAGCTGTGCGGCATCAGTATCTCACCCCGTATCTCGAACAGGCCGGGATATCCGTTGCCACGGAGTTGCAGGGGAATACTGCGGATCGTACGGGCGTTTTCCGTCACATCGTCCCCCATGAGACCGTCGCCGCGCGTGGCGGCGCGTACCAGTCGTCCATGCTCATAAAGCAGGCTGATCGCCGTACCGTCGTATTTCAATTCGCACACGTATTCCGCCTCACCCACCTCTTTGCGCACGCGCGCATCGAAATCGACCACCTCTTCTTCGGAATAGGTATTGGCAAGCGACAGCATCGGGAAACGGTGCGTTACGCTCTCGAACAGGTTGGCCCGGTCGCTCCCGACCCGGTGGGTCGGTGAATTGGGATCGTCGTATTGGGGGTGAGCTGTTTCCAGTTCCTGTAATTCGCGCATCAACTTATCGTACTCGAAATCGCTCATCAGCGGATCATTGAGTACATAATAGCGGTAATTCAGTTCATTGAGCTGCTGCCGAAGCTGCTCGATCGTCTCTTTCGGTTGCATGGTATTGTGATAGAAGATGTAAAAATAATAAAATTGTCCGTATCCTGATCCTTAAAATAACAGAACCTTGTACCGCCATTCCAACTCAAAAGTAATGCCTCTGTAACTGCCTGAACAGCCGTCCGGGATTGGTTTAAACTATTTTCAAAAAAAAATATAGCGAACTTTTTGTATTACCAAATTTTGCTTATACTTGCAGAAAATTTTTGCAACCCTATGACACAAGATAAGAAACAAAAGAAAAGAGTCGTCGTCAGTTACAAGAATCTTTCTCCCGAATTGCAGGAAGAGATCAAAAAGCAATATCCCAACGGGTATACGGACCGTATGCTGCGCATCGACAAGGGACCGGGAGATTTTTTCTATGCGATTATGCTTGAGACCGAAGATATCAGTTATCTGGTCAAAGTAGACGTTAAAGTGGACGAGCAGGTCGAGGAAGAGGAAGAGAAGGATTACTACAACGACGAGATCAAAGATTCTGACGAACAGCTGATTGAAGATACAGCTGACGACGAAGACGAGTAAACGGCTGGCGTTATGCCGGACACTGTCTTTAGTCGGCAAACGCACAACACAACACAACACAACACAACACAACACAACATCCATTCAATAACACAGCAGAAAAACAAAAGGGCAGCTTTCGGGCTGCCCTTCTCGTGATCGGTTGCGACTGTTACCAGTTCAGGATTTTCTTGAAATCGTATTCCGCCGGATCGGCCACATATTTCTTGGCTGCCTCGTAATCGGCCGGAGTGATGTAATTCAGGATATTTTCAACCACCTGCGTGAATTTATCCGATTTGATATCCACCAGACGGGGCGGAATCTTTCCGGTGGTGGGGTCTTGCAAATCCTTGAGGTAAAGCGGGGAAATCTGTCCTGCCGGGTCGACATACACCATGCAGCCGGTTTTGCCCTCGCTGAAGAGCTTATAGGTCCCCATGCCCAGCATCGAGCAGTAAACCAAGTCGAAAGCCACCGGAGTCTGGCAGCGTACCTCGTAACCGATCTCTACCGGACGAGACTTCACCTTCAGGCCGATCTCCTTGAGCTTCTTCTCAAGCATTTCATTGAAAATATGAGCCTTGGAAACCTTGCCCAATTCGGGATGGCCGTGATCGTCATACGAGAAGTGGATACCCGATTTCTGGATCTCTTCGTCGCTGAGCGAGTGGAAAACGCCCTCTGAAATCATCGCCACTCCGTAATCGATGCCCATGATCTTGCGTTTGACGATTGACGAAACCACCAGGTTCACGATCTTGTCGACGGTGATCGTAGTCTTGTTGAACATCTCCGGGATCACGATCATCGGATAGTGGCACGCAGTACCGATACCGAACGCCAGGTGTCCGGCCGAACGGCCCATAGCCGCCACGACGAACCAGTTTCCGCTGGTCTTGGCATCCGTGGCAACGGTGCGGCCGATAATCGAGCCCATGTCCTTCGCAGACTGGTAGCCGAAGGTCGGCGAACCGGCCGGCAGCGGCAGGTCGTTGTCGATCGTTTTCGGAACATGAATGTTCGCGATCGGGTATTTCTTCTCTTCGAGGAATTTCGCGATCCGGTTGGCCGTAGAGGCGGTATCGTCGCCACCCACGGTCACGAGCAGTTTCACGTTATTTTTGACAAAGAAATCGAGGTTAAAATCCTCTTCGAAATTCTTGTCGGTCGGTTTGAAACGACTCATCGTCAGGTACGAGCCGCCGCGGTTGAAAATATCGTCGGCCAGCAGGAAATCGATGTCAGTCGTTTTAGGGTTCTTGTTGAACAGGCCCGAATAACCGCCGTGCAGGCCGATCACGCGAAAGCCTTTCTGCAGAAAAGTTTTGGCAACACTGCCCACTACGGTGTTCATTCCGGGAGCGGGACCGCCGCCGGTCAAAATTGCAATTGATTCCATTTCTTCGTAAATTATTATAAGTTTCGGTTAAATGCTTCGTTTTCGGTATTCCGACTTCTTTGTCCGCGGGATTGCCCCCGGTCGTCCCCCGCTTTTCAAAGCAACGATGAACAACGAACCCGATCGGTTCATTGCTCATCGCAGTGCTGTTTCAGTTTACAATACATCGATAGCGTTCAGGTTATCGAATGCGACCTTCAGCCGCTCGATGATCGACAATTCACCCTTGCGCAACCAGGCACGCGGATCGTAGTATTTCTTGTTCGGTTTGTCCTCACCCTGCGGATTGCCGAGCTGGCCCTGCAGGTAAGCCTCGTTGGCCTTGTAATAATTCTTCACTCCGTCCCAGAAAGCCCATTGGATATCGGTGTCGAGATTCATCTTCACGACACCGTAGCGAATCGCCTCCTGAATCTTCTCGGGCTCCGACCCCGAACCGCCGTGGAAGACAAAATTCACAGGCCGTTCGCCGGTACCCAGCTTTTTCTGGATATATTTTTGCGAAGCGTCGAGAATCTCGGGACTCAGCACCACATTACCCGGTTTGTAAACGCCGTGGACGTTGCCGAACGATGCAGCGATCGTAAAATTCGGGCTGATCTTGCTCAGTTCCTCGTAGGCATAGCAAACATCCTCGGGTTCGGTATATAGTTTCGACGTGTGCACGTGTGTATTGTCCACCCCGTCCTCCTCTCCGCCGGTGATGCCGAGTTCGATTTCGAGCGTCATATCGATCTTGCTCATCCGCTTGAGGTATTTCTTGCAGATTTCGATATTCTCCTTAAGCGGTTCGACCGACAGGTCGATCATGTGCGAACTGAACAACGGTTTGCCGTGTTCCTTGTAATATTTTTCTCCGGCATCGAGCAGGCCGTCGATCCACGGCAGCAGTTTTTTGGCTGCATGGTCTGTATGCATAACGACCGGAACCCCATACATCCCGGCCAGCAAATGAACATGCTGCGCAGCCGAAACGGCGCCTAAGACGGCCGCTTTCTCATTTTCGTTGGAAAGGCCTTTGCCGGCAAAAAAGATCGCTCCGCCGTTAGAGACCTGGATCATCACCGGCGCGTTGAAATCGCGCGCCGCCTCCATCACGGCATTCGTGTTATCGGTACAGGTAACGTTGATCGCAGGAATGGCAAATCCTTTTTGTTTGGCATACGCCAGCAACTTTTGCAACTGGTCGCCGGAGAGTACTCCGGCAGGAAATTTTGCACTCATAATTTTGACAATTAAATCCGTCGTTCGACCGGATTCTCCTGCAGCGGTTTCAAAAATACGATTTATTTTTAATATTTTTAAGAAAAACCGCTTTATTTTCCGCTGCGAAGTTCCGTGAACCGACTTCAGTGCTGCAATTTGCCTGCCATTCCAGCCGCCAGCGCATCGCATGCGGCATACTTGTCGCATGCCGGACGCCCCATGATTTCAGCGGGTTCGGCCACCTGCTCCCAACCGATCTCATCGGCAAAGAGTTTCAGGTTTTTCACGCCGCCGCCGTTCCAGCTATAAGATCCGAACAGTCCCAGATAACGGTTCTTAACGCCTATGTGTACCAACTCGCGGGTCAGCGACTCCATCAACGGGAACATTTGCGTATTGTAGGCGCAACTGCCCAGGACGACCCCCTTGAAGCGCCATATATCATTGATCAGGTAAGAGATATGCGTTTTCGACACATCGTGGACCCGGATTTGTTTCACTCCGGCATCCGCGATTTTATGGGCGATATAGTCGGCCATCTTCGCAGTATTGCCGTACATCGAGGCATACACCACCACGACACCGTCCTCGGCTTCATAGCAGCTCCACCGCTGGTAGAGTTCGATAGCCTTGCCCGGATTGCTGCGCCACACCAAACCGTGCAGCGGGCAGATCGTCCGGATATTTTCACCGGAGAGTTTCGCGAGCGCTTTCTGCACCATATTGCTGTACTTGCCGACGATATTCGAGTAATAGCGGCGCATCTCCGCCTCAAGATGCTCCGAGAAAACCACCTGATCGTCGAATACGCCGCCGTCGAGCGCGCCGAAACTGCCGAAAGCATCGCCGGTAAACAGGATTCCATCGGTCTGGTCGTAGGTCATCATCGTTTCGGGCCAGTGCACCCACGGAGTGAAAATAAACTTCAGCCGATGATGTCCCAAGTCGAGCGTATCGCCATCCTTCACCTCGACCAGGTTAGGCAACTGGCCGAGATACCCACACAACACCTTGAAAGTTTTGATATTACCGACAATCTTCACATCGGGATAGCGCTGCAGCAGGTTCTCTATTTCGCCGCTGTGATCGAGCTCCATGTGGTGAATAATCAGGTAATCGAGAGGCCTGTCTCCCAACACCGATCCGATCCAGTCGAGATAACCGCGGTCACTGCCCGCCTCCACCGTATCCATCAGCGCGCACTTTTGGTCACGAATCAAAAAAGAGTTATAAGAGACTCCGCCGGGTAACGGCCAGAGGTTTTCGAAAAGTTGTTTGCGGCGATCATTGACCCCCGTCCAAAAAAGCGTGTCGGTAATCTGTTGATTGCAATACATATCTTTATCGTCTTTATTCTATATTATCCTATTTATGTACATTTACCGGAGCTGCGTAACAAATCGTCGGCCAGAATCGTTTTAATTCCATATGAGAAGTAGCGACATACACCCTTTGTCACTACCTTTGCAAAGGTAGGAATTATTTGGAAAATTCAGCATGAAGCCACTTTGGGTCATTCTCTTTGCCTTGTCGTTGTCCGCCCCGGCATTACATGCCCAGGAGCGGGGTATTTATACGCGCATCACGCAAGAGGTCATCCACGGGGACACCGTCACGGTGGCCGAGCTGATGCCTGTTTTCGTCTTCCCGCGCAAGATCGATACCCGCCGATTCGCCAAGTTGGTCGAAAACCTCAAGAAAGTCTACCCCATTGCCAAAGAGGCCAACCGGTTGCTGCAGGAGATGGAGAAACACATGGGCACGCTCAAGACCAAACGTGAGCAACAACTCTTCACCAAAGCGATGGAGCGCAAACTCAAGGAGCAATACGCGCCGGTACTGCGCCGCATGACCTTCTCACAGGGCAAACTGCTGATCAAACTGATCGACCGTGAGACCGGGCAAACCTCCTATGCGCTGGTCAAGGAGCTCCGCAACGGATTCAGCGCATTCCTCTGGCAGGGAGTGGGCCGGTTGTTCGGCATGAACCTCAAGGACACCTACGACCCCACCGGAGACGATGAATTTATCGAAATCCTGATCCGGCTCTACGAAGCGGGATATCTTTAGACGCGGGTTATTTTTCGGACTATTCTTAAGGGACGCCCGCATCGGTTCACATGACCACTCCCATCCGACCGCATTAAACCGCTCCACTATCCCTGTGAATTTCGGGGCTTCAGATTTCAGGATATCCGGCATTCGCGGCGGCACTCAAATTGCAAAATCGGCGGAATACGATCTGTAAAATCAGTGGAAAAGGTTATACAATCCGGAATGCAGATAAGTACATCCGGGTCTTTCCCATTACCTTTGTCCCTGTAACCGGCAACAGACAAACCAGCTGCATAGGAACCATGAACAAGAACCGACGACGTATGGCTCTATATATTATTACAGGAATTATCATAATAGCGGGTACAGCCGTGATGCTGTTCCTGCGCCAACCGGGTTTCGGCCGGCTGCCCAGCGGAGAACGCCTGGAGCGAATCAAACAGTCGCCCCACTACCACGACGGAGCATTCCGGAATTTGCAACCTACGGAACTGATGACCTCGGAGAAGGGACGTTTGCGGGTCATGTGGAATTTTCTGTTCAACAAACCGGAAGGCATATATCCGGACAATCCGGTTCCCGCGATAAAAACGGATTTGCGGGAATTGCCCGCCAATTCGGACTGGATGGTCTAGTTCGGACATTCGTCCTACCTACTCCAACTCTCCGGAAAACGTATTCTCGTTGATCCGATATTTTGCACTGCGACCCCGGTCTCTTTCATCAACAAGCCGTTCAAGGGAACCGACCTCTACAAGCCGGAAGACATGCCCGGCATCGACCTACTCATCATCACGCACGACCATTGGGACCATCTGGATTATCAAACTGTAAAACGACTGAAAGGACGTATCGGCAAAGTAATTTGCCCTTTGGGAGTCGGAGAGCATTTTGAATCGTGGGGGTTCGGGAAAGAGGATATCACCGAACTGGACTGGCAGGAAAATACCATAACAAGCGAAGGTCTTACCGTCCATTGCCTGCCCGCCCGCCATTTTTCCGGACGGGGAGTGACGTCCAATCAAACGTTGTGGGCCTCATTCCTGCTGGAAACGCTTTCCGGGAATATTTATCTCGGAGGGGACGGCGGTTACGACAAACATTTCCTGAAAATCGGGGAAGACTATCCCCGGATAGACTTGGCAATACTGGAAAACGGACAATACAGCGAAAACTGGAAACATATCCACACGATGCCCCAGGAACTGGGAAGCGTCGCCAAGGACTTGAAAGCCAAACGGGTCATTACCGTCCACCACTCCAAATACGCGCTTTCCAAACACCCCTGGGACGAGCCGCTGAAAAACGAATCCGAAGCCGCCGCCAGGGATTCTCTGAACCTGATCGTTCCGGTTATCGGACAGGTGATCGAACTGGATTTCTAAACGTACATACGAGACGGAATCATAAAAGGAGGGCTTTTAGCCCTCCTTTTATGATTCAACGACCTTCTTTTCCCGACCTGCAAGCCATGCCTCGAAATCAAATTGAACCGCCCTTTTATTTACCGCTGAAAAACTTCGGGATACTTATTGATAAAATAGACCGGCGTACAACTCCATGCGTGACAGTAGCTGTTGATCGGAATCTGATGGTTTACACTGCTTTGTTGGATAGTCAGGCGAGTGAGCATGCAGCCCG
>ERZ772831.95-NODE-95-length-78224-cov-42.555041_pt1 | contig 78224 bp, 74 predicted proteins | sample MGYA00580858_ERZ772831 | MGnify/ENA primary metagenome ERZ772831 (study PRJEB29015, sample SAMEA2737694) | human gut metagenome | biome: human gut; feature: human-associated habitat; material: faeces | place: China | collected 2012 ... | reverse complement strand
ACAAACCAATACCGCTCGCAGCGCCTCCGGCGCAGAAGTTATGGCGAACACAAAGAGCGGCTCCTGCCTGCGGGCGGAAACTCGCGCAGCGCCCGCTCTTACGCGCAAATCCGCGAGCCTCCTGCACGCGTTTTCCGCTCAAAACCACTTCTCGAAGTAGTCCCCTGCCCTGCCTACCATCCCCTGTGGGCCCGTCCGGTCACATCAGTCATAACGGTACAGTCTATATGGGAGATACTATCTCTCAAGTACCGCACAGATTTGTCTCCTGTATAGGAGCCATGTCTAATAGGGGATAAATGCGGTATAGATGGCGCAGCACCCATACCGCACGAGGCACGAGCTTCTCTCCACCCCACGTCTTTTGCGCCCTGTCTCTGCAATATAAGAAGCATACATGGGAAAGTGCGGCAGGTGGTTCAGAAATAGGTACGCTTGATGAAGAGCAGGGACAATAGGTTCCTGTCTCACAGAAAGGGCATGGTTCTATATAGGGGGAAGAGCATGTAAAGTACGGATGGAGAAACAGCTCAAGTCCTTCCCTCTCGACTATCTCATAGAGCTGTATAGACGAGCACAGAGCAGGTATGCAGATACCACAGGAAGAGCGGGAAGAACTATGAAGTGTGAACCCGTCAGAAGATGGGTTGAGCATATATAGGGGGTATTGCTTCTTGCTCGGGATAGCGGCTCGCCCACTGCCCATCTTTTGGGCTGAGGATGAGTTTGGTTTGGATGGCGAAGAGCGGGAGTGAAGCGTCGGAGTGGAAGAGCGGGGTAATAGAGAGTGGAATTGCAGAAGAGTAGAGTGGAAGAGGCAGATTAGAAGAGCGGAGAACGTCAGTATTACGGAATGCAATGGCGTCAGTTTTACAGAACTGCTTCGTTGGTTTTACGTCATTGCTTTTGCTGGGTTTTACGTTTTGCTTGTGCTCAGTTATGGATTTTGTCTTCGCGAACGTAAGTGAGCTGTGGAAGTTTTGAGTCAGGAGGCAGGAACGAATGCGCTTGAGAGAAGTAGTCCTTCATGCGCTCCAGAGCAAAGATATCTGGAATATCGACTTGATGGATTCCATCCCAGTTGTTCTTATCCTTATCTTCGAAAGTGAGCCGTCCAATCTTTTCGTTGAGAGAGATGGTGTCTAACTCATCGAACGATTTGATAATGAATCGAGCCATACCGGCCTGACGGCCTGACGCGGAGCAGTCTTCCTGTACGATAATAAGGCGCGTAGTTGTGATGACGACCGTGATGATACTGCACGGGTATTCCAGAAGGAGTTCCTGATTTTCCAGCCGGTGGCGGTGCGTCTCGGGACCAATCAGTGGGAGGATGACCTTCTCCCCTTCTTCGAGGATATTCTCTACGGCGGTGAAAATGCGAAGCGCGTCGTATAGAAAGTAGGTGGTATCTTTTCCGGATTCAGTAATGAACCCGAGGTCTCTCGCCTTATCGTACATCTCAACAGCCGTAGTCAGCGGATAGAGAGGGGCTCCTGTCGGCTCTACGAGCTTCGGCAGTCTGGTGTTCGGGCAGTTGCAGAGCCTCTTGTCGATACGAGGTTCCCCGTATGGGCCAAGATACGATTCGCTCGACATATAGCCGTACTTCTCCAGTTGCGTGATGGCCTCTTCGATGCTGTTAACCGTGTTCGGATTGAAAACGCTGCGCAGCTTGTTCATCGTCTTCTCTCTGTTGGCATTGCCGCCGCAGACAAGGCACATGATGATTTTTGCCATATTGGAAAGGCTCTTGTCCCAGAAAAACAGAGGGAGGTAATCGTAATTTTGCGCCTTGCTTTTCTTTCTGGCCGAACGATTTCTGAAAATGCGTGAGAAGAATGACATATGTGGTTACTCATCCTTTCCATGAAAGTGGAGCTGGGACGGATAAGACCTACCCGCCCCAGCCATGATACTGTTCGTTGCGAAAGATGCTCACATGGAGCTTTCGACGTGGGTGATGAGACCGTACAGGCGGCGGTGCTCGGTGTCCTGCACAGTGATACGGACGAAGACCTTTGCCCCCTGCTGCGGAGGAATCGAGCCGTTCGGGAACGGGCATGCGCACTGGACGCCGTCCTGGAACTTAACGAAGACGGTTGCGGTGCGATTCGGGTGAGCTTCATCAGGCAGAGAGAGATAGATGATTTCGCCAACATACACGCCGTTTGGCTGATAAAGAATCATACCGGCGATACGCGGGTCGGGCATTGCGAGCTTTGCTGAAGCGTTGAAGTGAACGGCGTAGTCATTCTCTTCGTCGCGCTTGATGTTGGTAATGGTGACTGTGATGGGAGAGCCGGGGCTGAAGTGCTGTTTGCAGTCCTGAATGAGGGTATACGAGAGCTCGCGCGCGGGAATGAACGTCTCGACACCGAAAATCTCAATGAGGATGCCGCCACGGATGACAGAGACGATTCTCGCCTGTGCCTTGTCGCCTTCGCGAATGAGGGGCTGACCATCTTTCTGAGTGCCATACCAGAAACGAATGCGCTTACGGCGAAGAGCTTCAACGCGGTCACCGCCGACGAAGAGAGCCGTTTCCAGAGCGCCGTCTTCCGGCAGATTGGTGATGATGAAATCGACTTCAGCGCCGATACGGGCTTCGAGGTATGTCTTGATGGTCTCAGCGAGAGTCTTCACCGAGCCGTTGTCCGTGAATCTCTTCCACATGGCTTCGAGGTCGGTGTCGGTGAACTTTTCAATCGGGATGAAAACCTGATACGGGTGATAAAGAACGGTCACGAAGTAGTGGAGATTGTTGCTCTTCTCAGCCCCGCGGTCGAACATGGTGCGAACGCCCTTGATGGTTCCGGTGAGGATGCGCTTGCGGAGGTACGACTGATAAAAGTCGACCATTGCCTGACGGCGGGCAATCGTTTCAGCATCTTCGACGATACCCATGCTGGTTGCTGCGTGAATGGTTCCCTCTGCGCGATTGTTGAAGCGACCGGGGCGGGCATCCGGGCCAACGGGGAGATTGGTGTTCATTGCCATGGCCTTGAGCTCGTCAAGGGTCTCCGGTTCCTTTGCGGGGGCGATGGGGTCCTGAATAAAGAGACTGGAGTCTTCCGAGAGGGCCGTTTCTTTCTTAACGGCACGACGATTGTTGGTAGTAGCCATGATTGGTTCCTCCTATCAAAAATGTTCTTTTGGGTTAATACTTTGAGTGACGAGAAAAAAAGATGTTGTGAATAACTGTCGATAAAGGTCCTGGCTGGGCGGTGGAGGCTCAGCTCGAATGAAAAACGCTGTCCCTATCGTCCAGCCAGGTTTCAGAAGTCACGTGTAAGATTTTGAGATGATTTACTTGCGTTGCTTTTTGGTTGTTCTATTCTGCGTTTCCCTTTTGGAACTTCAGCCACGTCAGCCAAATCGTCTACGTCCGGTTCGTCAGGTTGGGTATCTTCTTGAATGACCTCATCTGACGGCTCTGGTTGTTGCGGCGCGTACTTTGGCTTGTAGCCTTGGCTGCCATCGGAGACCCCTTCGACTTCACTGCCAGTCGACTTTCTCTCTGAGTATTGGTCTTTGATAGTCCATGCTGGGCAATGCTCATACATGTTGACCGTTTTAAGTTCATCTACGTTGACCAGCTCCGGGTAACCAAATTTTTCAACAGCAAATACATCCGACCCTGCAATCATTACGAGGTTCTTCTGCTGCTGGCCCGCGAGCTTGATGACCTCTACCGGCTGGAGAACTTGTCGCTCTCCTGCCGAGTAAGAATGAGACACGCTGGATGGGACGTTGCCAATGTCAATCATTGGTTTGTCGACTCGCAAGTTTTCAAGTGCGGTGGTCATCGTACCTGTTCGTTTAGACAGGTATTCTGCGGTTCCCATATCGTTGCCGCATGACAGGCACATGAATGTGTAACAGCAGCCAATCAGCGTCTCCCACAATCCATCCGGATAATTTTGCTGCAACTGTGCGAGCGTCTGGAAAATCATATAGATGTTGATTCTCGCCGAACGGACCGTTGCCAGTTTCTTATCGAAGTCCGGTAACTTACCGATGGCGATAAATTCATCCATGATGACATTGACGGGAACAGGAAGCTGTCCGGAAGGCTGCTGTCTGGAATACTCAACGAGCTTTGAAAACAGGCACGTGAAGAAAAGGCTCGAAATGAACTTAAACGTGTCATTCATATCGGAGATGATGACGTAGTAGATGCACTTCGATTTGCCGGGCTGGATAAGGTCGATATCTTTTGTGCCGGTGATGTTCTTGATGACTTCGTCCTGCAGCGTCTGAAGGCGAACACCAAGTCCGAGTTTTAGGTTACCTTTCATGTTGGGAGACGCTGTGGAGTAGAGTTTCCACGGCCCCTTGAATGGTTTGTTTGCTTCTGGGTCTCCAAGAGGATTACCGTCTGCGTCGGTCGGGCCGCCAAGCAGACTCTCCAGCATTTCGTCCGAGTATGTGAGCAATTCATATACAGAGCCGAGAGTTTTTGGTTTGCCTGTTGCTTTGAAACTGTCGGAAGTAAGAACGTAAAGTATCAATGCAGTCAACAGGTTCTTTTCTCCGTTGGAATAAACTTCATCGCCTTTGGCTCCCGGATTCGATGTGTTGCTGATGATAATGTTTGCGAAGTTCTGCGCTTCAATGTTGAGCTGGCTGCCATCAATCTCTCCAAGAGCGTCCCACGAGTCACTTCCCTGTGGATAAGCAAGGTTGAAAATCTTGACGGTATAGCCGTGCTCTTCTGCGTAGACGGAAGTATCGCTGTAGAGCTCCCCCTTCGGGTCAGTGACAATTACGGACTCACCACTTTTGATTGCCTGGAAGATTGCCGGTCGTGAGAAACAATAAGATTTACCACTGCCCGGAACACCAATAATCATCATGTGGCGGTTTCCGTTCGTTGCAAGCTTTTCTCGGATAGGAACACGCTGGCCCGAACTGTTTGTTGTCAGTGCGAGCTGTCCAAGTGAGTTGTACTTGTAATGCTTTCCATCCAGAGGAATACTCACGATAAGGTCTTCCCCTCTTGCACCTGCTTTACTGAACTTGCCAAGTATGATTCCATTTGTCCTATCGAGTGGCTCGACTTCGCAGAAAATATCTTTGATACTCTCCGGTCTCATCAGAGAAGACGTTCCGAAAGTTCCGCTGTTGTCGATTTTGAATCCGCGGTCATCGTCTTCGGTGTTGAAACGGTGTTTGTCTATCCATCTCGTGTACAGCCATAAGCCAAGAGCCGCGTAAATAAGGAGAACACATATCAGCCCATGGAATCCGACTGTGAACAATGCGAACAAACATTTATGCGGGAGAAAGATGCTCAGCCCGAGCTTTTCACCCATGATGGATTTTGGAGAAGAGAGCTGAGAGAGAAGCCCGCCAAGGTACAACGTGATAAAAACAAAGCCGCCGATGATGAAAGAAACTTTGCCCTGATATTTCATCAGGAATTTCTTCATCCACGGTGGCTGCTGGCGAGGCTTATTCTGTTTTTGCGACATAGTATGTATTTCACTCCCCTTTCAGAAAGTTTTGGATTGCGCTTTTGGAATATTGTCTTATGCGAATTGGCTTTACGTTGAAGTAGCGAGTCACGAAATCAGCTTGTCCATCCCAGCAGACAATGCCGACATCTCCGTGCTCCCATTTCATATCAGGGAATTTTGATTTCACATAAGCGAGCTTTGTCACGTTGCATGACAGGAACTCAAAGCAAAGCAGCCCGTTGATAAAGGCATCTGCGGTATAGCCCGCGGGGACAGCTTCTTGCTCCGCTTTTGTAAAGAGCAAGTCTTTGATTTCCCTTCTTGTGTATGTGCTGATAAGCTGCAGCGACAGAATACCGTCTTCAGAGATGGGGATGTACCGCGTTGAGCGATTCGTCAGTCCGATGTTTTTGATGGTGTCGCCCATCATTTTCATCGATGACTTGCCACCGATGCAGTTTTCCATCACGGAGAGCATTACATCATCCCCTCGGCACATGACGATGGAATCGTAAATGGAAACGCCGGGCGGGAGATATTGATTGTAAAGCTCTGCGGACCACACTCGTGCGAGCATCGCAGTTTCATTCTCAACGGCTGTGGAAATCTTAATTGAAGAATCCACGGTGTTATAGACAAGTGCGGTCGTTCCCTGTGAGAACAGGACACCACTTGCCCGAGACAGGTGCGAACGTGATACCTTTTGCCCCGTCTGGTATTTGATTTCTTTTCCCATGTAGAATGTCGGCTGGTCTTCGATGTTCATTTTCGCGGCAGCGTTTTGCCGAATGTCTATCAGCGATGGTTTCTGCGGGCCAATGTCAATTCCGGCCATCAGCATGCTTGCTTGGGCTCCTGCTGTTTTAATCATCAGTTCCTTATGCCGTTGCGAGTGACCTGCTTGGCCGTCGTTTGTCATTTTCATGTAAAACTCGTACAGCGGTGTATCATTCTCTCTCAGGTAGTTTAGTCCGTTCTTTGTCAGCCTTAGAATCTTGGCATCGTTTCTCATATAAGCGATGAGACCATTGTCAATCATTTTGCTGACCATGTTGCTCACGTATTTGTAAGACGGACTGAGCACATTGAGGTCTTCTCTTTCGGCTGCTGATGAGCATGCAATAACATAGAGGATATCTCTGCACAATTGGTTTAGCTTAATCTTATTTTGGGTCATCATTTGGTACACAGCTCCTACACCTTGTCCGTTTCCACCATCACTTTTGGCCTTGAAAAGCCCAGAAAATAAGGGTTTGACGGATTTCGGATGATGTGGAAAAATTGCGCCGTGAGTCGGTCAGAAATTCCACAAAAAATTGGACCTGAAACTTGCCTCGAAAATCAAAGAAAATCGCGCGAAAATTGGAGGTCTGTTCTTTGCAAAATCCACTGCTTTGCACGTGATTTTTGAATGACGACGAGTTCCGAATAATCTCGCGAATCAGGCTGCGAAAGATACAGATTGCTGCAGTAACAGGAAGCGTCATCAAAGCAAATGAAGGGCAAAACAGAATCTAAAATTGACTTGATAGCGAGATTGTCGTTATCAAAATACGGCTGTTTGTGAGGGTCAGTTTCGTCAAAATGGTGGATAAAAAAGACGTAGGCGTCTTCGATTTTTCTGAAACTTTGCGGCATGTTTGCCACGATTTGCTTCTGCAAATCAACACAGAAAATTTCAAAAAAGCGATTTGCTGCCGCCCTTGATTTTGTCATTGGCGGCGTCAAAAAAACGCACCGAATGGCACCGCTATCTTCAAAATCGACCATCGTTTGCATATTGATTGGAAGCGCAGACGACAACGCCTGCGCTTCTTCGTATGGCTCATAAGGGGACGATTCGTGACCGCATTCGTTGATAATCGTAAGTGCTTTTGCCATGTGATTCATTGCTTCCATAGACTTTGCCATTCCCCGCTCGATTGCGTTTTCTGCAAGACTGCGGTCTCCCGACGCACAGGTGTTTATGGCGTATTGTGCGGATTCGGCTGCCTGCTTTGCTGATTTTTTTGCGGTATCCAGCTCAACTTGGAGCGCCTCTTTCAACGGTTATCACCTCGCTTATACGAATGAGAGAAGAGGCCAAACATAACGCATGGTCTCTTCTCTCCTCTTTAGTTCTGCGGCACAGAGAACAAAATGGACGGGGTCTCGCAGCCTTCTGCGTATTCAACGACACCGTAAAGGCTCTTTGTGTGAAGCTTATAAGGAGCTCCTTCAAGGAGCTCCTTGCTCTTGAACATAATGAAATTTCTCTCTTCGACCTGGGCTACGCTCTTACTTGACGAGAGCATGTGCGCCATGTAAAGCTCAAGGTTTGCAGCCATGCCCATCTCGAAAACTCCATCGTCTTTGCAGCAGATAATGTGATAGATTCGGTTGTTTTTGATGTAAGAAATCTGCGCCGGCGGTGGCCCGATAATAACGCTTGCGATATCGACACCTTCCATATTTTCAAGGAAAGTCCAGAAGGCGTCGAGCCTCAAGCGAGCGTTTGCATCGAACGGGAGCAGCGGGTTTAAGGCGTAAAGTTTTTCGGAAATCCGAAAGACTTTTCTTGCCCGCAGCATCCGCGGAAGCAAGGACCTTGTACCGTAATCCTCGGGCAATTTTTTGTTTCGTTCGTAAGCGTATCGCTGACAAAAAGCGTTGATTGCAGCGCCTGAAAGCGGGCCGCAAACTTGCAGGCAATGGAGCACAGCGCCTTCGAGTTTGTCGACATTCCACTTCGGCGGAACGTACTCAAAATTCAACTGGGGGGTGGTTTCCATAGACGATGTCTCCCTTCTCTCCTGTGTTTTGGGCGCTCATATTGGCGTCGATTGGTGCTGCATTAGCAAGGTCTTCGTCTTGATTACCCATGTTTGACGGAGCATACATATTGCTTTGAACAGCATTAAAATTTGGCTCTGCTGCGTTGATTTGGCTGATAAAATCGTCATCCGGTTCTTCCACTCTCACGAGATGGTTTCTATCAAAAGAGGCTCGCGCTTCTCCCGGAACCGGTTCATTTACCTCGGCAGCTTGAAGCTGTTCCATAGCCCAGACGCCCATGCGAGCGTCTTCGTCGACTTTCTTTTCTTCTGCCGATTTTTGGACGACGAACTCGCTTCTTTCTACGTTCGTGGGAGGCGTGCCCGTGTACTCGACGCCGCTTTCTCGTGGCTGGCTTCGCGAGGGCTGACCCGTCAGTCGCTCTGCAAGCGAGCTCTGCTGCTGTTCTTTTTTGCGCTGGTTGACGATGTTTTTCAACTGCTCGGGGTCGGTGGTAATCAGTTCTTCCTCCAGTGCAGACGCACGAATGAAGACAGGGACCTTGTTGTTATTGGCGCAGATAAGGCCTTCGCCTCTATCAAAATTGATGATGCTTCTCAGCTCGCTTTTAGTAAGTTGAAGGACTTCTTGAACGCATTTTGCTTCCTGCGGTTCCATGCCGAGAACGATTTTGATTTTCGAGTTAGAAATGATGGCCTTGCCGTACTTGCCGTTTTCAAAGGCAAAAAGGTCGGAAATATCCTGCGTTGCGAAAATAGCAGAGCCGCCGTAGCCGCGAATGATTTTGAAAATGCGATAGACGAAATCTGCTGCACGGCTATCGCTGGAAGCACCAATCAACTGCCAACCTTCATCGATAAAAACAGCCTTTCTCTCAATGCGATTTTCTTTGATTTTTGACCACAGAAAGTCCATTACGATGAACATTCCGACGCCCTTCATCGTTCCTGTAAGGTCCTGCAAATCGAAAACAATGAACTTGTTGTTGAGGTTCACATTGGTCTGCTGGTTGAAGCTGGACGCACTGCCTGTGACGAATTTGCTTAAGATATTTGCTACGCGGCGGGTGTACTTGTTCTCAATGAGAACGTCGTACAGGTCGCCGATGATAGGCATTTTTTTGAGCTGCTTCTTCCCCGTTCCGGGTACATAAATGCTGTCGTTGTCGTGCGTGATTTTGTAAAGATTGTAGGTCTTGATGATGGCTTCATCGACAAGCTGTTCTTCTTCATTTGTGATGTCCGGAATTAGAATATGGAAGAACGTCAAGAGCTGCGATGTCTTCTGGCTGAGCCAGGAATCGTTCTCTGAGGCATCCATTTCGTCAAGGTAATCGGCAATAGGGTTCATCGTAGGGCGAATGTCCATGATGTTGATACAGTTCTTAGAGCCCGGGGAAATGCGGATATAGCTACCATCAATGTGGTAGCAGGCGCGCTGGAATTCGTGCGCTTTATCTGGCGCAATAATGAATGTCTGGATACCCATGATGCGCATTCTGAGCGCCATTGTAAGCTCTGTAAACGTCTTGCCTGAGCCGGACGAACCAAGGATAGAGATATTACTGTTTCGATACAGCTTGGGGTTAAAAATGTCGAGGTTGACCAGGGAACGGTAGCGTCTATTGATTCCCATGACGATTCCGTTCTCATCACAAATCTCACAGCTTGCGAACGGATATGTGCTTGCCACGCCGAATGTCATTACATTCTGTGCTGCAAATTCCTGCAGTTCCTTTTCATAACAAAGGGCTGGCGTGACAATGCGGAAGGCACTTTCCAGGCGGAATTTAACCTGCTTAATAGAAAGACCTCTTGAGTAAAGCAGGTCGTAAAGCACTTCCATTTTCCGGTCAAGGCCTTCCTTTGTCGCTGCCGTGACCGTGATGAACGTGTACATGTAATAGAAATCTTCACCGTTGGCAAGACAGTCTTTGATAAACTTTGCACTCTGTACAGCGCCCTCGATGGTTTCAAAGTCCGTGTCCGTATCCTCTCTGCTGTTGACCTTGATTCGGTTCAATTTCAGCTTCAAAGCGACCTTATCTCTGATGTTTGCCTTGCTCTGGCGGCGCAGGATAATGTCAATATCGACGCCGTCGCTGGACTCAATGATGGATGAAAGCCAGCCGCCATTTACAGCGGTCGGATACCCATTTCGCTGAACATAAAGGATGGTCTGGTACAGTCCATCGCAGATGAAATAATCGGGATTTGTAAAGTCGACACCACGCGGAGCGATGTAATCTGGGATTGGGATATCGGGATATTCGTCGACTCCCTCGACAAGCCCTTTTCCTTTCATCACGTCGTCTGTAACTCGAAGAACACGGTCAGCAAGCTGCTCCGTGACGCAGGATTGACGATTGTAAAACTGATACAGAATCTCAGCCTGGAAGTATTCTTCGTTCTGCGGAGTCACAACTTCGTTGCCGCAGGCTGCAAGGTTACCTCGAATCTTGCGCGCCATCTCTTCCATTTCGATAGCGATATCATCAATCGTCTTCTCTCGCGAGCTGATGGTCTCGTACTCATAGATGATAAAAAAGCGTCTGGTAAGCGCTTCCTGTTCGCTCAGACGTTCAATAAAATCAATGTAGTTGTCCGCCAATTCTCTGCACTTCGGATGTGTTTCTTTCGCGGTCGCGGCCTTGACATTGTTCACGATTTCAAAGCTGTCAGCTTTTCTCGTGACAATCTTGAACTGCATTTTGATGGGCGCAACTCGAAGCCAGCCAGCAAAAAAATGAATGATATTATCCTGTTCTTCATTGGAACGAAGGGCAAAGTTGATGGGAAGAACTTCGAGGATTTTTATGTACCGGTCATCTTCTGTAACAATCATTCCCTTGTAGATTTGCTTAATGGGGATGATGGACTGGACCTCACCTTTTGGAAATCTCTTGATTTCTTCCGCACGAGTTACTCCAGCGCCATCTGTCGGTTCTGATTTCTTTTCATATTTCTTAGCTGCTTCATCAATAGAATTCAGCAGCGTCTTTTTCTTCTTTTTCGCCATGACAATCTCCTAAATACGGGAAGACGAGGTGCCATCAGGCACTCTCGTCTTCCCCAAGTTCGAGTTTTCTTAAAAGCATTTCTTTCATCGCGGAGTTTAAGAATTTGTTGTTTGAAGTCGTGGGACGCTTGCGCTCGGTGCGCTTCGGCTCTGCCGCGCGGTTTGCTTGAGCGGCTCTTGTAGCAGCCTCCCATGCCGCATAATCGCTTGCAAATTCTTTTTTGATATTTGCCGAATTTGCTGCAGCCACAGCCTGCTGGCCACCAGTGCCGTAACCATAGCGTGGAGGCTCCTGCGGAGCTCTCTGCTGGCGAGGAGGTTCCTTGGGCGCTTTATGTGCCTGGGGCTTCTCTGCTTTCTTTGGCGCATACTCATGTTTTTTGCGCATCTTTTTCTCATGCGTTTTTTCTTTCTTTTCAGCCTTCGTCTTCTTTTTATCCGTGCGCGGGGTCTCGGCTTCGAGAACGATTTCTTCGTCACTTTCTGCGTCGGTGAAACAGAGGTAGGAAAGGGTTCTTCTTCCCTTTCTATAACGGTAATAGGCGGCGAAAATCTGGCTTAAACTCTCGCCACCAATTCCGAATGCGCACAAAATCAAAAGTGGGAGGATTGTGATGAGACCGATGCAGACATTGACCTGCCATGATGGAAAACGCAGGAACTTCAATTCAAGGAAAGCAACGGGGCCGCAGATGACAGCCATTTCGATGGCATTTCTCGTTGAGAATCTACCGCCAAGGACGCCGCCGGCATCATCGTAGTTATCTGGAATATAATATACTTCTTGTTTTGCTTCTTCTTCGTAAGCCATGATACGGGCTCCTTTCCGTCTTCGCTATGCGGGTTGACGGACAACAATATAGCCGTCATATTTCGCAGAGATAATAGTTTCATATGAAGAAGAAATCGTCATTTCATAGCCTACGACTTCCTCTTCTTTGTTTGTGATGCAGGTAATTTCTCCTGCGTATTCCGTGCTGTCTGTTCCCGTCATGGTAAATGCGTACTGGCCATCATCTGTAATGGATGCTTCCGAAAGTATTGCTACAAAAGACGCCTTTCCATTGATATAAATGGTGTTGTTCTGGAAGATAAATGAGCCTTGTGAGCATGTCCACCCTCGGGTTGTCAGCATTGTGGCGACCGCTGTTGCAGCAAAAAGGTCATACTCAGATTGACTGATAGCGGGGCTGCCATCTTCATCTACCTGCGGTTCCGGCATTGGCCCGGGAACCATAGTCGAAGTGCCAACGGTCAATTTCATCGACAGGGACTCAACCTTATGTCCTTTCCCTGTGGTATAGTACAAGACATTTTTCTTGCCGTTTTCCGCCGTAAGGATAATCCATTTATTGTTCCTATCTATGCGATAACTGCCTGTGCCTGATATCGCTCCAGAAGCGCTGTATGTTCCATCTTCTGCAAGGGTAATTTCGTTATACTCCCCTTCTTCGGACGAATGCCATGTCGTCTGGAGCTGCGATTCAAGCCGTTCCTTTTTAGCATCGGAGCCTTTGGAAAACAAAAGGACCATAACGATAAGAATGACAGGAAGTCCGATACAAATGATTTTGAATGGCGTGATGTTTTTCATCGTTGCATGCCTCTCTTTCTGCCTTGCTTTGTCTGGATTCACTTATAGTTTGGCGTACAGTAACCGACGATATATGACGAAGACAGGCTGTAATGCTTGCTTCTTACAATATGGCGGTTACCACTGTTGCCTTCAATCGTAAAGATTTCTCCGTCATGCGCGGATGAAACGATACCTACATGGTCAACGACGCCATCCTGCGGGGGCCAGTCAAAAAAGATAAGATAGCCAGCTTTAGGGATGCCTGCATCGGCACGAAGGACCCATTGTCCCTTATCTTTGAAGTCCTTAATGAATCGGCTGCAGGAGACTTGCTTTGATGTAAATGCTCCCGTTTCATACTGCCCGGTTTGTCCTACGCACCATGAAACGAATGCTGCACACCACGCATCGTTCGCGCCGAGCCCAGTGTACTTTTGGTATTTTCCGCCGCTGTTACCAAGCTCCGCTTCTGCTACCCTTACGATGTCTGGGTAGCCATCTGTAGGGCCGACCCAGTCGTAGTTGACTCCAATAGAGTCAGAGCCATAATTATATCCAAAGCCCGCTGAACCGCTGGAAAAGCCGATTGACTGCTGGATTTTCTGCGTGATGCTATCAGCGTTATCTTTCCAAAGTGTCTCTGAAAGCAGGCAGGCGGATTCGTAGATAACGTCGGCATAAACGGTGTATCCATCGTTTTCTTCGTCGAACAGGTCAGAAAAGATGTCGTCGATTTCCCATGCCGCTTGAATGATGTCCTGCGTTTCTGCCAAATAAATTTGAGGGATAATGTGTTCCTCAATGATGGGGTTGCCATCAGCATCATAGCCGGCGACGACCTCGTAGACATAGATGTTACCAGCCGCGTCTCTGACCCAGTCTGTTCCATAAAGCGCGTTGCCGTTCGGATATTCCGCGTTTGGTTTTTCTAAAAGGGTTTTGCAGATTTTAATAAAATCGTCTGTAGATGTTGTCTCCTGATACTCTTCAAACATGAAGTCGTCAAGGGCATTACTGTTACAGGCGTTGTAGGCACTACAAAGTAAGACCATATCTTCGTCTGGCATCTTTTCAAGGGAATCCCCTTTCCATGGGTCGATTACATAGCCAGCCGGTGCAGTTGCAAGAAGGTCGTCTTGAGCTTCTCTATACGCATCCTTTTGAACATCCTTGTAGAATGCGTTTCTATCGTCGTCGTAAACTTCTTTCAGAGAAGTTTCGAGCTCATCGTCGTTTTCAAACTCAAGGAAGTCACTTTTAGCGGAGAGCTCCTCGGGGTCACTTTGGTGAAGGAAAATATTGCTTATGATGGAAGGTATCATCGAAACACAGGCGATGATAACAATAGCCGCAAAAATGTAGAGCGCAATTTTCACTTTCTGCAGAAGCACTACAGGGTTGTTAGAAACTGCGTCTACACCTTTTTTCAGCTTGCCGAAGGTTTTCTTTGCTGTTTTCGCAGCGTGCACCCCTTTATGCGCAGCATTACTTACTTTCCCTGCGTCATCTTGAAGTGCTTCGTTTGCGTGGTCGTAGTCAGTAGCCATGATTTATACCGTCCTTCCTGGGCAAAGGAACAGAGAGATGGACCCTCGATATCCGAGGTTCCACCTCTCTGCACATCATCCGTTAATTCCGCTTCTTGCTCTTGTTGTTCTTTGCCTTTTCCTGGCTTACCTGGTGAATACTGTTGCTCACATTCGCGTGCAGATTCTCGGATGCGGGGGCATTGCGGGAGAAGAACACAGGAGCCGCACCATTGGACTGAATACCTGCGGTGTGTGCCGCGGAGCCGCGAGACGTTACGCCGCCTTGTACCGCAGCATATCCCGGGGTTCCATTCTGTACGAATGCCGCATTAGGGTTTGGGATAGGTCCATTTCCCTTACTCACACCGAGGTCGACGACGGCATAATCAATGCCGTTGTTCGAGCGAATCATCTGACTGACGCCAGCGGGAACAACATCCTTATTGACGGCGTACTCCAGCGCATTGGCCATAGCATATGTATGTCTGCCGTCTTTAGTATCAGCAGAGAACGTATGTATATCCTGTCCGTTGTTCCAGAGCTTGACATCGGAAAGCTTTGCATTGCCTTCGCTGAATGTGGCAAAGTTGTCTTTCAAGCAGCGAGCCTGGTCGGCAGGAGTAGTTGCTCCATACCGCGGTTCGACGAAGCTTCCGTAACCAGTTGCTTCTTTCGCACGCGCATAGCCGGTGCAGTCAACTTCGTAAACGTCGCCATCGCTATGATACTGTCCCACCGTAAACTGATGACGTGCACTGCCACAGGCATCATTGGAGTATCCGCTGGCCGGTGCAATTTGTCGGGCTTCTTGAATCTCATTCGTCTGCGGGTCGCGCCTCTCGACATTGTAAATGCCGTTGTCCAGCTTGCTGATAGTGCAGGAATCACCGTATTTCTTCTGGACCGCCTCAGCAAGTCCAACATCCTGATTGGTGAGATTTGCTGCGAGGTTACGGCTGGCTGCAGAGTTGTCAGCAGGAGCAAAAGTCATAACGAAGTTGCTGCCATCCTTCGTTGTAAAGTGCTGTCCATGGGCATTATCCAGTGCACCGTCAGTATTACTGCGAATAGTAGCAACAGCGCGCCCACGTCCATCCTGCACTTCCCCGGAGAAGGAACCGTCCGCATTTGCGCGGAAGCTATTCTTGTCAGCTTTCGCAAGGATATCCGAAGCAGTGCGATTCTGTCCCTTCCCTGTTTGAACGGATGTATTGAACGCCTCTGCGATGCAACGACCGTTGACCTTTCCCAAATCGTTCTTGTTGATGGAGTTCGGATTTTTTGCAAAGTCCATAATCTGCTTTGCAGATAGCATACCGTTCTGCGGGACACGAGCTCCAGATACGCCGAGCTTGTTGGCCGCTTTTGAGAACGTATCGGATACCTTGTTAGCCGCTGCCTGTCCGGGCTTGGAGTGATAAGCTGCGGAGCCCAGGTTGCGCATGCCTTGAATCGCACGTCCGGCTCCCAGTGCAGAAGCAACAAGTGCAACTCCCATTCCACGGCCCGTCTGAGCGGCGTTAAGTCCGAGCGTGCTCATATAAGCGTCGACTCTCTGACCAACGTACAGAATGCCAAAGAGAATCAGGACCCACACAATCATCATTCCGGTCGTTTCTCCTCCGTTAATACCTGACATAGCTGCCATGGTTTCGTTGAATCTGGAGAAGCCGTAGATGAACATTTTGAAGAAAAAGACATTACATATCATCAGGAACAGTTGACAACCAACCATTTTGACCCACGCGCCAAAAATGTTTCGCGTAGATTTGCTCCCTGCAAATGCAAATGCCATAGGTGACGTGTAGTAAAGCACGCCGAGAAGTACATATCGTTCAACCACCTCCACAATGTAGAGGAAGAACTGGTAGGCAAGCCACAGCACCAGCAAAAGAATAATGATGAGCTGGCCCAACGACTTGACTTTTGATATGGGACTTATCAGGCCGACCGCGACACCACCTACGTTGTCTGGGACGTTAGCTCCAAAGCCAGAAGCGAAATCTTTGACCAGTCCGCTAAAGAGGCTGCCCATCGTTGCCTGTTCGCCAAGATTCAAGATGTAGGAGTAAAACGTCGCTGCAATTCTTTCGGCGACTCTGATAAAATCTGTGCTCCAGAAGATGAACACGCCTGCGAAAAATGTTCCCGCAACGAGTGATAACGGCGATTCAGCCCCTTGTGGCGTCAGCATGATTTTCACCAGTTGCCATACGAAGTTAATGAAAAGCAAAACCAATGCCATAATTCGGAAGAGCCCGAGCAGGTCCCCGAAAGACGAAAACATGATATCGAAGATGGAGGACCCACCACCAATATCTGGTTGCAATAATGTGACGACTCCGCCACCAATCATGTCTGCAGCATCAGCAATCATACTGATAAAGGCAGACAGCAAGCCTCGGAGCAAATATTGCAATCCAAGGCCTGCCGCAGTTCCGGCTGCTGCACCCATATGCTATCGTCACTCCTTTCTGTTCTTTGTAGCTTTTTCAACGCGGATTTCTTTTGCGCGTTTTACGATATCTGGAATAGATTGATTCCAGAACTGCTGCGCTTCGTTCGGCGCTTGCTCGACAAACACCGTTGCCTCACTGCCCATGTTTTCCTCTCCAACATGAGGCTTTGCGACAATAGCGCCTTCTTTAATGCTGCTTTCCTTGCAGGCAAAATACGGAGCGCCATTGCCGGCAACAACTTGTTGTACATCCTTAATAAAAGGGTGCCCATCTGCGCCGTTAGCAACAGCATATTTTGCCGCTGGGAAGAACGCGTAGCGCTCCCCCTCCTTTTGGAAGTGAAGAACATCGCTCGCGGACGGTCCACTTACGACAAAGCCCTGAGACATGGCCGTTGGGAAATTGTACTGCGTCCAATTCGCACGGTCCGCTGTCGAAGCTGGGCCTGTTCCTGGAATTTGACGATTGTGCTCGCACTCCGTGACCATCTTTCCGCCACTATCGAGAGGTACCTGAATTTGACTGTGATAGTAGTCCATATTCCCATAGTGCTCGACGGAGGTCGGCACAGTCGACGGGGACTGAAATTGCGAGGTCGGAGCCCACTGGTGAATGGTTGCTGTACGACCGCCATTTTCAACGACCGTAGATTGATAGACTCCTGTCGGTGTTCCGTATTTGCTGCCGTCGGAAGGCGGAATATTGATAGATGCGATTGCAGCTCCGCCATATTGCTGAGCGATTTCTTTCCTTGCGATTGGGTTATACGTGTTGAATTCTCGCGCTTTTGGCCCGTAGGCAATCGCGCGATACTCGGTATCTCCAATCGTCACATCCCGTCCAGCCGGCATTGGCTGCCCACTGAACAGCTCTTTCGGGACCATAGTGACGCCAACGAAAGAACCATCTTTGTCCCGGTGACTTTCCATCGAGATAGAGTTGTTCTGAATCGTACAACTCTCCGGATTCATAAAGTTCTTATAGATTTGAGGAATCCCTCTTGCCTCTGCAATCACAGTTTTTCCAAGCTCTCGACGCTGTTCCGTCGTAAGTGCTGTCGCATTTTTGGTAAGAGAAACATCATTTGCAGCCATGGTCTTGACTGTTTCATTGATGGAACTGACCGTCGGCATGGTGCGACCGTCGGCAGTCGTTCTAAAGTTTATCGAATCTGCTGCAACAGCCTTATCCCCGCGTGCAGTCTCCGCTTTAACCTGCTGGGAGGCCTTGAACTTTCTTACAGCAGCAGCTACGGGGCCATTGCTTCGTCTGGGAGTCTCTCCACGGACAAAGCGCTCGAGAATTCCGGTATCGAGCACATCGGCGACAAACGCTGTCATCATGTCTTCCCCTGCTTCTGCCGTGCTGATGCCGAGTGTATTGAGGTAACTATCGACCTTTCCTCCGATATAGAGGATAGCGTACAGGAGGACTCCCCACATCACAACAAGGGAGACTTTTCCCATGCTGCCAGCCCCCACCATGGTCGAAAACTGTGCGGTTAGAGAACTGAATGACATGAGTCCCCTGAAGAAAACGGCGATAAAGATGGTATTTGTTATCATCAAGAAGAATTGAGACCCTACCATCTTGACCCACTTGGAAAAAGAGGTTGATGATGACTTAGAAACAAGAAACGTGAACGAAATCGGTGACATTATAATAAGGAGTCCAAGAATAACGTATCTCTGACCAATTTCGAAGACGAATCCTATAAATCTCGTTGTAATCATGAGGAAAACAAAGAAAAGGATAACACTCGCCAAAAGTGTCGTCCCTTGTGTTGGCTCTAAAAACACAGTGTCTTCTTTCATGAAGTCGCTGAGCGTGTCAGCGAGATTTAATGCCGAAAAATCTATATCGACCTGGCCCCACGTCAATAGGAAATTGTAAATAGGAGCACACAGCTTGGTTTCTATGAAGATGACAATACTCGGACCAGCGTAAATCAGAATAGCGCAAACTACTGTCATCACGACCACGCGGACTGGGCTGTCAACCCCTCTGCTTTCCAATGACGTCATAGAGCGAATGATGGCAGAAAAGGTAAACAACGCAAGCAAGCAAAACGCAATGACACGCGTTATGTCCATCCAAACATCCAGGCCGCCAACCGTAATTTCAAAAAAAGATTGGCCTGTACCGATGTCCATTAGGAACATGGAAGGGATACTCGTTCCGAGCAGTCCCATTATCTCGCATAGTGCCGTTGTCAAAGCAGAAAAAAGCCCTATCAGCAGCGTAAGCACCGGTGCAATCGCAAATTCAACGACTGCCTCGGATACCGACGCAAAGATGTCCATAAACTTTGCAAAGCCATCCGCGAGAAAGCTTATAAATTTTTTGAACCAGCCCATTTAGGGAGAACTCACTTCCCTTCTTTTTTTGGCGAGAGCCAGCGCCAAAAATCCTTGATATTCCAACGGTTTTGAGACATTGTTGAAATTGAGAATTGCGTGAAACATTTGGTTGAAAAACGTCGATTTTGTGAAACATTGTCCACTAAAGTGGACAATGTTTCTGCCGGTGTGTTTCTTGAAATGAGGAGCGCCGGCAGGGGCCCCTGCCGGCGGATATAAAATATCCAACTTGGATATTTTTCTTTTACCTTTAGCCTTTGTAGCCGTAATCGGTCGTTGTGTTCTTGATAATGTTCAGAAGCAGGCCGATACAGTTGATTGCCACATAGCAAACAATAATACGGACCAGCCACTGCGTAGCCTGAGCCGCACGCTGCTGGTTTGCGTTCATGCGAACAACAAGCGCAGCGACAACTAAGATTGCTGTCAGGACCGTGATAACACTAAACATCGTGGTATAAATCTCAGACAGCAGCGCTGCAATCTTAGTGCCGAGGCCAGTAATCGTCTCATCGCCGCCCTCCGTTGCAAGTGCTACAGAGAACGAGGATGCAATGACACCGATGCTGATACCGGTAGCGCCGCTGATTCCGAGAGCCTTCTTATCATTCTGCATGGTAGTCAGGCAATCAAAATAAAGGCTCGTGAGCGCACGATTGGCGCGTTCAACCATTTTCATGTTGCATTTCCCCTTTCGAAAAGGTCCAATTTGGATTGGATGTGTTATGAGCCTTACCTCCCTGCCTCCTCAACCGCAGGGCTGTGGGCGCATATTGGAACGTCCGGCGGGCGATACGCCAGGCGCTCCAATACACGTTCACCTGGTTTTGCGCAGTATTTGCCCCAGAAAACGCGAAAAAGCAGACTCAAACGAGTCTGCTTTTCTTCCAAATATACTATTTGACGTTATAATTATATCATGGTATTACTCCAACACAACTCCAACTTTGTTCCAAGATGTTCCTATTTGTTCCAGGAATCGACAGAGACGGTCGTCTCTTTTTGGGCCCATTAAGGCACCCAAAATATCCAAGTTGGGTAATTTGCGTGTGCTTAGATTGTGAAATATCTCAGTGGTATCATGCGTTCAAGGAAAAACAGGAAAATATCCAAGTTGGATATTTGTCCAACTTGGATATTTCAAGATGCCGGTTCAGATGAACTCAGGAAAATAGCTATCGTCATATTGCTGCCGCAGGAATACGAGAATCGACGTCAACTCTGCACGACTATTCGCGCAGCCAAACATTGCGATTGTGAGGTCCCTGCGCGCTTCCTCGATTTTAATGTAGTATGAGCTCATACTCGTATAGTTGAGTTTGTTCAATATGGTTCGAACCGGTGGCTTTCGCGTTCCTTCGATGTACGTCTCGCGAAGAATGTTGTACTCGTCCTCATCTTGAGCCATTAGAATCTTCATTCCGAAGTTCAGAGACGAGAGTGCGATTTCAATTCTTCTGGCGTTTTCAATCTGAGGCAGATAGGTTGACTTAAACCGTCTCTCGTCGTCAATGGACATGAGCTCAAGATTCTGGGAAATTCGTTCAAAGAAGTTTTCCTCTGTGGCAGGCAGCGTTGCGTCTTCTTTAATGCGGTCCTCCAGCTCGCTTTTGATAAGGTCAAGTGTCTTGCGCAACACGCGATATCTCTTGAGCAAGCACTCAACATTCTGATAGTTTTGTTCGCGCACCTTTTTCGTAATGGATGCGCGTCTTCCATTCCCGAGCCCTGGCTCTGTAATGACCCCCGCTTTAAGCATGTAGTCAGCGACACGCTTCTCTGCAGGGACGATGCTCCCCTCTCGTTCGAGAAAGGACGTTGTCGGTTCAACTTGGACACCGACGGCTACTTCACTCATAATTTTCTCCACCCTTTCCTATAATTGCAAAAAAACATCAAAACAAGAACGCTTAACCGTATGGTAGCATTTACTTTTACAGATGTCAAGAACAATAATGGATGACTTCGGAACATATTGGAACATCAGTGTTTTCTTATAATTGGCAAACAATCTCCTGTCTTTCTACGTGAGGTTTCAATCAAACAAGAACGGAGAAAAGCAAAATGTAAATTTTGTTTTTAACGCAACGAACTACAATATCCAAGTTGGATATTGTAGCGCAATAACGTTGGCAATAGAGCGTAAGGGCAAAAAAAGATAGGCCCTGCAGCAAATGCTGCAGGGCCTATCCCCAAATATCCAAGTTGGATATTTTCAAGGCCTCCTACCGTTTATAAGGTGCGTCTTTGGAGCCAACAAGCCAATCATCAAGTCCCTTATAAGCAGGGTCCCATCGCATCGTGCGATGTTTGATGTTGATGTTATCGAGAATCTCGCGAAGGCGTTCAAGCTGTGCTCGAACATCCTTATTCGTGTCTGAGTCCATATCATATGCGATAAGGACTTCCCGAAGTCCAAATTGTACCATTGACTGCAAAGCTGCAGGAACCTTCTTCAGCGCCGAAACTCCTGGGACCGAAATTACATTGCATCCAGTGATATCGTTCACGATAAGAGCTTTCAGCGGTCCTTCGATGAGAATAACATCAAACGGATTTGGCGTAGGGTCCGTTGCAAAGTTCCTGCCAGACCAGCAGCACCAGGTCTCACACTTTGTTCCAGCACGCATCCCCTTTGATGTAAGGTATCCGTACTTTGGAATTGAAGCGTTCGGATGGTCAAAGCGAACTTGGTACCCCTGGATTCTTCCATCGCCAGAGAAATTGGGAATCAAGAAGCCCGAATCTGGAAGTCTTGCAAGGCTCCATTCTCCATTCTCATTGATGCCAAACCCAGGAACTCCGCGCAGGTCAAGGCCCTTATTGATAAGCCGCTGCGGAATAACATTTGCAGACAGATACTTCGGATAGCTGCGGAATCCAATTCTCTGGATGGCAGCTTCGCTCAGGCCGCGGCTTCGAAGGTTATCATGATGTGTGGCGCTCAAAGTGAGCATATCCTGCAGTGCACGGTAAACCTCATTCCGCTGCTTAATCGGAGCAAGAGGTGACATTTCCGTGCGGCTCACACTGGCAGAAGAAATATCCAAGTTGGATATATTCTCATTCGGCTTAAAGTTCTGCAACTTGCCAGCTCTAATGCAGCCTTCCACGTTGCGGACGGGCCAGCCAGTATAGAAGCTTATCAGGTGGTACACACCACCGCTAAATCCGCATCTCGGGCAACTGAACACATTTTCCGCAAAATCAATGTTCAGTGTAAGACGACGGTTTGAGTGCTCTGCCCCACACTTAGGACAAAGCACATTGATATCAGCTACATCCGTCGGAACAGCATCGCCGTCTTTCCCATACACCCTTATGCCAAGCAGTTCCACTGCTTTAGCCATAGAAATGATAGGGAGCTTCTTTGGCTTCGCAGAGTTGCTATTCATGGCAATTTCCTCCTTTTGTTTTTCGGTGGGGCGAAATATCCAACTTGGATATTTCGCCCTCAAACTTAGTTAAGACCGCGCAATCAGTTTAACTGCTTCCGCGCATTCCTTTGTCAGAATGTTCGGGCGATTCACAAGAAGACGAACCATAGACGGCTTCTGCTTCCAGAGCACGCTCAATTCCTGGTCTGCGTATTTCTTGAGCGAGCTTGATGCGCCGGTCTCATTCTCGTTAAACTTCAGCTTAGTGCTCAAAGCCTTTTCAAGCGTCATCTTCGATTCCTCGTTTTCAGAGTTATCGGAAATATCCTTTTCAACTGCATCAGAGGCAGTGGATTCAGCTTCTGCTTCGTCATTAGCAGCAGGCTTCGATTCTGCTACATCCTCCGCAGCTTCAGGAGCATCATTCTGGGGCAGCGCTTCAGTAGTTACTTCCTTTTCAGGTAAAGCAGCACTTTCAGCAACTGCTTCAGAATTTGCAGAGTCCTGAACCGCTGTGTCAGAAGGCAAGGCAGGAGCTGCCATGTCCATGTTGGTCATGGGTTCTGACGCGCTTGCACGCTTCCCTTTGCGCTTTGTCGGCGCGGCAGACGTTTCATTCTTTTCATCCGTGCGAACGCCGTCCGTTACCGAAGAAGCACTTTCTGCCATCCGGTTCACAATCTGGATGGCAGCAGCCAGTGCGTTATCTCGTGCGTCAGCAAAAGAAGAAACGACCTCTTCGTCGATGGTGACCAAGTTGGATGTTTCCATCGCAATAGTTGCTCGCACAAAAAGCTTGCCACCAACATCCGTTGCCAGTGCCTTAACAGAATAGTCTTTGCCGAGAGTAGTAATCATAGTAGTCATTTTGAAATCCTCCTTATAAAATTTATTGTCTTAGACTACAGGGACCTGTATATATAAAAACAGCTCAGAATTGGAATAACCAACCTGAACTGTGTAAGACGAGTACGTTCGACAGAAAACATCGGACATACTATTATATAATGTTGACTGGCCTCAGTGCGAGGTCTGAATGATGACGTTCCGCAGATACTGCGGCAGGATGATGACTTTAATACAGATATTATATTAGACCATACAGGCCATTTCGTCAATACCTTTTCCAGAAGCAATTTCACTTACTTGTGGGCAAGAGACGAGAAATATCCAACTTGGATAATTTGAGGCGCAGAAACTAAAAATATTCTGAAGAAGCAATGAGCATCAGGACCTCTTCGCTGCGAAAGGTGCAGCGAAAAGCAAAACTGTGCCAAACAACTATTAACTCTTTTTAATTACTTAAAAGTAACTGTTTTGTGTTGACATTATGAGCTGAACGTGGTAGGATAAAAGCATCCAATGAAAGGGGGCCTATGGCCATGACCATTACGACTGTTCTCAATTTGAAGGGCGGCGTAGGGAAGAGTACCACTGTTCGTCAGATGGCATACATTCTTAGTGCAACTTACGGCAAGAAAGTTCTCGTATGCGACCTCGACTCCAGTGGTAACGTCTCAGACTCCTTCCAGACCGAAGGGGAAGATGGTGAGCTCGTGTCTTGCCGTCCTGTCCTCGGCGACATGGAAGGAATCGCTGCTTTAATTACGAACAAAGAAGCCGACCCGCACGACTTCATCATTAAGACGACAACGTCCAACGTGGATATCATTCCCGCAAATGATACTCTGAAGAAGGCAGAAGTCGCACTTCGACTCGACCAGCGCTCTCCGCAGCAGTTCCGACTTCAGCGCCAGCTCAAGAAGCTTGGTGATGAGTACGACTATGTTCTGCTGGATTGCCCGCCGGCAGAAGACCTCCTGGTCATCAACGCATTGGTCGCATCTCGACACCTGATTATACCCTGCATGGTCAATCAGGACTCCATGGACGCAGTCGTCCGCACTGTCGGCCTCGCCGTCGAAGAACAGGACTTCAATCCGGCGCTCGAGATTGTCGGCGTTCTTCCAACGCGCGTCTCTAACAATAAGGTAGACAAGGAGGGCTTGTCAGTTCTTGCAGAAATGATGCCCGTAAACCGCTTCCAGACATACATCCGTCAGTCTGTTGATGTAGAAAGAAGCCGTTTCAGCAATCAGTCCCTGCACGAATTCAAGAAGGACAGCAATCCCGCTATTGACTACGACAACTTCGTGGCAGAATATCTGGGGTATCCACCCGTCCACGAAAATGTGCCGTACTACATGAGCTAAAAATATCCAACTTGGATATCGGCAAAAGTCAGCCCATGAAATATCCAAGTTGGATATTTCACCACACCAACCGAAAGGAATGAAGTTGTAAATGGCAAGTAATAAGTTTGCTGGAGTTGGCGCATCTTTCAACCGCAATACCAGTGGGCTTTTGAATGACGCATCGAAAAAGCTCGCAGTCAAGCAGGAAACCGTTCGCTTTTTGCCTCGCGAGAAGCTCCACGTTTCTCCAGAAGAAGGCAAAGTCTATCCTCGCTGGAATGAAGAGGCAAAGCTGGACGCCCTTGCCCGCGATATTGCAGCACGCGGCATTCAGAACCCTGTTATCGTGTATGCGACCGAAGATGGAGAGTACGAAATCCTCGGTGGCCATAGACGTACAGCCGCCAACAAGATTGCCGTCGAAAAGTATGGATACGAGAACGGGGAGCTCGTTCCCTGCATCATCAGAAAAGCCCCTGTTACCGGTCGCGAATTCGAGCGCACCGAGGGCCTCATTCTGAGCAACCTGCAGCGCGACAAGAGCGACTATGAGCACATGATGGAAATTGTGGGTCTGCGCGCATGTGCGGAAAAGCGAAAGGCGGCAGGGGAGGACATTCCAAGCACCCGCGACTACGTTGTCACGCGCCTTGGCGTCTCTTCGACCGAGTTGACCCGATACGAAAAAATCAACGAGAGCTTAACCAACGGCCTGATGGACATGTTCCGCAACGAGTTCATTGCAAGCACTGTGGCCTACGAGCTCGCTCGCATGCCAGAAGATTGCCAGGAGTACATCTATGAAAGCATCGACCACGATGAAATTCTGAGCTTACCGAGAACCGCAGAACTACAGAACCTCTTTGCGGCTTCCAAGCTGGCAGCCGCAAAAGAAGATGGTGATGAGTCTCCGGCACCTCAGGCCCCGGCTAAAGTCGAGATTCCTGTTCCTGCAACTTTTAACGAGGGTGCAGTGATGCTCAACTCCGCATTCACGAGTCTGAATCATGCTCTGAATTCCAACGTGAATATCGACCGCCGCACTCAGACGAAAATCTTGAAAAAGATTCAGAAGCAAATGGTGGCTCTGAAAAAACTGCAGATGGAACTCGCCGCCTACGGATTACTCGATGACGCCGATGGAGACTAAGCCTTTATCTTGTCGCATTTCGCCGGTCATGCTGAATGCTCTTGATAAATGGATTTCGCAAAGCGGCTGGACGCTATCACGTTCAGCCGCAGCGGTCTATCTCGTGCAATCCTTTTTTACATTGGAAAACGGCCAATTTTGGAATGAGATAGACGTCATAGAGTTGAGAGAACCCCTTTCTATGAGCATTCAACTCTTTGTAACGCAGAGTACGTTTGACCTGATTCACACATTTGCAGATGAACATGCAGTAAGCGTTGCTCACGCGGTCAGAGTTATTTTGTACGACCGTCTGTACCACCATGGGGGAGAAGCCGTATGAGAAAAGAAGAGCACGAAGCTTTTGCGGCGCAGAGATATCACGAGCTTGTCGAAAAGGCAGCAAGCCTGAGAAATGAGTCACATCTGTCACAAAAGCAAGTCGCAGATATCCTCGGATTTCGCAGCAACGGGAACATTCCTCTGATAGAAACAGAGAAAAGTATGCCCGGGCTTGATAAGTTTTTGAAAATACTATCTGTGTACGGTTACACGCTCGACATCGTTCCAAAACCCGAGGGCGAATCGAGACCTTAATCTCATGCCGCACGTTCAAATATCCAACTTGGATATTTGCTATAACGTAAAAAGGTCCGTTTAAGCAAGCTGCTTAGACGGACCTTTTTACTGTGTTACTTGTTATTCGAGTGTTTCCTGAGACTTCAGGATGTCACCGAGTCTGGACTGACGGCGACTGACCTCCTCAGTTTCGATTGCTGTTTTCAGCGCAGACTGCTGCCCTACGATGAAAACCTTGGACTTAGCGCGGCTCACGGCAGTGTAGATGAGGTTTCTCTTAAGCATTGGCTTATGCTCATCGCACATGACAATGATGCACGTTTTGAACTCACATCCCTGGGATTTATGAATGGAAATCCCGTATGCAAGCTCAAAGTCCCTTAAGTCGTTCTTGTTATATGTGATGACGCGGTCATCACCGTAGTCGACTTCAAACTTACCCTTTGCAATGGATGTGATATACCCCACGTCACCATTGGAGGCATTCTCGCGGTTTGCCATGCACATGACCTTGTCATGCAGATAGAAGGCCTTTTGACCGTAGCGAATGCTATCAGTGTCAGGCGTGATAACCTTCTCCTGAATGAGAGGGTTAAGCTGGTTGACGCCAGTAGTTGTGCTGCGACGGAATGGGCTCAAAAGGCAAATGTCTTCCGTTGAAAGTCCACGAGCCATTTCACTCTCGTAGCAGGCAAGCACAGCTTCCGCCGTCTTTTCCGGGCCATCAGCTTCGATAAACTGAAAGTCGTCCGTATAATCAAGCGTCGTTGCGCCACGCTTAATACGTGCGCAGTTCACCGCAATCGTGCTGCCAGCCTTTTGACGGTATACCGTTTCAAGCGCCGTAACAGGGACCTGTCCGCTGCCAATCAACTCAAAGAGTACATTGCCAGCGCCGACAGAGGGGAGCTGGTTTGTATCTCCAATCAGAATCAACTGTGCACCGGTTCTCACGGCCTTGAAAAGGGCAAAACAAACCTGTGCATCCAACATGGATGCTTCATCGACGAGAATAAGGCCGGCATCAAGGACAACATCTGTCGAGATGACCTCTTCACCAGCGCTCACGCCCAGTGCTTTGTGCACGGTGTTCGCTGGCTCTCCCGTGGATTCGGACATGCGCCGAGCTGCTTTCCCTGTCGGAGCTACAAGCAGGACCTTCTCCTTGCTATGTCTCCGGAATACAGAGATAATGAATTGCTCAATGGTTGTTTTTCCTGTTCCCGGGCCGCCGATAATGAGGGAAAATGGGGAAGACAGAGAGGTCTTTACAGCCTTACGCTGCTCAGGAGCTAACCGCATGTGCTTCTGATTCTCAAAGAAATAGATATCATCAGTATAGTCTCTCTCCGTGACATCACCTTTCATCAAACGGAGAATCTCAGACGCAATTCCGTACTCGGCATCTGAAGTCGCCTTACGGTAGATGTACTTGCCCTGGGCGCAGGTGCAAATACCTGCATCTAAGAGATTCTGCAAAGCAGATTTGATGACGACATCGTTTTTGAGAAGCCCAACTTGGTTACCCACTTTCACCAGGAGTTCGGAAATGGTAGCAAATGTGTTGCCCACAGTCTCATCACCGTAGGCACTGCCGCCACTCTTTCCTTCGGCCTGGAGGAGCACATCTACGATGGCTGCCTCGACACCTCTTTCACACTGGTGGCTGATTCCAACTCCCTTGGCAATTTTTCTCGCCGTGTTATATGGAAGGTAGCCCTCGATTGCAAAGCGGAAGGGGTCAGTTCTGATTTCGTGGATATCCTTTGCCGCAATAGCCGCTTCTGCAGCGGTTTCTGCTGAATTCTTCGGGAGGAACCGCTGTAAGTAGAAGAAGCATTCTTTCTTCGTGCGGCGTAAGGAATAGGCACGGAATAGTTTTTGCTCCGCATACTTGTTATGGACTTCTTTCTCGAAAGTTTCCTTTCCATCAAGAGAGGCCATGATATCGTCGCCATTAGCCGAATTGATAAGGCTGTTGGCATCCGATTTCTGGCATCCATCAAGATTACAGAGGTAATCAGAAATTACCTTTATGGAGTTCGGAATCTCTTCCTCATAGGAGACAACTGACAGGGTATATCCATTGTCTTTCTTCTCCCATTTATCTCCATATAAAGTGATATTCGTTCCCTTTGTGTACGGGAGCATGACGCCGGTAGCAGTGAAATCCATGCTTTTAGCATCATCAGGCAAGCTGTCTCTCGAAACAGCACGATATGCGCAGACCATAAATGTAAGCTCATCTTCCTTTGCAGGGGGAAAAAGCTTACGCTCTGCGTGGCACTGAACAACAATCATCTTGAAATCCTCCTTTCATTTTAATGGGAATTGGGTGGGCACTTTACGTGTCCACCCAATTCCTTTTTTGTCGTCAGTTTTACAGCGTGTCCGAGAACCAATTCAAATCAAAATTATCCCCGGATTTTGTAGCGGCGCTTTTGCGTTTTCCGACAGAGGCAGGAATCGCGGCGTCCAGGTCGTTCCAATTCATGGTAACAAGCTGGGCGAGCACCTCTGTGCAGCGGAGCCGCTTGATAGCACTCTGCTTCGGCCCTTCCTGGCGGAGCATGTCATTCACACCATTGAAGATGTGAATGGCCTGGCATGTCAGGCTGGTGTCCTCAGGGGGATAGATAATCTCGAAATCTTCGAGAAACTCCTCCAGCGCATCGGCGCTGCAGATACCCTGAAACAGCTGCGCTACATGCGTAGCGCAGCTATACGGGTGACGAATCAGGCGCTTTGCGAGGTCAGAGATACCAGTAAGGCCCTTCTGATACAGAACGGCAATATTATCAGGCATGACCTCAAAGCGTCCCCAAACCTTTTCGTCACTGCCGCGATGTGTTACAGAAAGCGATTTTCCAAGCGGGACAAAGGTCTCGTTAGGGAAGAGAAGGCCAACGCCGAGCGTAATGGCCGTCAAACCGCTTTCGCCAGTGATAAAGGTCGCAATGGGAACGGCAGCACGGAGCTCATCGAGGTCACCGCCACCGGAGACCCATGCGTCTTCATACGCCGAAACAACATTTGGGGCAAGCGCTGCTGCAGTGTTAAACGTCTGGATGCTATCGTCCAACTTGAACTTCACCATCGTGAAGTAATGGGAAATCTCTCCAGAAAGGAACTTGACGTTGGGGAAGCGCTGCGAGAGAGATTCCTCAATGAAGTTGACCTGTTCCAGTTCGCTGCGATTGCAGTTGAACTCAGAAGACCATCCGGACGCCTTACACCCACGAACCATAACGAGCAGCGTCTTCTTCAAGAAACCTCTGCCGAGGTTGATATGCTCACACCAGCTCTCATACGAGCCGGCACGCAGCATATCTCCGAGAACGGCAGCATTATCTCGATGATGCTGCTTCACATCCTTATAGATATAAGGACGTAACGCAACTTTCTCGCCGGTCGGGAGATTGGCAACGATGGGAAGCGCATCTACGCGCTGCGAATCGTCGTATACTTCCTGCCCGCCGAGCACGTCATCCGGGTCCAGAGAGGAAAGGGGCGAGAAGTAAATATCCTTTGCAGGAACCTCGACAAAGCGAGTTTCTTTACCCCACTCCTTTAACGCCTCCATGAACTCATCATGGCCCTGGTTGTCAAACGTGGCGACATAATCGTCCTTTTTGATGCTGATAGACATAATTGAAATCCTCCTTAAAAATTGTTTTGTTTTGAATTGAATATATAAAAAGGCACCTATCCCGTAAGAGATAAGTGCCTTGATGACAAATTTTATGAATGTTGACTGGCCTCAATGTGAGGTCTGGATGTTGACGTTCCGCAGATACTGCGGCAGAATGATGACTTTAATACAGGTATAATGTACACCAAATTAGAATATCCGTCAATACCCTGCAGCAGTATTCGTCAAAGATTTTCACTTTTTCCGCTTGCTTTTGTCGAACTCCAAGGTAAAGTTTGGGTAGTCACCTGAAAAGTCGCAAGTAACGATAGCGTCATACTTCTTTCCAGACTTTGACTTGCATCCTTTCAGAGAAGCTTTCTTGGTTTTCAGCATATCCGTTGCCATTTTTGCAGTGACTTTTTTTCCAAGCGCCGCAAAGAATCTATTATCCTTGTAAAGCTGGAACCGACAATCCCTGTTCTTGCAGCGGAAAGACTTTTCGCTTTCGACGACATCCTGCCCACACTTGGGACATTTGCCAATGACTTCGCAGCTTGTCGCTCCAGCAGAAAAGGTCTCTGCATTGGTCATTCGTCCGGCACCGGATTGAAGAATTGCATTTACCGTCTTCATGACGTCCTTCGCCATGTCTTCTGGCGTCATTTCGCCGGCCTTGATTTTCTCCTGTTCCCACCACCACTTGGCGGAGACATCGACCTTACGAACCGAATCCGGTAAAATCTGGTAGAACTCCCGTCCAAGTTGGGTCGATATCAAATACGTCTTTTTACCCTTTGCTTCCTCACGAAGATAGCCTCGTTCAATAAGTTCGGCAATCGTCTGGCTTCTTGTTGCAGAAGTTCCAATGCTCCCGTTCTCTCCTTTTTTTCCCTTGTCCTTTTGGAGCAGAAGCTTTTTTACCGCCTCATTGTCACAGTATTTACTGATTCGCGTCATGTCCTCAATCAGTGTGCTCTGCGTATAGCGCTGTGGCGGCTTTGTTTCTTTCTGTTTAACCTCCGTTCCCAGCGTGCGTCCGCGATACGTTCCTGCGGCCATGTCGTTCAGTGCAGAGGCATCCTTTTCATCTGGCTGCTGATTCTCTGCGGCATCATCCGAAGCAGAAATACCCTTCAAAAAAGAAAGATATCCCGGCTTTACAATCCTCGTCGAGGATGCTTCGATTTTCCCACCGTTGACAGCCGGTGCAGAGAGTTTTGTTATCTCTTTGATGCACAGCGGCATGAACTGAACGAGATAGAATTTCGCAACAAGCTCATACACTTTACGCTCGTTATCTGTAAATTTAGTAAGATCCTGCGTAGACTGTGTCGGGATGATAGCAGTATGGGCGGTCAAGTTTGCATCGTTAAAGCATTTGCTCTTGATTTTAGAATCAAATTGGCTGCCGTCAAGCCCCATGTTCTGACATACCAAGTGTATCGTGGTCGGAGCCTCGAAAAACGTCTCCTCACCCAGATACTGGCAATCGGAACGGTTATAAGTAATGGCACTGTACTTGTCGCGCAATGCCTGTGTGACTGCCGCTGTTGTCGTTGGCTTCATGCCATACAGCGTTTCACAGGCCGCGAACAGCTTAGTCTGGTTGAAGGGGAGGGGAGGGGCTTGCGTAACACTGGATTTGCTGATTTCAATTTGTGGGAGAGCCATATTGGATATCTGTTTCGCAACAGCGTCCAAATAACTCTTATCTAACACCTTACCTTCCTCAAGATGCGTGTCATTCGCGCTTGGAACGAAATGCGCCGGAACAACCGCATGATTGACGTCAACATCTACGTCCAGAGTGTAATAGTACGATGTCTGATGGTTTTCTATCGCCATGTCTCTGGCTACGACAAGCCCCAACGTCGGCATTTTAACACGGCCAACAGGGAGTACCCGTCCGCCGCCGTTAAGGAGCGTATAATATCTTGTAAGATTGTATCCAAAAACCTTATCGCAAAGCTGCCGACCAAATGCAGATACCCCATCGGCGACATGTCCTGCGTTGGGACTCATACGTTCCAATGCTTTTGCCATAGCTGCCGGGCAAGTATCGTTTGTGTCCAATCGCATAGCCTTTGTCTTATCATAATGGTGCCAATCCAGGATTTCATCAATGAGGAGCTGCCCCTCCTCGTCAATATCTCCCGCGTTGACAACGACACGCGCTTTTTTGATAAGGTCGCCAATTTGAGCAACACGAGCTTTGTTATTGAACTTTTTTGATTCGATGACCTTGTGGCCCCAGTTGGGGAAATAGATGGGAAGGTCGTCCAAAGACCACTTCTTATACTTTTCGTCGTAGTCTTCTGGGTCTTTCAGCGTGAGAAAATGGCCGGCGCACCAGCAAATGACCATTTCTTCTCCGTGGAAAGATGTCTTGATGATTTGTTCTTTTCCAATATATGTACCGCCGCCAGGTGTTGCGGCAGCAATCGCTTTTCCAAGGTCCGGCTTTTCTGCAATTACAAGAATCAAGAGTTCCATCCTCCATTCTCGGTTTTATGGCATTATACCATCTTTGGTATGATGTGTCCATATCATCTCAAATATCCAACTTGGATATTTGGAGCCCAGTGTCGAAAGAAATTCGGCAATTTCAAGAAAATTTTTTGTATTTGCGCACGCATCGGGTGGACATATCGTTCTAATGCTGGTATAATATAGTCAAATAAAGAACAAGATGTTGTGTCAAGCAATCACAGCTTTTTGGAGGCATTTTAATGAGTAACCCCAGTGAAGTTAAAACGGAAGAGACTACCGGCAGCAAGCTCAAAAAGTTTGTAAAGGAATGGGCTGTCCTTCCGATTACGCTTCTGGTCACCCTCTTCATTTTCAAAGTCATTATCTCTTTTGGTGTCGTTCCGACGCCGTCGATGGAGCCGACGATTCACTCCGGGAGCCTGTATGTCGCCACAAGATATACAAAGCCAGAGAATTTCAACAGAGGAGACATCATCCTTTTCAATCACTTCGACTCGACATACGTGAAACGCGTAATCGGCCTTCCTGGCGATACCGTGTCCTTTGAAGATGGCAACGTCTATATCAACGGCAAGCGTTATGAAGAAGATTATCTTCCCGCCGGTACAATCACAGATAGCACAGAAGGGGAGTACACTGTGCCCGAAGACTGCTTCTTTGTCTTGGGTGATAATAGACTGTACAGCTACGACAGCCGACTTTGGGAGGACCCCTTTGTACACTACGATGACGTAGAAGCAAGAGGCGTTTGGTTTGTCAACATCCCTTGGTGGTCTGGGCGGACCGAATAAGCGTACAAAGCAAAAAATGGGAGCCTGCAAATGCAGGCTCCCATTTTTTCATCGAATATACCGCTTTACCAACTGCACGAGCTGGTCAGGCAATGTATTGATGTCCGAAATATCAATGAAACTGTCACCATAGATTCTGTGAATAGAATCTCTATCATCTCCGATTGCAAGGGTAAAGAGGACAACTCCTTGCCGACGAAGCCCAGCCGCAATTTCGGTCAGGTCCATCTCAGCAGGACGGTCATGATACCCATAAGCATTCGGAGTACCATCAGAAATCACAAAGAGAATTTTGATGGGTTCTTCCGCTTTGAGCAAGTGGTTTCCAGCAAACATAAGTGCAGCGCCGTCTCGGTTGCAATTACGGGCTTGGATATTCAGCAGACGATACTTGTCATCGCGGTCCGGAGTGTCAAAGTCGGCATAGACGTTCAGGTCAACGCTGCCGCGTCCACGTGTCTCTGCCGTATGACCGGTCACAGCACAGCGGATATCGCACTCTTCGCAGAAGAGATAAAGCGTAAGAGCGGCATTCAATGCAGACTTGATTCGAGTTCCTCCCATAGAGCCACTTTCATCAACCAGAATCGAAACCGCCACGCGCGTATCCGGCATAGGAGAGGTGTTCATACGGAAATTACGAAGGTCGTTCAATGCAAGGCGAGTGGCATCAAAACGCTGACCACTGAAAAAGCCGGTGAGAGGCATATTGGCCATATCATCCTTCTTCTTCAGATACGGTGCAACCTTACGTGCCATGACTTTCGCCAAAGCCTGAATTTCTTTTGCCGTTCTTTCGTACAACTCCTTAGTTTCCGGAGATACTTTGCCGACGCGTCTGACAAGTGCACTCATATTCCGGTGGATTGCGCCGAAATCGGTATCGTCCACCTCTCTCTGCAAACTGGCGTTGAGGTCTTCATTTATAAGGTCGATTGCCTGTTCAGTGGCAACTTCCTTTTCAATGACAGCAAGTGCAGACATCAAAGTTTCATCATCAATTTCTTCCTCGATATTATCTTCTTCAATGTCTCCCTCTTCTCCAGCTATCAGTTCAGAATCGAGTCCAAACATGTCAGGGTGAATCGGGTCTTCTGCACGAGTCCTCTTTGTTTCTGAATCTGCTCCAGTACAAGGGACAACAACGGCTCTAAGCACATCTCTTTTGACAGTCCTCCTGCCAATAACTGAGCCTCTCTGGCCATCAGGTTCGGCAGAATTGGTGGGCGAAGAGTTATCTTCGTCTCCATTCTCTCCGTCAGAGTTAGTCTTTCCGCCCTTTGCGCTCGTGGAACTCGCATCACCCTGGCTCTTTGCACCAGAGTCAGACGTTTTGTCGCCGTTTTTATCAGTAGCAGAACCATCTTGTGCTTCGTTTCCCTCTTCGTTTTCGGTATTGCCGGTATTAGGGCTTTCATCACCGTCATTTCCGTCAGCAGCGTCGCCTCTCTCGTTATCTTCCGAAGACGAATTTTCAGCTCCCTTGTTATCTTTGTCATCGCCATTTGCGTCTGCTTTCTCCGGCTGTGCCATAGTGGCAATCTGCTTGACAGTACGCTTCTGGCGCTTAGCAGCAGGGCTGGTGGAAGAATCCTTCTCTTTCTCTGTAAGAGGCGCAGGGCTTCCGTTACCGCCGGATGCACCCATTGACGGACTCTGAGAGGTCATCTTTCCAAGAGCGTCTTTCAGCATATCCATCAGTTCTTCAGAGGACACGTTTTCAGAAAGATACTCTTTGTAAAGCGGCCACAGTGTCAGGAAAAGTTGGTCAACGAGATGGCATCTCATATAGCCGGAAGACTCCGTAAAAAGCGCCTGCGCGAGCGGCAGCGTTTTTACCATATACTTCATAGGGAGGGATTTCATCTCTTCCTCAGAAGAACGGTTGCACTTGACGACACCGTACTTCATAAAGGTAAGAAGAAGATTGGAGTAGACAGCGATGACAGCTGCCACTTTGTCCTCCTTATAGCCATCCCAATGGAGCATGGTATCTAAGTCCCTCGCATCTGTTTTCTGCAGTCTGCGGAGATAGTTCAGCGAGTCGAGCAGAATACCAGAGACAGAGTGATAAAGGCATTCCTCAATATATCCGTCTTCACAGATATTATGAAGGTCCTGCCATTTCTCTATCGCCATTCTCAATTTCATCGGGCTTGCTTTCACATAAGCCTTGTAGTCCTCGAAATTGTCCTTGATTTCCTGCGAGCAGTCATCCAGCAGAACAGCAGAAAAAAGGGTGCCTCGCATCATAGCGTCATACACTTCACGAACACGGGCGAAATCCGTAAACCGGATATGCCCATACTCATGGACCATGAGGCCAATGATAATACGGACCTTTCTCAGCTTGCTGCCAGCCCATTCGACAACGTCACTGGCTGCATTGATGTAGATTCGCTTATCATCAGTAAACGCCACATCGTCGCTTTCGGGTTCCCATCCAACCTGGATAGGAGGAAGCTTCCGGTGAATACTCCGGCACGGATAGCTTAACAGCGAACGCAGGTAATGGTTGAACGGGCCGGAGGTAAAAACCTCTTGCGGAGTTACATTGATATCACGCAGTTTTTGATTGATTCTTTTATCGAAATTCATTTTGAAATCCTCCTTGCATAAAATTGAGGCAGGGAGGACGGGTCGTTAGACCCGTTTCTCCTTGCCCTTCTTGACGTTGCTTGCAAACGAGCAATTTGCGCGGTACGTCTGGAGTAAAAGCTGGACATCGTCGTCACGAGTCGTCATCTTATAGATAACTCGGTTGAGGAATGTCGCTTCGCTGTAATCGCCGCGCTGCAGAGAGCAGCACCACGCCAGTAAGCTTCTCATGCCAAACGAACCGCGGATGTTCTTTGCCTTTGCCTCAGCGGCAATCGCCTCAATAGCCTTTGCAGCTTCGAGAACAACACTGTAGTTATTGAAGCCAGTCTGTGCAATCGCACGCTCAGCCATTACTTCCGCGGAAGGCAGGTCCATTTTTAACCCAACCGTGCAGCGGTCACGAAGAGATTCGTTGACATCTGCGTTGCCGGCATATCCCGCATTCGTCGTGAAGACCACGATGGTATCAGGGTGGCGATAGACCATTTTCCCGTTCGGCAGCTCAATACGGCCTTTGCTCTCCAAAAGGGAGTTAAGCTGCGTCAGGACGCCGGGACGCAGCACGGAAGCTGCTTCCTGGACCTCCAAAAGCCACCCATTGCGGAACGCCTTCAGAATCTCAGACTCAATGAACTTGTACTTCACCGAGCCAGTCGCTTCTTTCTGTTCGAGGATACATGCCATATTGATAAGGTGATAAGCCTTATCCTCAAACAGCCTGTGCGCTTCCATTGCCACTTCGGGAACGTCAGGTAAATCCTCCTTCTTTTTGCCCATCTTGACCCAAGCGCTTTCCGTAAGATACTGGACCTCGGAATCATCCGGGATATTGTAATGCTCACGGATAAGATTGCGAACGGACTCCATGGAAAGCGCCTCACGTAAGTAAGCTGCCATATTAGACGTCGGCTTCTCATCGCCAAATTGCTTACGAATCTGGTCGATAAGAACGATTTCGTCATCGGTAGCATCCCAGCCGTCGCTCTCAGGAAGGTAGGGGTAAAAAGCTCCGATAAGGTCGGCGCTTTCGTACATGGGGTTCATCGTGACCTTTGTGTACGGGATGCCCCACACATCCGCAAGGAAGCGAGAGCCTGCTGTCTTACCAGAACCTGCATCACCCTCAAGGATGATGTTCGGTGCCAGGTCAAGATTGGGGCGGTGCCAATCAGCAGCAATTTCGCGTGCGATATTGGCAAGTGCCGCATCAACAACGTAGTTATCGCCCATAACCGGGACCATTCGCTTTTCATCCTCAGTCAGGTCGTGGATGGCGAGTTTAACGCTTTCGCGGAGCTGCGAGAGGCTGTTTCCAGCGCTCGCAGCAGCGGCTCGCGCAGCCTCCGTGTTGTTAGACGCATACGGCACTAAGACAGGCTCCTTCAGGAGCCCGAGCTTCGACCACTTTCCATCGACCGCAGACTCAAAAGAAACCAGGTTGGATGAAAGCGAATCAATGTCCTCCAGAGGCAGCACCTTACTGATGTTTCCAGAGTCATCTTCAATCTCACCGAAGTTTCCGATTGCAGGAATAAATCCCTTGGTGTTGGAAATTGCGAAGAACATCGCCTGGCTCAAAAGCGCTGTGGCCTGCTGCGTCGCGGCATCCGTTTCCTCGGAAGCGGTATCGTGCTCCATCAGGAAGTCGAGAAGAATGTTCTCCTTCACGTACCATCCGGCAGGAGCGCCGCTGGATGCAGACGTCGAAGAATCAAGGCCGGCAAGATATTCGCCAGTCAGAACAGCCATTGTAATGGCTGCCTTTGCGAGCACTTTGTCAGTACCTTTGGATGCTCCAACAGGGAGGGCCTTCAAAGGCTCACCGGTGGTCTTGTGAAGCATCACGAGAGAACCGGCGATATCACGCTTTTCATAGTTGTAAATGATAGCGATGACACCACCCTCGGCTTTCGGGTTTGTCGTATGATACTCAATAAATACGGTCTTTTCCGCTTCATTGAAAGCCACATAGTGCTTTCCGCTTCGGAGAGCGTGGAGCGCCTTAATGACATTGTTGCTGACTCGCGCGCTGGTTTCCATCTCGCCATAGGGAAATCCGGGGATAAGGCCCGGGCGGATAGAAATAGTACGCATGTCGCTGCCAGGCTCGCTATTGGCTGCCAGCGCCGGAAGGACCGTGTTCCACGGAGCCTCATAGAATTCGACTTTCTGATTAAAGCCACAAAGGGAAACTGCGAAATCTTTGTAATGTGCATTCTTTGCCATTTTGAAATCCTCCTAAAATTTTAATCGTTTTTTGTGTTGTTTAATGCGTTCTGTCTGAACCATTCGACAGCATCTACATATTCCGTTACGTCCTGCTTTGAAGTTGAGGTAAGCTTCTGTGAAATCACACTGAAAGACTCAGGAGAATCCACGCGAATGCAAATGCCCTCGCTATCGCAATAGAGAATGCCATAACGGATGTCGACCTCATCGCCGATAGACGGCTTAAAGTCCAGTTTCTTCCACCAATTTGCTGCCGCGTTAATGAGCATCACACGGGTGGTTTCTTTGCGGATTTCCCGAAAACCGATTTCGACCTCAGAATAGAGTTCCAAAGCGACATACGGGACAATCGTTGAACCATCTGGTGAAAAACGCCCTTCAGCCGGAGCCTTTTTGATGATTCCGTTTCGCATACAGCGGGAGTAATTTACCACTTTGATATCACCTCTTTTTAGAAATAAAAAAGAGGGCAAGGCGGGTCGTAACGAAAACCCTCCTTGCCCTCGGCCGGCGCTGTTGAACATCGCCGTGCATTGGGATATATTAAAAATCTGTCTCTTACTCAAAGGATAGAATAAGAGACAGACGTAATTTTAATGATGACTGGCTCCCTCACGGGAGTCTGGATGATGACGTTCCGCAGATACTGCGGCAGAATGATGACTTTAATACAGGTATAATGTACACCAAATCAGAATGTTCGTCAATACCAGTTCTGCACATTTCCGAAAGAATTCTCGGAAGGGTTCAAAATATCCAAGTTGGATATTTTGAACCCTGAAGCATCATCCCGCTATTTTTGTAAGTCAAACTGAAGCGTCCCATCATCGGTAATACGGAGCTTTGCCTTGAACGGAACACCTTTCTGGCTCATCATACTAAGCGGTTCTGTTTCCTTGTGGCATACCAGCGCCATGAGTTCGTCTTCTGTGAGGTGGTGCCCGCGAATAGTTGTGTTCAACGAAAACGAGCAGTTGGTATCTGCACATTTCACACCCCACGCATATTCGTTCAGCTTCTTTCCGCATTTCGGGCAGGGGTAGGGCGACTCAAAAGTACGCGATACCTTTCCCGGTTGAGAATTAGCCGTGCGGCGTATGTCCCTTTAGCTGACACAAAGTCCGTGATAAGAGGCGTCTCACCTTTTGTAACAAGTGCGCCAATGTCGGCGACCTTCATCGTATGCCCAAAGACCTTGCTCGGGATATTGAACTTGCAATTAAGGCAACTGCATCCGCCCTCATCTGGGAAATGGAGCTCGCCGCCGCAAATGGGACAAGCAAAATCAGAAGGCACATAGCCGCCCAATTCGCGCATAGTGTTACAGGCCTCTTCTATGCTGGCCACAATATCGGACACATAGGCGCGGACATCATTGCAGAACGATGAGATAGAACCGCCTTCAGGGAATTGCCGTGATGTGTGGGCGATAGCAGATAAGCGCAAATCCCAGCTTACGATTTCCGGGATATCTGCAAGGATGGTATTGCGGATATAGTTATACGCCTGTTTTCCGTGCTCCGTGATGCGATATGTCCCGTCGGTTTCATCGAGCTCAATCTGCTTCCAGACGGTAAGGTTATCCAATGCAGAGGAAAAGACTCTTGAATCGTTCCAGTAAGCATGACCGCTGGTAATTGCAAGCAGCGTTTCTATAATGCGTTTGGTCGTATAGCGCGGAGGCCTGTCTTTTGATAAGAGCGCACAATCCGTGATGGGGATGGCTGTACCCGCCGGAATCGGCACGTCTCTTGTCGGCTGGTACTGTTGGGTCCCAGCCAAGCTATCCGTAATGACGAGCTTATAATCTCCGCATGTAATGTAGACGGTGATAATATCCGTAAAGCTTCTGGCCTTAATGGTGTCAATCAGTGCATCTGCGATGATTTGGTAAACAGCCGCGCACTTTTGCGGGGCAGAGGAGGGGAGAGGCTTCTCCGTAACAATGACGCCTGTCCTTTGGTCGTTATTGTCGTCGTTATCCCACTGCAGAAAGTTTTCTACATCGCGGGGGATAATTCTTTCTGCCATGTTCGGGTCAGCATTTAGCGCTGATACCGCTTTGGTAACGCGCGATTTATTGTTCCATGGATTACGGTCGGAATCCGTTGGCCACGTTATGAACCCATTGAAATAGAGCCACTCGACGGCAGAAGCCGTCTCCGTCAGCGTCAGGCCTAAGGCATCGCATGCGCGCTGCTGCAATGTTGAGATATTGAGAAGGCGCGGCGTCTCTGATTGCAGGGAATGCTCTGTGTTAGCTACAGTCACAGTGCCGATACCCTTTATCTTTGCGAGCACAGAAGTGCCTGCTTTCTCAGTAGTAGGGAACCCCGATAGGATTCTGGCCTCCACCTCCGATTTTCCGTGGATGGTATAGGGGGCCGGAAGAGAAAGTTTCACTGTCCCGTTATAGATTGCTTTTGCAGGGGATATGAGCTGGCTCTCATCACGATTTTGCTCAGCAATTAAAGTGAGAATCGCACTTTCAAGGCGGCCAACAGGGATAAGTCTGCGAGAGAGATTGTTCTTTGTCAGTGTGTTGGTCGCGTTGCATGTAACAAGCCACTCAATATACTCTCTTCTCTTAGCGGCGGCAGGGGAGCCAACATCGCTGTACCATGTATCAGGCAGAGCAAACGCGTTCATGACATCTGCTTCATTCATCGTACACGGATGTACTGCTTTTATCGTTCCCAAGGGGAATTTTTGAGAATTACCGGAAGTTTCGACCTCATTCATGAATTGCAAAAAGCAAAGTTCGCCTTCGATGTCGTCCGACGCAGCATTGACGATTTCCGCTGCATCGTGAATGATATCGTGATACTTTGCAAGCTTTGCCTCGAACCCCGCATCGACATAGCGGTATTCGAACTGGTTCGGGAGAAAGGGAATCGGGCGGTCCTTAAAAGAAGCATACGACGCATCATAATCCGCCATTTTGCAAGGCGCTTTGATAGGACCATCAGAGTAAAGGAAAACATAGGGCATGCCGCGGAAAAAGGCGCGAACGTATCCGTCTGTAATAAGCTCCTGCTCCAGGATATCCCTCAAAGAATCGTAATTGGACGGTCTTATCTTCTGCTTGTTGCGCAAAACAACGCCGTCGATGGCCGTTGCTAAACGCATCGCCCGTTCCCGGCTATTGGTATAGACTAAAATCATAAAATTTCTCCTTGGCAAACGAGGGAGAGAAACGGATTTCCGCTTCTCTCCCTCGCATTTTGGTCGGTTAACCGAGTTTCGACTTGAGATAGATTACGATGCACGTAAATGCGACGACGCCAATAATACACAAGATGGTAGGCAACATGCTGCGGTGGCCCGTATACATGTATTCGTTGTCATCCTGCGGACGACGGTCATCATAGTACCCATCTTGGTTTGCTTCGTTCTGGAATTTCTTTACGCGCTCAGCATCGTGGTCTCCTCCGCGTTTGCGCTTGGAGAGGAAGGATAGCGGGTCCGAATGTCCGGGAATATCGTTCTTGGAATTGTCTTCCTGATTTTCGAACGGCTGCTGTCCGTTAAATGGCATGGGCGCTTGCGGCTGCGGAGCTCCCCATCCTTGCTGTGGGCACTGGTTATGGGGCTGCCCACAAGGCTGCTGCGCCTGAGACTGAGACGGCTGCTGTGGCCAGGGCTGCTGTGGCGCTGTATTTTGCTGGCCCCAAGGCTGCGCAGGAGGTTGCTGACCCCATGGCTGCTGCGTCTGTGACGGTTGCTGACCCCATGGCTGCTGCGTCTGTGACGGTTGCTGAGGCGGCACCTGAGCCTGCTGAGGCTGTTCCCAAGGTGCGGTGGCTTGCCCCTGCGGCTGCTCCCATGGAGACTGCGGAGTTTCCTCCGGCTGGGGGAGATTCCACGGCTGAGGCTGCTCAGCCTGTGGAGGTTCCTGTGCCCAGGGGCTTTCTGCGGGCGCTTCCGGCTGAGGCTGATTCCACGGTGCCGCCTGGGTCTCCCACGGGTTCTGCTGCGCCGGCTCTGCCGCTTTGGGGGATTGGCTTACAGGAGCCGGTTCACTTGCGGGATTCGGCTCCTGACTCCACGGGGCGGCGTTTTGCGCGCCGTTCGGCGCGAAGCCATCCTGCATGGGAGGCTTCGCCGGCTGAGGCGGTATATTAGGCTGCTGCGGCTGGCCATTCCACCCATTCTGCTGAAGAGCCGCCTGCTCCGGGGCAGGGCCCCAGCTCACCTTCTGCTCTGGAGAACCGCCCTTTTGTTTACCCTGCTTGGAATTGTTATTGCCCTGCTGGTGTCCCTGATTTTGCGGTTTCTGCCGTCCCGGCTGGGGCTGGGCATTCTTTTGCTGCCCGCCGTTTTGAGGCTTGCTGTTCTGCACAGGAACCTGCTCGGGAGGTTTCTGCTGCGCCGGTTGAGGCTGAGGCGGCGTCGGCTGTGCGGGAGCCTGCTGCTGGGGAGCCTGCTGCTGGGGAGAAACGTAAGTAGGATGCGGTTGCGGCGGTTCCTCTTCAGCCTGCTGTCCCGCGGCACGCGCCTCTTCTTCACGTCTCTTCTTGTCTGCCGCAAAGTATTCAGCGGCATCGACATACTCCTCCTTCTGCTGAGGCTTTGGCGCTTTCACAGGCTGCTGAGGCTTCTGCGGATGAGGCGCAGCGGCTGGCTGGATTGAGGTGCCGCAAGAGGAGCAAAATCTTGCTCCCGGCGCTAACTGTGCGCCGCAAGAAGAACAGACGTTCGGTGCCGCGTGCGCCTGCTGAAGAGGCTGCCCACAAGCACTGCAGAACATAGCGCCTGCTGGATTCTGAGCCTTGCATTTCGGGCAGGTAATGGGTAATGCCATATAGTTTCACTCCTTAGCGTTGTAAAATTCAAAGGTTATCTTCTTGTTGCTGTTTCCACTGCGATTTGAGTTTTTGGACCTCAGCAAGCCTCGATTGCAAGTCCAGTTGGACGTATTGCTCTGCATAGGCCCGCCCAATGAGGCACATTTCCTTCAAATCGTCATTTGGCATATTGATGAAGATGGATTGCTCCGGCTTTTTATTCTTTACCGGGACAATACCTCCAGAAGAGGTCAACTCCCCAGGACCGGAGGTCGCCACGAATGCGAAGCACGGTGGTATTTCCCCCATTCCGTTTACAACGGATAACTTGACTGATGTAATCGGTTGAGATGTCGTCCCACCGAAGTTTTCAAAGTAAACCGCCCGACGGAACACGTCACTCTGTTCACCGACTTGTTTAAGAAGAGCCATCTGCCTTTTGGCATATGTACCGTTCAACACGTCATGGCAGAGAAGGAGAAAGTGCGGCAAGGGAATATAGATATTGACCTCTCCAGTGATTTTTGCACCTGCGATATTCTCACTGTTGAATGTGCAAAATCGCATCTTCATACGAGGAGCTGGCTGTCCGGTGGAGAGCTTCTTGAAATCCAGTGCATCTATGCAAAGGAAAAAAGCGCGTTTGTTAGTAATACGGTCGTAGATATTGCGGCTATTAAGCGCCGCGTAGCTCGGCTTATAAGACATGTCGCTTATTTGCGGCGAGGAAAGAGCTTTTTCAGGAATGACAACGCGCCTCCTTCCTTGGCTTCGTCTGGTGTAAGGCCGCTGCCTTGCATATCATTTTCAGCCAGTCGCGATGTCAGCTTTCCAATATCAGCATAGATTTTGGCGTAAGTATCGAAACCCTGTAGCTGAGCTGATGCAAAACCAGCATCATTCGAAATGCCGCGGAAATGCTCCACGAGAGCAGGGCGTTCAAACATGTCTTCGCGTCTCACGCAGTTGATGAAATGGATGTAGTCCTTCCACGAAACAACTCGCGGGAACTCTTTTTTGATGCTGATAAAAATGCCGTACAAGGGGACAAGGAGCTTTCCGGCTTCATGAACCTGTTCATCGTAGGTATGCTTAACGTATTTGACGTTATCGACCAGCCGGTCGCGTGCAGCACACTGGAAATCCTCCCATGCTCTCTTCACATCATGGCCCGCCACAATTTGAGGGGCTACATAGATATCGTCTTTCGGAACGCCGCCTTTCTCGGAAATTGAATCCCGGATATAGTTGGAAAGGCCTGCTGGGACAGACATGTGATGCGCCACACATTCAGCTGGGATATAGGGCTCATTATGAGACATGAAGGGGAGCACTGCCGTAAAAACTGCGTTTCTGGCTGGGTCCATGTTCCACAGTTCATCCTGCTTGGCCTTGTTCTCTTCCGAGGAGGCTTTCAGAATGAAGTTTTGGAGTTCCCTGTCAGTAAAAACGTAGTGCGCCCCTGCGATGGGCTGTCCAATCGAGGCCTTCACCATCTCTTCAATGTCGACAAACTCGACCGTTTTGAGGCGAAGTAAATCGGCTTGAGGGAGCGTATCCATAATTAACGGCAACGCCCGAGCAACAAGATGCTCTGATTCGGGAACGTGTCGCAAAGAAACCACATAGACAGAATCAGGTCTGTCTACAGGTCTACATAGGTAAATTGGACTATTCTTCATTGAATTATTCTCATTTCGTCGGTATTATACCATTATCGGCACACTGATTCAAGATAGAATCTGAAAGATTTTGCGATAGTATAGCTATACTTCGCTGCTCTTGGCCAAGCTCTCCGCATTTTCCCGCATACGTGCCGTGTACTCTCTGTGAAAGTAATACGGACTTCTGACAGGGAGTTGCTGCATAGCGTCTTCGACCGTTGCTGCACGGTCCATAATACGACCGCGCGCCGTGCTCTGAAGGTCTCGGATGCTGATATCTTTGATGCCGGCACCGCCAATCTTTGTGGCTCTGCGAAGCATTTTCTGGACGGTCCCGTGCCGCATCCGCCCTTTTTTGGCGGATACGAAAAGAGGATTGCCGCCAGTGGTTGGCGGGATGCGGTCTGAGAGGTAGGCGTCGATGGCTTCTGCCGTCTCCTCGTCCATCTGAACAACGCGGGACTTGCCGTCATCTCCGCGCTCCACGCGAACAGACGTCAGGTCAATATCCTCCATATCAAGCTGCACGATTTCGTTAAGTCCGAGGCCGCAGCGGAGAAAGAGGAGGATAATAGATGCGTTCCGCGTAGCAAAGTCACCGGTAAGATGCTCGATAATGGCGTCTTTCTGTTCCTCGTTGACTTCGACAGACTCTTTTGTTCTAACCATGTGAGGGCGTTTTGCCTGTGCGATGAACACCGGAACATCTGAGGCATGGACTTCGCAAAGCCAGCAGTAAAATCCTCTCACAATGCTGATTCGAACAGCATAGGACCCTGTGGACTCGTTTCTGGTGAAACGACAGTAATCGAGGAAGTCATCCCATTCGTCTTCTGTGATAGAAAGCATTTCATCGTCGGAAACATTGACCATGACCACTTCGTCCGGCTCGCAATCCATATTCTTGCGCTCATGCTTGAGATACTGCGCAAGGAGTCGAAGATTCATATAGTAATTGTATGCCGTCGATGTGGAGACATCCGACTCGTCGACAAGATGATACAAATAAGAGGCAAGTACGCCTGGCTCTTTGATGTAATTTTTAGTGTCCATAACCCCTCCGAACATTAAAATTTCGTCCACCCATATTATACCAATTATGGAACAATCGTTCAAGGAGTGAATGCGTTATTTTTAATATAAATTTTCGAATCACATCTTCATAAAACTCATTATTTATCGGCATTTTTCAGCTTTTCTGCTTGATTATCTGTTCCTATAATGGTATAATAGCTACAAATCAGCAAGGGAACTTGCAGCAACACGATTCGAAAGGTAGGAATAGAGAAAAATGAAGATTACCAAGGATGAACTCATCACCAAGATTACCGAGAAGACCGAGGGCATGTCCAAGGCACAGGTCAACTCCGTCGTGACCGCCACGTTCAACACCATCGCCGATATCATGGCTGCTGGCGATAAAATCTCGGTCCCTCAGTTTGGTACGTTCGGCAGTGCTGAGCGCGCTGAGCGCACCGGCAAGAACCCCGCCACCGGCGAAGCCATTACGATTCCCGCTGCCACGGCTCCTACGTTCAAGGCCTCTTCCGCGCTGAAGGACCATGTGAACGGGAAGAAGTCCTCTTAAGCATCGGCTGTGCTGCCGCAGCTTGCGGCACAGCGGCTTTGAAATAGCGAAGAAGGGAGGCTGCTCATGCAGCCTCCCTTCTTCTGGAGAAAATGTGTTTGTGTGGGGTAAAACCCGTGGCGGCGAGAGTGGGATTCGAACCCACGGGCGCTCATCGCACCGTCGGTTTTCAAGACCGAAGCCATCAACCTCTCAGCCATCTCGCCGTGTATCTGTATCATATCACTTGCGAGTTTTCTGCGCAAGCAAAAATTCTTAAATTATAGGAATTATACCATCTTTGAGGTTTATAGCATGGAGAAAGAGAAGAAAATCACTTCTGTCAAACTGGATTTGCCGGAAGGATACGTCAACAGCAAACGCATCATCGGACTGTTCCGTTGGCATGTCGATGACACAGTTATTAGCGCACACAAGGCGTCAGACCTTGTGCTTCGCAAAGTCGGGCGGAAGTGGTATTTGGCTACTTTCGTCCACTTCTTCAACAATCACGACATCGAGTACAACGTCATCAACCGTCCTACGCAGTGGTTCCTGCTGGACCTTCTCACGGGTAAGCTCGTGCAGGCTTACGGCTGCGAGAAGAACGACTTCTCTAACGCGAGCTTCAATGTGAAATATTCAATGGAATTCCTCGACAAGAGCCCAAGGGACATTTCCCGCGAGTATTACAGAGAAGTATACAGCATCTTAGATGCGGTCCGGCTCGGTTTGCTTCACAGAAGGAAGTTTGACGAGAAGACGTATCAGCGGTATCTGGACGGCATTCTCATCAATGTCCCAGATGCGTACCGCGAATTCTTTTTGGACCTCAGCGACACGGACGGTTCGAAGAATATCATCACCAGATAGGAAAAGCGGAGCGTGCCTTGTGGCACGCCCCGCTTTTTTGGTAGGCCTTCGGGGATTCGAACCCAGGACCGACCGGTTATGAGCCGGCTGCTCTGACCAACTGAGCTAAAGGCCCAAAAGGAATTACTTGCTGTGATTATACCATATTTCCAAAATGTCGACAATATGAGAATGGAATTTTTCAACGGGCTATTGACAAGGGCATTACGCGCATGTAATATGGTATACGTAATAAGTCATCATACCGCTGCTTCGGCAGAACGTCGTCATTCGGCCTGTTACAGGTAAGTTTTCTTTTCTCTTATACGTTTTTTCAGAGCAATAGCTTCCTGGCTATTGCTCTTTTTATATTCAAAAATCAAGGAGGTAACAAAAATGTACGCAAGAGAAAACAGCGCTGCTACGACCCCGAGCAACTTCCAGGAACCCAATTCTTTCTCCATGGCAAACGCTTTTTCCAATAACCTTTGCGAGAGCATCGAAGAAAATTGCTTTGAGCTTATTTTTTCGCTCGGCATCTTTGCTGGCAGCCGCATCCCCTCGGTAGGTATCGCCAACTGATGGTCTTGCAAAAAACTCGCAACGCGCCGCTCACAGTGAAGAGGGAAGTTCATCGTTCCTTTGCAGATAGCTGTTTCGAAATATCTGATAACTGCACATCGCAAAACGAAATACGTGCATTCAAAAGCATGTCCGATATGTTCGGACTGGTTCCGTCCACGCGGGCGAGGAGTTTCTGCCGCAAGACTACAACTTAGGAATTTCTATGTGGCCGGTACGCTCTCAGAGCGCATCCAAAACCAACCCAACAACATAGCAAAAGGGAGAGGCGGAGCACAAATGTGCTCCGCCTCTTTTCTTTTTGCAATTTGATTAAGTCCAGCGTTCGTCAACACCGTTTGTACGGTTGTAGACCGCAACGCGAGACAATCCGTATGTCTTGCCCATAAGGATTTCCCAGCTCGCTTCAATCAAGAAGGTGTAGCTCTTCCCGGGCTGCAGGCTGGAAAGGTCGCACCCCGGAGTTTTCTTCATGCCGCCATAGTTGCTGCTGTTGAGAACATCTCCGACCCGTTCCGTTCACAGAGGAGAACTCCAAAGCTACGAAGGCATACCGGTGCATCCTCACTTACCGCGTTGAGATTTTCAAGAAAAACTCTCAGGAAAGCATCAATGCCCGCCGGAGGAAGCTGCCCATCTACCACATTTCCTCGCTTCTGGCCAAGTATAGGGATAAGCAGCCCGAGTTCCTTGAGCAGGAGCTTTTTGCGCTGCGCCTGGCCACATTTCGCATGGAGTCAGAACTCATTCAGACCGCCAAAGAGTACGGCGACGTGTACCGCGAATACATGCTCGTGCTATCTGCAATCGTCTTTAAGCTGTATCCCTCTTCAGACACGGAGCTCATCAATCTGACGCAGTGGAAGAGCGAGCCCGTGAAGGAAGGAATGAAGAAAATCTCTCACCTTCGGAAAGCATCCACGCTCTTCAGTGCCGACATCTACCTCGAATCCAAGGGGCCGTCGAGCTGGCAAGTCATTAGCCGCGTGCAGCGGACGCGCATGCGCGGGTTCGAATTCCCCCTTGGGAGCGACGCGAACTCTCTCTATGAGCGGCAGAAGTTCAAGATGATTGGCGCGGCAAAAGACTATATCTCCAAGAAGATGTTCAAGTTGGACCACGAGTTTTTCCGACCGTCCGTTCAATCGCTCGTCCCAATGAAATACGAGAATATGTTCCTGACGTTCGGCCTGTATCTACTGTGCTATCAGTACGAGAGCCGCCCAAAGAGGGCTTAAGGCGAAGCACAAATATCCAAGTTGGATATTTGTGGAGAATTCTTCGAAAACATCATTGACGTTCATTTTGATTTGGTGTATATTATACCTGTATTAAAGTCATCATTCTGCCGTGCTATACACGGAACGTCATCATTCCGACTCCACAAGGAGCCAAGTCAACAACACCAAATTTGTAATCAAGACACTTATCTCTTTTCGAGGTAGGTGTCTTTTTATATATTTCATCATTTGTCAGTTTTATGATTTCGGGCTCGAAGTCGTAATACTGACAAAACAAATCAAAAACATAGGAGGATTTCAATATGTCAGCCATTATCAACGCCAGCAGCCTCATTCTCGAAGTAACGAGAAAGTGCAATCTTCACTGTGCGCATTGCCTTCGCGGTGATGCGCAGTGTGTCGATATGAGCAAAAGCACCATCGACAAACTCATGCCTATGCTGGGCAAAGTCAGCTCCGTCACCTTCACCGGCGGCGAGCCGTCTTTCAACACGGGAATCATTGAGTATTTCTTCAAACGGTTCGAGGAGACACACTCCTATGTGCCGTCCTTCTTCGTCGCCACGAACGGTATTGGAAAAGAGCGTCAGCTCGAACTGTGCCGCATCCTGATGGAGGCATACGCCAACATGGACGAAGGTGACCGCGAATGCTGTGGCATCGCTATCTCAAGGGACGAGTTCCACGACGACAGCGACGTTTGCAATATCGCAAAGGCGCTTTGCTTCTACGACAACAGCAAGGATATGAGCAATCAGCAGAACTCCGATTGGTGCATCCCCGAGGGGCGCGCAATGGAAAACGGCATCGGAGCCAACGAACGTAAGATGAAGCCCGACTTCTACATCGACAACGAAGACGACTTTATCGATGGCGATACCCCTGATGTCGAAATGCTGTACATCTCTGCAAAGGAAGAGGTCAACGGCGAGTGCGATTTCTCCTATGAGGATATCGACGAGGAAAAGCTCTGCACGCTGGATACGCTTCCTGCGTACTTGGAGCACCTCCGCCGTGAGTTCTCTGCCGACGACGTGGTAAGTTGAATCACGTAAAACTGACAAAAACAAAAAAGAGCGGGTGGGACGGAATATCCATCCCACCCGCAGAATTTAAGGAGGAAAATCAAGATGTCTGCTTCTCATTCCGGTTCCAATACCTTTTCCCCGCGTGCGCTGGTCCTTGCCTGGAAGCGCGCCTATCCGGCTGGTTCTGCCGTTGTCATGGACGACATGACACCCGACCCGCATCCCATTGCCAATGGAACGCGCGGCGCTCTCGAAAATGTCGATGGCGCTGGTCAGTTCCACACGACGTGGGAGGGTGGTCGCTCTCTCGCAGCCATCCCCGGCGCGGATAAGTTCCGTGTCAAGGCGGCTCTTGGCAGCAAGAAGGAAAGCTACCGAGCTCCCTTTATGGCTGTCATGTTCCCGCGCGGCGCAAGTCCTGCGGACTACGATTCCGTCGGCTTTATCCTCAACGAGGATGCAATGCCGTGCCGCATGGACGGCTGTACCGGCGTTCGTATGCGTGTTCTCTGGCCGGACGGCAAAGTCACGTTCCCGTGCTCAAAGGGGTGCCGCCTCTGCGAGGGGAACGACTCCGTTGGCCGCGTTTACCGCATCGAGTAATAGGAGCGTGCTATGTTCGACTGGATTGAAAACTCGTGGCACGAGTACGTTCCCGGTGCAACCGGCACCGGCCCTATGGTACGAGATACCATCTTTTTGAAGTCAGACCTCGGCTACACTCCCATCTGGATGAAGAACTCGCAGTCTCTCGACAACACCTATAAGGCACATCTGGCGTTCTGGTCTCTCGTACATCCGAAACTTTTCGGTCTGTCACGAAACGACCTGCTGGATGAAATCGTCAATATCAGCCTTGAAACAGAGGCTCCCTACTGGCGGTACATGTCGTTCGAGTACAGCGGCGTCTTTTGTGCTTCGATAACCGACGACAAGCTGCTGATGTCCTGGGCCAAAGACGGCTTCCAGGACACGGCATCTATCGAAGAGCTCATTCAATGCAATTCCAAGCTGGATTCCGTGAAAGCCTATCTCGTAAACGAGCATAATAGCTGGATGGAGAACGCGCCGACCGCCGTAATCAAGACGACGCGCGAACTGGATGATTGGATACTCAAGACGAAAGAGTTCATGCGCCGCAAGAAGTGCGGTACTCCCGTCTTTGACTTCAACATCATTAAGCCTTCCTATCAGGTCGCGTCCCTGAACCACCCAAGCAAGTATCGCCAGATGGCGCGGGATTTCTCGGACAAAGATGCGCTTCTGATTCGCTATAAGTCAAAAGCCCGCGGCGGTTATGTCGCGAGCAAGGCAAAGATACGCGATGTCATCTCCGATTCGATTCACGACGCCTGCTTTTTCAAAAAAGAGGAAGCAGTTGAGAAGCTGATGACCCTGGTCGGATGCGGTATCTACGCAGAGGCGTTTTTTGAACTGGTGCGTATTGACACGAAGAAGAATTTATGGGTCGTGCGTATCGAGCAAGAGAGCTCGCGACAGTCCAGCAACATCTGCTACCTTGAAAACCCCGCGAGAGCGGGGAAGAGCGGTGCTCTTCAGAACGCGCGCGGTTTAAGCGACATCGGAAAGGCATACCATTTCTCATCGAAGGAATCTGCTGAGGCGAAAGCAGCTTTGCTCCGCCCCATGTTGGGCATCATTTCCGCCGAGGTGGTCGAAGATGAAGAGTACATCGAAAAATTAAGGAAGGAGGGTTTAATGAAATGAATGACATGCCCATTAAAATTGAAACTGGGCCTTACGAACATAATGCCGACGGCATTTGGGGGACGAGCAGTGTTTGGATTAAGAGAGATGTCTACTCCTCGCTGCTGACAACGGAGCTCTCTGTTTCCGCCGGCAGCGCTGCTGTCATAGGAATTGTCGGAGAGACATGCAGACAGTGCCAAAAAGATGGCCTTGTGTGTGAAGACGTCATGAAGAAGTTCATGGAGCTTTCTGATACGGACCTTGACTACGAGCTCGCCCGCACTACTGCCGCACAGAATAGTGCTTTGCAGGAGTTTGCCAACATCGCCCATGACCTCACCAGACTCGGGACAACTCTCTCTATGTTGGAGAAAGCCCAGCAAATCCGGAATTACAGAATGCCGGACGTTGGACTTACTGGCTGGGTCGACGAAACGGTCGGCAAGGTGCAGGGCGACATGTGTATGGATATGTCCATCGCGAACGATTGTTTCCTCTTTCGCATCATGATTCGGGAAAACAATTATGTCCGCTGCGCCGGTAAAGACGTGACTGTGTGGGACGTCACCTATACGCTCTCACAGGACATGACGATGTTCCATAATACGTGGTCTCCGGACGCAGGGAAATTCCACCTTCTGGAATCTCCAACGAAGCCTGCGAGATACTTCACCAAGGCAGACGCGTTTGACTACGCACAGCGCCGTATGGACAGCATGGAAAAGACCTATTTCTATGACGAAAATCCTGTTATCCCTGAGAAGTACGCAGAGAACTTCAAGCTCTTTGGCATCCCTCTTCCGGGATACCGCTTCGCTTGAAGGAGGGAAGGAGAAGGGCGGTCATCTGACCGCCCTTCTTTTTTGAAAAATATTTGCAGAAAATTTTCGATTTTCTGTTGACCGGCATTCCGATTTGGTGTACATTATACCTGTATTAAAGTCATCATCCTGCCGCATTGCGGAACGTCATCAGCCCAACTCCGAACAGGAGCCTGTCATCATTTCAATATTCGTTATCAAGACACTTATCTCTTTTGAGATGGGTGTCTTTTTATATATCCACGAAGCTATCGTCAGTATTACGATTTCGACTTCAAAGTTCTAATACTGACGAATCATCAAAAAGAAGGAGGTTTTATGATGAAACATCGACGCGAACTCACCTGCACCGCATGCGGAGAGACTATCGAATCCGAAGTCTTTCACTGCATGTCCGGCGACATCCTTTGCACTGACTGCATGGCAAGCCAATATGCTGCCGAGCATCAGCTCGATAGGAAAGCTGCTCTGGCGCAGGTAAAAGACGACCCCTGCATCACCGTTTATCACGACGCGGGAGATTATCTCGCAGACGACATCATTTGAAGGAGGCATTTGCATATGAAGTACATTTACGCGAAGAAGCTGCACACGGGAGACGAAGTTACGCTCAAGAGTGACGGCACCATTTTCCGCGTGCTCGAAGTCGAAGTGTACGACAATGATGTCTACGTGTACGACAATGCGTACAACCGCTATCATCACAAAGAAATCAAGTGAACATCAATGCAGAAAAATATTTTATTTAGGAGGATTCCAACATGAACACCAGCACGACTTACGCTCAGCTCAAAGATGCCTACGGCAAGACCTACGGCTATGCCGCATTCCCCACCGCGCTTCAGTTCGTCATGAATCACGGCTGCGACGCCATCCGCCAGATGTGCCGCAAGGACATCACGGACATGCTTCCGGACGAGTACAAAAGCGACGTGAAGGACAGCATCGCCGAACTCGCTCTGCTGCTGGCCGACACTGACAGCGAAGTGATTCTCGCTTTCGCGCAGCGCGACAGTCTCCCCATCGAAGATGAGGAACGTCTCCCGCCGCTGCATCCTGACGGAGATAAGGAAGGCATCTGCCCCATCTGCGGCGGTGAAATCGACTACTGCGGCGAACACGAGCTGAACGATACCGGCTACTCCATCGGCTGGGTGTGCCCCGACTGCGGAGCCACCGGTCACGAGGAGTACGGTGAACTGTTCGCCTACCACTCCCGTGTCTGCGATAAAGACGGCAAGGAAGTGGAGGGCCGCGAGAACTAAAGCTGGCATTTGACCCAAAAGTGAAGGAGGTTTCTTTATGGCATCAAGAGCCAAACGAATTACCTTCCGAGACATTTCCTTCCTGCGTTTCAGCTTCGAGGAATATCTTGCTCTTTTGAGGCAGCATAAAAGCTGTCCACAAGAGCGGACAATCGAACTGGAAGCAGAATATGGAGAGGCGGTCATCAGGAACATTTCCTATGCTTATTACAAAAAGACTCTTATCAGCGAGGACGATTTCGCCTTCGCTGAATATTTTTTGGAAGAGCGTGGAGATTTCATCGCCGAGGGGATTGGACGTGTCTATAAACCCGGCACGCAGTTCGCTGCGGAGTCAGCTCAGTGCCAGAAGCTCATCAATAAGCTCCGTGACATTTGCGTTGCTTACGCACCGGATGAACTCGATGAACCAGAAACGGTCGAGGAGGTAAAAACAACACCCAAGAAGACGGCAAATAAAACGGTGCCTGTCTCCACTTGGAATTGGAAAGCGAACTTTGAACAGACTTCGCTTTTCAGTGCATAGAAAAAAGGACAGTCCCTTCGCGGGGACTGTCCTTTTTGTTTTCACTCACCGAAAGAGCGTGCTTTGGCCGATTCAATGATATCGGAGATGGTCTTTTCTTCCTCTTTCGTGAACCAGAGCATCGTGCCGACGAACTGGCGGAGCATCTCGCGCTGCTCTGTCGTCTTATCGCGCATATCAAAACGCGACCAGCACATGCTGATGGTGCCAACGTAACGCAGCATTTCCTTTTCCTCGGGGGAAAGAGACAATGTCTCCGAAAGCGTCTCAAAATATTTGTACTGGAACTCGAATGCACCTTTGAGGATTCGCAGAACGGTCGACTTATGCGCGCTGAAGTACGGGGCCAGCGACGAGATGGGCACAGGAGAATTGCTAATCTCGTGACGCGCAAACCAGTCGATAGACGTCATCAGAGGCGTCTTCTGCTTCGGGTGGCAGCGGATAAAGGCAGAGGCCCTGGACGGCATGTTGTTTCCTTTCGGCGGCGAGACCATGATATCGTCCCAGATGATTTGCAGCAGTTCCTCCGCAGCTTCATCGGAAAGGTAAGGCAGCTTTTTATAGACTAACGCACGGAAGGATTTCTGCTCGGCCTGAAGAGCGGAGTACGGCACCTTATAGATGCGGACATCGGAAATATCATTGAGGTAATAGAATGCGTTGGCCAGTGTTTTATTCTCGCCGAAAAGGTACTTTGCGAGGCGCTGCTTGGTCTCAGCGTTGAAATTGCGCCCATTCTGTTTCGCATTTTTGAGCGCATACAGCGAGACCCCCGCCTGCACTCTCATCGCAGTAGGACCCTTGTCCCAGATGGAAAAGCGTCTATCTTCGATTCCCATCTGAGAAAGGAACGAAAAAACAAAGTTTTCCGCCGACTCATAGGTCTTTCGCGTGGAGATTTTTTCGAGCATCGTCGAGATTGTGACGATTGTACTGGCGGAAATATACGGGAGCTGATATTCGACCTGATAGAGGAGGCTGCGCTGCAGCAGCGTCCTGCCCGTCATATCATAGAATATCTCTTCGGCTGATTTTCTGCCGCCAAGCAGCATATCGCCAAACGGGTCGTCATAATCCACATCATCGAACGCGATAGGGAAAGCGCTTCTCAGCTTGCTCTGAAAGCCAGGGACCATGCTGGACGTCGGGTCATCGGCAAGCGTTTTGATATAGGCGATGGGGTAGTTAGTCGCCGCAGCGATGCTCTCCATGTTGATGCGGTACGTGTTGCAGATGTCCTGAATCGTCACGCCGTGAGGGATATCGTAGTGAGGCTTTTCTTCTGCTGCGGCCTTTGCCTTCGTTTTACCTTTTGCCTTTGTGGGCTCTTTTACCAGTGCGCTGGTTTTCACGCTCTCGGGCTGCAAAGCATCTTTTTTCTTGCGGGGCATCGTCCTTACCTCCTCACACTTTTCGCGTTCGTTTTCTGGAATGCCGCCGGGTAGACAGCCTTGATGGCGCTTTCAAATTTCTGGAGCGCCTCCGCAGACGGGTCGTCGTAGAGCTTCTGCACATAGATTTTGGGGAAGTTAGTCTCGTTAGCAATGTCTCCTACGCCGATGCCGTACATCTCACACACGCGCTGCACACCATTGTTGTAATTGTAAAATTCCGACTGGTCATCTTCCTCTTTTTCAGGAGACGGCTTTCGGAGGTCAAACGCTCTTGCGTCGATATGCGCCATGCGTTCGTCAAACTCATCACGCGTCATACCGTACTCTTTGCATAAGGCCTCAATCCATTCCTCTTTCGGCGCATCGCACTGCAGGACCTTTTCCCGGAAGACAGAGGGGTGGACCCCAAAGAGAGTGGTCTTTGAGTGGACATCGGCATTTTCATCATTTTCGCGGCGCAGCTCGTAAATGAGCGCACCAAAACGGGAGAGCACCTTTTCACCCCGCGCTTTAGCCGGCAGATTGGGAAGCTCTGCGGTGCTTCCTGTCGCAGTAGCCTTTTTCCGCTTCTCATAGATGAAAGATTCGGCCATGTCATGGCAGCGTGAATTCTCGATACAAAGGAAGTAGTCACGCTCCCAACGGAATGTGCTGCCGCTGAGATACGGCTTGAGATACGCTCCGAATTCGCTCCACAAGCACGCACCCGTGTGTCTGATATAATAGCGGGCCAGCTCGCCGAGCGCTGTCGATGGCTTGGCATCAAAATGGACGTGGACGAAATCAGCGCCCACGTTGATATCCAGGATGCGGCAGCCGTACTGGCCCTGGAAGACTTCTTTGGTGAGTTCCAGAAGACGGTCTTTCAGCGCATCTTTTATGACAGGGCAGCACCCGATTGTCACTGCGACAAAGGAGTATTCAAGGTCGAAGCTGGCATCCCTCGTGGTATGATAACTCATGGCATTTCCTCCATTCTTTTCGAACGCTATTATACCACTATCGGTACAAAACGGCAACGCGGGTTTTGGTGAAAATGTCAACATCGTGCACTTTTCATCCAACTGCGAAAAAGAAGAGGGCTTCACTTGTTGAAAGGGTTCATAATAAATGGTATAATGACAACAAAATAAGAATGACGGGGTGAAACAGATGAAAAACGGGACTGCGGTATTTCACGATTTTCTATCTTACCTCCACTGGGTCGAGTCAGTCGGCCCTGACGGCTGGAAGAAGATTTGCAGCACTTTGACCAAAAACGCCTACTCCTTTTACATGGGCGGAATGTTCCCGGAACTCAATAACGACAGGGACCTTTCGGGCCATATTCGCGAGGCGCTGAGCGCGCAGTACACGGTACCCAACTGGGCAGGCCGTCCACAAGAGGGGACACTGGACGCCCCTTGGCCGCGCGTGCTCGGCGCGATAAAGATGCTGGAGACCATCCACTATATGAACACCATGATGGAGCAGCCCATCAACGTCCGCTTCTGGTTCACGACGGAAGACGGCTCTCTTGGCGGAGACGATGAGGACAGAGCTGAACTCAATGCGCTCGGCATTTTCGGCGTCGCCGGTCTCTATATCGGGAACGAAAATAAGCTCGTGCTCGTTTTTAATCCTGACAAGTATCTGCACTTTACAGAAAAGAAGAGCTATGAGGATGTGTCTCCGGCTGCATTGAGAGCGAGCATCGCAGCGCCGAGAGACGGGGACAGCCAGCAGCTCATTCCGACTGAGGCGGAAGGACTTACGCCTGCCAGCGTGCGTTCTGCGCTGGATGATGAAAATGGACGTCTTACCGAGCTGGAAGCGCACCTCAAATCCGTCAAAGATGGGTCTGCGCCGGAGCTCGCCGAGCTGACGGAAGCAATGGCAAAGCTGCAGCGCGAGCTGGATGAAAAGAAGACTGCTCTCATGGCAGAACTCAATCGCAAAAAGGACGAGCTCGAAGAAAAGAAGTACGAGCTGGAGAATCAAATCTACCTGCTCGACAGTCAAATCTATTCTATTCTCTGCTATGCAGGGGAGACGGTCAAGTTTGCGACCGTGCGCTCGGGCAGGAAAGCGCCCGACACGGAGCCCATCGTTGTCTACCAGAAGCTGCGCTATCTGGATGAAGACCTTGCCCGTATGGTGTCGCTTTATGACATCCAGTGGGGCCAGCTTCCTATGTTCGAGAGCTTCATCCGAAGCTGTCCCGCCGCGCTCGATGTCTTCGCGCCGAATGAACGCTGTGTCATGTTGGTCCGCTTGTCAAAGACCGGCACGAGAACAGACATCGCGCAGGGGCCCTGCGGAGAGATTGGCAACATGCTTCAGAACTACCACTACTATCACGGCGGAGCCATTGGAATCATTATCCGTAATGGAGAAAACCTTTACATTGGGTGGACGGATGACAAGCGAATCCACATTACAGATGATTTGCTGATTTCTAAGAACAGCGTCAAGGTCGAAGACGAAAAACCGGCCTCGGAGCCTCACTTCGACTTCCCCGGAGACGAAGAGCGCTACCGCAAGGAGCAGAAAAAGAAGTACCGTGAAGAGCGCAAGGAAGTGCTGGACGGCCTCGTGAGCCGAAACTTCATCTATCAGATTTTGCAGGGCGTCATCGACCGCACGCCGATGCTCCCGCTGCCAAAGGGCGTCACGCTCAGCCGTGAGTCGGAATATGTCATCTACGCCGTAGCGGACAGATGGCTCTCCGATACGCGCTTCGGCTCCCTGACGGAAATCATCCAGAGGGTCAATGAGCGCATCACAAAAGGTGACGCCGTTCTCACCACGCAGCGCTTGCGCCCCGAAGCAGCGTACGGCAAATACTCCGCCGACACTCCCTGGCACAACAGCCGAGGCCGCGGCGAAAGGAACCGCACACATGACACGCAGGTCGAAGACTGCACCATCTATCCGGTCAACCTCGTGGAGTTTGACCCGCCGGAATATAACATCGTCTATCAACTCATGGACCGTGTCGGAGGGAAACTCAAACCGATACGCTACTGGTCCACCGTGCGCGACGGCCTTGACGAGGTGACGAAGGTCGACGGTGTGACCATCGGGGAGCCGGACGAGCATGGGGAGATGGCAATTACCTTTGCCGATGATTCTGCCCGCCTCGACTTCTGCGCGAAGAACGGATTTTCAGAGACCGTCGTCCCGCTGAATATCAAAGTCCGTACCAACCGTCACGTCTTCGTCAGCGTTGAGAAGACTGGCGGCTGGTGGAAGGACTACAAAGGGACCTCCCGCGCCAATTTCGAGTTATATGACGAAGAGCTCATCAATCTCACATACATGAACTCAATCTGGCTCCTTTGGGCCATCAATACAAAGACGCTCGGCGGCTGGCATATCGGCGGGGTAGAAGTCGCATACGCCTACGCTATCCGCTACCTCAACACCGCCATGGACTTCATCCGTGCAAGAGAGAAGAAAGAGAAGGCACTTCTGGATGCCATCGACCAGAGCATCTGCCTCGACACGGAATGGCCGCTGAAGCTCACCGAGTGGAAGATGGCAAACAACGTCAGAGACATCACCGAATACCAGGCAAAGCGTTTTGCAAAGTTCTGCAAGAACTGATAAGATAGCAGTGAGGTGAGATGAAATGGAAGTTCGCAGGTACCACGGGAACATCTTGAGCAGCACCGCCGAAGTCATTGCCCACCAGGCGAATTGCCTCGGGAAAATGGACGCCGGCATCGACCAGGAGATTCGGGACAAGTGCCCCGAGGCCTTTCCGCCGTATGCAGCCGCCTGCCGGAAAGGGAACATGCTCGGTGAGTGCCAGATGGTGAAGACGAAGAGCGGCCTCTACATCGCGAACCTCTTCGGGCAGTACGGAGCGAAGACCGACTACACGGCTCTCAAGGGCGCACTCAAATCGTTGCTCGTGCAGATGCAGGAGATGCGCCTCCACACTGTCGCCTTCCCATACTGCATGGGAGCAGGCCAGAATCGAGGGGAGTGGACCTATATCTATTCCCTCATCCACGACACCTTTGCCCGAATGGGCGTTGTCATTGAGATATGGGCAGAGAACGGATTCTAACGAGAAGTGAAAGGATATAAAAATGGAAATCGAACGAAAATTCCTGCTGAAGTCGCTGCCGGATTTGAAACCGGATTCCCGCAGCCACGTCTTAATTGGCTACGTGGATACAGACCCCGTCGTCCGCATCTACAGTCGGGAAGAGCTCATTGGTGAGCAGAAGGGGAAGATGACATACCGCATGACCATCAAAGGTCATGGGCAGCTCGTCCGTGAGGAAATCGAATGCGATATCCCGGCAAACTTCTTCAAGAAGACGGCAGCATTCATTGGGAACGACCTCATTGTCAAGGACTACTACGTCTATACGCACAATGGGCACACCCTGGAAGTATCTCTCGTTGACCCCGGTACGGAGAACGAGTTCCTGTACGGTGAAGTCGAGTTTGAAAGCGTTGAAGAAGCTATGGCCTATGAATGGCCGTTTGAAGGCGCTGTCGACGTTACGAAAGATGATTTCTTCAAGATGAACCGATACTGGGAGCGTACACGTCTGAGATAAGAAAGAAAAAAGGAGAGAGGGGAGACAGCTATGGAGAAACTCGTTCCCATCGGGAAGAAGAGCAAGAAAGAACAGAAGGCATACCACCTCAAGCAGCGCCGCACATGGGGTGACATGAAGCCTATCACCAAGGTCATGCCCAATGGGAAAGCCTATGTGAGAAGACGTGTGAAATCTGAGAAGCATTTGGATGACTGATGCCACTCAAACGGCTCTCCAGCAAGTTACCGGCAAGTTAAAAATAGCAAAAAGAAAAGCACCGAAAGCCCTTGGTACACAAGGAGTTTTCGGTGCTTTTTGGTTTCGGACAGATGCGAAGAATGCAGCGCATCAGGCCGTCCGGATGAGCCCGCCGCCGCGGCGCTTGAAGATGACAGAGCCGTCCTCTGCATCTTCGTTGTCGGTGACGACATGGCCGAGCATACAGAACTGACCATCCTCTGTGCGCTCCATGATGCCTTCGAGTTCCGGACGTCCCCTGGCAATGTTGTTCTCCATCATCTGCACGTACTCATCGACGACATAGAGGTAGGTGTCCATGTGCATCCTGCAGCCATAGACCAGAAAGTCGCCGCTGGTGACCGCGAAGACGAGCCCGCCGTATGATTCGAGCTTGGCAATTTCGTCACTGAAAGGGGAGTCGGACTCGACGACCGACATGAGCCCGCACGAGCTGTCCGTGACATAGACCTCGCCCTTTTGGAATGCGCTCACAACGCTCTCGGGCAAACCGATAGCCCGCATTACCTTAACGCCGACATCCCGACGTGTCATACAAATCAACTCCTGAAATAAAACTGGGCCGCGCGAACTACCTCGCCGACCCTCTTATTATACCACCCACCGCGCCGCCTCTGCAACCAGACACCCACGAATTAAAATAATGTTTACCGCAGGGCAAGCCCCCGTCACCTTTCGGTGCCGTCCTCGTTGGTGGTCAATATTTCCGTTTTCCGCGCCTTCGGCGCGGCGATGGCCCGCTCTTCTCCCGTCCCTCTCTGCCTTTCCGCGGCTCCGCGGGGTGGGGTGGGGCCTTTCTTCGCTCGCGGCCTCTGCCGCTCTTCGCCGCCTTTTCTGCGGCCCGTTCTCTTCGCTTCTGCTCATGCTGTCCTCGCGCCGCCTGCGGCGGCGCGTTCTGGCTTTTTCTTTTCTTCTGTTCGTCTCTCTGCTGCCCTCCGGCAGCCAGGACCTTTCTTTCGCCCTCTTCTTTTCTCCGCCGTATGGCGGCTCTTCCCGTCCTTCCGCTCTTCTCTTTCTTTTGTCCTGTCCTTCGCTCCCTGTATTGGGTGCGGCCCATTCTTATGTATGTTTTTGATTTTTTATTTTTATTTATTGTTTTAGGTGCGTCTATCGGGAGGTATAGGAGAAGGGAAGGGTATCGTTTACGGAGGAATACTGTGCAACCAGTATGGATGGGGGACGCTGGGGGTGCGGTAAACATTATTTTAGAGATGGGATTGGTTAAAAAGGAAAGGGTAGGGAACAGGACGGACCTGGCTGAGGGTGTAAGGGAGAAGAGAGGGACGAGAGGTGAGGGTGGTCCCCGCGAGGGGGTGCGGTAAACATTATTTTAATGGGCTCCCCTGGTGCGTGGGGTGCCGGGGCGGTCTTTGGTGGAAGAGCGGGGTCCCATGAAAGGGATGCGAGTACCCGCCGCCGTCTCTCTTCTCACGCGGCTTGGGACAGGAGTGCTGTTCTTATCGACGCATCGTTGGTATTCTGGAAGCACTCACGAACAGGTGCTTTTCCGTCACCACGATGTTGGGCCATTCATATGGGTCTCTGATGCCTTCACTCAGAAGGTACAGGGCCCCTTCGCTGATTTCCAGAGACCCATCTCTGCGCAGGTCGAGCATCGACCGCGGCAGAGTTCGGACCAGCTCGTTCAGCTCTGCTTCCGAGCAGCGAAGAGCTGTTTTGACAACGCTTTTGGGAAGATACCGGCCTTCGGCAGCCATTACGAGGTCCGACTCGTAATCCGCCGGGAAGTGCCACGCGGGCGCTCGGTCGATATCTTCTCTTGTGACGCTCGCCATGTCGTATCTGCGGAGCTCTAAGCCTATCCCGCAGCAGGAGGTCAGCCATTCAAGCGGCGCTCCTTCCGGAACGGTATCGTCACGGCATATCGGCTCGTAGTAGTCAAGAAGGCGCTTGACGATGCCTTGTAGGTACTCCCGGAAGGCAGGCGGCCCGTACTCGGCATCCTCGCTGAGGAGCTTTTCCAGGCGCGCCAGCGCGCTCAGAGCCTCGCGTTCCGACGCGAAGGTCTCTCTTTTCTTGAACTCTTCGAACTTGCTTTGAACATAGCGCATATCCGATTGATTGATTTTCCCTTTCATGATTCGCTCTCCTCGTAAAAATAGTTTACGCTGGGGACGCGTGAGAAAGGGGAAGACAGTGTGTCTCGGGTACTCGCTACGCGATTGTAACATACGGCTTTTGCCGCCGGAACTGAGAATATCTGGGACTTACTGCTCCAGCTCCCGCTCCAGCTCCCGGCGGATATAAAACGCGGCTGCTCCGTGGGTCTCAACGGCCCTGACGAGCGCGCGGTGTAAGTAGGCATCCAGGTTGGTGATGGTCTCCATTCGCTCGCAGATGGCGCGCAGGAGCGCGTAGAGCGTGTAGAGGTCGAGGTCCCGGTAGCAGAGGAGGACGTCTCCCTTTTTGAGGACCTCCTGCCCGATACGGATGTACTTTCCAGGGAAGCTCATGTCTTTGGCCATCTGCTCGATGGATGCGTCCAGCAGACGGTACATGGTCTCCTGCCGGCTCTCGCCTTCCTCATGCTGCGCGATGAGCGAGCAGAAGAGGGGATAGTCGAAGCGGTCCTGCAGCGCTTCATAGCAGGTCGCAAAATCCAAGGGAACTTTTTCTTTTTTTGCGGCCTCCGGCGGCGTGCCGCCGAGGCTGACTGAAAAAAGCTGATTTACGTCAGGATGAGTAAGGGATTGACTTGCGTGCAAATTTAGGTCGTCTGCAGATGCAGCATTTGGATTTTCCGCGTGCAGATTTGAAATCTCCCTGGTGCAGGAATCAAATTCACCGGATGCAGAATCTAAACTGCTTTGATGCAAGTTTTGAACCTCACCCCCGCTTTCCACGTGCAAATCTTGGGATGCTACGATTTTTGCCCCTTCCGACGGTAGATAATCTCTCAAATAGAGGCGGTATCCGCTCATGTCTTTTGGCATCTTTCGAAGGATGAGTCCGAGGTTCTCAAGCTCTTTGTAGGCGCTCAGAAGACTGTTTTTGCCGCAGCCGAGCTCCTGCCGGACGGCTTCGTTGTCGAGGCTGCACCACACTTTTCCGTCTTCATCCACCCGACCGTACTGGATGCTGAGGTGAATCTTGTCGAGCGCGATGGCGTATAGCATGATAGACCGCAGCGGGAGCCCGTGCAGCGCTTCATCCTCGAAAAATACCTTCGGGATGATGTAGTACGGGTCCGATTCTCCCAGGATATTGGCTCTTGTAAACAGGGGGAAACCGCCGTTTTTCAGCTCCTCGACACTATGGAAAGGGGAGGGCGGCACCCATTTTCGGAGATACAGCCGCTTTGGCTTCTTCAAAACGCTGTTTTTCATCGGCTGCTCCTTTTCAAGAAGCAATCCGGCCTCGACGAGCCGGGCAAAAACGTCTACGGTCTTTCGTTTCGACCAGCCGATGTAGTTCGCAGCATCCTCTCGCGTATAAATGATATAGACATTGCCGCTGTCATCTATCCAGTTGTTCTTGAACGAGAGCTTTGTGCGGTCCCTCAATACGACGTAAAGGAAGGTCTCATCCAGATTGATGCCGAGCGCAGCGCCGTCCGTCAGCATATCCTTTGGAACGACGTAATACTGATAGCCCTTCGCCCGCCATTTATCTATGAACGGGTATGTCTGGACGATATCCGGCCTCATCTGGGAGCACCTCCTTTCCTCTATACTGAAATCGAGGGGGTATACTTCTACAATTTCATGATGTACTATACCGTCATTTCCAAGATTATGTAAAGATGGTCCTATTTTTGTGTAGATAGATGGCATCTACACAAAAATAGGACCTATGAAAAAATCATTGATATTTCAATGGTTTTCGGCGCTCTGGACGGGCGTATCTACACAAAAACAGGGGGTGGCGTCTATACAAAAATCGGCCCTGTTCTACACGTTTCTCGGGGCTGACCTACACAAAAATAAGGGCTCATCTACACAAAACTTGTCCCCCTATCTACACAAAAAACGCGGTGCCCGAGAGCCCAATATTCATGCCGGAGTGGATGTATCTACACAAATCTTGCAGGCAGAGCACCCGTTCGACGTCATTTTCTCTAAAACTGACGTATGTTACCGTTTCGTCAGTATTACAAAACGTATACCCTCCGGAGCTGCTATTTCCCGACACCGTTCGAGCAGGGGAGCGAAAAGAGACCGATTTTGCTGTTTTTGGCCTTACAGCCCTTATATATCAATACTTGTACGGTTATTTTACTTCACATAGATTTTGTGTAGATAGACCCCGTTTTTTGTGTAGATACCCTGATTTTAGTGATGTAAAGCTGTTTTGCCATACAAGCATTGAAAATGCTTGCTTTGTGGCCGGTTTTTGCGCTTTCGCCATTTTCGCCAAAAATTGCCCTGAAAAACGCGAAAAAAGAGCCCTGCCAGCCGGCAGGGCTCTTTCTGGACTTTATTCATCCTCTTCGGGTACTTCGCTCTTCTCTGCTATCCGGTTGGGCAGGATATTGAAGTGGACGGGCGGTGGCGGCGTCGGCTGCCTGTTCGGGAAGAAGATACGCACGGCGACGTAGCTGCGGCGCTCTTTGATGGAATCCCACTTGGCGATATATCCGTGCTTGGCCCATGTGTCGAGAATCGTATGTACGGTCTCTCGGATGCGCTGCTTGACGGTGAAGGAGGACTCCACGCTGCTCCCTTCCAGAGCGACTTCATAGATGCTCTCGTAATGGATGATGAGTGGAGCCGGTTTCTTGTAGACGCCCTCTGTCGGATAGATGAGAGGCGCGACGTTTCGCTGCATCATGTTGAGGATGGCGATGTTGCGCTGTGTGTAGCTGATGCCGATGGAGAGGAAAGAGATAGGGGTCATCGTGATGCTCTTTGTGATAGAGCAGAAGCGGAAGATGATGGGCAAGGCCACCACGCGGTACGACGACACGGGAATGCCCGAGAGGTTCATTGTGATGCGTTCTGCGGGCAGGATAGGGCCGTCCAGTACCGCATCCCCCGGTCCGATATCTTCGCTTCCTGCGAAGTCGTGGAGGTCGATATGAAGCGGCGTGTACATGAGCTGCGTCATGGCGTCGTCGACCATCTTCTGCTGTTCCTGGCTGACTGACTCGCCGTTCGTCTTACCGGTCATGGTGCGGTACAGCATGGAGCTCGACCAGGCGAGGTTGCCGGCGGCCATTTCCGAAAGGACCGCTTCGAGCACCGCACGCTGAAACTCGCCCAGCGGCGCTGCCTTTTCAAGGACGTCGTCCGACAGCGTGATTTTCGCGACGTTATTGACGGACTTGCGGGTCTTCGGCAGCTTTGTCTCATCGCCGGTCCGCTCAAAGGCTGCGAACGACTTGGCGTTCTTCCATAACGGCGTCAGCGCGTTCGTCGTGACGACGGAGCCGGGCACGACATTCGGCACATAGCCTTGCGAGTCCGACATCTTCTGGACCGCTTCGCCGAGCTTTTTCTCGACGGGGTTCCATAAAGCCTGCTGTTCGTCCTGCTCTTTGGGTCCGCTCTTCTTTCTTGACGTGGCCATAGGGAAATATATCCTTCCTACTGCTTTTCAGTGTTTCTTCTCGGGAGGGATTCTATCACGGGGAGCCGAACTTTGCAACCGGTACGTGTAATCCTCTACTATATCATGGCGCACTCTCGATAGGATTTCACGAATGAAATATTTTCTAAGTTTTCTGTTTCTTCGTTCGAGTCTGTTTTCTAATACTGACGAAAGCAAACCCTTTATTATAACTCACATCCCTCGCTCTTTGATTTCACACGTGAAACACTTGCTCAAAAAGTTGCCTTGTCTGCTGCGGCGTAGTATGATAGGACTATCCATGAGATTCGAGGTATCGGTATGAGCGATATAACAGAGCTTTCCCTTGGCGCAGTTCGCGCAGAGTATGTGCAGTACCTGAAGAGCCACGAGTATGCGGAGACAACTGCCAGGACGTCGGCGTATGCGGCGTTTTACCTCTGGGACCGGCTCGGGCAGGATGCGTTCTGGGATACCGTCCTCTCGGATGACTTCGAGAATATCAGCAAGATGTACATAGAGTCGCTATACTTGAAGGAAGCCGGCAGGGCGGGAACAGACCGCGTGCAATGGGTGAACTGGCGTATGGCGCATCTGCGCCGCTTCCGGCGCTTTCTTCAGGAGCGCTCCGGAGAGACGGTCCCACTGCGCCAGCTTCCACAGAGAGCGCTGCGAAAGGCGGCGGCAGATGGTCTGGATATCCCGCACCCTTCCGCCGAGCAGGCGCAGGCCTATCTATCCCGCTGGGAGACACAGGAAGAGTTCGAGAAGTACCGGCATCAGGAGGATGCGCTCAGTCTGCTGTTCTGGCAGCTCTGCCCGAGCAATGAGAAGATAGAGGATATCCTTTTGAAGGTAGCGACGCTCAATGACTTCTTCAGCACCAATATCTACGGCGTCTATCCCGTCGCGGCGCATATCCTGTCTCTCAGCATAGATGACCGGCTGCAGCGCGGCGATATCTCGCTGGTCGGCGACATCCAGCGAGTGACGGTCAATGAGAAAGAGATTAACTTCTATTCCTTCGCCACGAAGTATTGCAGTCATCACAGGCCGGACGTCTATCCGATATATGACCGCTATGTCGATGATGTACTGCGGTATTTCCAGCGCGCGGACCGTTTCTCGCCCTTTGCCTCGTTCAATCTGAAGGACTATGCGCAGTTCAAGCAGGTGATGGATGAGTTCAGCCGCTTCTATGCGCTCGGCGATATTTCTCCCTGGGCGCGTGACAAATATCTCTGGATGCTTGGCAAGGAGTATTTCACGAAGACCTATGGCACTTCTAATACCTGCAAAAAGGACCCGTCTCTGAAATGAGACAGGTCCTTTTTATTATTTCGTCAGTTTTAGAAAATAATGCGGCTAAGATGCCGCTCTTCGCTCAGTGATACGGCTTATTTTCTGGCGTGGAGTGCGAGAATGCAGCAGCCGGGGCTTTCCTGCATCTGCGCATCGGTGCGTCGGGTGAACTCAGCTTCGTTTAGGAGGACGGCGGGCGCGTAGATATCGGCCTTTACGACATCTCCGGTCTTTGGGTCGTAGTGCTTCACTCCATAGATGGCATGAACCGCGCGGCTTTTTGTCATGTCCTTGGAGGCGGTTTGCCGTGCCTCATCCAGCATGGCGGCGAGGCCGGGGTCGTTTGTGTAGTGCGGAACGAGGTAAACGCTGCCGTCATGGACGAAATACTTAATACCGGGATAGCTGCTCATGTTGTATCCTTTCTGCGGCTGTACTGGTTATAGTCCGTTGTCGCTTACCACTCGCGGGCTTTGATTTTGTTGACTGGGTTGGTTTTCGCCGCGGTCCTCATATCCTGGCTGTTGACGTGGGTGTACACCTGCGTCGTGTTGAGGTTTCTGTGCCCGAGTCGCTCTTGTACCACGCGGACATCGGTGCCGCTCTGCAGCTCAAGTGTTGCGACTGTATGGCGGAGCTTATGAGGGGAGTAGGCCTCAAGGCCCGCTTTGAGCATCGAGGACTTGACAAGGCTCTGTACGGCGTCGACGCTGATGCGGGTGTGCTTGCGGGAGAGAAACAGGGCATTCTCGCCCTTCGGCGGCTGGTACTCATCTCTTATGGCCAGCCAGTCGTCAATGGCCTGTACGCACGGATGCGTCGCCCGCAGGCGGGCTTCCCGCTCTTCCGGCGTCTCCTCGGGGATGTCGTTGACATCTCCGCCAAGGTATACCTGCCGCTCTTTATTGCCCTTACCGAGCACCTTGATATAAGGCGCTCCTGTGTCATCGAAGCGCAGGGCGTCGACATTGAGCCCGACGAGCTCGGATACGCGCATGCCGCTCGACAGGAACAGACGGATGATGCAGTAGTCTCTCACCTCGTTGAGTCCTGCGACGGATGCCAGCAGCCGCTTGACCTCATTTTCCGACAGATAGACGGGAAGGGACTGCCGGTTTCTCGGCACATAGACGCCGATGGTCGGGTTCGAGTCCAGAAGTCCGGCGCGCTCGCAGAGGTAGTTATAGAGTGACTTGAGACAGGCGATTTTTCGCTGGGTCGCGGCGGGTCCGATGCCGTTCGAGTCTCCGCCGTGCGCATGGTGGATGCTCCGCTCGGAGCGAAGGAAGTCCACGTAGTTGTTGATGTCCGTCTTCTTGATGTTTCTCACGAACTCAAGGTCGATGTCATTTATCGGAATCTCCTCAAATGGCATATCCGGGTCAACGGCTCCGCGGTCTCTTTTGATGAAGCGGAAGAAGATGCGAAGGTCGAGGTAATACTCGTTCACTGTCGCATCGGACCGGTTGCACTGCAGCGACATGAATCGCAGGAAGTCGGCTATGAGAGGGGAGGCTTCATCCTTATATTCAAGCATCGGTATCTGGCTCCTTTCTGCGAGCATTCAGGCGGCTTTCTCGAAGCTGCTGCTTCGCCTGCAGCTCGGTGAGTTTCTTTTGGGCATCTGCCCTGACGGTGAATACGGTGTGCCCAATATCGAACAGGGTGAACTCTGTCATGCCGAGCGCTTCGGATGCGCAGACGTACACGCCGCCTTTTACCTCAGTTACTTCGTTGGCAATGGCTAATCCGTAGTCGAGGGATGGGATATAGACGAGCATGCCCTTTTTCAGAGCTTTGAAAGGGAGGACCATGATGCGTCCTTCCTTGAGTGCTGCCTGCAGGTTCTCCAGCGTCGGCGGGATGTACTCGAACGGTTCCACGGTCCGTGTCCGCGTTCTGGCCGGTGTCTCTTTCGACTCGGCGGTCGTGCTTTCCATGTTGATTCCGAGCTTCTTTAAGAAAGCTGTCGGGTCCATTTCCATGACTTCCGCGGTCGCGAGCAGGATGGGCAGCGTCGGAGTGCTGGTGCAGCCCTCGGTTTCGAGCTTGGCGAGATACGACTTTCCGACGCCAATCATCTTGGCGAGCTTTCGGATGGAGATGTCATTCTCTTCCCGGTATTTCTTTGTCAGTTGCCCATAAGTTCTGGTCATGGCACTGCTCCTCTTCGCTGCTCTTTGCAGCGGGTGTTGTCTCTGCCGCAGCCGGCGCTGCCGGCTTGGGGATGGCTGAGAAGCGGATGAGGGACATCCGGTCGTCCCCGCCGATGACATCGAAGGTGAATTCGTCGATGTCCCCGCCGGGATTCAGGATGCTTTTTGCGAGACTGTAGATGGCTTTCGCCCGATAGGCGAGGAGATTCTTTGTCTCCAGTTTTACGATAGCTGACGTAAATCCGTCTTCGCCGGTGTGCAGAACGCGCTCTTCTTCGGTGAGAAGAGGTCTCGATACCGGGTCCGTCAGTATTCGCTCGGCTGCGTCGACGGCGTCCTGATAGGATAGGTCGATAGACGGCTGAGGTGTCCCGTTGAGCAGGAGCTCCCAGCCGTCGCCGCCCTTGCAGGGTCTTACATGTGCTGTGTCGAAGCCGTTTGTAAATTCTCTCTGTTCTTCCATGCGTTCCCTCAGCCCGGATTCTGGTCGTGGTGGATGTCGGCGACGCCGACGGAGATATGCACGTTCGGCACGATGACATGGACGATGGCTCCATACTGCTTAGCGACCTTGCTGGCGCAGATGAGGGCACTTTCACGGCCATTTTCCAGGAATGACTGCGGGCTGTGCGGGTCGCCATCGTAACCGTCGGGATTCTGCATCTTCTTCACGTGCAGGGTGTCCATAACGGAAGGGAGGTTCTGCGCATAGGCGCGTGTCAGCTCACCGGACGAAACGCCGTCCGGGAGGCAGGAGAACAGGAAAACGACGGTATCCATAGCGGGACCGCCGAGATGGACTTCAATATTGACCTGATTCGGCATAAATTACTCCTCGATTTCAATGGCATTTTCCTTGGCGAAAGCCCAGGAAACATGTGGTGGTTCGATATCGTCGGCGCTGCCGGCTGGCATTCTGATGATGGAGATTTCCGAGCAGTGGATGAGCGCCAGGTCTCTGGCAGCTTCTCTTGCATCCTCCAGATTCATGAGGCCGGGGAGGACCCACGGCTCGCCGCAGAAGTCTCTTCCTTCTGGATTTCGATAGGCAACGCCAAACTCAATGTAGTTCGTATTAGGCATGGTGGAGTACCTCCATAGAAGATAGTGATATTATACCATTATCGGGGGAGCGTCGCAAGCGCTAAACGCGGCAAAATTTTCGTTTTGTCGCGTTTTCTGTTTCAAATAAAAATTTCTAAATTATCGTTGGCATTTTGCATAAATCCGTGATATATTAGAAATAGAAATAAAATTAAGCAAAATAACGCAAACAATATGAAAAGGAGAACAAAGAAAATGGCTGAGGAAGATTTGACCATGGACGCTGAAAACGAAGAGGCTGCTTCCGAGGAAGTCGAAACGGAAGAGGAGTCGAAGGAGGACCGCACGGAGCAGAAACACACGAAGTTCCGCGCTGTCGGCGTACGTCGCACGAACGCGGTGCTCGATTCCATCCGCCTTCTGCGGCAGCTCAGCAATACCTCAAGCTACAGCTACTCGGATGAAGAAGTCGACAAGATGTTTTCCGCCATTCAGGAATCCCTTGACAGCGCCCGCGAGAGCTTTGCGCAGTCCAAAAGGATGGAGAAGGCTAACTTCTCCTTCGATTGATAGCCCGATTCTCACGAACAAAAAGAGGACGCAGCAGCCTTTGCTGTGTCCCTCTTTTGCTTGACGCATTATTCCGATAATGGTATAATTGCACAAAAGTTAGAAACGAAAGGGGAGGGGCGCTTTGACACGAAAAAACATGGTCATCGACCGGACGTTTTCCAACCGCTTTCTTCGCGGAGCGACCGACCGCGTGGCGCTTCAGTATCGTTCCAGCAGGGGCTTTTCCACGATTGAAGATGTCAAGAGGGAAGTGGCCTCCTTTTCCAATGCCGAGAACTTCTTTTACGTCCAGTTCCGCAAGACTTGGTACCCCGTTTATCTCCTCGCGGGCGCTGCGACTATCGTCGTAGGGAAGTCCTTTTTCTGCTATGGTTCTTCGGCAGAGCACAAGCAGCCTTATCTGACATACGTTGAGAAAAAGGCCAGCAATGTCCCGGAGGTCGCGCACCGGGAGCTCGGCGGTCTCTCGCGCATCTACCCGTCGATTTGCGGCAATACCATCAGTGCTGCGCTCGTGTCCGATTTGCGCACGCTGGATGGAAACGCTGACCTTCCGGTCATGTGCGGGTCTCGAATCTCGGCGCTTACCGCCGGCGCGTCCAAGGACGCCGTCCTTTCCGCATTCGGTTATGCGATGTTCAATACGATGCTCTCACCGTTTCAGATGGACGCCATCAACGGCTATTTTGTCGGCAGGCCTTCGGCGGATGACATTTGGGAAAGCGGCTGCAAAGCGTATCATCCGGTGACAGGTGCGATGGAGTTTTCGGAAAAGCGGCGGCACATCGTGGTCAACAGCCATTCGTGCAGGGCCTATACGCTCAACGAATGGGTCGAAGACAGCGGAAACGACGACTACCTCACATTGGTAGATAAAAACAGCCCTGCATGGGTGTGAAAAGCTCAAAGAGAAGCGGGCGGCAGGCCTTGAAAAAGACCTGCCGCCCGCTTTTGTGCCGATACAGCACCAGTTTTAATGAAAAAACACGCTTCCCACAGGAAGCGATATAGTTTGTGCGGGCCGCACAAAGCAGGGGAAAGGCTTAAACGTCGATGTGGTACTCTTCGACTTCGAGACCGGAAATGAGGCTGAGGTTGAGTTCCTCGTGATAGAAGGGGAAGTCCTCACAGGGAACGACCCGAACGGACTCGTGGACGCGCTGCACAGGATACTGGCCGAGCTTATTGTTGTGCTTGAACCAATAGAGGCTTCGCAGAGACATTGAGCCAGCCGGACGGGAAGCGGATTCATCGCCGTCGAAGATGTGGATGATGGCATCCTTGAGCGCCTCGGCGTCTGCTTCGGAGAAGCCGGTCTTGGCGGCCTGGATGGCGGAGATGCTGCCCTTGAAGACGTAGGCGGAACCGTCGACGCGGTACTTCTTGCCCATGGTATCAGAGCCGCGCTTATTTCTATCCTTCTCGCTGTTCGAGATGCACTTCGTAATACCGACGGTGATGGGCTGGATGGTCTGAACGCTCTTGGCGGTGGTGATGGTCACGGGGCCGCGAACGCCGACGGACAGGCCCTTAGAGCCCTCTTCCTTGCCCTTGAGGGCCAGAACATAGCCGAAGCTTCTGACATCACGGAAGCTCTGGCAAAGGGCGCGTGCCTTGTCGTTGAGGGAGGCGGGTTCATCCTTGCTCTTCGTGGGGAAGAGGATGCGGGCGAGCTCGCCGTAGCCGCGGGTATCTTGACGGGGCAGGCCCTCGCCGCTGGGGTCGCCGTTGGGGTTTGCACCGTCGACGGTGACGATGCCTACGAAGTCGATGCGGTTGGTGAGCACGTCGCTGAAAAACGCGAGGGCAGTTTCCTTGAAGTCATAGACGGCTTCATTCTTGGTGGTTTCCTTGCTCATTTTTGCTTCTAAAAATGGTGCTGAAGGCTTTGGACGAAATCAGCAGCTCGGACTGGAGAGATTCGATGAAGCCCAACGACTGGTTAAAATGAAGAAACCGAAAAGGCCATAGAAAGCAAGGAAAATCAAGGCAAAGAAAAGAATCGACGCTGATGCGAAAACAGAAAAGCAAATCTGGGAAATGTAATATGAATTGAGTCAAAATGTCGCAGCATAGCTGACTGAGTAAAACTGAAATCAAAAAGAAAAACGCAGCGCAAGATTTCAAATTGCGTTGCGTTAAAAAACATATATTGTAAGACAAAATCGCGCAAAACTGCGCAGCGGCTGTCAAGACCCAAAACTGGGACAAAAAACGGCCATTTTCGAGGGAGGCTATCGAAACGCGGTAAAAACGCGGCAAAACTATCATTTTGCCGCGTTTTTTATGTGTATGGCTACGCCCCTTTCCCAAGCTATCCATCTCTGGTTTTTTGCAAATACGGTTTCAAGCATAAGGTCTTTGTTGTTGTAATGATTGACGGACTATATAGACATTCTCATAGATTAGCCATGTATGTCTACATAGTCCGGCGTTTTCGAGCGATGCCTCAGTTCACGCCATCGGCGCTCAGCGTTTTCTGAATTTCGGTTTTGGGACCTTCACAAAAGCCTCCAAACGCCGGATGCTTCGGATAAGCCTTTTCCAGCTTCACCCGGATTGTCTGAGCGTCTTTGTATGTGCTCTCAGTCATGAGATATCGATAGTCCTCAATGGTTTGTCCAAAGGTGCTGTAATGGCTTCTGGGGGCGCTCTGCATCTCCTTATACCAATTCACGAATGAGGTCCGTGCATCGCTTCCTGTGGCTTCCTGGAGCGTTCTTGGGATGTTCAACGCTGTCGGGTCGAAGAGCATGAAACCATTTTGGTTCTCGATGACCACGACCGCGTGATGCGCAGGTATCAGCACGCTGCCGACGAAGAGCCAACCACAGAAAAACTTCGCTGGATACCCGGCATCTGTCAGCTGCTGCCGCAGTTTTTCTGCGTTTGCATAGCACTTGCCGGTCTTAAACTCAATACTATCGTAGATAGACCGTATGGTTTCGTCTTCGCATGGTATGGTGTTCTCAGAGAAAAAGCAATAGTCCCTCTTCCCTTTCAGTGGCCACATAGCCGACGGAATCTTGATACGAGTTCCGTCATCTCCGATGATTTTTGCTGTCAACCGGTCCCCCTCGATAGAAACCGTGAATTTCTCGATTTCAGACACTTTGTCCATCTCCTTCGTCAATAGGCTCTTTGCTCGTAGTTCTCCCCTGCCCTTTTCCGTCAAAACAAGGAGATACCGAATGTACTTGCGGCTTCTTTTAGTATCTTGCCTTTGGCGTTCAACTCACGTTTTTTGTTATATGCCTCGCCTATTCCGGCGCGGATGGCTAACTCCCGTGCGTATCCAATCCCAAAGAACTTCTCAAAGAATGCCTTCAAGCGTTCGATGATGTTCTGCTTCTTTGCCGCTCTATTGCCGCCGCCAAAACGAGATACCGGAGGCATCAATTTATCAATATCCGTGCCAACAGTCCGACTCTCGCCCGCCTGCATCGAGGCTTCGATAAATTTCCGGGTCTCTTCTGGCTTGAGTCTTTCTTCTTTGATTATGGTTTCCAGTTCCTGTTCTTTTCGCTCCGCCACAAAGGAGCGCCACTCCAGCATAACATCATCCACATCGTTGATGCCTTCGAGGAATGTCTCGATGAGTTCTTTTTTTGCTGCGGAGTTCCGGGCTTGCGTCTACCGCCTTTCGGATGGTCACAAGAGTTTCCTTATCTTTGCAATGGGAATCATGGTACTTCTTCACCAGCATGCAACCTTCCCAATGGTTGCTCCAACTAATGCAATAAGTGTTGTTCCCTTTCCCATTAGTTTTGCAGAAGACTCTGCAAGTCCTTTTTCTGTGATGTAAGCAGTTACCGTTTCAATATTCTTTTGATTCTGACATACAGTAGAGCCAAGCCATTTGATTGTCCCATGCTCCCAATAGGAAGCATCTTTCTTAGATGGTGTACCGCCTGCAACCACAATACATACTTCTCCAAGGGTCCGCCATACAGCTTTACTTGTCCCCCTCCCCGAGGACATCGAATGTCAGCAGCTTATCCCGATAGAACTCATACTGCTTCCTCCGAGCGGTCAGCTCGGCGGTCAGCTCGGCGGTCAGCTCGGTGAAATTGTCCAAGATTCGGACAATTTCACGCTGGACTTCCAGCGGAGGAACGGGGATACGAAACTCCTCAGTAACCGGAAGCGAGATTTGCGGCAGCGAACCCATTCCAGATGCTGCATCTCTAAAACTCTGTATATTATTTTTGAGGATATAATAGAGAAATTTCACAGATGTTCTTTCGGATGTGGTGTATGCCCACATTTCGTTTTTGAATGTAAAAGGTTTCTCATAGAAAATGACATCAATAACTCCCCTTGATTGTACAAGTACAGCAGGAACTCTAATGATGTTTGCATTTGGAATATCTTCCTCGTTGGCATTGATAACGGTTTTGCCACCAGCGAAGACCCGCACTTCTCCGTTGTCAGATGCGTTTTCTTTCATTTTGGCTGCTGTAATTGGCGTACCTTTGAGCCGCTGAAACACATCTTTGATTTTCTTATACTCCACCCCATTGGGGCAAAGCTCTCGAATCAGTTCATCTAATTTACTCATTTCAATCCCCTTTGAGATTTTACATTCTTCGCATAAGATATTGCGGATAATTCCTCAAATATGCTTGAGCCTTATCATCTGTTAAGTCAATAAAGCATAGTACGGGTGGTTGGACTTCCATTTTTTCATTGTGTTTATACGGCATAAACCAGATGACAAACTCTAAGTCTGCTTCAAATAAACAACGCATAAACCGCTCATCCACAAATGGAATATGTGGCACAGATAGGACCTGATAAACTTTGTTCATGTCATATGGAGCCGCTGCATCCATAATATCCTTGTGCTGAAGGTATGACTCCGTCTCATCCATAACTAAAAAGCCCATCTTTGAACCCGGATGCAGTTCGCGGCATCTTGGAATACGCTCAATGTGGGCAGAAAAGACTTTTTGTGCGTGTTTATAATAGTTTTGATAGTTATGAGTCTTATCATAATCCCCATCAGGAGCAGCGTTCACAAAGATGTTATCTTCTGATACATTAGGGAAACTCTTTTGTATTTCACGTATATAGTCTCTTTCTTTTTTTAGAATTGGATTATAGTAAACTACCTTGCCCCTTTTTGTTGTCGTAGTGGTTTCGCTATCGTTGATTCTCATGACATCAAACATCAACTTATGGTCTCGTGAGAAGAAATCTGGTGGTTCACTTGAATGTCCATTGTTTGTCGTCCACTTGGGCCACTCTTTCATTATCGCACTAACAAGCATTTTCTCAAATTTACTGCTTGTTAATAAAGCAGTGTTACTACGAGGTACTTCATGCATATCTTTGATAATGTTTTCTTCATTGTCGAGCCGCCCCATATAAGTTATCCCTCGATTTCAGCGATGATTTTATCGATTTCATCCCGCAGCATCTGTTCCCGGGCTACGATGTCCTTGATTTCCGCATTCAGCTTCACGATGTCCACCTTTTCCCGGATGTCCTCCGCCTCCACATAGGTGCTGACGGAGAGGTTGTAGTCCTGCTCCACGATTTCTTCGTAGGCTGCCAGATGCGCCACATGGGGCACATCCTTGCGCTCGGTGAAAAGCTGCACGATATGCTCGATGTTGTCCTGCGTCAGCTTATTGCTGTTCGTGACCTTCACGCACTCCTTGGAGGCGTCGATGAACAGAGTGGTGCTGTCCGACTTGCCACGGCGCAGGATGAGGATATTCGTGGCGATGGTCGTGCCGAAAAACAGGTTGTCCGGCAGTTGGATGACACAGTCCACATATCCGTTGTCGATGAGGTACTGCCGAATCTTCTTCTCGGCACCGCCCCGGTACATGATGCCGGGGAAGCAGACGATAGCTGCCGTGCCGTTGGCCGCCAGCCAAGACAGGCAGTGCATGATAAAGGCCATATCCGCCTTCGACTTGGGAGCCAGTACACCAGCGGGAGAAAAACGAGGGTCATTGATGAGCAGCGGGTTGTCGTCTCCGGCCCATTTGATGGAATAGGGTGGATTCGTACAAATCAGTTCAAACGGCTCATCGTCCCAGTGCTGCGGGTTCGTCAGGGTGTCCTCGCAGGCAATATCGAACTTATCGAACTCCACACCGTGCAGGAACATATTGATGCGGCAGAGGTTGTACGAGGTCAGGTTTATCTCCTGCCCGAAGTAGCCCACAGTCACGCCCTCATCGCCCAGAATCTTCTTGGCTTTCAGAAGCAGCGAGCCAGAGCCGCAGGCTGGGTCGTAGACCTTGTTGACCTTGGTCTTGCCTACCGTCCCCAAGCGGGTCAGCAGTTCCGACACCTCGGAAGGCGTGTAGAACTCGCCGCCGGATTTGCCAGCGTTGGCAGCGTACATGGTCATCAGGTACTCGTAGGCATCGCCGAATGTATCGTTGTTGTGGTCGTTGATGTCGCCGAGGTTCAGTTCTCCGATGCCGTTCAGGAGTTTGACCAGCCGCTCATTTCTGCGCGGGACCGTTGCACCCAACTGGTTGCTGTTCACATCGAAATCATCAAACAGACCAACAAAGCATTTCTCGGACTCGTGTCCACGAGAGGAATCCTCGATGTGCCGGAACACCTTTTCCAGCGTTTCATTCAGGTTCTCATCCTGCGCGGCCCGGGCACGGACGTTGCAGAACAGTTCCGACGGCAGCATGAAGAATCCCTTTTCCTCAATAAGGCCGTCACGAGCCTCCTCCGCCTCTTCATCAGAGAGTTTGGCATAGTCGAAGTCCGCGTTGCCCGCTTCGATTTCGCCCGCATTGATGTAGTTGGTCAGGTTTTCTGATATGTAGCGGTAAAACATGGGGCCAAGGACATAGCTTTTGAACTCCCATCCGCCAATGCTGCCGCGAAGCTCGTCTGCCATCGCCCAAATCGCCCGATGGAGTTCGTTCCGCTCCTGCTCTCTCGTCATGTCTGCCAAGTGGTTATCTCCTTTTCAAGAAGAGTGTCCCTCTTCATTTGGTACTATACGTTTTGACCTGGAATGTTTTTGGCTAAAATCCGCATCTTCCGTAGAAGATGATGTGCCGTGCTTTGTTGCCGGCTGATTTGTTTTGTCGGACCTTTTCCCCGCTTTTCGCCAAGAGCGGAGTGTCCAACAGACCGCAGAGGCTATGACTCTCGTGCTGAAATTCGCACTCCCCGCAGGGAGTGAAACGTA
>ERZ772831.91-NODE-91-length-79586-cov-12.981605_pt1 | contig 79586 bp, 56 predicted proteins | sample MGYA00580858_ERZ772831 | MGnify/ENA primary metagenome ERZ772831 (study PRJEB29015, sample SAMEA2737694) | human gut metagenome | biome: human gut; feature: human-associated habitat; material: faeces | place: China | collected 2012 ... | reverse complement strand
TTATGCTACAGAGAATGGCGAGCTCGCACTCGGTCGTAACCTCCTCGTGGCTTACATGCCGTGGAAGGGTTACAACTATGAGGACGCTATCGTGCTTTCAGAGCGTATGATTCGCGACGACGTGCTTACATCTGTACACGTTGACGAGTACTCACTCGACGTTCGCGAGACAAAGCGTGGCATGGAGGAATTCACAAGCGATATTCCTAACGTTTCAGAGGAAGCTACAAAGGACCTCGACGACAATGGTATCGTTCGCATCGGTGCACGTATCGAGCCAGGCGACATCCTTATCGGTAAAATTTCGCCGAAGGGCGAGAGCGATCCGTCGCCTGAGGAGAAACTGCTCCGCGCCATCTTCGGCGATAAGGCAGGCGACGTGAAGGACTCTTCACTCAAGGCAAACCCATCGCTCAGCGGTGTTGTTATCGACAAGAAACTCTTCTCTCGTGCCGTTAAGACACGCGAGTCGAAGAAGCAGGACAAGGTGATACTCGCTAAGATTGACGAGGAATACGAGGCAAAGAACGACGACTTGAAGGACATCCTTGTTGACAAGCTCCTCACACTCACCGAGGACAAGGTTTCGCAGGGTGTTAAGGACTACTCAGGTGCTGAGATTATCACAAAGGGCACCAAGTTCACAGCTACAATGCTGAAGAACCTCGAGTACGACGGCATTCAGTCGAACGACTGGACCGGCGACGAGCACACCGATAAGCTCATTTCTAAGCTCATCATGAACTACATACGCAAGTACAAGCTGCTCGACGCAGAACTCAAGCGTAAGAAGTTCGCTATCACTATCGGCGACGAGCTGCCGTCAGGCATCCTCCAGATGGCTAAGGTGTACGTTGCCAAGAAGCGTAAGATCGGCGTAGGTGATAAGCTTGCAGGTCGTCACGGTAACAAGGGTATCGTATCTAAGATTACACGTATGGAGGATATGCCATTCCTCGAGGATGGTCGTCCTGTCGACTTGGTACTGAACCCGCTTGGTGTGCCTTCACGTATGAACCTCGGTCAGATCTTCGAGGCTATCCTCGGTGCTGCTGGTCGTAAGCTCGGTGTTAAGTTCGCTACACCTATCTTCGACGGCGCTCACCTTGAGGACCTCTCTGAATGGACAGACAAGGCAGGTCTGCCGCATCTCTGCTCTACCCACCTCTACGATGGTGAGACCGGCGAGCGCTTCGACCAGCCAGCTACAGTAGGTGTGACATACTTCTTGAAACTCGGTCACATGGTTGAGGACAAGATGCACGCCCGTTCTATCGGTCCGTACTCGCTCATCACACAGCAGCCACTCGGTGGTAAGGCACAGTTCGGTGGTCAGCGTTTCGGTGAGATGGAGGTTTGGGCTATCGAGGCATTCGGTGCCAGCCACGTGCTTCAGGAAATTCTGACAATCAAGTCCGACGATACAGTGGGCCGTTCTAAGGCTTACGAGGCTATCGTTAAGGGCGACCCAATGCCTACACCAGGCATCCCAGAGTCGCTCAACGTGCTCTTGCATGAGCTCCGCGGTCTTGGTCTGAGCATCAAACTTGATTAATCCGAACATCCCAAAACTATAGAAATATATGGCTTTCAAGAAAGATATAAAAGTTAAGAATAATTTCACGAAGATTACCATCGGACTCGCCTCTCCGGAGGAAATCCTGGAAAATTCGTATGGTGAGGTTACCAAGCCAGAGACCATCAACTATCGCACCTATAAGCCCGAGCGCGACGGCTTGTTCTGCGAGCGCATCTTCGGTCCGACACGCGACTATGAGTGTGCCTGCGGCAAGTACAAGCGCATCCGTTACAAGGGTATCGTTTGCGACCGATGCGGTGTTGAGGTGACTGAGAAGAAGGTACGCCGTGAGCGTAGCGGACACATCGAGCTCGTTGTGCCAGTGGCTCACATCTGGTACTTCCGCTCGCTGCCTAACAAGATTGGTTACTTGCTCGGTATGCCGACAAAGAAGCTCGACGCTGTTATCTACTACGAGAAGTACGTAGTTATCCAGCCAGGTGCGTTCGAAGGACGCACCGACGAGCAGGGCGAGGAGTACAACGGTTCGCACAAGATGGACCTCCTCTCAGAGGAAGAGTATCTCGACATCATCGAGAACAAGCTCGGCTCTGAGAACGACCTTCTTGAGGACACCGACCCGAATAAGTTCATCGCAAAGATGGGTGCAGAGGCTGTTTACGACCTGCTCGCAGGTCTCGACCTCGACTCTCTTTCATACGAGTTGCGCGACCGTGCCAACAACGACTCTTCGCAGCAGCGTAAGACAGAGGCTTTGAAGCGTCTGCAGGTTGTAGAGGCATTCCGTGGAAGCAAGGGCGTAAACCGTCCGGAGTGGATGATCATGAAGATTATCCCCGTTACTCCGCCGGAGCTCCGTCCGCTCGTTCCGTTGGACGGTGGTCGTTTCGCAACATCCGACCTCAACGACCTCTATCGTCGTGTTATTATCCGTAACAACCGTCTGAAGCGTCTCGTAGAGATTAAGGCTCCTGAGGTAATCCTCCGCAACGAGAAGCGTATGCTTCAGGAGGCAGTGGATAGCCTCTTCGACAACTCACGCAAGTCGAGTGCCGTTAAGAGCGATGCCAACCGTCCGCTGAAGTCACTTTCCGACTCGCTGAAGGGTAAGCAGGGACGTTTCCGTCAGAACCTCCTCGGTAAGCGTGTCGACTACTCAGCACGTTCGGTTATCGTTGTAGGTCCGGAGCTGAAGATGGGCGAATGCGGTCTGCCGAAACTTATGGCAGCCGAGCTCTACAAGCCGTTCATCATCCGCAAACTCATCGAGCGCGGTATCGTGAAGACCGTGAAGAGTGCTAAGAAGATTGTTGATCGTCGCGAGCCGGTTATCTGGGACATCCTCGAGAACGTTATGAAGGGTCACCCCGTAATGCTCAACCGTGCGCCGACACTTCACCGTCTCGGTATTCAGGCGTTCCAGCCGAAGCTCATCGAGGGTAAGGCAATCCAGCTCCACCCGTTGGCATGTACAGCGTTCAACGCCGACTTCGACGGCGACCAGATGGCTGTTCACCTTCCGTTGAGCAACGAGGCTATCCTCGAGGCTCAGGTGCTGATGCTTCAGAGCCACAACATCCTCAACCCTGCCAACGGTGCTCCTATCACAGTGCCGTCACAGGATATGGTGCTCGGTCTCTACTATATCACAAAGCTCCGCCCAGGTGCTAAGGGCGCAGGTCTTTCGTTCTACGGCGACGAGGAAGCTATCATCGCTTACAACGAGGGCAAGTGCGACCTCCACGCTCCGGTTAAGGTAATTGTGAAGGACCTCGTAGACGGTCAGCTCCAGAAGCGCATGGTGGAGACATCTGTCGGACGTGTCATCGTCAACCAGATCATCCCAGAGGAAGTAGGCTTCTTTAATGATATCATCTCTAAGAAGACACTGCGCGGACTCATCTCCGACGTTATTAAGGCTGTAGGTATGGCTCGCGCCTGCGAGTTCCTCGACGGCATCAAGAACCTCGGTTACCGCATGGCTTACGTTGCAGGTCTTTCGTTCAACCTCGACGATATCATCATCCCGCCAGAAAAGAAGGAAATCGTGGAGCGCGGTCACGAAGAGATCCGTGCCATCCAGGACAACTATAACATGGGCTTCATCACTGAGAACGAGCGTTACAACCAGGTAATCGATACTTGGACTCACGTGAACAACGACCTCGCAAGCATCCTTATGAAGGAGATGACCGAGGCAGACCAGGGCTTCAACGCCGTATTCATGATGCTCGATTCTGGTGCCCGTGGTTCTAAGGACCAGATTAAGCAGCTCTCAGGTATGCGTGGTCTTATGGCTAAGCCTATGAAGGCAGGTGCTGAGGGACATCAGATTATCGAGAACCCGATTATCTCTAACTTCAAGGAGGGTATGTCAGTGCTCGAGTACTTCATCGCTTCGCACGGTGCCCGTAAGGGTCTTGCCGATACCGCTATGAAGACAGCCGACGCCGGTTACCTTACACGTCGTCTTGTAGACGTTTCGCACGACGTAATCATCTCTGAGGAGGATTGCGGCACACTGCGCGGTCTTGTCTGCACAGCGTTGAAGAACGGCGACGAGATAGTTTCCTCACTCGGCGAGCGCATCCTCGGTCGTGTGTCAGTACATGACGTTGTCGACCCACGCACAGGCGAGGTTATCGTCAACGCAGGCGAGGAGATTACAGAGGCTAAGGCACAGCTCATAGAGAACTCTCCAATCGAGAGCGTAGAGATTCGTTCAGTGCTCACTTGCGAGAGCAAGAAGGGTGTCTGCATGAAGTGCTACGGCCGCAACCTCGCTACACAGCGCATGGTACAGCTCGGCGAAGCTGTCGGTGTCATCGCAGCTCAGGCTATCGGTGAGCCGGGTACACAGCTTACTCTCCGTACCTTCCACGCCGGTGGTGTGGCTGGTAACGCAGCAGCCAACGCTTCTATCACAGCAAAGAACGACTGCAAGCTTAAGTTCGAGGACCTCCGTGTCGTTCCGTTCGTAGAGAACAACGGCGAGAAGGATGTCAACTGCCAGATGGTAGTGAGCCGTCTTACAGAGTTGCAGTTCGTCGACCCGAATACCGATATCGCACTCGCTTCTGTCAACGTGCCTTACGGTTCTTCGCTCTACTTCAAGGAGGGCGACGTTGTCAAGAAGGGCGACCTCATCGCTAAGTGGGACCCATTCAACGCCGTTATCGTTACCGAGTACGCAGGTACTCTCCGCTTCAACGACGTTATCGAGGGCATCACATACCGCGCTGAGACCGACGAGGCAACAGGTCTTACCGAGAAGATCATCACCGACTCTAAGGACAAGTCGAAGGTTCCGACCTGCGACGTGCTCGACGCAAACGGTGAGGTAATCGGTACATACAACTTCCCGGTAGGCGGCCACGTAGTATGCGACGACGGTCAGACCGTCAAGACCGGTACCACACTCGTTAAGATTCCACGTGCAGCAGGTTCTGCAGGCGATATCACCGGTGGTCTCCCACGTGTAACCGAGCTCTTCGAGGCTCGCAACCCGTCTAACCCAGCTGTCGTATCAGAAATCGACGGTGAGGTAACAATGGGTAAGGTGAAGCGTGGCAACCGCGAGATCATCGTTACGTCGAAGACTGGCGACCAGCGCAAGTACCTCGTATCGCTCTCTAAGCAGATTCTTGTACAGGAGCACGATGCCGTACGCGCAGGCACACCGCTTTCTGACGGTATCATAACTCCGGGCGACATCCTCGCCATCAAGGGTCCTACCGCCGTTCAGGAGTACATCGTTAACGAGGTGCAGGACGTTTACCGTCTGCAGGGTGTGAAGATCAACGACAAGCACTTCGAGATTATCGTTCGCCAGATGATGCGCAAGGTACAGATCGACGAGCCAGGCGATACAACATTCCTCGAGCAGGAGATGGTAGACAAGCTCGACTTCGCTGAGGAGAACGACCGCATCTGGGGCAAGAAGTACGTCACCGACGCAGGTGACTCTGACGTGCTCAAGGTTGGTCAGATTGTTTCGGCACGCAAGCTGCGCGATGAGAACTCAAGCCTCAAACGCCGCGACCTCCGTCTCGTTCAGGTTCGCGACACCGTGCCTGCTACATCTACACAGATCCTGCAGGGTATCACACGCGCTGCACTCCAGACCAAGAGCTTCATCTCGGCTGCTTCGTTCCAGGAGACAACCAAGGTGCTCAACGAGGCTGCTATCCGCGGTAAGGTCGACTTCCTTGAGGGTATGAAGGAGAACGTTATCTCCGGTCACCTCATCCCGGCAGGTACCGGTCTGCGTCAGTGGGACAAGCTCATCGTGGGTTCACGCGAGGAGTACGACCGTATGCAGGCTAACCGCCGCAATGTGACCGACTACTCTAACGAGGAGTCAGCTGAATAAAGTATAAATCCCGATATCACTGTCCGGTTCTTTAGCCGGACAGCGGTATGATAGAATAAAAAATAGAAAACGCTGCAAGCGAGTCTTCACCGACTGCTTGCAGCGTTTTTGTATATATGTGTATATATAATTATACCCTTTCGGGTGTAATCTTAAACAATTTACTTGACATTACACCCGAAAGGGTATAAACTCGATGCTTCGAACCATCATCTTAGCATCAGCATCCTTTTCAGAATAAGTCGTTTGTACTGCCGTTTGAAGTCGTCTGGCAGGAACGATGCCTCTATAAGTTCAATCCATTTCATCAGTGCCTTGCGGAATTTCTTCGCAATGTTGTCGAGCACTTTCTCGTTCACGCCCGAAGCGATAATCGACTTCTCGAAGTCGCTGCGCCTTATGCGCGCCTTCTTGCCGTTGAGCGTCAGCGCCAGTTCTTCCTTGTCCTCTGGCATCACGATAGCCGTCGAAAGCAGGTCGTATGCCGGTGTCAGACTGTAACCCATCGGCGATTTGTATAGCGAGAAATTCTTCAGATGCATGTCCGAGTTGCCCGTAATCCACGAGAACACCACCACCTCCCAAAAGTTCACGAGGTCGAGCTGCGGCACCGCCGAATACTTCTTAATATGCTTCGCAATCTGCTCGTACGAGCCCTTGTACTTGTATTCGGTCAGTCGTTCCGTCAGCTGGCACATGTCTTCCATCGCAATCTTCGATCCGTCGCGTTCGCGGTCTATGCGCCGCGTTATGTAGCACAGCTCACCGTCGGCAAAGCGAATGAGCGAGTGGGGCACGACGGCTATCTTCGCCGCCTCCGCCATGTGCATCGTCAGGTCCTCTATTTCGGGCAGCGCACGATAGGCGTCGGTCTGCGCCTTCAGAATGTAGCGTCCCCACAGCCCCACGATAGTGAATCGGTCGGGTTCGTTCTTCCCGCCCGGGTTCACGTCGAGCGACAGCTTCGCCTGCACGCCGGTCAGCGTTGTCTGCGCCCGCACCACCTGCTTTGCGAGTTCAGCAATCTCGCTGCGTCTGTAGGGCAGCGTCGGCACCTCCTTCACGCCGAACATCTTGCGTGCGCAGGCAGGGTGAAAGTCCTTCTGGCCATCCTTCAGCGGCTTGTAGCAGTAAAGGCATTTTTCCATCATAATCAAGGTTTTTTTAGTTAGCAATACCTCAGTTCGGGTTGTGCGCCGTGCCGTCGGCTTCCTCCTCCGGCACCACGCTCACCGCTCCGATGCAGTCCTTGCAGCAGGCGAGCAGCAGCGACATACGGTCGCGCTGGTTTATCTTCCAGCTGCGTTCCGCAATGTTCAGCAGCCAACCCTCCGGCACCAGTCCGTCGAAGAACGGAAAGAGCACCTTGTCCTCATACGGTTCTTCGCGCAGCGGCATCGTGAGGCTGATAGGCTCAGCACCATCCGCTGCGAGATACTCGCTGTCGTACACAAAGTGGAAGCCGTTCTCGTCCTCCGTCAGCCGACCGGCGTAGCGGTCGTACATATAAATCTTTGCACTTTTCATATCTCACCACCTCACCATCTCAACCTTTATTAATCTGTACTGCGCCAACTTCGTGTCCGAACAGCGCGAGCACCTGGTTTATTTTGTCTATGCGCAGCGTCTGCTTACCCTGCTCCAGTTCGCGCACGAAGCGCAGTCCCACGCCCGACTTTTCCGCTAAGTCCACCTGCGTGAGGTTGAACATACGTCGGTGCTCCTTTACGAATGCAGCTATTGATGTTTCCATATATATACAATTATACCCTTTCGGGTGCAAATATATATAATTTATTTAATATTGCACCCGAAAGGGTATAGTTTTTTTCTTGAACATTTGCGTATTCATTACTCTCTGTTGATTCGTTCCACCAATTCATATGGTGTAAGTATATCCATCTTTGAGAAGCCGAACCACTTTTTGCCCAAGTCCTTGATGGACGCTCCTATATGATATACATCATCGTCTATGCAAAGGAAACGGTCATGTGATAAGCGGAATGTTTCAATATCAATCGGTGCATATTGAGCATTATGACGGTCAATGTCGAGTTGGAAATGGCGGCTTATTTGTTGAGTATAGATTACAGCCGATACACCTTCTTCTCTTTTATCGAGCAATGTCAGTACAGTCTCATCAACATAGTTGTCAATAAGGATAATACGTTTCTTCGCACTCTTAATCAAGTCTGACACGAAAGTATAGGCATCATAAATTTGCCCATTGTAGAACACACCTTGCTTTGGCTTTGCGTTGCCCTCATCCAATCTGCGAAATACCTCGTCTATGCGTTTGTCTGTTTCTTGCTGATGTTGCTGCATTTCCAGTTGATGGTACTCCATTGTTGAAAGACGTTGGAAAACTTCTGCATTTGTCACCATGAAACGTCTCATTGCAACAAATGCATCCATAATTCGTATGCTTACACGAATAGCCGTTTCACTTCTGAGAACGGTAGAGAGCATTGCTACTCCCTGCTCAGTGAAAGCATATGAGCGAACCGTTGAGTGCTTCAAACTATTGAACCGATCACAATTTGTGACCAGTTCATTCATTTCTTCCTTAGTAAGTTGAAAACGAAAACGTTCAGAAAATCTCTCCATATTGCGTTTTACAGCTTGATTTAACACCCTGGTTTCCACTCCATAAAGTTCAGCCAAGTCTCTGTCTATCATAATCTGCTTTCCACGAATAGACATTATTCGACTTTCTACAGGAGTGGTAACTACGACTTCATCATTTTGTAACTGGTCACAATTTGCGACCAGTTCTCCTTTATCTTGATGTTCTATGTTATTTGCCATAATTCAATCTCTATTTTTTGAAATCACAAATTGTGACCTTAAATATATTGTTTATTGTTGCATGCAAAGATAGTGCTTTTAGCCGTTAAGCCGCTATTGCACAAACCTTTTTTACAAGAACGTAAAATCAATAGTCTTATAGCGGTGGTTGTACTTTTAGTAATCGCTTCTATCGTGTCCTTCAACGGGTAGCAGGAGCGAATACCAATTCCTACTTATTATAATGTATATCATGCGTAATAAAAGCGCATTATGCTTTGCAAATATAGATAAAAAATCCGAGTTACAAGTTTGTTAGGATAAAAAACAAAAAGATGCGAAAAAGAATAGTCTTCACTTGGCTAAACTCTAAAATTGGAATATAAGGTTAGGCGATTAGAGTATTGTAACGTTGTATTTTGTTAGATATGTTATAGTCCTATAAAGTTTCAGTACGTGAAAAAATCTACCATATCTTCCAGTATCGTCGTAACTTGCACATTACGAGCACGATAAAGGCTGGTAGATGTGCTCTCGAGAGCGGTATCTACCAGCCTATCTACCAGTCTATCTACCAGTCTATCTGTCGCCCTATCTGCCACGCCGTTCTCATTACTCTGCTACCACAACATTATTGCCCCGCTACCACAACATCATTGCCCTGCTACGGCAACATCATTGTCCTGCTACGGCAATGTCATTGTTCTGCTACGGCAATGTCATTGTTCTGCTACGGCAATGTCATTGTTCTGCTACGGCAATATTATTTTGTTGTTGTTTAACGCGTTGAGTTGACTATTTTCGGGCTTAGTTGTAAAGCTAATTGAGCCAATTAAGGTGAAAAAATGGGCTTCAATAGTGCGATTATGTGAAATTTTTGGGCGTTTATGTGGTGGATTATGTGAAATTTTTGGTGTTTATAGTGCGGATTATGTGAAAATTGAGCTGTTTTAAGTGCGGATTATGTGAAAAATATGGGTGTTTATGCGGTGGATTATGTGAAAATAAATACTCAACTACTTGCTTTATAACTATAAAAGACGTATTTTTGCAAAAACATATTTTTAAAAATCATTTTTGAAAAAATCATTTTCTAAAGATGGAGTTTGTAGATAGAATCAAGGAGCAGAAGCGGCTTCAACGTGCCTTTGGCTCAAAGAAACGTAAGTTTGTCGTGGTGTATGGTCGGCGTCGTCTTGGCAAGTCGACATTGCTGAAGCGTGTGATAACAGAGGATGATATCTACTTTGAGGCAGCGCGCCAGGAGACGCAAGTGCAGATATCGCTTCTCGCCACTACTATAGCCGACAGGTATGAAGGTTTCGACATGCCGGTATACCCCTCGTGGCATTCGATATTGACGGCGTTCAACAAGGTATGCCGTGAGAATACTGTGCTTGTACTCGACGAGTTCCCGTATATGGTGGAGAAAGATTCGGCGTTGCCCTCTGTTCTTCAGACGCTTGTCGACAGCGGAGAGTTGCGCTATCATCTTGTTGTCTGTGGTTCGTCGCAGCGTATGATGCAGCGTTTCGTGCTTGACAAGTCAGACCCTCTCTATGGACGTGCACACGAGCGTATGAACCTGCGTCCGATACGTCCGCAATATTGGCAGGAGGTCATGCGTTTAGATGCCGTCAGCACCATTGAGGAGTACAGCGTGTGGGGTGGTGTGCCACGCTATTGGGCTCTGCGTGAGGAGTACGGCTCGTTCTGCGAGGCGGTAGAAGAGCTTGTGCTCGACGAGCACGGTATGCTGAACGGAGAACCGAGTGCGTTGTTCGTTGACGAGGCAAGCGACATAGCCCCATTCCAGTCGATAATGACAGCGATTGGGCATGGCAACACGCGCTATTCGGCTGTTGCTTCAGTCATAGGCAAGAAGACGACGGAGATTTCGAAGCCGTTATCGGCACTTGTGGAGATGTCGTATATCTGTAAGGATGTTCCGTTCGGCGAGAGCGAGGAGAAGACGAAGAAGACTCTCTACGTCATAAACGACAACTTTATGGCGTTCTACTACACCTTCATAGAGCCTCACCGCTCGATGCTTGCACTGGGCAGAACGGCGTTTGTTATGCAAAAGATAAGGGCTGGTTTTCCTGCGCATGTCGGCAAGGTGTGGGAACAGTTGTGCCAAGCAGCTGTGTCGGGCAACGAATTGTTCGGACATACATGGAACATGGCGCGCCGTTGGTGGGGCAAGGTGCCCGTGTATGAGGATGGACGCAAGACTCCCGTGGGTTTTGACGACTTGGAGTTTGACGTTGTAGCCGAGGCGGTGGATGCAAAGGATACCATACTTGTGGGCGAGTGCAAATGGAAGGCTGCCGACTATGCAGATCGTCTTCTCGTGCAGCTGAAAGCTAAAGCCGAAAAGGCTCCGTTTGCGCAAGGCAAGAAGATTGTTTATGTGCTATTTCTGAAGGAGCCACCTCTTTCTGCTGCCGATTGTCATGTGTTTTTACCTGATGACGTGCTGAAATATCAGCCCGAATAATGGCTGCGGGTATATGCGTTTTTTAGTCGCGCTGCGCTACTTTTAGTCGAAACCTTACGAAGTTTCGCCAAAAAACGGTATATTTGCAATCGAAAGAAACAAGCGGGGGCGCACGCAGAAGCGGTGCTGCCGAATAAAACTACAGACACATGGCACGATTTTATTCGCTTAAGAAGAAGGACGAGGACGACGCGAAGACAGCCGATCCGTTCGGCGTGCTGCGTCCGAAAGTGAAGAATGCAGAACAACAACAAGTAAACATATACGAAATGGCAAAAGCATACGTATTTCTTGCCGACGGATTCGAGGATATCGAGGCGTTGGCTCCGGTTGACATACTCCGCCGCGGCGGAATAGATGTGAAGACAGTTAGCATCAACGCTACGGACATGGTGGCGTCGGCGCACGGCGTGCAGGTGAAGGCGGACATGATGTTCGCCGATGCCGACTTCAGCGACGCCGACCTGCTCATGCTGCCTGGCGGAATGCCTGGCGCGAAGAACCTCGACGAGCATGAGGGCGTGCGTGCAGCACTCGTGCGCCATGCCGAGCAGCAGAAGCTCATCGGTGCCATCTGCGCTGCGCCTATGGTGCTGGGCCATCTGGGTTTGCTCCGCGGCAAACGCGCTACGTGCTACCCGGGCTTCGAGACAGAGCTTGATGGTGCCACATACACCGCCGAGCCTTGCACCACCGACGGCAATATCATCACGGGCAAGGGTCCAGGCGCATCGTTCGCCTATGCCTACCGACTGCTCGAGGAGCTCAAGGGCGCGAGTGTCGTAGCCGAGTTGAAGAAAGGAATGATGTACGAGTTTTGAACATCCTCTCACAGGACATAATGTATCTGCCGGGAGTCGGCCCCAACAAGAAGGACGTGCTCAACAAGGAGTTGGGCGTGCGCACCTGGGGCGACCTGCTGGAGTACTATCCATATAAATATGTGGATAGGAGCCGCATCTATGCCATACACGAACTGCAGAGCGACATGCCGTTCGTGCAGATACGCGGCAAGATACTCTCGTTTGAGGAGTTCGAGATGTCGGCACGCAAGAAGCGCGTCGTGGCACACTTCTCCGACGGTAGAGGAGTGGTCGACCTCGTGTGGTTCTCCGGTGCGCAGTACATATACAAGACGTATAAGGTGGGCGAGGACTACATCGTGTTCGGCAGACCCACTGTCTACGGCGGACGCTTCCAGTTCTCGCATCCCGAGATAGAGCGCGCATCGGAGTTGCAACTCTCCGAGATGGGTATGCAGCCCTACTACATCACCACCGAGCAGATGAAGAAGCGCAACATATCGTCGCGCGCTGTGGAGAAGATGGTGAAGGCGATGCTGCAGAAGATAGCTGAGCCGATACCCGAGACGCTGCCCGACTTCATCGTGAACGCACGCCACCTCGTCTCGCGCGACACTGCCCTGCGCTGCGTCCACTATCCGAAGAACGCCATCGAGATGCATAAGGCGCGCGAGCGACTGAAGTTCGAGGAGCTCTTCTACGTGCAGCTCAACATACTGCGCTACGCCTCCGACCATCGCCGCAAGTACCGCGGCTACGTCTTCTCGCAGGTGGGCGACGACTTCCACCGCTTCTACTCCGAGAATCTCAGGTTCGAGCTGACCGGTGCGCAGAAGCGCGTCGTGCACGAGATACGCGACGACATGCGCTCGGGCCGTCAGATGAACCGTTTGCTGCAGGGCGACGTGGGCAGCGGAAAGACCCTCGTGGCACTTATGACCATGCTCATTGCGCTCGGCAACGGCTATCAGGCGTGCATCATGGCACCAACCGAGATACTCGCCGAGCAGCACTTCGCTACGATACAGGAGTTTCTACACGGGCTCGACATACGCGTCGAACTGCTGACGGGACAGGTGAAGGGCAAGCGCAGACAGGAAGTGCTCGACGCACTCATCGCCGGCGAGGTGAAGATACTCGTCGGCACACACGCCGTGCTCGAAGATCCTGTGCGCTTTCAGCGACTCGGCGTAGCCGTGATCGACGAGCAGCACCGCTTCGGCGTGGCTCAGCGTGCACGCCTCTGGGCTAAGGGCGAGAACCCGCCACACATACTCGTGATGACCGCCACACCAATCCCGCGCACGCTCGCCATGACCATCTACGGCGACCTCGACGTGAGCATCATCGACGAGCTCCCACCCGGCAGAAAACCCGTGCAGACCATACACAAGTACGACAGCCAGATGACATCGCTCTACGCCGGCATACGTCAGCAGATACGCCTTGGGCGGCAGGTGTACATCGTCTATCCGCTCATCACCGAGAGCGAGAAGAGCGACCTCAAGAACCTCGAAGAGGGCTACGCCGCACTGTGCGACATCTTCCCCGAATTCAAGATAAGCAAGGTGCACGGCAAGATGAAGTCGAAGGAGAAAGATGCCGAGATGCAGAAGTTCGTCTCGGGCGAGACGCAGATTCTCGTCGCAACAACCGTCATCGAGGTGGGCGTGAACGTGCCCAACGCCTCCGTGATGGTGATACTCGACTCGCAGCGCTTCGGACTCTCACAGCTTCACCAGCTGCGCGGACGTGTAGGACGCGGTGCCGACCAAAGCTACTGCATCCTCGTCACCACATACAAGCTCTCCGCCGAGACCAGCAAGCGCATCGACATAATGTGCGAAACCAACGACGGCTTCCGCATCGCTGAGGCAGACCTCAAGCTGCGCGGACCAGGCGACCTCGAAGGCACACAGCAGAGCGGCATCGCCTTCGACCTGAAGATAGCCGACATAGCGCGCGACGGACAAATAATGGCGATAGCCCGCGAAGAGGCGCAGAAGATTATCGATGCCGACCCCACATGCACCTCGCCAGAGTATGCAATGCTGTGGCGACGACTGCGCGAACTGCGCGATACGAACGTCAATTGGGCAGCGATTTCGTAACGACAAGCTGACAGACAGGCTGATACATCGGCGTGCCTGTCAGCTTGTTTGCTGCTTTATGGGCAGCAAATAAAATGTTAAACTTCGTTCAAAAACTGTTAACACAGAGCGCGTTTTGCAATTTTATTCAATATTTTTTCGTACTTTTGCAACGCAATGTTCAAAATGCTATGCCAACATTGCAAATTAACTACTACTGATATCGAATATACTACAATTCGATGACCATCTTTTTGAAGGAATGATATACTCATTCTATTTAAAAAAAACTGCCTGAAGAATGAATTTGAAGAAAATCGTCAAGACATTTGCAATATCGATGTTGCTCGCCGTTACTTCTACAACCGCCAACGCACAAGACCTTCTTGCACGCCAGGCACCGGTAGACCGTAAGATGGCAGCCGTCGACACAATTATGCTTCGCAACATCACCATGCGCGAAGAACTCGAATCGCCCGCAGCAGACCTCTATGCAAACTGGGACAACAAGTACGCACACCGCGCTACCGAGTTGCCCGAAACATTCAATATCGACCTTCGTCACTTCACGATGCCTACCACAAGCCGCGTCATCACCAGCAACTTCGGTTCGCGTTGGGGACGCCAGCACAAAGGTCTCGACATCAAGGTGTACATCGGCGACACCATACGCGCCGCCTTCTCTGGCAAGGTGCGTATCGTGCGCTACGAGCGCGGCGGCTACGGCAAGTATATCGTGATACGCCATAACAACGGTCTGGAGACAATCTACGGTCACCTCTCTAAGCAGCTCGTGGAGGAAAACCAGGAAGTACGCTCGGGCGAAGTGATCGGACTCGGTGGTAACACCGGACGAAGCACTGGTTCGCACCTCCACTTCGAGACACGCCTCTGTGGTGTAGCACTCAACCCGGCACTTATGTTCGACTTCCGTGCGCAGGACGTAACGGGCGACTACTACGCATTCAACAAACAGACATACGACAACGAGTCGATGAACGCTACACGTCTGCGCGGTAAGCAGGACTCTTCTACATTCGCAAGAAGCGGTTCTGCAGACGACTTCGCTACAAACAAGCGCACCACATCAGGTCTGAGCGATCAGATTTCTTACCACAAGGTGAAGAAGGGCGAGACTCTATCGAGCATCGCAAGAAAGCGTGGCGTGACAGTGGATAAGATTTGCAAGCTCAACCACATCTCAAAGACGATGCGTCTGCGTCCAGGACAGATCTTGCGCTACTCTTAAGCCGGCAGAAACCAATTCATTGACGTATATTTTACGACTATAACAACATAGCAAAGCGACACCAAACAATTTGTGACACAGACATTACAAGTTGTTTGGTGTCGCTTTTTATTTCATTAAAACACATAAAGGATGACACAAGAGAGAGTTAATTTTGGAAGTAAGTTGGGCATGGTGCTTGCAACAGCAGGCTCGGCAGTAGGATTAGGCAACGTATGGCGCTTCCCGTACATGGTTGGAGAGAATGGCGGTGCAGCCTTCATTCTGATATACATAATGTGCATAATGCTTCTCGGCATACCCTGCATGATGAGCGAGTTCATCATCGGCAGACATGGAGCCGCCAACACCGCACGTGCCTATTCGCGTATGGACACGCATAAGGCGTGGCACATCGTCGGACTAATGGGCGTAATCACCGGTTTCCTCATCACCGGCTATTATGCCGTAGTGTCGGGCTGGTGCTTGCAGTACATCTTTGCCTCGGGCGTAGGCGAGCTCCGTGGCGACCCACAATACATAGCCTCTTACTTTGCCGACTTCTCCGCATCGCCCCTGAGGCCCGTGTTTTGGACGGTAGTAGTGTTTCTGCTCACCCATGTCATCATAGTGCGTGGCGTGCGTGGCGGTATAGAGAAAGCTTCGAAGGCACTGATGCCCACACTCTTCCTGCTATTGCTGGTGGTAGTGGTCTGCTCGTGTCTGCTTCCGGGCGGAGCCGCAGGCATAGAGTTTCTCTTCAAGCCCGACTTCTCGAAGGTTACTGGCAGCGTCTTTCTTGCTGCCATGGGTCAGGCGTTCTATTCGTTAGGACTTAGCATGGGCTGCATTTGCACGTTTGCCAGCTACTTCTCTCGCGAAACCAATCTCCTGAAGTCGGCTGTTAACATAGCTGTCATCGACACCATCATAGCCATTCTTGCCGGTTTGATGATTTTCCCCGCAGCGTTCAGCGTCGGCGTAAGCCCCGATAGCGGTCCGTCGCTCATCTTCATCACCCTGCCCAACGTGTTTCAGCAGGCTTTTGCCGGTGTGCCGCTGCTTGGCACGGTCGTCGCCGTCATGTTCTATATGCTGCTCTCGCTTGCTGCCATCACATCACTCATCTCGCTGCACGAGGTGAGCACTGCGTTCCTCTGTGAGGAGACACGCCTCGACCGCAAGAATGCGGCACGCCTTGTGACGGTGGTGTGCTCGGTGATAGGTGCATTCTGCTCGCTCTCGCTTGGCGACAGAGCGTGGCTCAGCATGTTCGGAAAGACGCTTTTCGACTGGTTCGACTTCGTGACCGGACAGCTTCTGCTGCCTTTCGGTGGCATTCTCACTTGCATATTCATGGGCTGGGTGGTGCCGCGCAAGCTGATAAAGGACGAGTTCACGAACTGGGGCACACTGAGTGGCACCCTCTTCGGTGTCTACCTTCTGCTCGTGCGCTACTTCTGTCCGGTATGCATTATGGCGATATTCCTCAACCAGTTAGGGTTGCTCAACATAGCCTTTTAGGTGCTGCTCGTTTGGGAGGGCGTGCATTCTATGAACATAGAGTGCACGCCCTCTCAAATTCTTTATTAAAAATAACCGATATTGTTTTGCTGTGTATTTATTAAGTGTTAATTTTGCAAAACATTTAAACCCGTACGAATTTTGAAGAATCGAACAATTATTTTGCCATTGCTTATTGCTGCTTTTTTATCAAATAATATGCATGTATATGGCAAACGTCAACCCAAAGCAAAGGTGTCGAGCGACACTACTGCCGTTGCTGATAATGAGATGAGTGTGATGTTGAAGAACATCACCGTGACCGCTTCACGTGGCGTTGCGCGTAAGACTCCTATCGCAATGAGCGATGTGGACCGTAAGGAAGTGGAGAACAAGCTCGGCAACAACGAACTGCCCGAGATGCTCAACCTGACTCCGGGTGTGTATGCCACGAAGAACAGTGGCGCATACGGCGACTCGAAGTTGAACATGCGCGGCTTCCAAAGCTCTAACGTGGCAGTGATGGTGAACGGTGTGCCCGTCAACGATATGGAGCACGGCGGACTCTACTGGAGCAACTGGGGCGGACTGGGCGAGATGGTGCGCTATATGCAGACGCAGCGCGGACTGGGTGCCAGCAAGGTGTCAGTGCCGTCGATTGGCGGCACGGTGAACATCGTGACCAAGACCACTGATAGCAAGCGCGGAGGTTATGCCACGTACAGTGTAGGCAACGACGGCTTCAACCATGTGTCGGCTTCTTTCTCCACCGGTCTCACCAAGTCGGGTTGGAACTTCTCTATGCTGTTTGGCAAGAAATGGGGCGACGGCTACATCCAGGGCACCGACTTCACCGACTACGACTACTTCTTCGCCGTGAGCAAGCGTCTCGGTCAGCATCATCAGATTGCGCTCACGGGCTTCGGCTCACCGCAGTCGCACTATCAGCGCAACCAGTACGACGGACTCAGCGTCGAGGGTTGGCAGGACGTGAAGCGTTTCATGGGCGGCAAGAGTGTCTATCGCTATAACCCCACATACGGTTTCGGAAAGAACGGCGAGCGTAAGTCGTCGGCTTTCAACTTCTATCATAAACCGCAATTCTCGCTTAATCATATCTGGCTTATCGACGATAAGTCGTCGCTGAACACGGCTCTCTACATGTCCATCGGACACGGCTACGGCAACTCGGGTCAGGGTATCAACTCTGCATATGCCAACAGCTGGTACGGAGCAGCCAACGGCAAGCTGCGCTACGACTTCCGTCACGCCGACGGCACCTTCGCCTATGACCAGGTGCAGGAGCTGAACGAGCAGAGCGATGCCGGTTCGAAGATGGTGATGGCGCAGAGTTTCAACGACCATATCTGGTACGGACTGCTCTCTACGTACACCCGTCAGCTCGCAAAGGGGCTCGACTTCTACGCCGGCTTCGATGTGCGTTCGTACAAGGGCACGCATACGGCGAAGATTTCCGACCTCTACAATGGCGCCTACTACACCGACCTGCGCTACCGTAGCAGCGTGAACCCTGCCAACAATGCCGCTGCGCTCGACCCCAACTGGCAGTACGAGAAACTGAGCGTTGGCGATGTGGTGTTCCGCGACTACGATAGCCACATCGTGCAGCACGGTGTGTTCTCGCAGCTGGAGTATTCCAAAGACCGCATCACGGCATTCGTATCGGGTACGTTGGCAACGTCGCGCTACTGGCGCTACGACCGCTTCTACTACGATGAGGCTCACGCCAAGTCGGACACGAAGAACTTCGCTTCGGGCAGCATCAAGGGCGGACTGAACTACAACATCGACCGCTACAACAATGTCTTCGCTAATGTCGGATACATCAGTCGCGCACCGTTCTTCAGTGGCGGTGTGTTCCTCATGTCGCAGTCGAGCAACGAGATAAACAAGGACGCAGTCAACGAGAAAGCATTCTCCTTCGAGCTCGGTTACGGCTTGCGCTATAAGTGGCTCTACGTGGCTCTCAACGCCTACTTCACGAAGTGGATGGACAAGACGACCTCCAAGTCGGGCTACATGAACAACAACACGGAGCTGTACACCATGAGTATGACCGGTGTCAACGCCAAGCACATGGGTGTGGAGCTCGACGTGGTGGCACGCCCCACGCCTTACGTGACGCTCAAGGGTATGCTCTCGCTCGGCAACTGGCGTTGGGACAACAACGCCACGGCTTACTTCTACAACTCGGCAACGCAGCCGCTTGCCAATATCACCACTGGTGCGGTGGCAAGTGGGGTGGGTGCCCCCGACCACCTGAAGTTCACGCTCAACCAGGACGGCATACACGTAGGCGGATCGGCACAGACCACGGCTGCCATCGGTGGCGACGTGAAGCTGCTGAAGATGCTGCGCATCGGTGCCGACTACACCTACTATGCACGCCTCTACGCCGACTATTCGCTGCCTACGTATGGCGGTGGCGGCGAACTCACACTCAAAGAGCCTTGGCGTGTGCCTGCTGCCGGACAGCTCGACCTCAACGCGCGCTACGACTTCAATATCGGCTCGTGCCGTGCTTCAATCTTCGGCGTGGTGAAGAATGTGCTCAACTACGAGTACATTCAGGATGCCTTCTACGATGGTACAAACAACGGCTGGAAGGATGCCTACCGCGTGTTCTACGCCTTCGGACGTACATTCTCAGTGAAATTGAAAATAGCGTTTTAAGAGTAATATAAAGAAAATGAAACTGATACATTATATAATACTTGCAGCGGTAGTCGTGCTTACGTCTTGCGGCGACTTCAACGAGAATCTTGATGGTTTCGACAAGAATACATACAAGCCTACTGATGTGAAGACGTTGAAGGTGGAGTTGACGGATGCCGATTACGAGAAGATAGCATCGCTGATGAAGGACGACGACCTCAAGGCGAAAAAGTTCTTCGTTAGTGGCAGCTATGCCGCACAGTGCATACCCGTATGGCTCAAGCAGAAGTATCCCACGGCTGACAACGGCTCGTCGGTGACGGTCACTTACCGCATGCTTACTCAGTTTGCGATGAGAACGACTGGCATGGACAATCAGTCCGAGAAGAGCGAGCCGAAGAACGTAACCAATCCGTTCGAGAAGATTGCCGGCGAGTGGAAGTATAACCCGAGCGTGGTGCTGACTCTGCCTAACGAGAAGGGCAACGTTACGAGCAAGTCGTTCTATAACCGCATCATAATATGGGTGAATATAAAGTACGACGAGCCGAACGGCTTCGGTCAGTTCAACCCCGGCGGCTATCTCAACGGCTTTGCCGACACCGAGTATTTCAGCGGTTGCAGCTACTACAACAACCGTGTGGAGTGGGTAGCGGCTGATGCCAAGAGCAACACCCCGAGCGTCTACGGAGGCATGACCGACGAGGAAGTGGTAGCCACCATGCAGCGCAACCTTATCACCACGTTCGCCGTGTCGCTCAGCGAGGGCTTCGGGAACGCAGAACCGGTGGAGGGTATGAACGTTACGTACACCGTTAATTTCGTGGCACACATGGAGGGCAATAAACTGGTGCCCTACACAATACAGTATCTTGTGACGGGTAAGGGCGAGTTCACATACGTTGAAGGCTCGCTGAAACCGGTCCGTTAAATGAAAACATTAACTATGCGAACAGGCTTTTTGCTGCTTTTGTCAGTATTGCTGAACTTGCCGCTATGGGCACACAGGGGCAAGATGCAGGTGTCACATAAGAATGTGGCACCCGTAGTTGTCGTGTCGTCGTACAATCCCGATGTGAAGAGCATCAGCGACAACATCAGCGCGTTCTATGAGCAATACACCAAGAGCGGACTGCCCAACCCCGTTGCGGTGGAGGATATCAACGCCCAGAACCTGCCCGACGGCAAGCGGTGGAGAATTCGTTTGAAAAGGGTGCTCAATAAGTATTATAGCCGTGGCAATCGACCAGCCTGCATCGTGCTGCTTGGCATGGAGGTGTCGTCGGCTTACTTCTCCTTCGACGACGATGAGAAACTGAGGCAGACACCAGTGGTTGTGGGTCTGCGAAGCTCGGCAATCGTGAAAATGCCGCAAGACTCCGTCGATTTCAAGAAGTGGGACCCCGTGGCGTATGACGTTACCACCGACTTCAAGCATTTCAACATCGTGGGCGGTGAGGTGTATCATTATGACATGAAGAAGAACTTCGACCTCATAAAGCACTTCTATCCTAAGTGCGACACGCTCACCTTTATGTCCGACAACACACTGGGTGGTGTCACCATGCGCGCCCTCTTCAAGCAGTACGCGAAGACCGACCACCGCTTTGTGGTGAGGTATATCGACGGTAGAACGATGACGTTTGTTGATGCCGATGAGACCATCTCCAATCTCCCGCACACACAGGCAATGCTGATAGGTACATGGCGCGTAGACAACTCTAACCGCTACGTAGTGCGCAATACTACATACGCCTTCTGCAAGAACAATCCGGAACTGCCCACATTCTCCATGTCCGACGTGGCTATCGGCCACTGGCCCGTGGGCGGCTATTCGCCGTGCTACCACATCATGGGCGGCACGCTTGCCGACGATGTGGTGGCGTTCCTGAAGACAGGTAAGAAGAAGCCCGTAGCATTGGCCAACTGTAAGTATATCTTCGACTTCAATCGCCTACAAGATCTGCACCTCTCGCTCGACGGTATCAACGTGAAATACGAGATGGTGAACATGCCCGTAAGCATCTTCAAGGAGTATTTCAAGACTATCATCATCGTCTTCCTGCTCTTTATCGTGCTGTTGTCGGCACTTATCGTGTCGCTCTATCTGCTTAAGAGGGGTAAAAAGCTGCGTCTGGAGTTGCTGCATCAGGGCAAGGAATTGCTCGTAGCGAAGTATAACGCCGAGCAAGCTAACCTTATGAAGTCGCGTTTCATAGCCAATATGAGCCACGAGATACGCACACCGCTGAACGCCGTGATGGGCTTCTCGCAGATACTCACCAACGACCAGATAGAACTGACGGCGGAGGAGAAGCAACAGTATGGCGAACTGATAATGATAAACGGCGAACTGCTGCTGAAACTCATCAACGATGTGCTCGACATATCGAAGATTGATGCCGGCAAGATGCGCTTCAGTATGGGTGAGTACGACGTTGTATCGCTCATAAACACAGCCGCACAGAGTGCTCTTGTCAACAAGAAACCGGGGGTGGACATCATGGTGGAAACAAGGGTGGAACACCTGATGATTGCCACCGACAGGGAGCGTTTGCTACAGGTGCTTACCAATCTGCTGAACAATGCAAAGAAATGTACGGATAGCGGAAAAATCACAATCCGTCTGGATCAGTATCCAGAGCAGCGCATTATAAAGATAAGCGTTAGCGATACGGGTTGCGGAATACCGGTGGAGAAGGCTGAAGAGGTGTTTGAACGCTTCAAGAAGCTGGATGCGTTCAGGCAGGGAACAGGACTCGGACTGCCTATATGCAAGTCGATAGTGGAAGAGTTGGGCGGCAAGATATGGGTTGATACCGACTACACTGACGGTGCGCGTTTCGTTTTCACGCATCCAATGTAGATATAAAATGATCCGCATCGACCGATGCAGATGTCTGCGTCGACCGATGCGGATGGTGAAAAGGCTATGATTGTATCAAGAAACCTTAAGTCTTAATGCAAATATTACTTACCCTTAACTCTTGATATTCTTAGTTGTGAATAGCAGTATGAAGTAGAGCAGAGTGCCGCTGACGAGTCCGGCGATGGCATCGATGGCGTAGTGCGCCTGGATGTACACCGTGGCAAGACACAGAAACACGTAGAACGGTGTCATGAAGTAGAGCAGACGGCGGTTGCGTGCGTGATATGCAAGCCACATGCACACCGTCGATACGCCTACGTGCGACGATGGGAAGGCTGCTGTGGGGCGTTCGCCGGCAGCCTTAGCCTGCTCCACGAGGTCGTAGAAGAAACCGTCCACGTAGCCCGGAGTGGGCAGACACTCCTGATGTGTGTTGAAGTAGGTGCCGACGGCAGGGAAGAAGCCGTTCGTGATATTCTCTATACCCACCGCCTTGAAGTAGAATGTAGGTCCGGCTACGGGCACAAAGATGAATACGATGTAGTAGATGAAGAACGAGGCGAGCAGAATGAACGAAGCTCGCTGAAACTCGTTGTAGCGTGCGAAGAAGTAGAAGAACACCATCAAACCAATCATCGGATAGTAGGCAGCGTAACCCATGCTCATCAGTTCGCTGATGGGTGCCCACGAGAAGGTGGAGGCGAACGAGAGCGACGGTTGGAAGCCGAACATCGACTGCTCTGCGCGGCAGAACACATGGTCGAGGTTGGGGAACATACGGTTCAGCTCATACGTGTCGGGGTACCACCACGCTAATAGTGACATCTGCGCCACCACGCGCGCCAGCAGCGTCAGTCGGCAGGGCACAAGGCGATAAGCCAACCACAGCGCCACGGTCATTGCCACCACACGCACACGACCCCATATCATTGCGTCGGGATTCTGCAGGTTGGTGTAGGTGAAGAGAGCCACAAGCAGTGTGAACACCGTGTAAGCCATCACGAGCCACTCCAGTGCTAACAGTCCGCGCTTGGGCGATTTGTCTATAGAGAAAAGTTGGGTTATAAATTTCATTGTTTTTATATAGTCTATAGCCAGCCGTTCTTTTTATACCATGCTACGGCGAGCTTCACGCCGTCGGCGAGCTTGTAGTGCGGATGATAGCCAAGCTCGTCGCAAGCCGGCTCGATGTCGCAACGCCAGTTGCGCTGTTTCAGGATGTTATACTTGTCGTTGTTCAGAGCCGACGGTTTCTTGGTGATGTGGCTCATCTTCTCGCCGAGGAACGCCACGATGCGCAGCACCCACACTGGTGCCACGATGCGCAGCATCCACTTCACGCCCATCTCCTTCTTCAGCAGGTCGCTGAACTCGGTAGAACTGTACACCTCACCGTCGGAGAGGAAGTACTTCCTACCACTCATGCCGCGGTCGAGAGCGAGGAACACAGCCTGCACCACGTCGAGCACGTACACGAAAGTGATGTCCTGACGCTTGAAGCCCACGGCGAAGTCGACGTGCTTCTTTATGCTCTCAGCCATGAGGAAGTAGTCGGTCTCGCGCGGACCGTACACTCCCGTAGGGCGCAGAATGATGTAGGGGAAGTCGTTGCCAATGCTGTCGAGGTACTTCTCAGCGTCGAGCTTGCTCTTGCCGTACGCCGTATTTGGGCACGGCGTATCGTGCTCGCTGATGTCCTGATAGGGTTGCTCCTCATGTATAGCACCGAACACGCTGAGCGAGCTGAGGAACACGAAGCGCTTCAGCGGCATCTGTAGCTCGATGAGCGCATCGACGAAGTTCTTTGTGCCCTCGGTGTTCATACGGCGGAAGTCGGCTTTGTCGAGACACTTCGTCACGCCGGCAGCGTGCACGATGTAGTCGAATTCGTGCTCACCGAGTTGCGCCTTCAGTTGCTCCTTTGAACTGAAGTCGAGCTCAATGAAATGTATGCGTTTATCCTGAAGGTATTTGCGCGATGTGGTTTTCCTCACTGCTGCCCACACCTCCATATCTTTGTTGAGGGCTTCCTCAACGATAAAACTGCCTATGAAGCCACTGGCTCCTGTTATAAGTATCTTGTTGGTCATTATTAATATTGGTACATAGTACAGGTTGCAAAGTTACTATAAAAAAACGAGTTAGCGAAATAAATGGCAACATCTTAATAGTTTCTCAACCATTATCTGAAAACTTCATATTTCATTATTTTTGAGTATTGTTTACTTTTGTTGAAGATTGTAATTTTGCCAAAGAAATATTTATATATCTTTTTTATAATCAATTAGAATTACAATAACAAATTAATCATACTAAAACAATGAAAAAAAGAATTATGTTAGCGTTAGCTTTGATGTTAACTGCTGTTGCAACTCTAAGTGCTAAAAATGCGTTGATAATTGTAGCTCATGGATCTCCTATGGAGTCATGGCAGAAACCTGTGTTAGATCTTGAACCACTTGTTAAAAAACAGTTGGCTATGGGAAAACTAAAGGGAATAGATATCGTTAAGGTCGCACTAATGGAATATACAGAGCCTTCTGTAGCATCAGTAGTGAAAGCCTGTGAAGCAGAAGGTGCAGATACAATCTTTGCCCTTCCGGTCTTCATGGCACCATCAAGCCACACGGAAGAAGATTTGCCGAATATCCTCGGTCATAAATATAATCCCTATGTACTGGAAGAACTGGCAGAGGAACAAACGGAGCTGGTACATACCAAGACACCTATCATTCTCGGTCCTACGTTTTATTACAGTTACTTGTTAGAGGAAAGTATGTTAAACCGTGTGCAAAATCTCTCGAAGGATGCTTCTAATGAGGCAGTGATTTACCTTACTCATGGTGATCCAGAGCGTGATGGGTTTTGGAAGGAAGTTCTCAAGAATGTTGATAAATACACAAAGGAGCATACAGAAATCGATTATGTCGACCATGCAGTTATCGAAATGGGACATGATTTTGCCAATGAACTGATGCCTTTATTAAGCAAAGCATCTCAAAAGAAAAAGCGAATTATTGTTCAGGGAATATATTTGGTGTCTGATGTGAAGCGAATGGCAGACCGTCATAAGATGACAGAAGTTCAGAGTGACCTTGTAAAAAAGACAGGTGTGGAGATAGTCTATAGTGCTGATGGTATTCTTCCTGCTTGTACTCCACTTGTTGTAGATTGGATTGTAGCCCAAACAAACAAGTGGGTTGAAAGCAAACGATAGACTTTTTTAGGCATGAAGAAAATTCATTTGTGGTGTATTTTTACGTTTCTGAGCCTCTTCTTTTCTTTTCAAGAAGCTGAGGCTCAGAAACGAAGACTTTATGGCTATGTGACAGATAGCAACAATGAACCGCTTATAGGCGTGAGTGTCCAGATTAGAGGAACTCAGATAGCCACCATTACAGATGTTAAAGGGCGATACCAATTAAATGGTGATTTTGGTAAAGCCTCAGTCATTTCCTTTACCTATGTAGGATTTTCTCAAAAGAAATTGAAATATGATGGTCGTGAGCGAATAGACGTAAGAATGCAGACGGCAGAGAATAACTTGGGTGAAGTCGTAGTAAAGGCAAAGAGTAATATCAATGCCATCGACCTTCGTGCAAAGGTAGGAATTGTAGAGTCGGTAGATATGAAACGTCTCAGTGAAAAGCCAATGATTGACATGGGACTGGCTTTACAAGGTATGATACCTGGATTGAACGTTATAAATACTGGAGATCTGGGTAGTAAACCGCAGGTCAGAATACGAGGAAACTCATCGTTTAGACGTGGCAATACGAGCAATGAGCCTCTCTATGTACTTGACGGAAAGATAATCTCGGCAGAGTCGTTCTATAATCTAAATCCGCAGGATATAGCAAGCATAAAGGTCTTGAAAAATGCCACTGCTGGTGCTCTGTATGGTATAAAAGCAGCCAACGGTGTATTAGAGATAAGTTCACAGCGTGGTTATAAGGGAAAGATGATGCTCACATATGGTATGGATCTTGGCGTAACGATGCGTGGAAGACGTGGTGTACGGCTTATGGATACGGAGGAGAAATTAGAATTGGAGCGTCTGTTGCAAAATCCAGCAGCGCCAGGCTATCGTTTCAGTAGGGATTATTACGAACGTTATCATGCCTCCGACCCGAATAAAGAACAGTTGATTGCAGAGGGAGAAATGCGATTGTCTGCATTAAAGGGTATTCATACAGATTGGTTTAAGGAACTTATTCATAACAACTTCTATCAAAAGCACAATATGAGTATAAAGGGAGGAAACGGAAATACAACTTATTATCTGTCAGGAAACTATACATATCAGGGTGGAAGAATAGAAGGAAACAACAAACAACGCTTCGGTGTCAGAATGGGAGTAGACCAGCAGTTGGGTAAGATGGGTTATCTAATGATTGGTGTGTTAGGTGGATATGCTAAGAGCAATTCGCCTAATGGCTCATCGTATGATCCTACTTCGTTGGTTTATAATCTCAATCCTTATGAACAAAAGACAGGCGAACTCTATTCGTATCCTAACAGAACGTATAGAGATCTCACTCAACAGTATCAGAGCGATACTTCTGACAAGAATGCCGGAGTGGATATAAACTTAACGTTAACCCCATGGAAAGACTTGACATTAGCATATGTTGCGGGTTTAGACTACCTTCAAGATGACAGCCACAGTTTTACTCCTGCATCGTCTTATCAAGAACAAAATAGTGGCGTTCCTGTCAATGCAAGGGGAATCTATAGTCGGACTAAGGGCGCAACAGTCAATCTGTCGAGTAATGTTCGGGCTACTTACAGCCATGTGTTTGCTGATGTTCATGATATAACACTGGGTGCAAACTTCGATTATTACCTTTATAACTATGATGCTGTAGGCATCACCGGATATGGAGTAGGTAATGTGGATGCTCCTTCTGCAATTAATAATTCATTGCATGGGTTACGTCAGCCATCTGTAAGAAATCCTCGTGACAAAAATGCACAGATGGGTATAGGTATCGTGGCAGGCTATACTTATAATACCATTTATGATGCTTACTTCACCTATAAGGCTGATGCTTCGTCAATACTCCCGTCAGACAAGCGTTGGAATTCGGCTTGGGCAGTAGGTTTGGGTTGGACACCGACAAATTATTCTTGGCTTAAAAGTAATAAGATTTTATCAAGTCTAAACTTTAAGGCATCATATGGTGTCACTGCAAATCTCAATGGTGTGACGGTCTCTAATACAGTCGGGACTTTCATGTTTGGTGAGCAATCGTATGAAGATAGTCGTATATTGTCGTTATTGTCGCTTTATAACAAGAATTTGAAGGCGGAGCAGAATAAGTCCATGGATTTTGGTGTGACCTTAGAATTTATAAAACGCATTACGTTCAATATCAACTGGTATAACCGTCGCACAGATCAAGCACTCTTGGATGTACCTATTGCTACAAGTTCAGGTTTCTCTTCTCTTAAGCGCAATATAGGTGTGTTGCAGAACAGGGGTATAGAATTGGGGATGAATGCTAAGATTTTAGACGGATTTGACTGTCGATTGTCAGTAGGAGGAAATATTGCCTATAATGAGAATAAGGTAGTAAGCCTCTATTGGACAGATAAACTTTATCTTGACGAACAATCTATAGTGCCAGATTATGAGGTAGGAAAGGCATATGATATGATATATGGTTTACACTCGTTAGGTATCAATCCGCTTACCGGTTATCCCGTGTTTCTTACTCCTGAGGGTGTTGAGAAGCAAGGGACGGAGCAGTTGGTGCGAAGCGACTTCGTTGCTTTAGGCCATCAGACACCACCTTATTCTGGCAGTCTCTATGCCAGTTTCTCTTATAAACAGTTCGATATGGATGTATCATTTTATTATGTATATGGTGGAAAACAACGCTTTTCGTATAAGTATGTGCGCAATAGCGATAATGCCATATATAATGCTGTGCTTGGACAGACACGGAAGATGTGGTTTAAACGAGGAGATGAAAATAAGACATACTGGACTCCATTTTATACGCAAAGCATTGCAGAAGAGAATCTCGCACTCTATCCTAATACACGGACTGTGGGCAGCAGTGATTATATAAGGCTATCAAGTATATCGCTACGCTATAGGATTCCGTCTGATTGGCTTCATAAGATAATTCCATTCGTGAAATATGCAAATTTTGGATTACAAGGTTCTAACCTTTTTACATGGACAAGGTACAAGGAATCAGATCCAGAAAGTGGTACACTTGCAGGTACAATGTCACCAGTATTCACATTTAATCTCAATTTAACATTCTGATAATACGTTGCGAAATAGAGAGTTTTACTCTGAAACGCATTGACAACGCTATATGAAACAAAGTATATTAAAAATAAAAAGCATTTCAGTTGGCTTATGTCTGGCATCATTATACGCTTGTAGCCTGAATATTCCGCCAAAAGATCAATTTTCGGATCCTGATGCAATCACAAATGTTACAAATGCACGATCTCTGTTAGCATCAGCTTATTCGTCTTTTCCTCACTATGAGTATGAATTCTCCTTGTTGGGAAACGACTTCGTTCCGACATCTCTTTCTATAAAGGATGTTAGTGTTTTGAATCTTTATAACTGGAACGATAAGGAAATCAGTAAACTTGCTCCAACTCTTTGGATAGATTATTATAATGTTATTGCCCAATGTGATGGACTTCTGGAACGTATGAATAGTGTAAAGACTGAGACGACAAACGAAGAGAAAGAGAAGCTTGCAATCACTTCTGAAGCAAAGACCTTAAAAGCATTGTGTTATCTCCAACTGTTAAGGATCTTTGCTCCAGCATATGATGCGAATCCTGATGCACCAGGGGTTATCCTGAAAAGCCAACTTGGAATAGAGAGTAAGCAGCGTTCTTCAATACGTGAGTGTGTAGTAAAGATTAAAGAGTGGCTTACCGATGCTGCGCAAGTAAATAACACTTCTTCTCGTAATGGATGGTGTTCACAGGATGCTGTGCAGTATCTTTTAGCTGATTTAGCACTCTATTCTGGTGATTATCAAGGTGCCATTGATGCTGGGGCTAAGATTTTGGCAAAAAGTAATGACGCTTATTTTACAGTGGAAGGCATTAATAGTTTGTGGGCTACAAATAGCTATTCAGGGCGTATATTTGCTTTTAATATTACCTCAACTTATTATGCAAGTATTCAATATAGTGTACAAGAAGGTGATTATTTCATGATTAATCCGCAGCTGTCTTTCTGCTCGTCTGATGTGCGGAAGGATTCATTTGTCTATCCTTTTTTGATGAACGGTTCTGTTAGGGAACTTTTAGGAAAGTACAATCGATGTAATAAGCTAAACCAGCCAACGGCTTATATCAATATAATGCGATATGCCGGAGCTTATTATATTGTCTCTGAAGCCTATTGTAGGAGAGGAGATACGGAGGCAGCACGCACCTTAATCAATCATTATTGGCATTGTATAGGTGTAGCAGAAGCCCCATCGGGGATTTCGAATAAAGCCCTTTTAGACCTAATTATGGTTGATAAACAACGAGAATTTATAGGTGAAGGGGTTAATTTCTTCGATCTTAAACGTACTCATTCTGTAGATCTTAAACGGCAATCTCAATGGGGAAACGGTGTTGTCGGCAGTGTGTCGCCAGATGATTATCGTTGGACATTCCCTATTCCTGTGTCTGAATATCGATTCAATAAGGTAGAACAGAATCCAGGATGGTCTTCCAATTAATGTATAATAGTACGAGAAACGATGAACAAGCGTATGTTATTTATGCTTTATTTCCATAATAATATAGATAAGATGAAGAAAAGATTTTTTCGATATACCATTTTGTTAGCTTTCATATTTGGTTTACTGTCTTCCGGACATACTTCAGCACAGTCCTCACGAAGTGGGTGTAGTACTATTTCTTTACCGAAAGGCTCTGTTGAGGGAAGATTGAGTAATGGATTGCGTTATATCATACAGCCTAATGCTTTACCACGGCATAGCGTTGAGGTGAGAATGATTATGAGTGTCGGTTCATTACAAGAGGAAAACGATCAGCGAGGTTGTGCACATTTTCTGGAACACTGTGCCTTTATCGGTACAAAACACTTTCCTAAACGTGCTCTTGTCGACTATTTTGAAGGTCAAGGTATGAAGTTCGGACGTGATATTAATGCCTTTACTGGGTTCGACCGCACTATCTATTGTCTTTCGTTACCTTATTATTCAGATAATAAAGAAATACTTGATACAACATTCTTGGTCCTTCGCGATTGGCTTTGTGGTATTGATTTTGATAATGAACGGGTAAAGAAAGAACGTAGTGTCATTGTAGAAGAATTGCGTGGGTATCAGCAGAATGATGATTTCTACAGTCTCAAGATGGGACATAACCGTTATGCTGAACGTCTTCCGCTTGCTACCGAGCAGGAGATAAATAGCATTGATAGTAACCACCTGAAGACTTTCTATAAACAATGGTACGTTCCATCACATGCCACTGTGCTTATTGTTGGACCGGTTAATGTTACGGAAGTGGTGGAAAAACTATCTCAGACATTAGGTATAATACCCTCAGGTGATGTGGAGAAACCATTGACTAAGTTCCCTATGTATTACACCGGTGGAGCCAGTTGGATGGAGATTGCAGATAGCGTTCAGTATGAAGACAAATTGGAACTTATCATTCCGCATAATACTTGTGTGAGACAGACATTGCAAGATGCAGTTGAGAAACAACGTAGGTGTATGCTTGTACATTGTCTGTCGGAGCGTTTTGCAGCAGATAGTATAGGATGTAATGTGTCAGATGACTGGTACTTAGCTGATAATGATCATTTCGTTTTATCATTTCGAGGTGCATCCACTGCCGATTTGGAACATCAGTTAAGTGCGGTGTCATCCGAGTGTCATCGTTTGTTGCGCTTTGGAGTACAGCATGATGAACTGCAACAACTTATTGGTGCACGCTTAGATAATCTCTTACCTGATACCACTCAACGTCTTTCAGAAAATATATGTGATGATTTCGTGGATTATATCACTGCTGGCGACCGTATACTTTGGAACCCCGACGAGGTGGAGTGGGTGCGACAGCAAGTTGTGAATACAACCAGTGCGCAGCTTCAACAGTTAATGAAGAGGCTACTTGATCAGTTGAGTCGGAACAGATTGTATGCCTATACTTATGCCAATGGTAGTTTAGGGGCGAATCGTCTCACTGCAGAAAAAGCAGATTCCGCATGGAATATAGGTGATAAACATTCTTGTACTCCATATGTCTTTAGTGGAAAGGAGAAGCTTAATGAACCTCATGTTATAATTCCTTTATGCTTAACCCAATCTGCAGTTTTTATGCCAGATAGTATTGAAAACTATCATAAATGGACTGACATAGGAGCAGAGGAAATCGTATTGAAGAATGGATTGAGGATTATTCTTCGTCCAACGATAGACGAAGATTCAACTATCTCGTTAGTGGCAATAGGCAGGGGAGGCACAGCTGATCTATCGCTTCCAATGCAGTTGAAATTGCACGATGCTGTCAGCTATGTAGATATGGGTGGACTATATAAGATTCAAAATGACACATTATTGTCTGTTATGACACAAGAAAAGATTTCTATGACCGTGGGTATCGATAATTTCTGGCACCAACTCATGGCTTCTGCCCCAGCAAACAAAAGTACTGAATTGTTTAATTTAGTGTATCAAAAGATGTGTTTTCCTGGAATAAATCGTAAGGAATTTAAGGAGACTGTGACTGCGGAGATTGCAAACTTAGGTAAGGAAACAATCCTTGATAAGATGCTTGCACATGATGTAGACCGTTTGATGGCAGGTACGATAGATTCGTTGGTCGGTAATTCGTTAGATAATAGTAGAAGGTATCTTACTGCGTCTGTGTTAGATTCATTGGATATTGATACGTTGACAACCTATTATAAGAACTTATTTGCCGATCCTTCACGCCTCACAATAATTCTGACAGGTAACTTCTCAATGGAAGATGTCTTGCAAAAAGCTGTCGCTACGTTTTCTCAGATTGCTGTGCAGCCTTTACAATTACCACTGGATAATGCTCCTTTCCGCATAGGAAAAGAAGTTGTTAAGAAAGGTTTTGAAGGTGGAAATGATCGTCAGACACTGGTTAATTATATCTTTGCAGGCAACTATACGCCATCGCTTCAAAACTCTCTATGTATGAAGCTTATCCGCGACGTACTGCAAGATCGTGTGTTGAAAGTGTTACGAGAAAGAGAAAATCTTGTTTATTCGCCTTACGTAGACCTCTATTATGATGGTATTCCGCAGCAGAAATATCATTTTCTGATTACTGTTTCGATGAAGGATGATAATCAGCAGTGGGTTGAGAGATTGTTGAAGGACATAATAAAGCAGCTCAAGGCATCGCCCATCAGTACGTCCGAACTCGGCAAGATGAAGCGTTCATTCCTTGTCACAAAGGATAAAAATCTTCATGATAAGGCTCCTTCCGAATGGAAAACGGCATTAATGACACTTGTTAAGAATGGAGAGTCGCTGTATGATTTCGACCATTATGCTGAATGTCTGAACGATATTACGCCTAAGAAATTACAAAAGATGATAAACGAGATGATCGTTTGGGATAAAAGATATGTAGTATATAAAACGCAAATGAAATGAAGATGATAAATAAATTACGCTTACTTTGGGGTTTTCTCTGTATTTTTATAGTAGTGCCAGGAACCTCGCAGACACAGCCTGAAGCCTATCGTTTGTATGATGGTAAGGGGAGAGTTGTTGATTACGACCAATTGGTGAAGACAATTGCTAAGGTTGATGTGGTCTTTATAGGCGAGATTCATAACTGTGTAATAACACATTGGCTGGAGCTGAAGTTGTTAGATAGTCTCTACAAGATTCATGGGAAGAAACTGAAAGTGGGTATGGAGATGTTTGAAAGTGACAACCAGCTTATCTTAGATGAGTATCTTCATGGACAGATAACAGGTGACCGTTTTGAGGAAGAAATGCGCCTTTGGCCTAATTATAGCACGGATTATGCATCTTTAATCTCGTATGCACGTGATCATAATATCCCTATTGTGGCTACGAATATACCTCGTCGCTATGCTACGGCTGTAAAGGAACACGGTTTGAGCTATCTTGATTCGTTCTCAATAGAGGCTAAAGCATATATGGCACCACTCCCTATACACTTTCAGACAAATGAGAGTGTGGAACAAGGATTTGTACTTATGGGGTTAATGGGGAAGAATAAGAATGTGAACCCACGCCAGATTGCTGAGGCACAGGCGATTAAAGATGCTACAATGGCATGGCGAATAGCAAAGAATCTACAAGAAAAATTTATTCATTTCAATGGTAACTTTCATACAGATAATCATGAGGGAATAATTCCTTATTTGTTACAATACAAGCCAGAAACAACTTATATGGTAGTAAGAGCTGTCAGACAAGAGAATATTTTACGCTTGGAAGATGAGTATAAGGGTATTGCTGATTTTTATATCTGTGTGCCCGAGGATATGACTATATCCTACTAATGCATTCGTATTTAAGGAACTATTAAAGGCAGGAATCTAAAATAGGATTCCTGCCTTTTGGTAGTTGCAAGGAAACTTATTCTACAACTACAGGGCGAATTGAACTTCCATAACGACAGTTCTCTCCGTTACTATCGTATACGCCATCATTGTCAAAGCTAAGACAGCGTGCGTGGTCTTTTGAATCTTCAAACAGAATGGATGATGTATAATAACCACCATATCCTGCATATTTTACGGCTTTTGTGTCGTCATATCGTGACCCTGCACAAGGTAGGAAAAGTCCTGTTGATATGTCATCTTTAGTTAGTTCTTTAGGAAATCGAATGGTCATTGCAATATCTCCTTCTCCAGGTTCAGTTACTAAATATCCATAGATTTGTTTGTTTTCATCGACAGTTACATATCCGAACTGCCATTTACCTTTCTGTGTTAGGTCAATGATTTCTGTATAACGTGGTAGACGAAACATTCCCTTAGTAGCCCAATAAGCGATATCACCAAAGGTGGCCTGTTCAAAATCTGTGGTTTCATTAATGAATTTATCATCTGTATACATCTTTCCGGCAATATCGGTTTTTGTTGTGTTACCATACACATCTTTCGAATAGGTGAGTGCATTGCTACCACAAACTCCAAAGTTGAAATGGTCTATTTGGTCATCAGCCTGTTCTATTTCAAACTTATAGGCTTCCGTAGCATCTCTATGGAGACCGTAGCGTGGTTTGAAGTAACTCCATTGATGGTCTGCAATTTTCCATGTTCCTTTGTCGTATTGGAGGTTTCCTGTTGCCCACTTCACACCAAAGAGGGTGACATACTGTGGGGAAGGCTGTGGAGAAACACTTTCTTCAAAAGATATTCTTTCAATATCATCAGCAAGAATTTGTACGATATCACCACTTTTTTTGACTATCTTCATATTGTAGGTCTGTGCAGAGAGTGGTACGAATGTGAAAGAGAAAAGGACAGAGAATAAGTATTTTTTCATTTCTATTTATTTTAAAATTATTATTGATTGGTTTTATTTAAGTTGTTATTTTTCTACTGCTACTTTGATGTTTCCGTTTGGTGTGCAAATGATGTAGATACCTTTAGCGTAGAGTGATGTATCAATATCCATCATGCCGTCTGGAGACGACTGACCTTTAAATATTTGTTGACCTTTTAGATCCACGATACTTACAGTAGCTTTTTCTTTGAGTCCGCTTAGGCGAATATGTCCTGTAGAGTAATTTATTTGTGCTTTTTCTACATGCTGCATGGTTGGCGTGGATATGCTTGTGCTAATGCTTTCCTCACTGAAAGTATAGCTGATTACATCTGACAGATCCGCTGTAATTGTTTTTTCAGTGGTAGTAACTGTCATACTTCCATTCGAAAAAGAAATCAAGGGTTGGGTTGAAAGCGCAAATTCTGCCTTTGACCCATTATGAAGTTCTATACAAAAGAATTGTACTGGTCCTGCAGCTTCTATACCAAGTGGTGTCATTAGCCAGCTGAACAGTAGAAGGAGTAGTTGTTTTCTTTTCATTATTTGTTGTTTTTATAGTTATATAATAAAATCATTGTACATAAAATAGCTTGTTAAATCGGGGGACTGAGATATAATAATCAATACAAATATGCTTATAAACTTCTGTTCTGTAAGGTGTAAGTGACTCGTATCTGTTCGTAACCATTTGCTGCATCGAAGTCCCAAGGGAAGACAAATGACATAGTTCCATTGGTAAAGTCAAAAGACCCCTTAGGTTCTATCCAGTCCGAAGGTGAGTTTTTGAATGTGTCGCGACTGACATCACTGACGGCAAGCCAGCGTTGAGGATCTATTGAACCGCCTGCCATGAGAAACTCATCAGTTATTTGGTAGCCTACAGTTTTTCCGTTTTCTTTTACGTAGATTATCGTACCTTCATCACGTAGTTTTTTCACCCTTTCCCAAGCTGAGAAATAATAGACAAAAGGCAACGCATAAATCATTTCATCATAAGCATTAGAACGTTGGACGATAAATTCAATCTCACCAGAGGATGGAACAAGCTTGATGTCGTCAAGTGTCATGCTGAATTGCTCCTTAGACGCGTCATATGCAATGGCTTGAACAATGGCATTACCGTATGGTTGCTGGAGAAAGAACTCATTGTCCTCTACAGTTTTACGTTTTAGAATGTCATAGAAAAATGAGGTTAGTCCCATCGGGTTTTCAATCATCTTTAATACCGGAGTCTCTTCTGTGGCTTTCTCGCTAAGAGTAATAATACTGAACCCTTTGAATGTTGCCTGTGATTCGCCTTTGAAGAAACTCTCTTTGTCCGCTGTATTGAATGAGACTGTTGCCTCAACGGGCACTTTACCAAGCATGGCGGTGATATCGAAGCCATACTTTTGCTTATATCCTTCAATAAGTTGTAGCTGCTGTGATGTTAATACTGGCATGTCAGAATCAGGTGTAATGGTGATTTTTACTCCTTCATCTGCCGCTTTTATATGAGGATTAGAAGTTTTTCCAACTTTTATACTTATTGTTTTTGGAGTTGAGAGCATATGCTTTGCATTGGATTGTATTTTCACTATAGCTTCTTTTTGTCCAGCTTTGAAGTGTAGTGTGTTGTGGTCTATACGCACAATATTACTTTCATTGCCTGTCATGACGATTTCGATAGTTTCATCCTTTTTTGGTGCAAATGCCATCAGTACATGAATATTGATACCCTCTGTGTCATCCTCTGCCATGGAGGCATTGCCAACAACAGAAAGAGTTACGCCGTTAGTCATCTCTACATTAGGGTTGTCATCATTGCTACAGGCTGTTATTATACAGGCAATAATGAAAAACATGGTGATCATTCTCATTAGTTTCATACTTGTTGTTAAATTATGTTTTTATTTACTCTTCCCATTTTGTCCTCCATAACACTTTTTTTAGTATGTTATTCAGATTAGAATAAAAACATGATCTATTAAATTTGTAGACAGAGAACACTTCATAGGTTGAGGAGTTAATAACTTTTAGTGCTTGCAAAGTTATAATGAAATGATTGTTAGCGCAATACTTAAAAATAATGAAATGAAATCCAAATTACCATGACATCTTCAAAGAGATTATTTATGGTAGTAGACAAAAATATTTGTTTGTTGGCACGCAATGGATGTTGTTCCTATGCCATGGGAACAATCGTTGGTTGTAGTTTAGCTCTAATGGTATGTTTTACAGGACAGTAATAATAAATTATTAGTGTCTCGTTAAAGTCGTGGCCTGTTGAGTATTAATTATATCACCCAGGAAAAGAGGAAATAGAGTTCTGTAATATTATTGAAATAAGTTCTTTTAAAGAAATCTACAAGTAGTGTCTTATCCATAAGAGAAAGGCTTATTTAAAAAGTTCCCTGAATGCATTGTATCCACAGGCGCATATATAGTAAAAAACTAATTGTAGGTGAGGGAATTTTGCCTCTCTTATATAAACTCTTTTCTATCGTCAGCTTGGGTCGACATCGAAAAATACGGTCATGGCTGCGTAGCGTTTGTCCTGCAGCAGTTGGGTGCGTGCTTCCGCCATGCACTGGCGTGCGAGCGACAGGTTGATGCCCTGCTCGAGCTTGATGACAATCTTGCGTATCGACTCGGTCTTTACACGTGCCACAGCCGGTTTGTCGGGGCCTAACACGCGGTCGGCGAACGCCTGTCTGAGACGCGAAGCCATCTCGATGGCAGCGCTGTCTACGAGCTGCTCGTTGCGGTGGCGCAGATAGACATAGACGAGGTGGTAGAACGGTGGATAGCGGAACATGCTGCGCTCCTCAAGCAAGTCGCGGGCGAACGTCTGGAAGTCGCCCGCAACGACCTGCTGTATCACGGGCAGGTCGGCACTCTTGGTCTGCAGTATGACGAGTCCGCGCTCGTCGCGCCTGCCCGCTCTGCCGCTCACCTGCGAGAGCATCTGGAACGCCTGCTCGTAGGCACGGAAGTCGGGATAGTTGAGCATGGTGTCGGCGTTGAGTATGCCCACGACCGTGACGCCCGAGAAGTCGAGCCCCTTGGTTATCATCTGCGTGCCGATGAGTATGTCGGTTCTGCCGCAGGAGAAGTCGTCGATGATGCGTCCGTAGGCACCGGCAGACCGCGTGGTGTCGAGGTCCATGCGGGCGATGCGTGCTTCGGGGAACAACTCGCGCACGCGGTCCTCAATCTTCTCCGTGCCGTAGCCTCGACCGAGCAGTTCGGTGCTCTCGCAGTTGGGGCACTGCTTCGGCACGGGGTAGGTATAGCCGCAGTAGTGGCATGTGAGAAGGTTCATCGAGCGGTGATAGGTGAGCGACACGTCGCAGTTCTTGCACTTAGGCACCCATCCGCATACCTTGCACTCAACCATAGGCGCGAAGCCGCGGCGGTTCTGGAACAGCAGCACCTGCTTCTTGTTGCGCAAAGCCGTGCGCATCGCCTCAAGCAAGTCGGGCGAGAACGCCCCACGCATCATCTTGCGGTGGTACAGGTCTTTGGTATCTACAACGCGTATCTCGGGCATCGCCACGTCCTTGTAGCGTGTGGTGAGCTGCACGTAGCCGTACTTGCCCGTGCAGGCGTTGTGGTAGCTCTCCATGGAGGGTGTCGCCGTGCCTAACAGCACCTTCGCCCCTTCGTACATTCGGGCAAGCATGATGGCTGTAGAGCGTGCGTGATAGCGTGGGGCAGGGTCTTGCTGCTTGAACGATGTCTCGTGCTCCTCGTCGACGATGACGAGTCCGAGGCGCGTGAAAGGCAGGAAGACAGCGGAGCGTGCGCCGAGGATCACGTCGTAGGGTTCGCTGGAGAGCTGTTTCTTCCATATCTCTACGCGCTCGGCATCGCTATATTTAGAGTGGTATATGCCCAAGCGTGAGCCGAACACGTTCTGTAGGCGGCGCGTCATCTGCACCGTCAGTGCTATCTCGGGCAGTAGGTAGAGCACCTGCTTGCCTTCGTCGATGGCTTTCTTTATAAGGTGGATGTATATCTCGGTCTTGCCGCTCGACGTTACGCCGTGCAGCAACACTACGTTCTTCTCGTTGAATTGTTTCTGTATGCTGTCCTCTGCCGCTTGTTGCGCAGGGCTGAGGGGTTGTATGCGTTCGGGATGATACTCGCCTGTTGTGTTCAGACGACCCACTTCGCGATGGTAAAGTTCGAGGAAGTTGCGCTGTATGAGCTGGCGCAGCACCGCATCTGATGCGTTGGCAGCGTTCTGCAGTTCGTCGCAGGCTATCTCAGCGATATGCGCAGGCGGTGTCTCGCCGTCGATCTCGCTCCAATGCGACAGCTGGAGGTAGGTGCTGAATGTCTGATGTTGTTTCAGTGCACGCTTCAGGATGGTGAGCGCCATATGGAGCGATTGCTCCGAACGTAGGTTGGCGGGCAGCGTGACGCAGCGCACCGTCTTCGGGCGATAGTTCTCTTCGGCTTTTAATCCGGCAGGAAGCGCGGCTTTGAATACGTCGCCAATGGGCGACATGTAATAGGTAGAAATCCACTGCCATAGGCGTAGCTGCTGCTTGATGAGCACAGGCTCTGCGTCTATGACTTGGATGATTGGGCGTGTCTCGAACTCCGGCTTCTCGCTGTGCAACTGCACCGCCATCGCCGTGTATGTCTTCGACCTGCCTAAGGGCACAAGTACACGCACACCCATCCGCACCTGAGCCACCATAGGCTCAGGTACGGAGTATGTGAATGTTCCTTCTAAAGGTAGAGGGAGTATTACGTCTACGTAGTGCATTAGAAGTAGTATGCAAGGGCTATCTGCCAAGCATTGGTACGACCGCTCTTCTCGAACGGAGCACCCAATACGTTACTTGCTGTTTTGCTTAATGTCACGTCGCCGGTCTTTCCGCAAGCGATGTTGTAGTTGGCTGTGAGCTGGAGGTGCTTCAGAACTGTGAAACCAGCACCAACGTTCACGCTGAACTGCGAACTCTTGAGCTTCCACTCGCAATCTGCACCAAGATCCTTGTTCTTATTGCCTACGTGGAAGCCGAACTGCGGACCTGCGAAGAAGAGCACGTTGGCAACACTACCCAAGCCGATGCTGTAGCGCACGTTGATAGGAATGTTGATAGCCTGTGTCTTCAGAGTCTGCTTTGTGGGCAGTACGTACTGGGTTTCGTCAACATCTACCGCGAGTTTTGCTTCACGCTGGTCGTAGAGAGCCGAAGCGTCGATGCCAAGACCTACGAGCGGAAGTGTGAACTTCACAGTCGGACCGATGAAGAAGCCTGCACGGTTGTTGGAGTCGAGCACCTTTGAGCTGATGCTCATGCTTGTTACGTTCAGACCGCCCTTAACACCGAAGTTGATACCAGCATTCGCTGTGTTTGCCGTGAAAAGCATCGCAAGTGCGATGGCTGCTGATGTAAAGATCTTTTTCATACCTGTTTGTTTTTGGTTAATATTCAATTTACGTTTGCTTGATAACGTGGGGTAGTTGAGAGTTTTCTCAGTTGAGGAGGATGTGTCAGAACTAAAATATTGCATGAAAAGCTAACTGTAGGAGGCTACGGCATTCTTGCCGTAGCCATTAGCATTTGAAATACAAATATTCGCAATGGCTACGGCAAGAATGCCGTAGCCTCCTACGATTTGAATCGTTTGCTATTTCATTTTCCAAATATTATAGTTTTGACACACCCTCGAGAATTAGTGTCTCTGTCTGCGCACGCTGACGCGTGCTGCGCTGCCCGACGACTTCGAAGAGCTGCTCTGCGAGCGTGATTTCTTCACCTTCGCAGCCTTTGTCTTTGTTGAGGCTGAGGCTCCACCGGCGCGGCGGTTCTTCTTTCTTATTGCCTTAGCCGCCTTCTTGTCCACAGTGGCGATGCTGTCGAGCGAGTCCTTCGGTTCGCCCGCACCCCACACGTGCTGCTCGAAGTCGGTAAGCTCCTTTTCGATACGTGTCTGCTCCTTCTTCATAGCCGAGTCGGTGGGGCAGTACTGCGCGAGCGTCTTGCCGAGCATGTTTGTGGTCTTGTATATCTTGCCCTTGTACATGTTCTTCGTGAAGTAGTCGTCCATCGACATTGTGGCAGCGTTGTTGAGGTTGCTTGTCATAATGGTCTGCTTCGTGAGGAACGGTGCAAGGTCGTCGTACTTCACCCAGAAGAGCGGATAGCTTGTAGCTGCGTCGCCGAAGTCGTCTTCGCGTTTGAGGATTGGGCAGAGGGCGAGCACCTTGGTGTGGAACGCCGAGTTGCGGTCGTCGTAGTAGGTCGCCTCCTTCACGTAGTAAGCCGTCACTTCGCGTGATGGTATGTCGCTATCGTCGATGCGTATGCCACGGTTGGTGCGCTCGTAGAAGATGTGATAGTTGTCGAGCAGCGATTTAAGGTTCACCTTTGCTGCGTCGTCGAACACCTCATTGCCGTCCAAACGATATTCGTAGGCGGTGATGGAACGCTTCATCACGAGCTTGAAGATATACGTGAAGAGGTTCATCTGCGAACCTACCGGCTCCACCGGATAGTAGAGTCCGGCGTTGGCATCCTCCGTGAGGTTTATCTCGCGGTATATGTCGCGTCGCCATGTCACGTCCTCGTCCATCGCTTTCTGTGTAGGGAACGATATCTGTGCACGCACGCTCAGTCCCTGGTCTTTCTGCTGTTGCTGCTGAGCCTGCTCGCGGCGACGTGCCGCAGGCTGTGCCGAAGCTATATCGGCACAGAAGAGGGCGGCGAGGAGTATTGCTAAGAATTTATTCATTGTTTTGTTTTTTGTTTTCTAGGGTTGCTAGGGGACTAGACTTTCTATGGGTTCTAGGGTTACTAGGGTTACAAGGGTTCTAGCTTTATTTTACTATAACCTCCATAGAGCCGTTCAACTTGCGTGTGATGCCGTCGGGGCCTACCGCTGTGATGCGCGAGATGTAGAAGCGCTTGCCTCTTGAGAGCTTGCGGAAGGTGTCGCGCTGGCGCTCAGAGAAGCTGCTGCCTGCCGAAGCCATCGGCACAGCGTTGCCCATGTTGTCGAAGAACACGGTCTCGAAGCTCACAACCTTGAACTGTATGTCGAGGATGCCGTCGTCGATGGCTGCCTTGATGCCCGGAGCGCTCATGATAGAAGCCTTGGCGAGTCCGCCGCCACGGAAGCGGTCGGTGCCGATCTGCATGTATGCAGCAGGGTCGGGGAGCTTGCGCACATGGAATGTGAACTTGCCCATTTGGCGCGACTTGCCGTTGGCGTTGGATGCGACGGAGATAGTGACGTCACTGCCCACTGCCGACGGACGCGCTATGTACTTGCCCATGCCGATAGAACGGAACGAACCGCCTGACATTGATGCCGATACGGCGTTGAGCGGTACGCCCGGTATGCTGACGCTTATCGGGTTGTCGTAGCCGGCGTAGAGCACGTTCATAAGGTCAGCCGACACGGTGGCACTCGGTGCTACGACGGTGTATTTCTGTGTGAAGTCGCGGCGGATGATGTTGCCAGCACCATCGCGCATGGTGATGTATCCGCCGAACTGATGCTCGCCGACGGCACCTGCCGTGAAGCGGTAGAGTCCGCTATTGATGCGCTGTCCGCCTACGTATATCTCTGGCTGTTGTGTGGTGTCTACGGCTGCCATGACGATTTGTGCCGAGAACTGGTCGCCACTGATGATGGTCTTCGACTCGGGTATGACGAATGCCGAGAGCTTGTTCACACGGATGTCCTTCATGTCGATGTTTGCAACGAGCGTGTGCAACACTTCGCCTTCGGCGTAGCGCACGTCGCTCTGCAGCTTCGAGAGCAGCGTCACGGCACCTGCTACGGGCATGTCCTCGAACATATACTCCTGCCAGTTCTTGCCGAGCGTGTTGGCACCCTTGGGCACCTTTGTGGTGAGGTTGCTTTCTATTATCTCGCGCTGATGTGGGTCGGTAACCATCTTGAGGATACGCTCGCGGAACGTGTTGATGGCATCGTAGAGCTTCTTGCCCTGTCCGGTGCCCGGTGCGAGCATCACATGACTTGCTGCTTCGAGGTTGTCCTTGCTCTTTATGTTATAGATATTACCGTCCTTGCCGTCAGCCTCGCGCACAATCTGCACTTTCAGTGCCTGTGCGAAGTTGTACAGCGAGTCGCTCATGCGCTTCACAGCCGTAGCTTTCTCGAACCACTCCTTCACCTTCTGTGGGTTCTTATTCATCTGTTCGGCGAAGTTGTTGTAGAGCACCTCGTTTTCCTTTGAGGAGTTGGCAGTGGTACGGTTCAGACTCTCCTCCACGATAGAGAAGCCGTTGAGCACTTCCGAGGAAATGTTCAGGGCAAGCATCGCCATCAGCACCACATACATGAGGTTGATCATCTTCTGGCGTGGGGAGATATGTTTTTTCTTTATTGCCATTCTTAGGGTTTTTACTCTTTTAAGCCTTACTAAGCCTTCTTAAGCCTTTGATTGAAACTAAGCCTAAGCTTTTTACTCTTTTACTTTTTTACTCTTTTACTTTCAAGTTCATGTTGACAGTCATCGCCTCAATCATGCGAGCATAGATGCCGTTGAGCTGCTCAATCTGCTCAGCCATGCGCTTGCTCTGCTCGTTGATCTGGTCGATAGTGCCAATCTGTTGGCTTGCGCCCTTAAGCTGCATCTCGTATATCTTGCAGATGCCGGTGAGTGTGCGGTTGAGATTCTCCATCTCCTCGCTGTCGCGTGTGAGTCGTGCGCTCTGGTCGGACACCTTCTGCAGGGTCTCGGTGAGGCGCTTGAGCTCGTCGAGATAGCTTGCCTGTGCGTCTGCCAGCTGCATAGCCACCTCGTGGTTGGCTGCCAGCTCGGCAGCTGCAGCTGCTGTCTGTGCAGCTTCAGGCGATACAACAGTCTGTGTGCCACCTACTATAGTCTGTGTTGCGCCTTCGGAAGCCGGTGCTGCGCTAACATTAGCTGTGTTTGCAGCACCGCCACCTATTATAATAGTGCCACCACCGCTTACGCCAGCACCGCCGCTTACGCCAGCACCACCGACTACAGAACCGCCACCTGCAACTTGCACGCCGGCGTTGTATGCAGCCTCTGCTTCAGCCTCCTCGCGGTCTATCTCCTCTTCGTCGATGTGCGTAGGGAGGTCTCTGCCTTCCTGCGTCTTGTCGAACGGACGGTCGAAGGCTGAGATGAAGAACACGAATACCTCGGTGCCCATACCTGCGAAAAGCATGATGTTGGCACCCGGCAGGTGGGTGAGCTTGAAGAGCGTACCAAGGATTACGACTGAAGCACCCCAGCTATATGCGTAGTTGAGGAATGTCTGTCCGGGGACACTGTCCATCCACTTCTGCAAGTGGTAGACTATGTTGAATTTGCTGTAAATTGTCATATTTCTTTATTTTTTATTGTGAGAATACATAGGTTTGTGAGTGTTGTGTAGATATCTCACCACCTCAACTTCTCACCATCTTCAACTTACTTCTTTTTTCCTTTTGCTTTAGCACTTGATGTGTTTGCTAAGCTGCGTACACAGCGGAAGCCGATGTAGCAGCGTGGCTGGTTCTGGTATTCCCATGTGCGCCATGCTGAGCGTATGAACGACTCTGGATCTTTCCACGAACCACCGCGTACGCTCTTCTTCTTGAGTCGGTAGGGGTCTTCTTTTGCTGCGTTGTACTGTAGGGAAGGGTTGAAGTCGTTCATCGCCTCTACGCCTGCCTCGGTGTACACGGTGCTTGTCCATTCGGCTACGTTGCCAGCCATGTCGAAGAGTCCGTTACTGTTAGCTCCGTATATGCCCACCTTCGATGTGATGAGGTTGCCGTCCTTGGTGTAGTTGCCACGGTCGGGCTTGAAATTGGCGAAGAAGCATCCGTCACCGCTCTTCACGCTTTGGTCTTCCCACGGGAATTCGGTGCCTTCCTTTCCGCGTGCTGCATACTCCCATTCTGCCTCTGTCGGCAGGCGGTAGCGTTGTACGTAGCGTGCCTCCGGACCGAGTCCTTTCAGCAGATAATCGGTGCGCCATGCGCAGAAGGCGTTTGCCTGCTCCCATGTCACGCCCACTACGGGATAGTCGTTGTAGGCTGGGTTAGAGAAGTAGTTGCGCAGATATGTCTCGTTCTCGGCGTTTCGGAAGTCGTTCACCCAACAGGTGGTGTCGGGGTAGACGTTTACTATATATGTGTTGAGGAAGTCCCACGGACCGCTCAACGGTCGGTTGATGGTCTCGCGCACGATGCGTCCCTCGTCGTCGATGTATGCGGTGTCCTTTGATATCATCACCACCTCGTCGGGGTTCACCTCGATGTCGGTGTTGAGGTTGCGCTCCTCGGGATTGAGTCGGTTGCGACGCAGAGCAGCTGCAGTGTAGTCGTACACCTCGTAACGGTAGTTCATCTGACGGTAGTCGAGCATCTTCTCACCGGTGATAGGGTTGCGTGTGTACACGCTCTCGATAGCACGCAGCTCGTCCTCGTTGGGCTTGCGCGGCAGTTGCTTCTTCCAGTTGAGGTGTGGTGTGACGGGGTCGCCGTTCTTGTCCTCGGTGATCATGTATGTCTCGTCGCCGCCATACTGCGGGTCGGCGAGTCGTGTGCGGATGATACTGTCGCGCACCCATACCACGAACTGCTTGTACTTGGAGTTGGTCACTTCCGTCTCGTCCATCCAGAAACCGTCTACGGAGATGTCCTTCACCGGTGTCTGCTTACCCCACAGGCTGTCTTGCTTCTCAAGACCCATGCGCAGGTAGCCGCGTCCTACGCGCACCATGCCGTAGGGTGCGGGCTCGGCGAACGAGCGTCCGCTCACGCCCACCACTTCGCCACCGCGTCCTGCCGACGAGGCTGCCTTGCTGCCGAAGCAGCCGGTGAGAATCATGGTGAGTGCCATGATGCTTAATAGTAATATGCTCTTTGTTGCTTTCATCTATGGTTGTTTTTTGTTTTCTTTTTTGAGGGGTGAGGGTAGGAGGGCTAAGCCTATCTAAGCCTCTTTAGGCCTTTCTAAGCCTTTTAGACCTTTCTGAGCCCTCCCCGACGGGGAGGGTTGGGAGGGGCTACAACACTCTCACGCTCTTGTGCATGTTCTTGCCTTTCTTCTGTAGGTTGAGATCCATCTGGTAACCTACGAATATCTCGTGGCTTCCGTTGCCGGGGTTGATAGCCGATGTGTATATCTCGTAGGAGTAGCCAAGTACGATGCCATGGAACTTGCCGCCGATGAGCACCGTTGTGGATATTGTCGGGGCGTAGCTGAGTCCGGCGTAGAACATCTTCTTCTCGTTGGTGTAGGTGAAGCGACCTGTGATGTCGCCACGGTAGCCCGAGAGGTCGGTGCGGAAGAGGAACGATGGTTGGATGCTCAGGAACGGGTTGCGCAGGCGTATCGTTGCGCCGCCGGTGAGGTAGTAGGTGGCGTCCACCTGCAGCTCGTTGGTCTCGCCGAGCTGCACACAGGGCGAGTTGAGGTGCTGTGCCGAGATGCCTACGTACCAGTTGCGGTGCGAGTAGTAGAGTCCGGCTGCAAGGTCGAGCGAGTTGCCCTCTATCTTTGACGACGAGAAGGCAGGGTCGTTCGACTCCTCAAGGTCTACCTTTGTGCCGTCGAATGTCTCGCTGAGCAGTCCGGCGGAGATGCCGGTCGACAGCTGTCCGCCGAACAGTTTGAACTTGAAGGCGTATTGCAGAGCGAGGCGCTTGTGGCTGAACAGACCAATCTGGTCGTTCATCAACTGTATGCCTGCACCATGAAACTGCTTCAAGAGCAGAAACTGTGCGTCGGCACCAGCGTACATCGTGTTAGGGTTACGCTTGAATCCAGCCATCTCCATGGCGTAGGCAGCTGCGATGTTGAGCTTCGGCGACTTGCCCACGGCTGCGGCATTGAACGAGGGTTCCATGTCGAAGTAGTGGCTGAACGATACGTCGTACTGGGCTTGGCTCTCCACCGAGACAAGCGATAGTATCATTGTTATTATTATGTATCCGCGTTTAAACACGTAAGTATAACGTCTGTTTATTAATATTATTGTGAAATGGCGAAGTTTTTTGCTTCGCGAGGTTTACCAATGGCTGTCTTTGCCGAATATCTTGCGTATGCGGTTGACGATTGAACGCCCGATGTGTGCGAAGTTGCCGTAGCGCAGATTGAGCGCCAACTCCTCCATTGAGCGTCCGAACTTTATCCATCTGTGTCCGTAGGCGTATGTGCGGTACACCTGCTCCTTGAAGTCGACATCCTCTATCACATACGGCGGATGCTTCAGTTCGCCCTCCAGCTCGAAGCGTTGCATTGTGAACAGTCGGCGCAAGCGGCGTGGCATGGTCAGCAGCGAGCCGGTGTAATGCGTGGAGCCGTCGGTGGCTCCGAGGTTGTTGATGAGGTTGTGCGAGGGCATAATGGCGAGTCCGGAGTTCATCACCATAGATGCCCAGAATATCGTTTCGTAGTATTCCTTGCCCGATGCGCGATGGTCGTAGCAGGCGCGTAGCGTGTCCTCGCAGTAGCGACGTTGGCGCATTATCTTTCTGAGTTGTCGCATCGCCGTGCGGTCGTCGAGGAACGGATATCCTGGCTCCCACTTGTCGATGACGCGGCGCCACGATGCCCATCCCCAGATTGAGAATACGGAGGTGAAGAGGTAGTCGTAGGGATAGTCCTTCAGCTGCTCTTCGGGGTTGAAGCCTGCAATCATCCATATACGTTCGTCGTTCTCGTAGCGGTCGAGCATCTCCTTGCAGAACGTGAAGAACGACTGCGACGGCACGTCGTCGTCCTCGAGCACTATGCACTTGTCGACGAACGAGAACGCCCACTTCTGCGATATGTACTCCGAGGGGTCGCAGCCGTAGTTGCGCTCCTGGTAGAGACGTTGCACGTCGCACTCCCAGTCGATGTTCTCTACTACGCGGCGGCAGGCTTCAATGCCAGCCATATCGCGCTCACCGCGCGGTCCGTCCTGATAGAGGAACAGCTTCGAGGGGCGCGCCTTGCGCACTTCCGCAAACACCTTGCTGAGGTGGTCGGGGCGGTTGAAGAAGAGGATGAGTACTGCTACATCAGTCTTGTATGGTTGCATAAGCGTTGCGATTTGGTCTTTTCAATTCTACAAAATTACAGAAAATTGACTATAGAACGGCAAAGCTATGATGTTTTTTTCGCATAACCCAAACTTTTTCAGTAACTTTGTGCAAACATATCAGTATAAATATGAAACTTATCATCACGATAGACAATACGGCGATTGTGTTGCAGACCGACTCTGCGGATGGTGCTGCCGAGCGCGAGGTGTACAACCTTAACTCCGGTATCTCCATAGCAGCCAACCTGCGACAGGCTCTCTCCGTGTGCGCTTTGTTGCGCAACCCGCGTCTGTACGACCGTGTCACGGTGGTTGTCGACACACCGACGATGCTCATCCCAGACGATGAGTACACCTCGGGTAGTGCTACGCTGCTCTATCGCAATGCGTTCAGTATGTTGCCAGCCGACGAGGTGCAGACATCGCCACTCGATACATTGGGCGTGGTGCTCGCGTTCGCCGTGAACAAAGACCTGCATTTCGTGCTCAACGAGAACTTCCGCTACGTGTGCTTCGAGCCTCGTCTTGCCTCCACACTTACTGCGCTGAGCCAGCGTGCATATGGCGGTTTCCAGGAGAAGCTGTTCTGCGTGTTCAACGGCAAGGATATGGAGATAATAGCGTTCCGCAAGCATCGTCTGCGCTTCTGCAACTCGTTTCATATCGACGACACACAGGATGCTGTGTTCTACATCATGAGCGTGTGGCAGCAACTTGCCATGCGCCCCACCGACATACTCGTCATCACTGGTAACGCAGAAGAACCAGAGACGCTGAAAATCAAGCTTGAGCAGTTTTTGAAGAATGTAAATGTAATGTAGGAGGGTATGGCATCCTGCCATACCCACGCACCCACAGACTCTCAGATTGTTAGGCAGCGTAGACTGTATAAACCGTATAGGTAGCGTGGCTTATATTAAACCGTATAGGCAGCGTGGGTATGGCAGGATGCCATACCCTCCTACACCACCTCACCATAACACCATTTCAACATCATATTATGCGCATAATAACAGGAAAATATAAAGGGCGCCACTTCGATATTCCGCGCTCGTTCAAGGCTCGTCCTACTACGGACTTCGCCAAAGAGAATATCTTCAACGTGATCAACGGCTACGTGGACATGGAGGGCGCACAGGCGCTCGACCTCTTTGCCGGCACTGGCAGCATCTCGCTCGAGTTGCTTTCGCGCGGTTGTGCTCCGGTGGTCAGCGTGGAGATGGATCGCGACCATGCTGCGTTCATCCGCGAGTGTATGACGAAGCTCGATACCAAGGATAACATCCTTATCCGTGGCGATGTGTTCCGCTTCATCAAGTCGTGCAAGCAGCAGTACGACCTCATCTTTGCCGATCCGCCTTACGCTCTGCCCACGTTGGCTACCATTCCGCAGCTCATCCTCAGCAAGGGAATGTTGCGCCCTGGCGGACTCCTCGTCTTCGAGCATGGCAAGCACAACGATTTCTCTGATGTGCCGGGCTTCATAGAGCACCGCGCCTACGGCAGCGTGAACTTCTCGCTGTTCAGAGCAACTTCAGGGGGTGCACTTGTCTCAAGTGCATCAACCATGTAGTTTTAGGGTGCACTTGTCTCCGTTCGGCTTAGCCACTTGTCAGAGCAAGAAGTGCATCAGCCGAGTAGAAGTGCACCATTATCTTGGTTGGTGCACTTGGGACAAGTGCACCCCCTTGCAAGTGCCTCTCCAAGTGCACCCCCTTAAAGTGCCCCAACCATGTAGACCGTTTGCCCCTCCACCAACGAAAAGAGCAGAACCTCGATATCGAAGTTCTGCTCTTTTCTGTTTTTATTGTTGTTAGTTGGAACTAATAGTGTGATTAAGCACGTTCTGCACCGACCGACGCAGACATCCGCACCGACCGACGCAGACATCCGCACCGACCGACGCAGACATCCGCACCGACCGACGCAGACATCCGCATCGACCGACGCAGACATCTGCACCGACCGATGCGGATGCTTCAAGTTGCAATGTGCTTTTGTCAAAGTTCATTGCAATTCTGTAGTTCTTACCCTTCTAACGGTTCATTTCTATTCTCTGCATTTTAGGCAAGATGCGTGTCTTCGGGTTGAATGTGTACGGCGCGAAGCGCATTGTCACCACGTGCTCGCCGGTAGGAGTCTTGAACTGCGGCAGACAAGAGTCGCCACCGCACGAGTGGTTGCCGATGCCACGCTGCCAGAAGTCGAAGTGAGCGAACACCTGCTCGCTGCGTGTCAGGTCGTAAGGATGCTTGCCACCGTAGAACACGTCGTAGTTGAACTGCTGGTCGTCGTAGTGCGAGAGCGAGAAGGCGAGCTGACCCTCCACCTTCATGTTCAGTCCAACGCCGTTGCCGTTGTTCTTCAGCGTCATCTCGCGCAAACCCTGACGGTCGCCCATGGTCTGCGGAGCCGACTGCTCCTCGAACATCTTGTCTACCGATGTGCGGTACCAGCCGAGCAGCGAGCCGCGCTGGCGGTCGATATAGTTGGAGCGCGGACCCTTAGCGTAGTAGAGTACGCTCTCGAAGCCCGGTGCGAACTGCATTGTGATGCCTACGCGGCGTGTCTCCTCCGATGAGTTGTTGAACGCTACGCGCATGTCTACCTCACCGTTCGGGTAGATGGTGTAGAGGATATGGTGAGTGTCCTTGCCGTTCGATACGGCAGTCTCAACGACCACGTTTTTGCCTTGCTTCTTCGGAGCCTTTACGAGTGTCTTCTGACCGGAGAGCGCACCCTCCTCCTTGTTCTCGTTCTCGGCTACACCGCCTGTTGCGCCGAGCGAGATGTTGTCGTTGGCGATGCGGCGGAAGCCGTTGAAGTCGGGGCCTGTTGACGGCATGACGATCTGCTTGCCATCGAATGTCCACTCGGCGATGGTGCCGTCGGTGTCGAACTTGATGCAGAAGTTCTTGCCCTCAACGCTGTTGCCCTTCACCTTCAGTTTGCCTTTCTCGCTGATTGCGGGCAGAGCGATGGTGTTGTGCTGCACGTATGTCGGGTCGGCTACCGACGGACAGTTGGCTGCCGCGTCTGCTGTGAGGCGGAACTGCTGTGCCGCGATCACGTGAGCGCGGTTTGCCCATGCGGTCTTGTCTTTAACTTTGAGCTTGAAGGTGATGATAATCTCCTTGTCAGCCGGCACGTTCACGTCGTACGGAATCTCCACCACGCATGTCTCGCCCGGCTTGCACTGCAGATCTTTCACTGCGCCGTGAGCCAAGTTGCTCTCTCCCTCGCCACGTCCGCTGATGCTCCACGAGAGACTGTAGTCGCTCAGGTCGGTGAAGGCGAACTTGTTCTTCAGCGTGAGTTTATGATTAGCGAACGACACGAAGTCGACATCGCGATACACGTACCTCACCTCGTCGAGCTTAGCCGTCCACTCGCGTCCCGGAGTGATGATGCCGTTGCTCATGAAGTCGCCCTGGAAACCGTAGTCGCCGCGGTTCATCTTAGTATAGTCGTAGCCCGAGGTGTAGTAGGGTATACCAGTCTCAGGATCGGTCAGCGGCTGACCAGCCTTGATGCGGCGTGTGTCGTAGATGCCCTGGTCCACCCAGTCCCAGATGCAACCGCCCACGATGCCGTTGCTGTTCTCTATCACGTCCCAGTACTCCTGCAGGTTGCCCACAGCCTGTCCCATGGCGTGAGCGTACTCGCAGATGAAGTAAGGCTTGTTGTGCAGTCCGTCGCGCTGCTCAATCAACTTGCTTACCACGGGGTACATGTCCGAACCGAAGTCGGAGTACTTCTCGCCGTGGTTGCAGCCCTCGTAGTGAACCCATGCGTCGCGACGCGGCAGCAGACGCTTCACGCAGTCGTATGTAGCCTGGAAGTTGCAGCCGCCACCCGACTCGTTGCCGAGCGACCAGAACACCACGCTCGGGTGGTTGCGGTCGCGCAGCACCATGCGTGCCGTGCGGTCTACGTATGCACCTTCCCACGACGGCATGTCAGAGATGCTCTGGTTGCCGTGACACTCCACGTCGGCCTCGTTCATGCAGTACAGGCCGTAGTAGTCGAACATGGCGTACATCTTCGCCTGGCGCGGATAGTGGGATGTGCGCACAGTGTTCACGTTAGCCTTCTTCATCAGCTCCACGTCGCGCAGCATTGTATTAACGTCGATGGCGTGACCAAAGAGCGGGTGTATGTCCTGCGTGTTCACGCCCTTGAAGTAAACTCGCTTGCCGTTCACGTAGATGAGGTTGCCCTTCTTCTCCACGCTGCGGAAACCATACTTCGTAGAGAATACCATCTCCTCGCTGCCGTTGTTCAGCTGGCGCACTATCACGGTGTAGAGCCACGGGTGCTCCGACGACCACAGCTTGAGGTCGTTCAGACCCTCGAAGTCGATAGATACGGTCTTCTGCGCGTCCTTTGTTGTCAGCGCAACGGTCTGCTGCTTCTTCGCAACGAGTTGGCCTGCGGGGTCGAGCAGCTCCACTTCGAGCGTCTTGCTTGCGCTCTGCTTCAGCGAGTTGTCTATGGTCAGCTCCACGTTCATATAGCCTGCGGTGTAGCCTTCGCCGAGCTGCGATGTTATGTAGTGGTCGCTTACAGCCACCTTCGGAGTAGCCATGAGGTACACGTCGCGGTGGATGCCGGCGAGGTGCCACATGTCCTGACCCTCAAGATACGAGCCGTCCGACCAGCGGTACACGCGTACCGATACGTTGTTCTCGCCCTTGCGCACGAGCGCCGTCACGTCGAACTCGGCATCGGTGTTCGCACCCTCTGAGAAACCGGCATACTTGCCGTTCACCCATACCACGATGGCGCTGCATGCTCCGTCGAAGTGGAGCACCACGCGCTTCTCCTTCTCCCAACCCTCGGGCAGATTGAATGTGCGGCGGTACGAACCCACAGGGTTCTTGTCGAAGTTGTCGTCCATCGCCTTGATGCGCGGCGGGTCGTTGTGGAACGGATAGCCTACATTATTATATACAGGCACATCATATCCAGCCATTTCCCAGTTGAGCGGCACTTTGATGTTGTCCCAAGCCGATACGTCAGCGTTGTCGCCGTAGAAGTCCTTCTCCTCGGGTTTTCCCTGCTTCCAGTCGGCAGTATAGCGGAACTTCCACTCGCCGTTGAGCAGCAGGTAGTCGGCACGCTCCGGCGTGAGCCACGGCTTGGCGTAGCACTTGTCGAGCATCATCTGCGATGTAGACGAGTAGGGTATGAACGTAGCGTGTGCCGGGAGCTTCTGGTCCTCAAACTTCTGCTCGTTCTCCACCCATGAGTCAACCACCTCGGCGATGTCCTTCGTTTCAACCGCATGGACTATCGTCGGCACGTTCTTCTTTGCCTGACGCTTCGCCTTGCGCTGTCCGTAGGCTGTGCCGCTGCATACCAATGCTGCAACAGCCACTAACAATAAAGTTTTCTTCATTTATTTAGGTTTTTTGATTTGTTTCCGAATTACTGCAAATTTACTACTAATTTGGGAGTCGTACAAATTTTTTAAAAAAAGTTTAGTAAACTTGCGGTTGTATCAAAATTAATTTGTACCTTTGCACTCGCTTTTAAGACAAAAGCTGTCGGGTGGTTACCAGAGTGGCCAAATGGGGCAGACTGTAAATCTGCTGGCGATGCCTTCGGTGGTTCGAATCCATCACCACCCACAGAATAGCTGAAAGGTGTATCAACAATGTTGGTACACCTTTTTTCATTTAGGGGGTGCACTTTTAGGGGGTGCACTTGTCTCCGCTCGGCTTTGCCGCTTGCCAGAGCAAGCAGTGCACCAACCAAGCAGTGCACCAACCAAGCAATAAGTGGCATCTACCGTAGCTTTGTTGGTGTATCAGGGACTGCTGCACCCCCTGATTCTGGTAGATATTTCAAAATCCTGATAGATAGAATCGTTATCTGTCAGTCATTAACCTTCTGTAACGTAGTACATTACGCGCAGACTGACAGATATGGTAGATAAAAACACATGTTTTTATGTTACAGCAATAGTTTTTTTCGTCTATTGATAATCGGCAATAAAATTGATATAAAAACGATGTAAAAACAAATGGTTTATCAATTTATTTTGTACATTTGCATACCACTCGAATAATCATTTAAAACTTAATAATTATGTTGAACAAGAAAATCGAAGAGGCTCTCAATGCCCAAATCAACGCCGAGCTTTGGTCGGCTTATCTCTATCTTTCAATGGCTGCTTATGCTCACGCTAACGGCAATCCGGGAATGGGCAATTGGTTTGAGGTACAGTTTCAGGAGGAGCAGGATCATGCCAAGATCATGTTCAATTACATCATACAGCGTGGCGGATGTGTTGAGCTGAAGCCTATCGACGCTGTGCCTACAACTTGGGAGTCGCCGCTCGCCGTGTTCGAGGCTACACTTGCTCATGAGCAGAAGGTGACATCGCTCATCAACAATCTCTTCGCTCTCACAACAAGCGAGAACGACTACGCTACGCAGAGTATGCTCAAGTGGTTCATCGATGAGCAGGTGGAGGAAGAGGAGAACGCACAGAACATCATCGACAACCTCAAGATGATTCAGGGCAACGGCTATGGTCTGTATATGCTCGACAAGGAGTTGAGCGCACGCAAATACACTCAGGCTTCACCGCTTGCAACAAAGGCTTAATCTTCTTGGGAGGATATGGTATCCTTGTCATACCCACGCAGCCTACATGTTTATTGTCTTGCTTGCGTGGCTGCGTGGGTATACAGGGAGGTTATACCCTCCTACAATTATCATCCGCTTATATTTTGTAGTTCGATCCTGGTAGATGAATTTATAAACTGACAGATATGATAGATAAAAACACGTGTTTTTCTATTTATTGTTTCTCATTATAATACGTAACTTTGTTTCCTAAAAAAATCGTAAAGTTAAATCAAATTATCAAGTCCTAATAGACCAAGCAATGTCTTGTTTACCATGATAACAATCTACGATAGTAGAAATTATCAAGTCCTTATAGACGATTATGAAGTATTTTATCAGTACGAAAATCTACGATAGTAGAAATTATCAAGTCCTTATAGACATCACGCGCCAGCGGTGTAAATTATAAAATCTACGATAGTAGAAATTATCAAGTCCTTATAGACGTAATAATAATGAGGTTTCTTCATATATTCATCTACGATAGTAGAAATTATCAAGTCCTTATAGACTACAGGTTCCGCTCCAATGGATGCGCTGATATCTACGATAGTAGAAATTATCAAGTCCTTATAGACTCATATTCGGGAAGATACACACCTTTCTCATCTACGATAGTAGAAATTATCAAGTCCTTATAGACTCTTATTGTTTGCAAATTTACATAAAACTCTTTATATAAAGGCTTTTTGATGAATATTTTTTAAGATATTTATCCCCCATACAGAATGGAATATTGTGTAAAGGTTTAGGAAGTTGTTAGTAATCAGTTTATTATGTATGTATGATGAAAAATATAAAGACTTATGTTTGTTATTTAAAAGTATACTACATCTTGGTCTCTATGGATAGCATTACCATATTTAGTTAGTTTTTCTGCTTCAATGTCAAAAAGTATTACGCTATCATCAGCAGTGAAATGTTTTGCATAAGCTTCAATCTTAGACATAAGATTATTAATAATTCTTTTTGTATTCCTTACTTCATACACAGAGAACTGAAGCCGGATGGCACCTTTGTTTTTAAGCATTTTTAAAAGTTCGTGCGCATCTTGTCGTCAGAAATATCATAACTTATAATTATCATTTAAACTCGAAAATAGGATATTCTTGTGTTGATTTACAACCCATGAAACTTCTTGCGTTCTATCAGCAGATGTTTGTCTTGTTTGTAGACATCTATTTTGCCAGATATTCCCAATTCTTCACAATAAACGGGGAACGACATTATATCGTTCCTCCGTGTGGAACTTTTCTTTTCATCAACCCCCTGGTGAGCAATGGTGCCTTTAATCTGTGGAGTGGCTTTATATAAGTCTTCGTCCGACTCCATATACACGCTATGCAAGTATATGGAGTACGGACAAAAGATAAAGTCATTCAGCGTTGAAAGCGGAATGTAGTCATTCATTTTTATATGGTTTTTGTTGTGCAAAGTTGAGCCAAGCCTTGTTGGAAATGTCGTACTTAACCTTACCTAACTCCTTCGCTTCTTTTATTTGCCTAATAAGCATCAGTCCCTTGCGGGCAATGTTGTAAGCACCATTAGCATCCGCATTCTCAGGAAGTTGATCACCACAAGAACGGCTATCGTAGAATACTCCGTTTTCATCGGCAACTGGAGAAAGGATATAATCTTCGTTAGTACCAGCCTTACTATTACGCAATTGAAGCAGCAATCTCATAAACTGCATCAAAGGTTCGAGATACTTTCGTCTTTTACCTTCCAAATTACGGATTACATCTTTTAGATTCTCATGAATATCAATGTCTGCTTCTCCAAGTATTCTTTTGAATTCATCTGTCAGCGCTACTACTTCAGAATCCCAATTATATTGTTTGGTAGGATTTTTAAATGAACGCAAACGCTTACCATAAGTACAGAGCGTCCACTTAGTACGTGTACCATGCGCCTTCTGAGTGAATTTATCGTAATCAAATTCAAACTCAAACCAGCCTTTCTCCTCATTATAACGAATCGCATCAAATTTACTAAAGAATTCAAGCGCCTTATCTGCATTCGTATATCTCGTATCAAAGAGATTTACAAAACCAGTAGCAGGATCTATTTTACTAGTATTCCATGCTGGGATATAGAAAAGACATCCATTCTGATGATCACTTTTCTTGAAATTTTTAAATTCAGAAGTAAGCTGAAGTGCATGCAACAAACCTCCCGTTTCATTGGCATCTTTATGCTTGTCAACATAAAAATTCAACTTGTCAATTAGCATTCTTTCGAATTGCTCATATACGTTACGCTCGATTTTTTGTCTACCTCTGATAAAACCAGGATTCAAATCTTCAAGTACAACAATTGCATCGTATTCTACCATCATTTTACTAATGATATGTACTACTTGACTTAAATAACCTCGTTTTAAATCTTTGATATTCGCTATCATCTTCCAATTGCGGCGAGCTTCTTTATTTTCTCCTTCTCGTTCTGTCAGCAAACCTTTATAATCAGTTCCCTTTGCATTATGATCATCCTTGAGAATATTGAGAGACTTCTGCATGACAATATTTCCCTCCATATCAATTAAAGACAGATAAATCAAATTACGTTCTCCGCGATCAATGCCAATAATATGTTTGATACCTCCGTTACGAATTATCTCACGAACTTTTGAATTAATGTCAAATTTATTTGGTTGCGAATAATTCAAATTCATAGACAAATGAAAAGGTACTTATCTTTTATGAAACGTTTATTCTTTACTATCTCATAGTCAAAAATACTCTTTTTTTTGTCATTGAGTTTGTTTTTGTTGGCAATAAACTCATTAGCTTTATGTCTTGCTGTTGTTTCTGCCAAACCTTTAGTCTGATGGCGAAAGAATACCATTCCGCTTCCTATGGAAAAAACATTCTGCGTCATTCCAAGAAGGGCTTTGAGATACATTGTATGAAGATTCTCAGTTCCTCGACTTTTTCTTAATCCTTTAGAAGATTTTTCTGCATAAGAAAGATCCTTGTTGCTCATCTTAAAAAGAAACAAAGGCTTCTTCTCTCTCTTTTTAGCTTCTTCTATTGCTGCTGTAGCAACGGGGAAATAGCCGAATGATTCAGATGGCAATTTCATTATTTCATCAATCAAGTCGTCAATATCCAAGTCTGTTTGAGTGGCCAACTCTATTGCAGCGGGTACACGACTCAAAGAAGCCAATGTTGCAAGAATATGCTGCTTCATACTATTGTAAGCATCAACAACATTATCGTCATTCATCAAAATTTGATAAAATCCTGCATAATCCTGCTTTAAGCGCTTGAGATATTTTGGCACATTCTCATTATCTTTAGGAACCAGTTTCTTCTCCAAATGTAGTTTTGTTACAGCATTATTAAATGCTGAAAGCACTGCATTCGAATCTTCTCCATAGTTGCCCACATAGCTTTTCCCTAGTAAAGTTTTTGATTTCAGTTGATAGTAATCAAATCTCTCATACATGCCATCTTCATAACCGATAGTTGCATCATGACGAAACAGCTTAGCATCTGAAGATACACCCAAATAAAAATCATATTCACCAATTTCATTCTTCTTTCTGAAGATATACCCTCCATATTGTGTTCCATTGTCAGATTTAGTTTGGTTATCACTCCATCCAGATAATAACTTACCATTATTCTCAAAACATAGCTTTATTTTCTCAGGATTATATATCTTACGAGAGAGCCAATTGCGTACCTTATCATAAAGCGGTGTAATGATGTCGAGTTCATCCCATACTTTACGAAGTTTTGCATCAAACTCATTGTCTTTATCAGCTTCATCACCATGACCTAATAAAGGCTTGATAAAGCGCTGTAATCCCTTATAAACTTCGAGCAACTTTTGAACGACTGCAGTATCTGAGTCAGACTGGGCTATTTCACCATGTTCCGCAGAGAAGAGATACGATATAGCACTATAAGCACCATCAATTTGCTTAAAGAAATCATTATTACTTTTTCCACCTTCACGACAATAGGAGCCCAACAGTCTATAGTATTCATTAATAGTGATGTGTTCTTTTGTATCGACTAATCGATTAAGATAAGCAATAGAAAAGCTATCCTCTTTTTTGTACAATTTATCTATACGCTCATCATACAAATTAGGATTTTCTCTTTGCTTCTTTGTAGCAGGATTCTTTCTTTGCAGTTGGTCTTTGATTGCCAAAGTATAAGTGTCATAATATCCAAATATTTGCTGTGAAATAGAGGTCAACCCTGAATCTTTTGCAATGTAAATATGCTCAAGGTCAAAATTATCTATATTGAGCAATAAGTTGCGAAGACTATCATCATCATCACCTACTAAAACTTCTTTCAAAGATTCGTAAGCTGCTTTTATGGCAGTCAGCATCTCTTCATCACTTTCAAAACGTTCAGGTAACCATGACGGAGTAACTCTATCACTCAAAATCATTTTATGTATTTTTTTGAGCAATGGAATGCGAACATTTTTGTGCTGTTGCTTATAGAGGTTTACAGCTTTATTGACTGCCCCTACAATATAGTTATAGTTATCTATCTTTTTTTGAGTAAGTGTGTTGTTGAAATAGTCAATCTGAAAAAGATCAGCCAGATGCTTTCCGTTAAGAGTATCAGTAAATTCTGCCTCTATACTGGAAAAGTACTCATTTGCTCCTGTCTCAGAAATTTTATTAAAGGATGCTATATTATCAAGAAACATCGGCAAATTCTCATGAATAAGTCGATAAGCTATAGTACCAGACTTGGCATCGCCAGAATATAAATTCTTACGATTTTCATAAAACGCATCAAAGTAAGTGGTAAATTTGCTAAATTTGTTCACCACCACCCTCTCTTCCTCACTTACAAAATCAGGAAGATAGTTCGTAATAAGTTCTTTCTTGAATAAACCAACAAACAAAGGATTCTTTTTGAAACTTTCTGTTATCTGATTACGCATTTTGGTCTTGATATTGTCAAAATCCACAGCTTCTCTATTAGAGTTTTCTGCCAATGACACATATTTCTCTAAATCATCTTTTTCGATTTTAACACAGTTAAGACACTTATCGATAAAATCCTTATGATAACGATCAATTATATCCTTTACAATTTTGTAATCTTCGGCACGCTGATCATCCTGCTCAATAAGCTTTCTTGCTTCAATGAGCTCTTGAGTCTTACCTACTGGCTTTAATTCTACCCCAATAGTCTTAGTTAAAGAATACAAGCCTGTAAGTTCTTTTATTTCTTTCATATGCTTAATTTTTATATGTTATTTTCTATAATTTGTTTTTATTTTCATTCTTGCCTCCACTCTCTTCTCCCTTCCGATAGTTTCAGGGTAACTATAAATCCCCCAACCTTCTTCTTGGCTATTCTTATTTATCCGCTCGTCATACCACCAATTGTAATGCTCACGAGATATCATACGTATATCCCATGCGGCGTGTACTTGTGCTGCAATTGAGACACCATATAGTTCTTTTAGGTCAATCATTTCTTCGAGAGTGAGTTGCTCACGATGTTTACCTCCCATTTCTTCGATAAATGTCTGTTTGGGGAAGAGAAAGAAATTGGCGAATTTGTTGCACATCTTTTCAACGTTGCAGTCGTCGGAGAAATGCAGCAGGATATGGGCAAGTTCATGGCAAGCCGTAAATCGGAGTCGTTCGATAGTCGTTTTTTGTGGACGCATATCGACAACTATCAGTGGATGGGTTTCGTCGGCAAACGTGCTAAGTCCCCAAATTTCATCAGGCAGTTCAGCTGAAAGAATCTTAACACCCTTTCTCTCCATGAGTCTTAACACAGTAGGCAAAGGGCCACTGCCACACTTCCAAGCCTCACGCAAATGATCGGCAGCAAGGATTATATCGTCAAGAGTAGAAACAGTTATGTCGGCCAGTGGGTTAGAGAAACCAGACTTCAATCCAATCTTCTTCTCCATGAGCAGATAGCGTTCAGCCCAATAACTCAACATTGCTTCAAGCTGCTGCAAATCCTCCTCTGACAGCATATTATCTCCAGTAGAACGAAGCATTGGCATATCTATTTTTGTTGATTTGCCATAGAAAAAAGATTCGTTTACACCAAGTGTTTCAGCAAGTGCCTTTACCATGTCTGGTTTAGGTTGCATTACACCTCGTTCATAATTATAAATGCTTTGACGAGTGACACGAACATTGGCAGCCTTAGTCAATTGGTCAAGACTATAGCCACACATTTTTCGTGCTTCTCGTAGCCGTATTGGAATAAAAGATATTTTCATTAGTTTTTGTTTACAAAGATATATAAAATATCGTATTGTGTAAATAAAACAAGCGTGATTAACATATATTTAATCATGTGATTCGTTTTGTGTTGTCTTCGGTTTGCACTATCTTTGCAGAAAGAAAAAATAGTATTATGGAGAAACAAACAAGGTATAGCGAACTGGTCTCTCAGATAGAAATGTTCGCCAATGCGGATGATAATGCAATAAGTGTGCTGGCGAATTGTGCAGCTGTGATGAAGATGTTGTTCCCGAAGGAATACTTCTGGGTCGGCTTCTATATAGTGGAAGGCGGTGAACTGATACTCGGTCCGTTTCAGGGCACACCGGCATGTACACGTATCAAGTTCGGGCGCGGAGTATGTGGCACGGCATGGAAGGAGCAGCGCACACTTGTTGTTGAGAATGTCGAGAAATTTCCTGGTCATATAGCCTGCTCGTCGCTCTCCCGATCGGAGATTGTCGTTCCGTTGAAGCACAATGGAGTGGTGGTTGGCGAAATAGACATCGATAGCACAGAATTGTCAACATTCGACGACGTGGACAGACAGTTTCTTGAGCATGCGGCAGAGATGATTGCGCCTTATATGGCGAAGCTCGCCATACCTTTATGAATCTACAGTGTGCGTGGGTATGGCAAGAATGCCATACCCTCCTATAACGCTGCATAAGTATGGCGAGAAAATTCTGTTTTATATAGATCTTAGGGTTTACAGTTCAAAAAATGTAAGTTTGTAGTTAAAAAGTTGCGTGATTGTTTGGTGGTTTCAAAACTAATACGTACCTTTGCAACCGCTTACAGAGCAATACGGGTAAGTCTTGCACGGCCAGCTCCCTTCGAACCCTCCAGGACGGGAACGTAGCAAAGGTAGTTGGTTGTAGCGGCGCGATGTAAGTAGCTTGCCCACCCGCCTCTTTAGCTCAGTTGGCCAGAGCACGTGATTTGTAATCTCGGGGTCGTTGGTTCGAATCCGACAAGAGGCTCAAAATGATGACGAGACAAGACTTTAAGTTTTGTCTCGTTTTTTTGTATTTGCATATCTGAGGTGTTACACGGTTGCGTCTCGGATGCAATGTGATGGTAAAACATGATGCGGTGGAGCTTGTCACTTCTGCTGCGTTTTTAAAAAAAAGAATTATGGAAAAGATTGACATTACGACACTCAACGATAATGTGTTCACTACTATTGGTAAGGAGTGGATGCTCGTTGCTGCAGGCAACGAAGAGAAGTTCAATATGATGACAGCCTCTTGGGGCTGTCTTGGCTGGTTGTGGAACCGCCCAGTGGCTATTGTGTACATCCGTCCGGAGCGTTATACACACGAGTTCATAGAGACTAACGACACGATGAGCCTTGTTTTCCTCGGCAACTCGGAGGAGGCACGCAAGGCGTATGCGTTCTGCGGTGCTAAGTCGGGCAGAGACTTCGATAAGGCGAAGGAGGCTCATCTCACACCCGTTGCAACCGAGAACGGCTGCGTAACATTCGACGAAGCACGCCTCACACTCACCTGTCGCAAGCTGTACAAAACGCAGATTCGTCCGGAGGAGATGCTCGACAAATCGATAGAGCAGTGGTACGGCGAGAAGGGCGGCTTGCACGACGTGTATGTGGTGGAGATTCTTGACGCTTACAAAAAGTAATGCGCTAATAAGCAAAACCATTCTATATACATAATATTATATCGTACGGGTCAATTAACATTCAAACAGAACTTTGATGACAGAGAAAATAGATAAGTATAAGGTTCAGGCGGCTTTGGTGCGCTCGTTCTTTGATGCCTTCTCGCATGGCGTGATAGAGAGTCAGGTGGAAGACCGGAAGGAGAAGACGACACCGCAGTCGGTTAAGAAGCTGATGTTGGAGCATTATGAGCACATCGCGCCCGCTTTCTTCGATATCATGTTCTTCCCGTTGGCAGCCATGAACTACAAGTACGAGGACATTGCAGCACTGGCTCGCGAAGCGCAGCAGCGTGGCGACGACATGATGGCACTTGTGCGCACGGCGTGTGGCGACGAGGCATACTATAACGCTATGGTTGAGGAATACAAGCGCAACTTCTCGATGCTGCTTGCAGGCAAATATCTCTCAAATGCCGACCATCTTGAGGGTTATGTGCGCAAGGCGAAGGAGGAGACGGAAGCATTGGTAGACTCCGACCGTGCCATCGAACTGACCGTGCGTGTCGTGATGTTCGCATACGTTCGCGGTCTGCGTCAGACGGGGGAGAGTGCACGTTTTGATAGATCGGTGCACTTGGGACAAGTGCACCCCCAGCAGGAGGATGCACGTTTTGATCGATCGGCGCACTTGAGACAAGTGCACCCCCTACGTGGGGCTACGCTCTTCCGTTTGATGCTCGACGCGATGAACATCCTGCTGCTCGATGAGGCTGTGGATTTTGCTGACGCGGAAGCATCCGACCTTGCTTCGCTCTTTTTGAAGGTTTGTCAGACGCAGCATAACTTCACGGTTATGACCAACGAGATGGATCGTACATACTCTGAATTAATGAAGGAATAATAACATATACTATGACACAGATTCCGGTTTTGCTGCTCACAGGTTATCTGGGCAGCGGTAAGACAACATTATTAAATCGCATTCTTTCCAACGAGAAAGGAATTAAGTTTGCCGTTATCGTGAACGATATCGGCGAGGTGAACATCGATGCCGACCTTATTCAGCAGGGTGGAGTAGTGAACAAGCAGGACGACAGTTTGGTGGCTCTGCAGAACGGCTGTATCTGCTGCACGCTGAAGATGGATCTCATCGACCAGTTGCGCGACATTGTGAATATGAAACGCTTCGACTATATCGTCATCGAAGCGAGTGGCATCTGCGAACCAGCACCAATCGCACAGACAATCAGTTCGATGGCGACACTCGGTCCGCAGTACATCACCAACGGCATTCCGCGTCTTGACAGCATCGTGACTGTAGTGGACGCGCTGCGCATGAGAGACGAATTCAGCAACGGCGACGCTCTGACACGCGACGGACTTGAAGACGAAGACCTCGAAAACCTCGTAATACAGCAGATAGAGTTCTGCAACACGATACTTCTCAACAAGGCTGCGGAGGTGAGTGCTGAGGATTTGCGCAAGCTCACCGAGATAATCCGCGCCATTCAGCCTAAGGCAGAAATCATTCCGTGCAACTACGGCGACGTAGACTTGGAGCGTCTGCTCAACACCGGTCGCTTCAACTTCAACGAGGTGGCTACATCGGCTGCATGGATCAACGAGCTTGAGAACCATCACGGCGATGAGGAGGATGACGACGATGATGAGGAGCATGAGCACCATCACGATCACGATGATGAAGAGCACGAGCATCATCATCACGACCACGATGATGAAGAGCACGAGCATCATCACGACCACGACTGCCATAGCGGTTGCGGACATCATCACCATCACCACGACCATGAAGGTGGCGAAGTGGAGGAGTACGGTATCGGAACGTTTGTCTACTATCGCAGAAAGCCGTTCGACATGAACTTCTTCGACAATTTCGTGGCGCGTCTGTTCCCGAAGAACGTGATTCGCTGCAAGGGATTGTGCTGGTTCAAGGAAGAGCCCGACATGTGCTATCTCTTTGAGCAGGCAGGCAAGCAGATGGAGCTGCGCAACGCCGGACAGTGGTACGCCACAATGCCGAAGGACGAACTGCAGCAGATGCTCGAACGCGAAGAAGGACTGCGCAGAGACTGGGACGAGAAGTACGGCGACCGTATGCAGAAGCTCGTGTTCATCGGTCAGAAACTCGACAAGAAGACCATAAAAGAACAGCTCGACATGTGTCTGACAGATGTAAATCTATAAAAGAAAAACCGGTATGGCATGGGTGCTATACCGGTTTTTTATGTTTGTAGGCTGCGTGGGTATGGTAGGGATGCCATGCCCTCCTATTGTGTGGCTGCGTGGGTATGGCAGGGATGCTATACCCTCCTATATTAGAGATGTTTCATGATGTCGAGCAGATGATCCCAAACCATCTGAACGGTCGGGATGTGTAGACGCTCGTCAGGAGTATGCACGTCGCGCAGCGTAGGACCGAACGAAACCATGTCGAGGTTCGGGTAGCGCTCAGAGAACAGACCGCACTCCAAACCGGCGTGGATACCCTTTACGATAGGTTCCTTGCCGAAGAGTTTCTTGTACGATTCAACAGCCACCTTGGTGAGCTTGCTGTTCGGGTTCATCTTCCAAGCCGGATAGCCATCGCTCATCTTCACTTCAGCACCAGCCAATTCGAAGGCTGCCTTAACGGTGTTAGTCTCGTTCTCGAGGTTGCTCATGACGTTAGAACGCTGTGAAGCAACTATGTTTATTTCGTTTTCTGCAGTCTGCACGCTTGCTACGTTGTTGGATGTCTCAACCATGTATGCCAGAGCCTCGTCCTGGCACATAGCGAACACGCCGTTGTCAACAGCCTGCATGCAGAGGATGAAGCGGCGACTTGCATCCTTCGGCAGTACGCTCTCAGCGTCGGTGCTACCGAGGTTGAACTCCATAACCGGCTCGGTTACGTGGAACTCCTCTTCGATGTTAGCTGTGAACACGTTCCAGTCGGCACGTACTGTCTCCTTCTCGCTTGCCGGAACTGCGAACACGATGCTACCGTCGCGTGGGATAGCGTTGTGCAGTTTGCCCGAGTTGAATTGAGCGAGGCGAAGATCCATCTTCTCCTGCTCCTTGTAGAGGAAGCGAGCGAGAATCTTGATGGCATTAGCGCGTTTCTTGTTGATGTCGTCGCCAGAGTGTCCGCCCTTCAGTCCCTTTACAGAAGCTGTGATGAAGAACATACCCTCGGGAGCAGCCTCACGCTCGAATGTGAAGCGAGCCGATGTTGTCTTGCCGCCAGCGCAAGAGATAAAAATCTGTCCTTCGTCCTCAGAGTCGAGGTTGATGAGCATATCGCCCTTCATAAAGCCTGCCTTCATGCCCATAGCACCAGTGAGACTTGTCTCCTCGTCGCGTGTGAACACACACTCCAGCGGTCCGTGCTCGATGTCGTCGCTGTCGAGGATAGCCAGTTCGATAGCGCAACCGATGCCGTCGTCAGCACCGAGTGTTGTGCCCTTAGCGTTGAGCCATTCGCCGTCGACGTAAGTCTGGATGGGGTCGGTGAAGAAGTTGAAGTCTACGTCTACGAGTTTGTCGCAAACCATGTCCATATGACTCTGCAGGATGAGGGTAGGCGCGTTCTCGTGACCCTTTGTGGCCGGCTTGCGGATTACTACGTTGCCCGTCTCGTCGGTCTCGGTCTCGAAGCCGTGGCTCTTGCCGAACTCCTGAAGATACTCTATCATGCGCTCCTCGTGCTTTGAAGGGCGCGGAATCTCGTTGATTTTAGCAAACTGCTCGAACACGCGAGCAGGTTTTAATTCGCAATTGCTCATTTTCCTTAAATTTTTTATGATGATGTTATAATAATCTGAATTTTCGATAAATTATTTTGCCATGCCACCGAATTGCCGTACCTTTGTAGCGATATGTAATGGTGGGGCTATCTTTTGCAAAGATAATGTAAAAGGAAGACACCACAAAATATCTTCACTTATTTTAAATATAGGTAGACATCTATTTTAGTCAAAACAGATACAAATATGATAAAACTAATGCTTATCAGCCTCGCTGTAGTGGCAGTAGCCTTCGCATTGTTGTCGATAAAGGTTCTGCTGAAGCGCAACGGCAAGTTCTCTTCGCAACACGTACACGACAACCCGGGCTTGCGCAAGCAGGGCATTCACTGCGTGATGGATCAGGATCGCGAGGCTCGCGAACGCAATGGTGCCTATTAAATCAGCCTGTAATATATAATGTATATACGACAGGCGTATAAAACGATAAAATTAAAAACAGAATAAATATGAACAAGAAAAACATTTTCGGCGCACTTGCACTCGCAACTGTTGCCGCTTTCGCAATGACTTCTTGCGACAAGTCGAAGTGTCAGGTTGACGAGAAGAAGGTAGAGGGCAAGCAGGCTGTGCCTTCAGACGTTAAGATTGCGTATGTAGAGGTAGACAGCATCATGTCGCAGTACAAGTTCTGCAAGGACTACTCGCTCATTCTGCAGAAGAAGGGTCAGAACATCCAGAACACACTTGCGCAGAAGCAGCGTGCTCTCGAACAGGCTTACATGAACTTCCAGCAGAAGATTCAGCAGAACGCCTACACACGCGAGCAGGCTGAGCAGATACAGATGTCGCTGCAGAAGCAGAATAGCGACCTTCAGGCTCTTAACCAGCGCTTGAGTGGTGAGTTCCAGGTGGAGACAGAGAACTACAACAACGCCCTGCGCGACTCTATCCAGCACTTCCTTGCTGTTTACAACAAGGATAAGAAGTTTGGCTTGATTCTGAGCAAGGCAGGCGACAACCTCCTCTATGCCGACAAGGCTTACGACATCACCAACGAGGTTATCGCTGGATTGAACAAGGCTTACAAGCCGGCTGCTCCTGCAAAGGAGGTGAAGGCAGAGGCAAAGAAAAAGTAATAGTACAGACGAATACATAGTTTAATGGGAGGTGCTGTTCTTTCCGCTCAGCTTTGATGCTCGACGGAACAAGAACAGCACCTCCTTTTTGTGTTCGTACACCACTGCTGTGCTGATGACAAATTTATGGTGCGAGTCTCCGTTCTGCAATAAAATGACAAAATAACTGCAAAAAATCGTGTCAAATATTTCTTTGTATTAAAATATTTATTACATTTGCAATCGTATAACATACGTTTAGTATAGTTAATACATCTTTAGTTAGTGACGAAAGTATGTAAACATAAATATATTAACTTTTAAAATTTGTAGTTATGAGAAAGACGTTACTAAACACAATGGGGCTTCTTCTTGCGTTGTTTGGCGCAACGAATGCTTCTGCCCAGAGCACAGTAGAACTGCCTTACTCTATCACCTTCGATTCTACCAACGATGTTTGGACCGTGCTTGATGCCAGTCCGTCACCTGGTACCTCATGGGTATTCAATAACGATTGGGGCAACGACGGTTTCTGCATCGGCAACGCGTGGACAGCTACACCGAGCTACTGCATTAGGACCGATTCGGGTGAACCTAACGACTACTACGTTTCTCCGTCATTCAGTTTGAAGGCAGGCAAGACGTACACCGTGAAGACAAGCTCGGGCACAATGTATAGCACTCCCGCGACACTCTCTGTAGAGTACACGACGACTCCTACTAACGCCGCTTCGTTCACAAAGCTGAGCGACATCAATATGCCGTCTTCTGGTGCGCAGTACGACAATTCGTACGACCTTACTGTTCCTGAGGACGGACTCTATAGCTTTGCGTTCCACGCCACAAACACTTCTGCTGGCGACAAGAGCAACTGGGTATATCTCTACGCTCTCGGCTTCAGCATCGAGGAGAAAGTTGGCGGCGAAACTCCTGACCCGGGTACAGATCCCGACCAGCCCGACCCACCAGCAGTAGACCAGGAGGGCACACTGCCTTACGATATGACATTCGATTCGGCTGAGAAGTTCGCCACATGGACAACGATGGACAATAGCGATACTCCGGGCGTAACATGGGCTTACACCGCATCTGACTTTGCTGGCAAACCAGCTGCTCACATGGGCACGGACGCTACATCTGCAACGTGCGACTGGCTCGTTTCGCCGAAGTTCGAGCTGAAGGAAGGCAAGTCGTACAAGATTACTGTTGACGCTGCTTCTGGTCCGAACAACGAGCTGAACCTCATTCTCGACTACTTCGTAGGCAGCAAGTCGGCAGACAACCAGAAGACTATCGAATGGATAGGCTCTAAGCTCCCTAAAACCGAAGGCGAAACCGAAGGCGAGGGTGGCAAGGTGAAGAACGAGTGGATTCTCGATGCCAACAAGGACGATGTATACTTCTTCGCATTCCGCGCACTCAACTGGGGTGCCAACGGCACTAACGATGCCGTCAGCATCTACTCGGTGAAGATTGAGGAGATGGCAGAAGGCAAGCCCGAGGCTCCGGTAGCACTTCCTTACGAGGTTTCGTTCGAGAAAGAAGAAAGCGTATCAGGTTGGACCGCAATGGACCGCAGTGCCAGCACCGCTTCTACATGGAGCTGGAATTCATGGGGATATCAGGAGTACGGCGCCGACTGGAACCCGGTGGGCGACCAGCATCCTTGCGTAGGTTTCAGCAGCGACTTTAACACTGACGCCAACGACTATTGGGTGTCTCCGGCATTCGCTCTCGAAGCTGGAAAGACATACGTAGCGAAGGCTCACACAGCCAACAACCGCAGTTGTGTTGAATCGGGCACAACATCGTTCACGATGAAGCTCGGTACAAACAGGAAGGTGCAGGGTTCGTTCGACAAGACTCTCGGCACTATTGAACTTAGCACTGTGTACGACCGCGACCCGAGCACATTCGAGTTCAGCGTAGAAAAGGCTGGCAACTACTATGTTGCTTTCCATATCAGCGACAAAACAGGTGCAAATGCTTACGGCTACATCTTCGACTTCAGCCTTGCTGAGAAGAAAGCCGTTGTGGAAGAGCCTGTAGCTACAGAACCAGTAGCCAACCTCGCAGCAGCTGAACTGACTGCCGAAAAGAGCGTAGCACTTACATGGACCAATCCTGCTAAGGATGTCGACGGTAAGGATCTGCCGGCTGACGCATTGCTCACCGTGAAGGTTTACGAGGGCGAGGAGCTTCTCGCTACACAGGACGCTCAGGCTCCGGGCAGCAAAGGCACATACACTAAGGAATACACAGCCGACACATTCGCAGGCGAGCACGCTTACAAGGTGGTTGTGGTTTATAAGGACAAGGAGTCGGAGGCAGCTACAGCAACGCTCACAGTGGTGGTTGACGCTATCAACGGCGTGGTTGTTCCGACTGATGCAAAGGTTTCGGTTCACACTCTCGGTGGAGCAGCGGTTGGCAACAACCTCTCAACACTCGGCAAGGGTACATACATTGTGACCATGAAGAGAGCCGACGGCACTATGAAGACCGTGAAGGTTACTAAGTAATTGAATTCTCATAATTAATTGGGCCGCTCTGCATACCATTATGGGATGTGGGGCGGTTTTTTTATTGCTTTTGGGCGAAAAAGAATATACGGTGGGTAGCAAATATTAAGTAATGATTAATATTTCTTTGCAAAAAGATTTGGTATATGTGAAAAATGCTGTATATTTGCAAATGTTATACCACTTAAAAACAATAACCTAAAAAATTATAGCTATGGAAGAAAAACTTCAGTTTGTGCCTTCTTTGAAGGACGCGTTTGCTATAGGCATGAAAAATCTTGTGCCAATAGTATTGTCAGTGTTGCTTTGGCTCGTAACCGTATGGATTCCTTACGTTAATGTGGGCACCACGATAGCTTTGGCTACGTTGCCGGTGAAGCTTAGCAAGGGCGAGATGATTAGTCCAATGTTCATTTTCGACTCCGAGTACCGTCATTGCATGGGCGAATACTTCATTCTGCAGGCACTCATTAGCTCCGCCGTGTCGGTAGCCTGTCTGTTCCTGTTAATACCGGCTGTTGTACTCTCGTTCAGTTGGCTGCTCGCTATCTATCTGCTTGTAGGCAAGAAGATGAATTGGGCGCTGTGCCTCTCCGAGAGCAACCGTCTGATGATGGGCTATAAGTTTAAGGCGTTCTGCTTGAAGTTTGCCGTAAGCTTCGCTCTGGTCGTTATTTCCTACGTTCTCTTCAGCATGTTCGACGCCATCGCAAATTCGTTGGGTGTACTTGTTGTGCTTGTATGCGTTCTTGCCGGCGTTTGCGTAATGCTTTCGGTCGATGCAGTTATCTATCGCGAGTTGGTGCTCAGTGAGGATAAGGTTGAGGAAGCTAAGCCAGAAGAAGCTCTTTAACGAGTGAATTGTAATGCAATAGGCATCGGTTAGCGTTCGGAATCTGATCGGATCGCGTTCGGAATCTGATTGGGTTGCGTTTGGAATCTGATAGGGTTGCGTTCGGTGTCCGATGGCAAAACATTCATAAATCCACTGCCGAGAGGCAGGTATTCTTTAGACGAATAAAGATTAAAGCATAAGAAAAGGCTGACTCCTGCTGCGGTTTTGCAGCTTAAGAGTCAGCCTTTTTTATTGTTGTATCTCGTAGCGTAGCCTTCAGCTACGTTTACAAGTTAGAAGTCTACGACCGTGATACCGGCTCCGCCGAACTGCACGTGCTCATCCTTGCATTGCGTCACGTTTGGCACCGACTGCAGATACTGGCGTATGAGCTGTCTGAGTATGCCGTTGCCCTTGCCGTGGAGGATGCGCACGCGCGACATACCCACGAGTATAGCGTCGTCGATGAAGTGCTGCACAGCGTTTAGTGCTTCGTCGCCACGCATTCCGCGCACGTCGAGATCCTGATGGAAGTTGAGTTTGTGCGAGTCGATGGTCTGACGCGTCTCGCGGCTGATGCCGAACGTTGGCGGTAGCGTCGACTCCGGTGTCTTCGTGGTGTGCTCCAGGCGTGATGTCTTCACCTTTGTGCGCACGTCGCCGAACACTACGGTTGCCTCTTTGCCCTCTACCGACTCCACACGACCAACCGTCGTCAGTCCGCGCATACGCACCGTGTCGCCTGTCTTGAAGGGGTGTTGAGGTGTTGAGGTGTTGAGGTGTTGAGATGTTGAAGTGGTGAGGAGTTGAGATGTTGAGGTGGCTGGGTTCGCAGCGTTCTCCTTCTTCTCCTTCTTGCGTTTTTCGCGTCGCTCCTTGCGCTCCATGATCTGGCGCATCTTCTTCTCGATGAGGTCGTCAGCCGACTTGGTGTCTATCTCGTTCACGTCCTCCTTGAATGCCTTCAGCTCCTCGCGCAGGCGCTTCGTCTCCTCCTTCTCCGCCTGACACTCGCGTATCTCGCGGATAGTGTTCTCGATGTTGCGGTTGCTCTCCTTCAGCAGTTCCTGCGCCTGTTCCTTGGCTTGACGCAGAATCTCTTTGCGCTTGTGGTCGAGCTCGCGGATTTCATCTTCGTATTTCGCGATAGTCTTCTCCAAGTCCTTCTCGCGCTGATGTACGTTCTGTCGCTTGTTCTCCCAGTAACGCTTGTCGCGTACAATGTCCTGCAAGTATTTGTCGCTCTGTATGTAGTCGGAGCCCACGATGTCGCTCGCCTCGCGTATCACCTCGTCTGGAATGCCCGTCTTGCGCGCAATCTCAATGGCGAACGATGAGCCGGGCTGACCTATGGCGAGCTGGAAGAGCGGCCGCATCTCGTGGCGGTCGTAGAGCATGGCACCGTTGGCAATGCCGTCGTGCGAGTCGGCGTAGTGCTTCAGGTTCTGGTAGTGGGTGGTTATCACGCCCCACGCGTGCTTCTTTACAAACTGGTTGAGCACCGCCTCAGCCATTGCGCCGCCAATCTGCGGCTCGGTGCCCGTACCGAACTCGTCGATGAGCAGCAGTGTGTGCTCGCCCGACTGGCGCATCATGTTCTTCATGTTCAGCAAGTGCGACGAGTAGGTAGAGAGGTCGTTCTCAATGCTCTGCTCGTCACCGATGTCAATCATTATGTCGCTGAAGATGCCTACCTTCGAACGCTCGCTCACGGGGATAGACAGACCGCACTGCAGCATATACTGTAGCAGACCCACCGTCTTCAGACAGACCGACTTGCCACCGGCGTTCGGACCCGAGATGATCAGGATGTGGCGGTCGCGTGTCAGCATGATGTCGAGCGGCACGATAGGTTTCTCCTGCTTCTTCAGCGCGAGCCACAAGAGCGGATGCTTCGCCGTAATCCAGTCGACAACAGGTTTTGCGCTCACCTCCGGCTCGATGCCGCCCGTGAGCTGTGCGAACTCGGCACGTGCACGAATGAAGTCGACCTCGGCAAGCATACGATAGGCGTTCACGATGTCGTCCACGTGCGGACGCACCAGCTTCGTGAACTCCGTGAGTATCACTATTATCTCGCGTCGTTCGTCTGCCTCCAGCTCGCGTATGCGGTTGTTCGCTTCAACTACTTCCGTCGGTTCCACGAATACCGTCTTGCCTGTCGACGACTCGTCGTGTACGATGCCCTTAATGCGTCGCTTCATGGCAGGAGCGATAGGCACAACGAGTCGACCGTCGCGCAGAGTCGGCGTAACGTCCTTGTCTACGAGACCCTCGCTCTGCGCGGTGTGCAATATGCTATATAATGTACGCGATACACTGCCCTCCGCCTTGCGCAGCTGCGAGCGAATCTCGGCGAGACGCGGCGATGCCGTGTCCTTTATCTTGCCGTATTTGTCGAGAATTTGGTCAACGCGGCGTATAAGGTCGGGGAAGGTGAGCACGCCCTCTGTAAGGTCGTGCAGAGTAGGGTAGTCGAAGTTGCCGTCGTCGTCGCTGCGGTTGAGGAAGCGCACGATGCCAGTCACCGTCTCGAGCGAGCGGCGCAGGTCAAATATCTCGTTCTCTTCAAGATGCGTGCCCTCGATGCGTATGCGCTTTATCGACTCGCGCATGTCGAAGAAGAACTGCAGTGGGAAATCGTCCGTCTCCTCCTGCATACGGCGGAACTCGCGCGTCTGTTTCAACGCCGTGTTGATGTGCTCCGCGTTGTCCGTGAAGCCCATAGCGTCCACCTTGTCCTTGCCCAACTGACTCAGACAGTAGCCCTTCAACAGCGAGCGTATCTCGCTGAACTGTATCTTGTTTTCAAAGTTGCTTGGATAAATCATAAGTGCAAAGTTACTGCAAACCGAAGACAATACAAAATATGCTTGCATATTTTTATTGTTGAGGTGCAGCGTAACTTATTTAAAGTTACTGCAAACCGAAGACACTTCAAAACAAGCAAGCTTGTTTTTGTGCTTTTAAGAGGTGATGTTATAGCTTTAGTAACGTTCAAAGGAGCTGAAATCAATGATTTTTCGCTGTTCGACGAAAAAAGTAAGCCGAAAATTTGGAGGTATAAACTAAAAAACGTAACTTTGCACCCGCTAATAAAGCAAAGTGAAACAGTAATTCACTGCGATTGCAAGACTACATCTATCGATTTCCTTTATTGGAGAGATGGCAGAGTGGTCGAATGCACCGGTCTTGAAAACCGGCGTACTGAGAGGTACCGGGGGTTCGAATCCCTCTCTCTCCGCAATGTAGTGACGCTTTCAAGTGATTTACTTTTTTCACTGCGAGCACCGCATCTCAAACACCCTATGGAGAGATGGCAGAGTGGTCGAATGCACCGGTCTTGAAAACCGGCGTACTGAGAGGTACCGGGGGTTCGAATCCCTCTCTCTCCGCAATAAACGCTGAAAATCAGTAGATTGTAAAACAAGCACCCAATTTTACACCCAAGAATGTAAAATTGGGTGCTTTTGTATTATTTAAGATTTATACTTGAAAATAGGGACACAACCAATGTTATTGGGTAAAAATAGAGCATTATTATTGATTAAGTTTATTCAATCGCATAACAATTGACGTTTGACTTCTGCCCATTTTGTTTGCAATATATTTGACGCTCTTACCCTCATTATGCAGTTTCAATAGAAATTGGTCTGCACTTCTTGTCCATCTTTTATTGGCATTGGGGTGCTTCACATAACTCTCTTCTGAAACCTTTTCAGGATGCAAAAATTCATCCACAAATACAGAGGGGAAACGCTTGTCATATAGCACAAGAGTTTTCATCTTTGCCCTTGTTATTGCTACATAAAACAATCTACGTTCTTCTCCATATGGGAATTGGTCGCTTTTAGTTAGTACATAGTTAAGCACAGGGTCGTCACTCACAAGAGATGGGAAGCCATAAGTGTCTTTATTGCATTGCAAGAGTATTACGTAATCTGCTTCAAGACCTTTCGATTTATGTACAGTCAAAAACTCGATTTTTCGTCCTCCTATCACATAAAAGAACCTATTGCCCTCTTTGATGGATTGGTACATAAAAGAGAGATAATAATCATCAAAGGAATAACGTCCCAACAAAAATATTGATTTGTCTGATGGAATAGAAGCTACAAGTTGCCCTATCGTATTGCAATAATCACGTCTGTCATAAGAATAAAACTCCAATTCTGTTTTCATTTCAGAACTGAACGAGTGTATATCTTTCTGAATTTGTGATTTATTGCGTTGTATGAAATGAGAGGACAACGAAACCAAAGGTTCTCCAAATCTGTATGTGGTTTCAATCTTATTTATTTCTGTTGCTCCAAAGTATTCGGAGAATTGATTGAAAAGAGCCATATCACTTCCCGAAAAACGATATATGGACTGCCAGTCATCGCCTACGCAATACAACTTTGCTGGTGGATTTCCCTCACGCAACACTTTCAAAAAGTTATAACGGTCAACAGATATGTCTTGAAACTCGTCCACGATGATATAATCATACTCAACAGGACGTGAAACACGACATATTTCTGTGGCTTGAAGAATCGCATCAGTAAAATCAATTTGGTTATTATCTCTTAATGCGCTTATATAGCGTTCATATACAGGCTGGAATATATTCTTGATAATAAAAACACTCCGTTCATCCTCTGCATACTTCGCTCGTTTAAGAACGTCCTTAACTGATTTACAGCTTGATTTCACTAATGTCACAAAAGTAACAACAAGTCGTATAAATGCCTTTTCCTGCTTACTTCCTTTGGGTAAAACTAAATCATATAACTCTTCATCCGTTTTCTCTTGAATTGGTACACCTGCATCATCTAATAGTTTACGGAGTTTATCCCTAATATCAGAATAATGGAAATCAGCACTTGATGTTACTAAAAGTTGAGTGCCAAATTTCTCATGAGCTGCTTTCTTCCAAGTTATACCATCATTATATTTTTGATTGGCTTCTTCGTATGTTATATTTTTATCCTTTGCAAACCAAGCTGGAACAAGACCATGTTCATCAACCCCGAAATGCTCCAGATAGATTCGTTTGGTTACTCCATTTTGCTCGAAATATATGGAAAAATCGGGGCGATATTGAGAGTGCATTTCATCTGCCAATTGATGTTCGTATGCCTCTTCATATCTGAATCTTACTCCAAGTGAAGACAAGACAAAGCATATCTTTTGCTCTTGCTCACTTCTCACATATATGGCTCGACCATCCATATCGGGACACATTGCTTTTAACTGAACATTTTTTTGTTCCGATAACTTTTTTCGCCTTTCATTCTTGCGTTGCTCCCAATCCGCTTCATTGGATTGATAATCAATAAAATATTCTACTATACTATTCTTAAAATCCTTATTCCCTAATAAAGTGTGATAAATATCTACGAATAAAGAATCAGTATTATCGCAAATAGATGGTTTTGTGCCTGTTGCTCTTCCAATAATATCAATGGCTAATTTATGAAAAGTATAACCTTTCAAGCCGTTAGTAGCCATTCTTTCCGTAAGTTCGGCTGCTGCTTTGTTCGTGTAACTAATGAGTAAGATTCTATGAGGTACAATGCCTTTTATTTCTGTTAGATACTTGACTTTTCCAACAATAGAAGAGGTCTTTCCACTACCTGCGCTACTAACAACCAAGCAATTATCTTCTTCTGAAACGATTGAGCGTCTTTGCTGCTTGTCCAATGGATATTTCAAACAATGGTCGAAAAATTCTTTATGTGTATCAAGTAAAGAATTTATAACCGCATCATTATGTTGCTCGACAATCTTATTGATATTCCCAAAGTCACGAATTAGGTTTGAGATTGCTACAGATGGAGTGATATTGAAGGCTTCAAGTCTCTTGACTAATGAATGCGCCTCTTGAAAATATGGTATATAATGATTTGTGAAATCCTTTTCTTGCGTTGCAGAGATTATCTTACATGAAAAAACATTATTAAGGTCGGTCGGAATATCAATAAATGCTTCGTTGTTTAATGCCGACAATCTCTCTTTTGCTTGCTCATAATTGGATTTATTGCTATAAGAAGATATGTGGTTTAACTTTTCTGAAAGTTCCTTGGACTTGTTTTTTAGGCGTATTCGTATTGTGGCTACTGCAATAACAGAAATAGCAACAAGAGAAACCACAACTATAAGTAAAACCAACTGCATATCAGAGGATGATGACTATTTAAATTTTTCAATCCACCTATAATCATCCCCCTTGGTACTCCATTGGAATTTCCACATGTCACCTGTTCTATCATTTATGAGATAGTATTGATACATGCTTGTCAATGGTTGAATAGAGAATATACATTTTTCGTTATCAGATCCTAATTCGTCTTTGTTTATAGGTATGCAAAATAGATTATCTAAATCTTGTGTGCTATATTGGACTTGCCATAGTCGTCCATTATACGAATCTAATAATATGAAAGTCCACATGTTTTGGGTGGCAAACATCTGAAACCTATTAGTCCAATTTGAAGTTGCTTCGGGATATGCAAGAGAGAAGATGTTGATTGGGGCAGCAAACATATAATCTTCACTTTTTACACTAAATTGAACTTGCCAATTTTTCCCTGTATATGTATCAAGCATTATGAAAGTCCACATGTTTTGTGTTTCATAAAGGCAAAACCTACTTTCCTTATCTCCAGATATTTCTCTTGCACTACAAATAATCCAAGACTGACCATCATCTTGTATTTGCTGCACTTCACCTGTCATCGTATTTAAACGAAGCTGGTTATGATAGTTTCGCGTACTATACATTTTATAAACTTGGGCATACGATGCCAACGTAATAACCATCAATGCAAATGATACAATAAGCTTCTTCATAATTTATTATATTATTGGCTATTAATTGATTTTATTTTTCAGGGAATAAACTTGACAATGCTCGTCTAATGGCTTGGCGAATATCATCAGCTTCTGTTTCTCCTTGCCCCTCTGCCGTACAAGAGCATATCATTTCATTGGTTTTTGCAGAACTAAATTGTATGGTTACTTCTATTGTATAGCCTAAACCTCTGTTACGCCTACCACTCTCGCCATAATTGACGATTAAGGTTTCATTCGCTAATTCGGATTTGAGTTCAGGCAATATAATATACCCCTGTTTTATCAATATTCCTGCTATCACATCACTCGGATTAACACTTTTGGTAGTTGAAGAGCCATAGATACCATATTGACCTCCATATGTACCTCCTGTGCTTGATGTCAATTCCTTTGTCGGAGAAATGTATGCGTATTTATACATTTCAATAGGAGCATTCCTTACTATTACAGGTGTTCGAAGTGGTGCACACCCATTTGCTAATAGAATGGTGCAAAAAACTAATAGCCAATTTTTAATTGCGTTCATACACTACACATTTATCCTCCAGCTTCCACAAAGGATGGGTTAAATCACGAAGCGTGGAACTGTATGCCACACTCTTACTTGAAGGTCGTAGGAAACCTTGGATACGGATGTAACAATAGCAGCCCACGCTATAGCGTGAGAACCACTATGCTATCCTTGTATCCAATTTGAAAATTTCCTACGTTTTCAAGTACAAGATAAGCATAACGCTTCTTCTTTTTTCTTATGTCTTGGAAAGAGTTGCCTCAATCCGCTTACAAAGATATTTAATTTTATTGAGATACAATCAAATACTATCAAAATTACATTCTGAACCCTCTACTTTTTCTTGGCTCTTCCGCAGACTGTCGCAAACCTTGCCTTAATTTCTTCCATTGTTCCTTGAACCATTCACCTATCGGTTGTCGGTTTATGGTCAGCACCAATTTGTTATCATCGACCGGACTTTTCTCCACTTTGAAAACATCATTCTTGATTTCAAATCTTCGTCTATGCTCTTCGGAATAAATTTTACCATTACACCTGATAGATTCTTTTTTGGTCAAAAGACTGTTTACCATGTCTTTGGTAAATCCGATAGCATAACATAGTTTTTCCATTCTCAACATCTCTTTGAGCAATGGGAACCAGTTGAATGCTTTTTCAAGAATGGTGTTCAATCGTGATATTTCCTTGTCTTTGGTTTCAAGCTCTTGATTATGTATTCCTTGCAGGTTACGAATCTGCTTGCCGTGCTGTTCCTGCATTTGTTGCATCTTGGCTTTTAATTCATCAATACCCTTGTCACGTTTGGCTATTTCATGACGTAAATTCTCGTTAGATTGTTCCAAATCTTTCAATTTACCGCTGCCGAAAAGAGAACCGACACCACTTGCTATGGCGGTGGCTGCATCAGTGGCTACACTTTTGAGCTTGTCGGTGCGTATCTCCGATTTTACCTGTTTCAGCTCCTGTTCGGCAAAGCTTATTTGTTGCTCCTTGTGTCGTTTGGTTTCCTCTATACGTTGCAGTTCAGCTTTCTGTTTTTCAATGATAAAGTCGTTTCGCTCTAAATGCTCTTTGCCAGTGACGGCCTTTGACTGCCCACGTTCCATTATTAGAATGTCGGATGCCAAGCTCTGCATTTCGGTCATATCTTCATCATTAAGTTTTCGGCTTTTTCCGGTTTCGTGGTTCATCCAGTCGAAAACGATATGGGCATGATAATTCGGTTTGAACCATCTTTCGCCTATTTGGAAACTCTCCCTATCTTCGGCTTCGGGGTGTCCGCTCAGCCAATGCCCCTCGTCCTTGTGCAGGAAGATTTGAAGCGGTGTGATGCCCCAACGCCTTTGGCACTCCTCGCCGAATTTACGCACGTCAGCCAGTGTGGTGTCCGGTCTGACGAGTAACACTCCCTCACGGATGGGGGAACATCCCGCCACCTTGATAGTCTTTCCATTCTTTCCCTTGCGTTCCCTTTCTTTTTCCTGCATGGCACGTCCGGTCTTTTCCTTGACCATTCGTTTGACGTTGTCATAGTGCGTCCGCAGTTCGGGAGTGCCGAAGTCGGGATTTATCCACTGTTCGTTATCGGTGGAAA